>Ga0114933_10001101_pt1 | contig 30880 bp, 29 predicted proteins | sample 4SBtaG_FD_89691 | JGI IMG/M metagenome (GOLD analysis project Ga0114933, IMG submission 89691) | Deep subsurface microbial communities from Kolumbo volcano to uncover new lineages of life (NeLLi) - 4SBTROV12_W25 metaG | ecosystem: Environmental > Aquatic > Marine > Volcanic | place: Kolumbo... | reverse complement strand
AACCGTCTGTCCTTCTCCTGTTTTATTTCGTTCATGTAATGCTAAGGCGACTGCATACGCACCCATCATGCCAGTGCCATAGTCATTGGCTGGATATGGCAGGAGATCCGGCCTCTGGTCCCTTCCTCCTCTCCTGATTTGGATGCCGCTTGTTGCCTGGGCTATCTGCTCCCAGCCAGGACGGTCTGCCCACGGGCCATCAAATCCGTATGCATTTAGCGAAGCGTATATTAATTTGGGGTTTATTTTTTTAAGATCCTCATACCCTAATCCATATCGGGATAAACTATCTTTACGGTAATTCTGTACGAGCACGTCTGCATCTTTGACCATCTCTTTAAAAATGGCCATTCCTTCAGTTGATTTGAGGTCTAACAGGACGCTTTTTTTACCTCGATTAACATCTATGTTGCCCGTCGCATCATATGGCCGGTTGGGATCATCAACTTTGATCACATCAGCTCCATATTCTGCCAAAGTGCGCCCGCAGGTTGGTCCTGCAAGAACAATGCATAAATCTAAAACTTTAATATCCTTTAATATATCCATCTTGCTACCGTTAGGAGATGAAGATGCAGGAGTGAGATTTATTTCATTTAAGTCATTTAGTAATTCTGCATGTTGGTTTAATGTAGGAGCTGGTCCGGATATTTCTCCAGGAGTCCCTCGAAGTTTGACTTGGATACCTGGTTGCTTCATTTTACCTAAAACAGGATCGTCGATTGAAACGATCATTTCTCCTTGTAAAGGATGGGGGTGATCCAACCATTCTTCAATTGGCTTGCATATGGTGCATGCTCCCCCTGCTGCTGCTATCGAATCTTCCCAGTCTTTTGAACTTCTACTTTGGAATAGGTCGGTAAATCGTTTCAGCCACATATCATAGGTAGGCTTGTCTAGCACTGTCCCAAATGCATCTATAGCATCTTGTTCCCAGTCTGGATGATTAGCCGCTTCCATTAGCTGACCAACGAATCTTTTATAGTTTCCATGATTCATTACCCAGCGCCCATCGGAGCATAAATATTGATTGACCATTGGCAAAGTAAATTCATCTCGCATATTTACTGGAGGGTTGTCGTAGAAGTTAACAAGGTTTCTGCCTATCGCTGTAAACATTGCGCTGTGTAACGGTACTTCTATGTATTGCCCTAAATTGGATGCATCTCTTTCGATTACAGCCATGGTGACAGCTACGGCTGATACTATAGCTGCAAATGTACTTGGCAATGGTAACGGGGTATAAAGCGGACCATTGTCACCTTTAACATGGTTGTAAACGCCTGTTAATGCAGAAACCGTTTGATCCCAACCTTTAGAGTTTCGATAAGGGCTGCCTTTTGCAAATCCAGGAATAGAACAGTAGATAACTTTTGTATTGGAAGATGATATATCCTGATATCCGATTCCGAGACGATCCGCTACACCAGGTCTAAAATTTTCTATGATTATGTCCGCGTTAGCACATAAGTTTTGCGCTTGTTTTAACCCCTCACTAGATTTGAGATCTATAACTACAGATTTCTTGCCTCTATTCCATGTTGCAAAAGCGTCTGAGTTTCTTCCTGGATCTCCGCCTGGGCGTTCAATTTTAGTAACCGAAGCTCCCTGGTCCGATAATAACATTCCTAGTAAAGGTCCTGGGATGTATTGACCAAATTCAACTACATTAAGATCTTTCAGAGCCCCTTTTTTTTCTAGATGTTTCATATCATTCTCCTAATAGTGATATTTTCTCCCGAGGTCACTCTCTTAAGGAGACTCGGGTCAGATTCAATACGTCCGATGACGGTTACCGCGCTTGCTGGTTTGATTTGTCCGTCTAGTGAAGCAGGAGTTTCGCCAAAGAAGATGCAGAATGCGTTTCCAGGCGGCCAGTAGGCTAAGTCACCAATTTCAACAGTTTCTTGAGATTTTTCATTATCCATGAATAAGTCTACCCCAAAATATATCTCGTCTCCCCACAAATTCACAGAGGCTTCTATGGGGAGTACGCCGGATAGCGCACTAGCAGTATCAGAATCATTCAGGGTCGCCTCTAAACGAAGGTCTAACGTTTCAAATTCAATGACTAAGTTCATGTTCCTTACGCTGTATTTCCAGTAGATACTGGAATTCTGTCGACGGATGCATTTCCTATAGGCACTGAAGTTACTCCAGTTCCAATTAGATCTGCTATGGCTTCTCCGATTGCGCTGGAAAGCATTACTCCTTTTTCACCGCCTCCCGTGGCAAGGTAACAATTTTCTAAGTGTGGCACAGATCCTAGTATCGGTAACCAGTCTTCTGTAACCGGTCTAAAGCAGACAGTCTGCAGGATTAATTCCGAATTTATTAAAGAAGGGATTATTTGGACGATTTTGTCCATGATGGTGTCTCGTGCTCGATCGGTGGGAGCTTTGGAACTAAAGGGTTCGTCCAATTCTTCCATTTTGGTTGCCCCGCACCATATCAATCCATCTAGTTTGGGGTGGATGCTCGCTTCTGGAAGGGATGGTACTTCGACATCGGGATACTGTTGTATCAGAGGGTATTTCAAACGGATTATCTGTCCTTTCAAAGGAGTCACAGGTATATCCATGCCAATCCATTTCGAAGCGTTAAGAGACCACGGCCCCATGGCAACCACTACAGAATCACAGTGGATTGTTCCGTTTCGAGTCTTTACCCCAATCACTTTTTCACCTTTTGTGTTGAGTCCTATGACCTCGTCACTTTTGAACAAGGCCCCCAGTTTTTCTGCCGCGTTGGCAAAAGCTAGAGTTAATTTATAACTGTCACATGCTGCATTACCTGTCGCAAGCACCGCACTTTTTACATTTGAGGATATTAAGGGATATTGGGATATAACATCCTGTGGTTCTAATAGTTCAGCCTTAAAATTAGGATGATCAATAGCATTGAATGTATTCAAAGTCCCGGACAATTGCTCAATATCAGAGTCAAATAACCCAATTCTAAGTAGATCGATAATTCGGCCGTCAAAGTTTATTCCGGTTTCTTGTTCTAGTTCTGGCCAAATTGAGAGATGTTTTTCATAAGAGTACATTGCCAATGGGCCAAGAGGACCAGGAATTCCATGCCCGACTAAAGGATTAAGCCCGCCTGCTGAGTAACCAGACGCCCCTGAAGCTATCCCTTCATTTTCTACAATGATACTTGGGATGCCTTTCTTTCCTAAAAAGTACGCTGTAGCACAGCCAGCAATGCCTCCACCTATAATGACGGTGTTTGTATGATTATCCATTTCAGCTCCTTGTCATTTGGATCAAGTTATTTTATTGTTTAGTGCCTAGGAGTTTTATATGCCAATATACCAGTATTTATGTGAAGAGTGTAGTTTTGAATCGGAATATATAAGATCGGTTTCAAAAGCAGATGATCCTGCTCCCTGTAAGTCTTGCGAGGGTTCCACGAATAGAGTGTTAACTATGTTCTCTTTTAAATCTGACACTTTTACTGCGCCTAAATTAAGATCAACCAATTCTCAACCGATGAGGGAAAAGCCCACGGATTAATCACTGGCCTTTTTCTCTTTGCATTCTATACAAACACATATGGAGCGTAAGAAGTCATATGTGTATATTCCGGTGTGATGGGTATCTGACCATAGGAACTGTGCGCCATAGTTCCCGACTATAAAGTGATCGATAGCTATTACATTACTTTCTACACTTTCAGGGTCAAGTAGCTCTTTGCCTGTCATTTCATCCACGCACTGGGCACATCTGCAACGAAGGCGAACATATCTATGAGGTAATGCGCTTCTATGCCCGTCTTGCCAGAATATCTGAATATATTCTTCCCCGATTTGGATGTCTGTAACAATATTGTTTGGCATTTTAAGGAGCATTCCTCCGTTTTAAGTCTTTGACTGAACTTCGGCTAATCTAGCTGGCCTAGGCATTTCATCAGGGTCAGTTGGAATTTCGATAATTGATGGCTTACCAGCTTGCAAAGCATCTTTAAATACGTCAGCTATATCTTCAATTTTATCTACATAGTACCCTTTGCCGCCGAACAACTCTGCGTATTTATCGTATCTAGGGTTTATGGTGTCCGCACCTACGTATCTTTCATTGAAAGCATATTTTTGATATGCTTTTTCAGATCCCCAACAATCATTATTCATTACCACAGAGATCAGGTTCAAATTATATCTGACAGCAGTTTCAAATTCTTGAGCGTTGAACAGAAACCCTCCATCTCCGTTAAAGTTGACTACGTGGCGATCTGGTGCTCCGAAAGCTGCGCCTATCGCGGTTGGAAAACTAAAACCTAGGCCACCAAGATCCAGTGGGCTTATTAGGGTTCTTGGTTCGTTGAATACCAAGCGATCTTGGCCGAAGTTTGGGGCGAGGCCAGCATCCAAAGCGATAATTGCATCTCGAGGCATGACTTTTCTTAATTCTGCATACACCCTTTGAGGTTTCATTGGGTAAGTGTCAAGCGTCAACTCATTATCTAGTCTTTGGGTTCTGTTTGAATGTTGGGAAACGACGGTACCTTTCCAGTCTTGATTTAATTCCCCAGAGCCCTGAAGGCCTTCAATGATATCTTCTAATACTGATTTGACGTCTCCTTCTATACCTACCGAGATAGGATAATTTCGGCCAAGTTCTTTTGGATCTATTTCAATTTGGATAATTTTAGCACCGTCGGGTATGAACCTATTGTCGTAGAATGTTGTGGATTGACCTAATCGAGTTCCTGCAGCAATTATGAGGTCTGTTTGTTGAATTGCGGATATGGCCTCTTCTGCGCCAAGTCTACCTAAATGCCCTAAAAATTGAGGATGATCATTGGGTACAGCATCTGCCCTCCCATAAGAAGTAACTATGGCTGCTCCTGTTAACTCTGCGAGTTGCATAACTTGTTCAGCTGCTAAGCTCCAGTTTACTCCTCCCCCTGCTACGATTACAGGTTTTTTAGATTGTTTTATCTCTGTAATCGCATTGGATACTAATTGTCTGTCCCCTCTGGTTCGATTAGTATTTGGGCGGTATTGCTCTACGTTTAGATCATCCATATCAAGATTCGTACCTGCAATTACATCTCGAGGAATATCCACCAAGACTGGTCCTTGCTTGCCTGATGTGGCTATTCTGAATGCTTGCCTTATAGCATCAGGTATCCGCTCGACTTTGTTTACTGAATAAGCTGCTTTTGTTATTGGCTTGAACAGACTGACTTGGTCGAACTCTTGGGTGGAGTCTCTGTTTTGGTGATCCCTGGAGGCTGATGGAGCTATGTAGACTACAGGTGAATGAGCGACAAAGGCAGATCCCACGCCATAACTTAGATTTAGTACTCCTGGTCCGTTGGTTGCAATGCATACTGCGGGCTTGCCTGTGACTCTAGCATACCCATCGGCCATTAACGCAGCTCCTTGTTCATGACGGGTACCCACAAATTCAATACTTTGTTTATCGTATAAAGAGTCCAATATGTCTAAAAAAGAAGAGCCTACGATTCCGAATAAATGTGTAACTTGCTCTTGCTCTAAAATGTCTACGATTGCTTCACCTGATCCGATATTGCGTGTCATTGTTTCTCCTGATTTTAATTAGAATTTGCTTTTTTAACTGGTGTTAATAAAAGTATTATTGCTGGGGCTACCCATAGGATGGAAGCGAATCCAAATACTCCACTGAGACCCCAGGTTTGACTAACCCAGATGGCTATTAATGGGGAGAAGGAACCAAGTAGTTGATTGATACCAAGTACAAGTCCCATTGTAGTTCCTTCGATGCCTGTGTCTACTTGGTCTAAAACTAAGGCTTGTAAAAGTTGCCCTAAAGTATATGAGAATAATCCAATGACTCCTAAGATCACCAGGAGTAATACGATACTAGTCATATACATGACCGTGAAGGTTAATATCCCTACTATTACCATACTTGGTACTAATATGGGTTTTCTACCGATTCGATCGGATAAGAATCCTAGTATTGGAGCCATGAAAAAACCTAAACTTGTAACTATACCCAGACCGATTCCTTGGGACAATGCGTTTGCCCCAAACCCTCCTTCTGTTTCATCTGCAGTTAGGTAGTAAGGGACCCATGCTTCCAATGCGTTGAAGCCTGTCTGTCTAAGAAATACGATTGCTATTAATGCTAATATTACAGGGTTACTAAGTAAGCCTTTGGCGTTATTAAGATGGTAACCTAGCCCATTATTGTCAGGCGTTGCCGTTACCACGCTTTTTAGGTTTTTTAATGCTATCCACACTAGAACCGCAGTGATTAATATAGGGATTATGTAGATTACAGATATGGCTCTCCACAATTCCATGCCAAGCCATAATCCTAGAGCGATTGGGATTGCCCCTGTAACGATCGGGCCAACTAATGCACCTACTTGTGCTCCAACTCCATGAACAGTGAGACCGAACCCTCTGTTTGACGAATATTGCTGGGATATAGCGGCTATAGCTGGAATATGCCAAACCTGACCAGGTATTGGTAGTAATATAGCAATTATTATCAGGAAGCCAGCTACTGGAGTGACGGCTAATAATATGAATAGAATGGCTCCTAGAATCATGCAACCAGTTAGAATGACCCCCCATCTGTTACCTGGCCTGTCAACTATGAATCCTGCAAGGCATGTAATTAATCCTCCCGATATGTATCTTATAAATTGAAGGATAGAATAGAATGCTAAGCCTCCTCCGAGGGAAGCCACGACTGTTGGAAGCAATACTAGGAGGGCGTTTACCAGCCAGTGTTGTAGGAAGTGACCAACTGTTAAAGAAACTAGGGTGAAATTACTTCCGTCTGGTTTCGGTTGAGTTTGGGTAGACATAACGCTCCTTCTACTATTTTCGAGCTTGAGAAGCAATGATATGGGCAATCCTAATAGATTTCAATAGGTTCCTTAAGTCAGATTGGACCACATATGTGATTTTGTAGTAGACTACCTGAAATTTGATGCAAATTATAAAAGGAATGTGGTGTTGCAATGAGTAATGACCTTAATTTAAATCCAATCAATTTGTATGAGTACGAAAAGCGCGCTGAAATCATATTGCCCCATGACAATTGGGATTTTATTGCCGCTGGTGCAATGGATGAATTAACAACCCAGAAAAACAGGACGGCTTTAGACGCTTTAAGTCTTAGACCTAGATTTCTGAGAGACATTACAGAACGCTCAATAAATACTTCAGTTCTAGGAACTCCTATCAGTTTGCCGGTGATGATATGTCCTACTGGCGGTCATGGCATAGCACATCCAAATGCCGAATGCGAGACCGCTATGGGAGCTGGAATGTCTGACACATTAATGATGTGTTCTACGAGTAGCAATAAAAGCCTAGAAGAAATAGCCGACGCAGCGACTGGGCCACTTTGGTTTCAGCTTTACCACCGAGGTTATGATTTGACAGAAATGTTAGTCAAACGAGCAGAAGAAGCTGGCTATAAAGCAATAGCCCTGACAGTGGATGTTCCTTCACCAAGCCCGAAAGAACGAGACTTAAAAAATCAATATGCTAGAGATTTGGAACTTGGTAATTTTAGAGGCATAGATAAGTCTGAAGAAGAAATCAGCGGTACAGATGAGACACCGGGATGGAGAGTTTCCAGGGTGGCACCTATGACCTGGCAGGAATTAGATTGGTTGCGTAGCCTGACTTCCTTGCCATTAGTGTTAAAAGGATTGAGAACTGCCGAAGACGCGAGAGTTGCTGTTGAATGCGGAGTTGATGGCATATTGGTTTCAAACCACGGGGGGCGTCAGATGGACGGTACAATGAGTGCTATAGAAACGCTCCCAGAGATTGTTAGTGCGGTGAACGGAAAAGCCGAAGTATATCTAGACTCCGGAATTCGAAGAGGGACAGATGTTCTCAAAGCGCTAGCCTTAGGCGCAACTGCGGTTGGTGTTGGTCGCCCATTATATTGGGGATTAGCAGTAAAAGGGGCTGAAGGAGTTCATGGCGTTCTTGAATGTTTACGAGAAGAAGTTGATCGAGCCATGTCTTACACGGGGCAATCCGATGTTAAAGCTCTTGATGAAGGTCTAGTTAATATCCCTTACGGTTGGGGCCTAGGGACAACCGCTCCTTAATCAATCATCATCTATCTTTATGGCAGGCTCATTTTATATAGTTAGATAGAAACGATTTAAGATGTCTGTTAAATATGTCAGGTTGTTCAAAATGGCTTGCATGAGCGGATTCTGGAATTACATGATATGTGGCATCACTAAACAATTTCGAGACTTCTTCAATCACGTTTGGAGGGAATATTAGGTCTGATTCACCTACTAGAAGCATAATGGGTATATCAAAATGCTTTAATGTGTCTTTGCCAGGTCCAGATGTATCTCTGAAAATACTCGACACTACAGATCGTTCCCGCTTAGGGTTGAGAAGGCCTATCTGTTCATAAAGCAAGGTCAAGGCGGGCTGATTAGCAATAAACGAGTCAGTAAGGGCTCTTCTAGTCGGATGGTCTGGAGGCGAGACGTCTTGAAGCATGTCTACTACAACTTGTTCGCCAACTCCTCCGGTTGTGTCTGCGAGTACCAAAGCTGAAACCATTTCGGGATATGTCAACGAGAAATTTAATCCGGTTATTCCTCCCATTGATTGGCATATGATGGCTGTTTTATCAATTTCAAGGAACTCCAATAATGCTTTCAAATCACTTGCAAACTGGCTTGTTTTTATATTCTTCGGGTCATCTATGCTAGATCCCCATCCTCGGTGATCAAACGATATGCAGGTGTAATCTTGTTCAAATTCAGGGATTTGCTGCCACCACATCAAACGGTTGCCAGAAGCTCCATGGGCAAATGTAAGTACCGGTCCATTTCCTCGTACTTCGTAATACATGTTGAAATCATCAATTTCCAGATATGGCATGATATCCTCCTTCTCGCATTGGGCTAGGGCTTTGAACTATTGTTTGTGTATCCATTATTACACTTCCAGCTGTGTTGAAGACACAAGTGCGATTCGTATGTGTATGTTTTGGGTCTGGCTCACTTGTACTTTTAGTGTTGCCTACGAGATGTGGTACTAGAGCGTCGGGCGAGGAATAGTAGAATACAGTTGACTGAGTTCCTCCAACCTGAAAGTCTAACTGATATCTTGAATCCATTGTTGAATAGCAGTAAATCCTGAATAGATTGGGAATTATGTCGTTGTTATTCTGATCTCCAAAGAGTGTTTGGGCGTAAGCTAACTCTTTTTGCAAGTTTTCCCATTGATCATATCTCGTCAGATCTAGGTCTTCGGTGTTAATGATCTTTTGCTCTTTTGATTCATAGGCCGAAAACTTATAGGTTTGATAACAAATCTCTGTACCAATATCATCAATGGTCGTTGTTGCTATTTCATATGAGATGACGGAGTTTGTATCAGAGATATTCCTAAGCCATGCACCGGTTTGTAACCGACGGGTTGAGATAGGTTTACTCATGAAAACCGTTTGGGTTTCTGAAAGACTTGGCAAGGTAATCCCGAGTTTCTTTTCCCCTATTATTCTAGCTTCATTGATTATTAAGGGTGGCATGGAGACATCTAATGATAAATCGTTTAGCTCATACGTATCCGTTGAGTATTCTAATGTCCCCAAGTGTAGTCCATTAGAACTGACTGTGAATGGATCTATACAGGAACCGGTCTCTGTAAGCCATTTTCGGATATTGTCTGTTTTAGTCATCTTGTGAATGATCAAGAGCTTGCAGATGTTTCATAAGTTCAAGTCCTTCCGTATATTCTGATTCGCATTCCAATGCCAATTTGGTACTCTGCTGTGCTGCAAAGTGATTTCCTTGGGCAAGGTATGCTTTAGCTTGGGCGATATGCGATCTGGGAAGGTCAGGATTCAATGAGATGGCATCACTAAAGGCTTTGTGTGCCTTGGGGAAATCCCCAAGGTCTTGTAATGCAGTGCCCAGATTAATTAAGAGATCTGGGAAGGGGGTAACAAATTTAAATGCAAGCAGGAAATCTTTTAGGGCATCTTCATGCAACATTAAATTTTGCTTTGCGATTCCTCTGTTATAGTACGCATTGCCAAAAGAAACTACGATCGTTATGGCTTCATCATAATCCGTTATAGCTTCTTCATATTTGCCTAGGTCTGATAGTGCGTTGCCACGGGCAAATCTATAGTCAGGCTCGTTAGGCCTAAGTTCTAGGGCTTTTGTATAATATCCCAGAGCTGCCCCTTGATCTTTCAATTCTTTGTAGGCAACTCCGATATTGTAATAACAGTTTGGTAAATTTCCATCTAGTCCCAACGCAGATTCAAAGTCTTCTATAGCTTGCTGGTAATGATTTAACGAGGCATGAGCGACACCTCTGCTATAAAAGAAATCGGGGTCATGTGGGTTTAGGTCTATGGCTGTGTCGTATTGTATGATTGCGTCAGCAAACTTGTTTTGCTGCCTTAGAATCACTCCTTTTGCATAATATCCGATGGTGTAATCGGGATCGATTGATAAGCATTGATCGTAATGGATTAAAGCTTGTTCAAAGTTATGGGTCTGTTTGTAAGTCAGCCCTATACCATAACTGGCTTCGACACTTTGATTGTTTATCGAGAGGGCTGAGTGAAAACTGTCTAAGGCCTGGCTTATCAAGCCCAATCCTAAGAAATGGTGCCCACGTTGTATAAATTCTGTTTCACTAGTTTCCATCTATATATCCGTATAGATCAATTTGGGATTTCGTGGTAGTGGTGGGTAGTGAGGGACTCGAACCCCCGGCCTCCTGTGTGTAAAACAGGCGCTCTAACCAGCTGAGCTAACCACCCGTGGGCCAAATTATAGCATAAATGACGGCTTTCATTAAATGTGTTGAATAGCTAAAAATGTATTTATTTTAGAATAAAGAACATAGCAAATATTACTAACACAATATTTATGAATATAGTGAAATATTTGTCGGGAACTCTACGTACCACCTTGGTGCCAAAATAAGAAGCTAGCACGCCCATTACTCCAATGCCTGTACCGAGTAATATAGTGTCTTTATCTATGAACCCATTGAGCGCAAATACAGCTAATTTAGGAATCTGCAAGGAGCCCATGGCAAATGCGAACGTACCTATAAACGCCATTCTTTGGAGGCCATAGCTTAAGAAAAACACTGAAGTGAAGGGGCCAGGGACACCTACTACTCCTGCAATGAATGCAGTAATTCCTCCTAGAGGAATGAAGCCCCATAATTTCATTTTGAATTGTCGTACAGCAGGTAATCGTTTACTGACTACAATTATTAAAATAAAGAATCCTAAGAGGCGTTCTATGGTTGTAGGTTCTAAAGATATGAATAATCTGGTTCCTAGTATTGTTAGAGGAATAGCCCCTATTAGGAAATAAATATTTACTTTCCAGTCGATATATGCACGGTTCAACCAAGACCTTGACGCAGTAGCAAAAATACTACAGAAGCACAGAGTAGGTAATGCAGCATGGGGTCCTAAGAAAAACGTTAAAGTGGGCATTAACATGACACCACCTCCGAATCCTGCTACTCCTGCAAAGGAATAGCCCAGCAGGCCAGCTAATAAGATGATTGCAATGTCTAAAATGCTCATTAAGTAATTACGAAATACCCCGCAAAAAATAATAGCACTAAATTTATGAATACGGTAAAAGTCTTATCTGGTACCTTATGGAGTATTTTGTTTCCTATATAGGACGCTACAATGCTAATTAAACCTATAGCGGTACCCATATAAACAATGTCCATAGTGATGTAATCGTTGACTACTAGCACTCCCAGTTTAGGTACATTGAGCAACGCTGTTGCAAATGCAAACGTGCCAATAAAAGCGTGCTTGCTTAGCCCGTAATTAATGAAAAATGCAGCAGCAAAAGGGCCAGGTATCCCAATAAGGCCTGAAATGAATGCCGTAGTACCTCCCAAGGGTATGAATCCCCATATTTTAATTTTGAAGGTTTTTAGTCCCGGCAAATACTTACTGACTACGATTAAGAATAGGAATCCACCAAGAAATTTACGAATGAGGTCAGGATCTAATGAGACAAACAGACTGGTACCAATTATTGCCATAGGTATTGAACCTATCAGGAAGTATATATTTACTTGCCAATCAATGTGTCTCCTATTAATGAAAGCTCTGGAAATACTTGAATATAAAGCATAAAAACACAACACTGGGAGTGCAGCCTGAGGCCCCAAAAATAAGGTTAGTATTGGCAAAATGATAATGCCTCCACCAAAACCTGCAATACCAGCGAAGGTGGAGCCCAGGAGAGCCACTACTAAAATCAAAGTTATATTTAACAGTTCCATTTCACTTGACTAAAAAGAACACTGCGAATGCGATCAGGATTAGGTTTATGAAAATATTAAAATATTTATCCGGTAATTTCCCAAGCAATTTGGAGCCAACGTAAGCAGCAGGAATACTGATTATTCCTAATCCTATACTTAAATAGATAATTTGCAGATTTATAAATCCGTCCCAAGCAAATACTGCTAATTGAGGGATCCTAAGAATTGCCATAGCTATAGCAAAAGTACCAATATAAGCCATTTTCTGTAGGCCATAATTTATAAAAAACATAGCAGAGAAAGGCCCCGGCACTCCTACGAGTCCAGCTATGAACGCAGTCACGCTTCCTACCGGAATAAATCCCCAAAGCGGTGTCCTGAATTTGTTGGCAAAGGGGAGCTTTTTACTAGCTAATAAAAGAAGCATGAACACGCCTAACATTCTCTCGATCGTAACCTGATCTAGGGCGACGAAAATTTTAGTACCTATGATGATGAGAGGTATTGCTCCGATTAGGAAAAAAAAATTAACCTTCCAGTCAATATGAGCTCTGTTTATCCACGCCCGAGCAGCTGTCGCAAAAATGCTTCCAAAGCATATAATGGGGAGAGCAGCATGTGGCCCGATCAGCACGGTTAATGTGGGCATCAGAACTATTCCTCCGCCGAATCCGGCTACTCCAGCGAAAGAGTAGCCTACTAACCCAACGATCAAAATTATGATGATGTCTAATGTTGCCATAGGGTAAATACTATGAAGCGATAGCTACCAAATTCCTGTTAACGAGTTCCCAGTCTATCTCGTATCCTAGTCCAGGTTCGGTAGGTGCCAAAACCATACCGTTACTGTTGACCTCAACATCTTGGATCAATCCGTATTTATTTGCCCCTGTTGAAGGAAACACCTCATAAAAATCAGTGTTGGGTGTAGCCATAATCACATGTAGATTAGCAACGTTATTTAGTGAATTTCCTCCATGATGTAATTCGCATTTCATTCTAAACCCATCTGCAAGATGAGTGAGTTTGATAAGTGGAGTTATTCCTCCTGTTACAGCCACATCTCCCCTAAGGATGTCTGTGGCATTATTTGTGATCCAAGGTGGGACTCCATAAAATCTGCCAGGAGTATATTCAGTTGACATAATAGGAATATCAAGTTTTTGGTTTAGTTTTACATAATTGTAGAGATCTTCTTCCACTAGAGGGTCTTCATACCAGTAGTAGTTTAACTCCTCAATGGCTCTACCTACTCTTACAGCATCTTCGTAATAGTAAGACCACATGCAATCCAACATTAATATCATATCTGGACCTACAGCGTCTCTTACTTGTCTGGAAATTTCAATATCTGCTAATGGATCACCTTGGGGATGTATTTTGTAGGCACTCCAACCCATCTCTTGGAATTTTAAAGCTTCTTGAATATAGGTGTCTACGTCTGGATAAGTGGGTGAGCTAGCATAGGCTGGAATTTGATGCCTGGCCGTACCAAGAAGTCTATGAATAGGTAAATTTGCACGCTTGCCGGCGATGTCCCATAGAGCAATATCAACAGCACCTATGACATCGGTTCTAATATTTCGATTTTGCCTCCACATTTGCCCCCAAATTCGGTGTATATCAAGAGGATCCGTGCCAAGTAACATGGGTTTCACAAATTCTATCAGAGTGCCAGCCATAGTGTCCCCACCGAGTCGTGACGACCCTAAGAATCCATAACCATCGAACCCTTCGTCAGTTTTGATCGTAACTATGCCTAGCTGTTTATCTCCCCCGAAAGAACTGGTTCCAGATCCCCATCGAGGGGTTTCCCATTTTGTTAAGGTTACAGTCACATCTATAATTTTCATGCTTACTCCTACGTTAAATAGATAATACAGCTATCCCAACTGTGATAGCTGCGATAGAACTTGATTTCGCAGCTAGTGTTTTAGCGTCCAATTTTTCGTCCAGCAATTTCACAAAGGGCAAACTGAATAATGTTACAAATGCGAAAACAAATACTGGGCGTGAAGCTGTTGCAGTAGAAACTATAGTAATTGCCCCCATATTTGTAGCTAGTACCTGTAGTATAACAGCCACTGGTGCTAACACAAATTCAGAAAGTAATAATAGCGTTAAGGCTAATTTATTGTTGAGTGATTTAAACAGCTCGATGGGTGTTTTGGGCTTACAGAACGCAAATAATACAAATGCCATTCCTAAATTTCTAAATACATAAACACTTTCTACTGATTCTGAATCGAGAGCCCATTTCCCCGTGATGTGGGCCAGTGCCATGAAAAAGCTTGCTAGAATTAGAATCGGGAGAGCTTTGTTGACTTTAAAGATCGTTTTGAAGGATAAATTATTTATAGATATAGCATAGGCGCCCATTACAACTATGCCCATGGCGACAAACTGAATAGTGGTTAGCCGTTCTCCAAGAAACGGAATTGCGATTATAGTTACGAATACAGGGAAAGTGTGAACTATGGCACTTACTCTCGATGCTTCTTCGATTTTGTACCCATAAAATTGGATGCCTAGTGTACCTCCCCAACAGAACCCAGAGACGATTGCTATAAGCCTATGTTGATTTAATGAAAATCCTATGTCCATTAGAAAGAAGGTGACGATAGCAAAAATAGCAAGGGAGATCCCTACTGCACAGCAGAAACAGTTAAAGTTAGGGACTGTTTTTGAAATTAATCTTTTGTCTATGGCAGATACCAGGCCAAAAAGTGCTGCGCTTAATGTTGCAAATAAAATTTCCATACGTGGGACGCCATTCTAATTCATAAAAGGCCTTTCCGATAGAGTATTTTTTCAATATGATATAGCATGATTAAAAGTAATTAGAGGGAAATGATGGATTCAGAAAAAACATTATTAGATTGGGAAGCGCTACGAGTAGGGGAAACTTTCGATCGGTACGAATATGTCTTGACTCAGGAAATGATTGATAAGTTTAGATTAGGAGTTATGGATGAAGAAGCGAGTTTCCCTACGATCGCGCACAAAGTAGATGTCAAGCAATACAATAAAAAATATACGGATAATGGTTCTGTAAATGCTAGATGTGCGTTCCATTGCTATAACGCCCCTGTAGCCGGAAGAAAAATTGTAGTGACCGCATGGATTGCTGATAAATATTTGAGGCGTGGAAAGAATTATATAGTTACGGAGGCTGTTTCCGTTGATGAAACAGGAATGTTGATAGATAGAGTAATCACGCATGAACTAAAACAACCGTCGGAGGTAGGTAAAAAATGGGAAGGGAAATAAAAACGTTTACTATCGGTGATGAGATACCGTCTCTCATCAAGAATATGACTCAAGAAGCGATTAACCTTTTTGAAGGGAGTTCTGGAGATACTGGCCCTTCGCAATTCACGGATGAAGAAACTGCTAAAGGAGTGTTAGGTACTAGTGGTACTGTGGCCTCTGGACGGATGTCTTTGACGTTCGCTATAGAGATGCTTCGACGATATTTTGGTCCAGATGTGTACAATCAAAGGGGCACAATGGATTTGCGTTTTCTACGTCCTGTTAGACCCGGTGATTCCATTACTTTCAGCGGGGTTATCTCATCAGTTGAGAGGGAGGCTAATGGATCCAGAGTTCAAATAGAGATAACTGCTACTAACCAAAAAGGTGATACGACAGCTGTTGGTCAAGGTGGAGCTATAGTGCCTAATGCATATCTTCCTGAGGAATAATTGCTTCTTTTCTAATAAGGATCACTGATCCGAACATAGATAGGACGTTAGCCAGTACTCCTAGCGAGAATGCCCATTTTAGTGTTCCTGTGTAGTCTGCAGATAGTCCGGAGATCAACGGTGAGAAAGAACTCCCTAAGGAAGCCCCAGTCGCCATCAGACCGAATGCTGCAGGGGCGAACCTAACGGGCACGAAGTCTCCTGCTGAGGCAGCGCATATCACATAGCTTGATCTAAGGGTCAATCCCATTATTGTATAAGCTAGAATGAATGAGATGAGTGATGGGAATAGCCATAGTAATATAAATGCTATAAGTTGAACTATGAAGCTTAGGAGGAAAGCTTTGCCTCTTCCTAAATAATCAGAGATGCTACCCCAGAGCACGCCGCTTCCAATACTAATGACTCCAGACATAATCGCAAGATTACTAATCAGTATGATACTAATATCAAATTCGTTAGATAAGTATAAGCCACTGAATGCTGCAAAGATTGATGTAGCCCATCCTGACCAAAAGGCGAGATAAGCTAATAACCAAACTGGTCCATTTTTAAAAACTTCCAGAGGCCAAGTTTTTTGAGTAGAGGTTGTTGTAGATGTTTTGGTTTTAGAAGGATCGTAAAGAATGGCATAAGAAGCTATTGCTACAAGCAGGGAAATGAATCCAAAAGAAAACCACATTGTTCGCCAAGCTTCATTTCCGACCGCCGCAATTAGGAAAGGTAAGATCACCCCTGGGACAGTAAACGCTAATCCCGTTCCAGAAGAAGCAACTCCTGCGACCAATCCTCTGTCTTTAGGATTGAACCAGGAAGATAAAAGTCCCATGACAGGAGAAATAGATCCTCCTGTACCAATACCCATAGCAACCATTGCTATAGCAATGACAATATAGTTCGGTGCGAATGCGATCAATATCATTGATAACGCAGCTAACATAACGTTGGAGCCGGATATAAGCTTGGGTCCGAATTTAGCAGAAAGCGTTCCAAAGAATAAATTTGAAACCATTCGAGTAGCCCATCCTATGGTCATCAAAGCGCCAGCTTGGGTGTATGAGATATCTAGGGACTCTTGCATTAACGGGATTGTTATATTGTACCCAAATTGAAAAAACCCTTGTACGAAATTGACGAACAAGGCAACTATTAATATAAGAAGTGCGTAGCTTCTAAACCATTGGGGCAGTATTGGCATGTGTTGATTACCTCAATCTTTGAGCATCAAGGAGGTATAATACACTATAAATTCATTGGAGATAATAAGGTGAGTACATACATCGTTATGGCATGCATGAAAGGAGAATTCGTATCACGAGACGGGAATGTATATGATAATTTCCAGATGTTGGGATATGTCGAATCGGTTTCCGCCGAAGATGCTGTAACAGATTTTATATCTCAACCTCAATTTCCAATTGTATGGAATGATGTTGAATACATGTGGTCAGAATCTCTTGCCGAAGAGGATTCTAACGGGCATTATGGGGAATACAGCAAAATTTACCTAAACCGTAAGTAATCTAAGTTAACTATCGGTAAATTAAGCAAATCTACTTAAAAAGTTTCTTAATAGCATCATAATGCTTTGAAGCCTCTGAATAGATAAATTCTCTATCATATTCCAAAATGAAACCTTCAATCTTTAGTGCGTTGAAGGCTTCTTTGATATTACTCAAATAGTCATCTTTTTTTGGTAAAGGTTCTGTAGATACGATGGTAGCTCCAATTGTTCCAATGATTTGGCCTTCACCTCCTATATTTTGATGTCTCAGATTCCAGCCAAGATGAATGCCCAAGGGTTTAGAAATTTCTGGAAGTGTGATTCCTGAATATTCATTATATGAATCATTCACGGCAGGTACTAGAACAGGGAATGGGTCACCTAAGAATTTGGGCACGTTACGAATGTCATAGTCCTCTTCACTAAATTCCATCTGAGAGATTTGTTTTATATGAACAGGATCAGGCACCAGCCCGGAAGCTTTATACTCTTCTTTAAGGTTCTCGTAGGGTATTAAGGTCCCTTGGTCTATTCTTGGTAACTTGTTAGCGGGAGGCGTTATATCACTCTCCACCCAGGCTGTTAAATGGAGGAATAAAGCTCTAAGAGCAGGACGATAATCTATGACATTAAAGTGATTTTCTGATTGTACTCCATTCCCGGCATCTTCCTTGGTAAACGGGAATTTCCCTGAAGAATGTTGGGTGCCAGAATAATAATACATCCTACAAGTTGGATCTGGATCCAGATCATTCTGTCCATCCGGCGTTGTATGAGACAAAGATGCATGTGCCCACCAATATTCAGACGCAGTGTTTACAAGGAAAAGTTTTGGTACTCCTCCTCTTTGGTATTGAGTTTCTAGCAAAGAATCTTGAGAACTACTTGAAGGAGTGGTTGCTGTAAATGGAGGTAAATTACTTGTGCTCTGTTTTATAGCAGATGAAGGCTGAGCAAATCTCTGATTGAACTCCCCTCTTCTTGCTCCTGCAGCGTGAGCTATGACCCCATCAAATACTACATTGTTTTGAGTATCTAGATTGAGACCCAAGTAGATTAAATGCCTTAGGAATCTGCCGCTCTGAGAATGGCCAAAGCCGTAAACTGTATCGATTGGGGGGCATTCTATTCCCTTAGCTCCGCATCTAAGAAATGACACCCAATCTCTAGTAGCCAGCAAGCCTATCCCATTGGCTATTGTATTAACAGAGGTATAAGTGACCCTGTAAATTTTGCCTTGTTCAAAACCGGTCTCCAAAAATACGTAATTGGGGTCTGATACATACTGGTTGTCTTGTTCTTTACCAAAGCTCCAAGTCTCTCTATCAATGACTGTAGGCTTGGCATCTTCGTTTTCTTGAACAGTTAGTATAGCCGATACTTCATTGACATCATGAGCTGGTAATGGTGAGTGACCGCGTTCTGAGAGAAGGTGGTGCTTACTCAATTCGTTGGTTTGTATAGTCATTGTGATCAAACCTGCTATGGGAATCCCATTTTGCAAGGGCTGAGGTCCTTTTATGGAGAGCAAGCCAGGGGAATCCGGAACATCGTGCTGCCAACCACACCACGTTAACGTGTACCCTTTTTCGAGCAGGAATTCGTTCCCCGGTTCCCATCCAGAAGAGGAGGTAGAGGCTTCGGGCGCGTTATTTAACATCTTAAGAATCAAATTCCTGCCTCTGTTTGGTACGTCCAAAACTAGTTTGTTGTTCCCACTGTCTGGTACCAGGATCTTTGCATCTGAAGAGAATCTTACTTTTGCGTCCGAGTCTTTACATAATGGCAGATCTGCAATGACTTGATGGGCATAATCATCTTGGTCTATTTCGAAGCTTACAACCAAATCTATTTCTGTATATGAACCTCCGCTTCCAAATTTACGTCCATTAGAGTAAGGAGCGGATTTAAGTATTGATATGTGTGATACCGGCATTACTTCTCCTTTTCTGACACATGTCTAGGTATAAATAAGTGGCGCGCTTGGTGAGATTCGAACTCACGACTTCGTCCTCCGCAGGGACGCGCTCTATCCACTGAGCTACAAGCGCACATGGTACCGAGGGAGGGATTCGAACCCACACATCCGTAAGGACACTGCGACCTGAACGCAGCGCGTCTACCGTTTCGCCACCTCGGCATTTGGTACATATCATACCATGTGTACTATCAGTGGTTTGATGACTATCAGAGATTAATATGATTGTATTAGTCTACGGAGAGGTTATAAATAAATCTTAAGCACCCTGAGTTTGTAGTTTGGATTTACTCCAGAAGTAAAACCCAGTTATGACTACCAGCGTGACAAACCCAAACATGGCCACAGCTAGTTGTGGGTTTAAGTACGAAGCGGTTAACCCAATTAGAAATCCCCCAACAGAAGTTGAGCCCCATGTCCATTGATGGATGCTCATAACTCGACCCCTATAACGGTCATCAGTAGAAAATTGCACTATTGTGGAATTAACTGTCAGATACGCGAAACTTAAAGATCCTGTTAATCCAATAAGGACGTACCCGATTGATATGCTGGAGTTGAGTCCAAATGCAATAATTGATAGCGAAAATAAAACGCCGGTGACTAGCATGATTCGCATACTATTCTTTGTATTTGCGAATTTGGCTAAGATGACCGTGCTCAGCATGCCTCCTATGCCTAATGATAGCAACATATTACTGTACACAGACACGTCTTTGACATATACCAACTTGGCGAAAGCGGGCAATAAAGTTTCAAACGACATTCCAAAGACACCTGTGAAGATACCCATTAAGATCACGCCTAAGATACCCTTATTCAGTTTAAGATACTGAAGACCCTGTTTTAGATCGGATACCGGAGAGGACTTGGTTTTCTGTGGTCTTGGAGTAGGTGACATAACATAAAATAGCAGGACTACTACTCCGTATGCTGCAGCAACCAGGTAAAATATGCTATCTATGCCGAAATTATCGACGAGTATTCCGAAAAAACCTGGTCCCAGGATGGCGGATCCGGAAATTGCCATTGAGTATAATACAATCGCATTGACGATGGCGGGCCTAGGTACAAGGCCCGGTAACATAGCTGCTCTTGCAGGGATGTCGAATGCAAGCAGAACACCAGTAACGAACGATATAACCAACAGAAGCATTGGTGTCATAGCTCCAACAGTGATTAATATTGCAGTTAGTAGACATAACGCGGCGATAATGAATCTTGTTATGATTAGGAGAACGCGGCGATTAACCCGGTCTGCTAGGACGCCACCCCAGATAGATAAAAACAAGATCGGCCCTAAGCTGCAGGCGGTTACCAGGCCCAACATGTATTCTTCGGGTGTAAGGCTATGCATTAACCAAAGCCTTCCGAACACCAGTGACCACATACCAATACATGAAAAGAGTCCTCCGAGCCAGAACAATCTATATTGAGGGTAATTAAAAGATGAGAGGGAGTCGAAAGATAATCCTAATACCCGTAGAGGGCCTGTTTTGGGTTCAGTCATAGAATAAGCCGTCTTCCTGCATAAGGGGCCCTAAGAGAATCGTTAAATCAGTTGTTAACATTACATAACATATATTGTGCGAATATAAAGAAAAAAATAGAATATTTGGCTGTTGTTTTTGTCATAGGTTGCATAATTCGTTTTCTGTTTGGGAAAGTAGGTTGTCAATATTTTTTCCAGTTAATGCCGAAACGAAAATGTGTTTAGTGTTGTGGTCCCTGGAAATATTTTCTGCGAGGATTTCAATTTGGGTTCTGTCTTTGATCTGGTCTGACTTGTTGAACACTAGTAGAGATGGGATTCGTCCCAAGTTTAAACTTTTTAAAGTTTGTTGAACGACCTGGATCTGATGAGGGGCCTTGGGGTGTGTTATGTCAACTACATGGAATAGGTAATCCGCGTGGTCAAGCTCTTGGAGAGTAGCATTGAAAGCGGAAACTACAAAAGGTGAGAGTTTTTGGATGAAGCCTACAGTATCGCTAATTAGTAATTCTCCGGTTGATGGTAAGGTAATCTTTCTTGTTGTTGTGTCTAAGGTTGAGAACAATTTATCCTGTGCGATCACGTCAGATGAACTTAATCTGTTAAATAGAGTGCTTTTCCCCGCATTTGTGTATCCCACCATGGATACCATTGGGATGCCTGAAGTCTTACGTTTGTTGAGATATATATTCCGACGTGATTTGACTTTGTCTAGTTCCGAACTTAGTTTCTGTATCCTTTTACGGATTAACCTTCTATCTGTTTCCAGCTGGGTCTCTCCTGGGCCTCTTGTACCAATTCCTCCTCCGAGTCTTTCCAAGTGGGACCATTGGCCTACTAGCCTAGGGAGCAGGTATTGATGTTGTGCCAGCTCTACTTGAAGTTTACCTTCATGAGTAATTGCGCTATTTGCAAATACGTCCAGAATCAAAGCGGTCCTGTCGATTACCTTACAGTTTAATTCGTTTTCTAAATTTCGCTGCTGGGTTGGAGTGAGTTCGTCGTCAAAAATAGCAGTAGACGAATGAGTTGATTGCATCATGCCCTTAAGTTCATCTAACTTGCCTTTGCCCATGTACACTTGAGTGTATCGGTCTGTTTTTTGGCTCAATGACCCTGCAACTTTAGCGCCGGCTGTAGTAGCCAAATATTCTAATTCTGATAGCGACTCCTCTAAACTCCATTGAGGAGATTCGTTTTTTAATTCGACTGCGGCTAATATAGCATTCTCGTATTCTGGATTGGTTTCATATGTAGAACGTCTAGCTATTAGAGATTCCTCCACTGAGTATTTGTATAATCATATACAATAAGTTTACTTTGTAAAACCACTAGAGGACTTTTGGGGATGTTAATTATCGAAAATATATACGAGAAAACACGAAATATTCAGGGAAATATATTGAATCATCCTTTCAGGCACATTGTCATGATCTCTTTAATGATTGTGTTTATTAGTTGTGGTGAAAATGCCAATAATGACACCTCAAGTAAAAATGTCGGAAATGTCTCTATTTCATCTCAAGACATGGAACAACCGCCTCAAGATCCGGCTATAAATCTGACACCAGGGCAACCGCACGAGCAAATGCATGGAAATCAAAATATATTTACCATTGAAGAACCAAGGCTTCAATCATGCTTAATTCAAGTACTGGGTGAAAAAAGATATTATGAGCTTCGCTTGGTACAACCAAATCCAGAAGATATGTTGAAGATTGGACCATGCATGCCACTCGTGCAAGAATCTCATTCGTCAATGGGTGTGGTGCCCCCATCAAATAATATGCCTGTTGTACCAGCACAACCTGGCGAACAAATGCATGGAAATCAAAATATATTTACCATTGAAGAACCAAGGCTTCAATCATGCTTAATTCAAGTACTGGGTGAAAAAAGATATTATGAGCTTCGCATGATACAACCCAATCCACAAGAGATGTTGAAGATTGGACCATGTATGCCACTCGCGCAAGAATCTCATTCGTCAATGGGTGTGCTGCCCCCATCAAATAATATGTCGATCGTGCCAGGACAACCGTTGCCACCAACCTCTGCTGGAACCCCGAACCCTTCTCCCCCTTCTGGCCAGCCATTATCAGCCACCTCTGCGGGAGACCACATGGCTCCGCCGCCTAGTGGTTCACCAGGCTCGGCCAATCATCGAGATCCAAATGAAATAGTATCCATAAAAAAAATAGACACTTCTTATCTTCCTGCAACAGGCGATACAAGTGGAACGTTTAAGAACAGGCAAAATGCTGATGTGGTTTTATCAGCTTTTGGCTTTAATGAAACAGGAGGAGCCCTATCATTTAATAGGAATTCTGGGATAGCAACAGATGGGGTAAGGCTTGTTCTTGCTGATACTTTTAATAACAGAATTCTAATTTGGAATAATCTGCCGTCAGGCAATATTCCGCCTGATATTGTGCTTGGACAAGCGAACTTTAACACAAATAATCCAGGGAATAGTCCTAGTCAAATGAACTGGCCAATCAGCGTCAGCCTCGCAAGTAATAAACTTGTAGTCACCGACACATACAATGACAGGATACTAATTTGGAATGCTTTTCCCACAATTAATGCTCAGCCAGCAGATATTATCATTAATAATACTGGACCTATAGGGCAAGCAACCAAAAGATCTGTTAAATGGCCTTGGGGCATATGGACCGATGGTAAAAAAATGGCAATTACAAACACTGGAGCAGGTTCAGCTCTCGTATGGAACTCATTCCCTACATCAAATAATCAGCCAGCAGATATCTTGCTAACTGGAAATGGTAATTTTGGTACACCACGGCAAATAACAAGTAATGGTCAATCATTAATAATTGGTGACCATAATTCAAAAGATGACAAAGATTTCGAAATAGGTTCATACGTATACAACTCGTTTCCAACGAAAGATGAAGCGATGTACGATTTTTTTATGTATGATCGTATAAACCCACGAGGAGGATGGTCCAGAGGAGCTTTTCTAGATGATGGAAGATTAGCTTTATTTGGCAGAACATTATTTATATATGACTCTATACCAACCAGTAATTTAAGTAAGCCAAGCTTAACAGTAGACGGCTACAATTTTACGTCGGGTGATTATCCTGGTGTTGCTGCAGCGGGAGACAAGCTCTATATCTCAACTGGAAATGGAAATAAGATTGTAGTTTATAATTCAATACCTACAAGTTCAGAACAAGATCCTGATTTTGCTATCGGTAGCCCTGATCTGAACACCAATACCCTAGAAGAAAACTATATTATAGGTAACCCTGTTGCTGCGTCTAATGGGACCAACTTATTAGTCTCATCAGATTTTGATAAAAAATTATATTTATGGAATGAACGCCCTGGTGAAAGTGCAGTTCACCCTGATGCTGTTTATGAAATACCTGAAGCGCCATGGGATAATGCATTATGGGAGAACAATTTCGTACTTGGTGGTAAAAAGGGAGTCTACATTTTTGAATCAATTCCTGACGGTTCGAATTTACCCGATAAGACATATCTGGACAGTATTGGGAATGCTAAATTCCAAGAAATCAGAGGCATTGCGATTGATGATAAATATCTATATGTAGGGGATATAGATGCAAATAAAGTGTATATTTGGGAAGGTATTCCTGATAAGACATCAAATCCTAAATTCACTCTTGACGTTACTAGTCCAACACGCATGTCATCAGATGGAGAATACTTAGCCGTAACTTCAACAACAACCCATACAGTATCATTGTTTAAGATAGATCAATTATCTGTAAATACCACAGGTACTAAGGTTGGCGGGCACGGTGTATTTAATTTGCCCGAAGGTGCAAACATATCAAATGATATGCTTTTCGTGGCAGATACTGGAAACAATAAAGTTGCTATTTGGGAAGATATTAATGATGCGCTCTCTGGGAAAAGCTATAACACGTTGATTGGTGCTGAAAATAGAGAAGTCCCTGAAATCGGAAAAGACAGCTTGTTTTGGCCGGGTAGCGTATTTTATGACGATGATTATTTATGGGTTGGTGAATTTAAATTCTCAAACAGATTACTTAGATATAGCCCATCTTATTAATAGCTTCATAAATGTCTAGCAATACCCCGTTCTTCACTAGCTATTTGTATTATGATATAAAATAAGTTTATTTTATAAAATCATTAGAGGCATCACCATATGGAATTCATTGATAATTTGTATCAAGAAACAAGGGCTATACAGGAACAAATATTGAATCATCCTTTCCCTAACGGAATTGGAGATGGCAGTCTCCCGATGGCCTCTTTTAGGCATTTTATAGAGCAAGACTACTTGTTTTTGATTGATTATGGGAAAATTTTGGGATTAGCGGCAGTAAAGGCTCCTGACAGGCATAAAATGAAAGCATTCAGTGCCTTATTGCATGAGACAATTAGCACAGAAATGGAACTTCATATCCAGTTTTGTGAGACTTTAGGAATAAAAGAAGAAGTTCTGGCAGAAACTCTCAAAGATTTACCAACAGCAGCGTATACTGATTTCTTGGTCCGAGTTGGGTATGAAGGGTCTTTTGAAGAGATTGCAGCTGCTTTGCTTCCATGCATGGCAACATATGCCGAAATCGGATCAGCTCTAATATCAAGTATATCGAATGACATTCCGGTGCCTTATAAAGAATGGATATCTATGTATTCGAGTGATGAATTTGGAGAATTGGCACTATGGATGACTCACTTAGTCGATGAATTAGGTACTTCAGCTGATCTTTCATGCCAATCCCAAATGGTAGCTGCATACAAATCTAGTTGTTTGCACGAGCTTAATTTTTGGACAATGTGTGCTTGATAAGCTATCGGTCACTAAGGCGCAGGGATTTTCCAGTTTTCTAATCTAACACATCCTTTTTCTACTTGTTCATCAGGAGTAGTCAAAGAGAGTCGTATGTAACCTTCTCCACATTTCCCGTAACTAGACCCTGGAGTTACTACGATGTCATTATCTGCTAATAGTCTTGCTGCGAAGTCGGCAGACGTGAATCCGTCAGGTATCGGGGCCCAGATGTACAAGCTAGCCTTGGGAACAGCCACTTCTAGTCCCATACGTGTCAATGCGGTTATCACTCTGTCTCTTCTTGCCTGGTAGATGTCAATGTTGGTTTGAACGCATTTCTGGTCGTCTAGTAGAGCTTGCATAGACATTTCTTGGACGGCTTGTGGTATTCCCGAGTCTAGGTTCGCTTTTATCTGGAATAATGCTTTGATCATGTCGGGGTTGCCGACGGCCATACCAGATCTCCATCCGGTCATATTGTAAGTTTTAGAGAGAGAATGGAATTCAATGCCGATCTCTTTAGCTCCCGGTATTTCCATGAAGCTTAACGGTCTATAGCCTTCGTATCCTATCTCGCTGTATGCTGCATCATGTAGTAGAGCAATGTCATACTGTTTGCAAAAGCTTATAGCTTCTTTGAAGTCGTCTTCGGTGGCAATAGCGCTAGTAGGGTTGTTAGGATAGTTAAGCCACATGATCTTCGCTTTTTTAGCTATGTCAGTCGGTATAGCGTTGTAATCAGGCAACCAATTATTAGACTCTGTGAGAGGCATAGTGTAACTTTCAGCGCCTGCAAACATTGTCCCAACTCCATACACAGGATATGCAGGATCAGGAATCAGTGCTATGTCTCCTGGGTCTAAAAAGCAGAATGCTGCGTGTCCAATTCCTTCTTTGGCCCCGATTAGTGGTAACACTTCAGAATTTGCATCTAATGTTACTGAAAACCGGTTTTGGTACCAGTCGGCGATAGCTTGTCTAAATTCAGGGAGACCGTCGGTTTCCGGATACCGATGATTGGGCTCATGTTTTGAGGCAGTTAACAATCGATCGATAATAGGATCTGGGGTAGGAATATCAGGGTCTCCGATGCCAAATGTGACCACGTCTGCTCCAGCCGCTTTTTTCTCAGCTATGATTCGTGATATTTCTACAAAAGGGTACGGTGCGAGCTTGCCTAGTCGTTGTGAAAAGTCCATTTTAACCTCTTATTATGATTTAAAATTAAATTCACCGGTAAATGCTTGTTCTGCAGTACCGGTCATGTAAACGTTTCCTGATGACCCCAATTTAATATTTAGAGGTCCTCCAGGTAGTTGGATTATTGAGTCTTTATTTGTTAAGCCCTTCAAATTGGCCGCAACGGCAACAGCGCAGGCCCCAGTTCCACAAGCTAGTGTTATGCCTGAGCCACGCTCCCATACCCGCATTTTCATCTCATTTGGAGATATTATGTTAACTATTTCGAAGTTTACTCTATTAGGGAATATAGGATGAGTTTCTATTTTAGGTCCTATTTCGGTCAAGGGGAACTCATCAACAGGTTCTTCAATAAAACAAATAGCGTGAGGGTTCCCCATAGATACGAAAGCCATTTTTAAATTCTGTCCGAAATCATTGAAAGGATAGTCTAATATCATGTCGCAGTTATTCCATTCCGAATCTAAAGATACTGGTACTTGGCTCGGAATCAGTATTGGAAGGCCCATATTAACTGTGCACCCGGATACACTGTCTCCGTTGTATTGAGGGACTACATTTAATATCCCTGCGGGTGTTTCTACAGACACAGACTCTGGTTTGGAGTGTAGCATGTTTTTCTCAACAGCGAGTTTAACGAAACATCTAATACCATTTCCGCACATTTCCCCTTCTGAGCCATCAGAGTTAAACATTTGCATTCTGAGATCAGCCTTATCAGAGTCATGAATAAGTATCAGCCCGTCTCCTCCAATTCCAAAGTGCCGATCACTCACTGTTTTTGCCACTTCGGACCAGTTTGCACTCTGGTTCCGAGCATCTATGTAAACATAGTCGTTGCCTATGCCGTGCATTTTTGTGAATTCCATAACATTTACCTTCGGTCTATTTTAACATAGATTATGTTGTCCGAATGTTAATCCGTATCCCCGCCAAAACCTTATAATGTGTATACATTATTAGAATAGGGCTGCAAATTTGATGTATACAGTAATTGTGCATACAAATATAATTTTCGTATACGATTTATAATTATTAAATGAATAACCTGAGAAAGTTATTGTTATTTCCTTTTTTTAATTAGGATTTCAAAAAGGTTGCTACGAGTTCGTGTACATCATTGCTGTAGTTAGGCGTTGATGAATCGAACCAATGGATTGAATGGTCATTCGGCTTAAACCAATTATATTGTTTTCGTGCTAATGTGTGGGTCTTAGTCTTGATTTTTGATACAGCGTCATCCCAGGTTATATCTTGTGTGGTATACAAGATCAATTCACGGTAGCCAGGGCTGTTGAATGCCCGTAAGGTCGGAGGGAATCCCTTGTTTAGTAAACTCTGTACTTCTTCTAGAAACCCGTTTGCAATCATTTGATCAACTCTGTGGTCTATATTTGAATAAAGCAAAGAACGTTCCTGTGTGACGCCGACGATCAAGAAATTCAGATTGTCGAAGAAAGGATCTGCTTCTGTTACCAATTGAGATGGCTGATTTAATATTTCTAATGCTCGAATCACCCTAGGTATATTCCTGTAATCTATTGATTCGGCCTTTAAAGGGTCTATAGTTTTGAGCCTTGCGAACAGCTTTTCTGCTCCATAACGTTCTGCGTAGCTATGCATTGCTTGCCTAAACTCAGGGTCTGGCGGGACTTTACCTAGGCTCCAATTTTGGATAACAGAATAGATGTATTGACCAGAACCTCCGCACAATATTGGCACCTTGTTTTTGTTAATGATTTTCTGAAGACTTGCTTTGCATAAGTCTTTGAATTCCATGACGTTGAAATTGTAATCTGGGTCTCTAATTGACACTAAATAGTGCTGTATTGTCTCTAGTTGCTGAGGAGTAGGTTTTGCCGTCCCAATATCCATAAGAGAATATATTTGTCTGCTATCAGCATTAATTATTTCTGCGTTTACTTTCTTAGAAAGCTTAATACTAAGGTCGCTTTTACCTGAAGCAGTAGGCCCGACAACTACAACTACTTTGTCCATAAACTAGAATTAAGGTTCTAAAGTGAACTGACGGCATATTTCTACGAATTGCGCGGCGTTCAAGCTGGCCCCGCCGACCAACACTCCATCTATGTTCTGAGCTTGCCCGAAAGCATAAGCATTGCCGGGATTAACGCTCCCTCCATAAAGAAGAGGGGTTTCATTGCTTGCAGGGGTACCGTACAGAGACCTTATTTGGTTTCTGATAGTGACTCCTAGGGTTTCTTCAACCTCCGATGCCTCTGGAACAATACCCGTTCCGATTGCCCATATAGGCTCGTATGCGATAGCTAAGTTATCTATGTTTTCAACGTTATGTAATGCAGATTCAATTTGGTCTGTTATTATTTGCGAAGCAAGCCCCGCATCTTTTTGAGTTGAAGTCTCCCCGATACATAATATAGGTTTGATGTCATGTGCGAGACATGCTCGTATTTTTCGGTTTATAAAATCATCGGATTCGCCAAATAACGACCTTCTTTCAGAGTGTCCTATTAATGCGTATTCACATATCCCCTGCAGCATGGTTGGCGAAGTTTCTCCCGTAAATGCACCTGAATCTTCATCATGAATGTTTTGAAGTCCAATTTTCATTGAGGAGCCTCTCACCGCATCTCTAACTGGGATAGCAAAAGGTGAAGGAGGGAACAATATGACTTCTTTATCTGTGCCTAGGCTTAATTGTTCCCTTATGGCGATGGACAATGAAATTGCATCGGATAATGTGGTATTCATTTTCCAGTTGCCCGCGATGATTGTTCTACCCATACAGGAATACTCCTAAGGTCCGTATTTTGTAAGCCGCTCAGAATGAGCCAGAATTAATGACATTAAGTACTTAGCTTCAAATGTCCCTAATGAACCAAACCTGCAATCGTACTCGTTAAAACCTTCATTACGGTCCCCCAGCGTCCATTTAGAATGGATGAGCAATGGGACAGGGTGCCAACTGTGTGATGCTAGCACAGCCGGAGTTGAATGGTCTCCTGCGATCGCTAATACAGTCGGATTAAGAGAGAGTATATCTGGAATGAATTTATCTAGTTCTTCCAGAGTCTTTACCTTGGCTTCAAAATCACCGTCTTCTCCGGCAGCATCTGCTGGTTTGTAATGGAGAAAGAAAAAGTCCGATGCATCATAATGTTCTTTTAAGGTTTCGATTTCATCAGCGAATGTAGCTCCGGTGGGAATTATGTTCATGCCTGCTACGGTAGCAAGACCTCTATACATTGGATATGCTGCGATCGCGCTCGATCTCATTTTGTATGTTTGGGGAAAGGACGGAAGGTCAGGTAATTGTGACCAACCCCTTAACAGTACCATATTGGCTATGGGCTCGTTTGCTAAGAGGTCTTTTGCTTCGTTGATGAATCTATTCACGTAATTGGCTGTTGGCCCCCCTCCAGGTTGTAAAGATAGGCACTCCAAGGGTGGAATCCCTGTTTGCTGAGGATCAGTCTCACCTATGTGTTCAGATAATTCATTACCTCTCATGCGTAGGACAAAACGGTAATCTTGTACTTGGAATACGTCTGTTGTACATGAGGGAATCTCTATGGAATTTAAGGTTTCTACTATGGGGCGGCTCAATTCAGTTCTGATGCGTCCAGCTCTCCTATCATGTAAGTTCCCTAGAGGGTCTAGTGAACAGAAGTTGCCGCGAGCTGCTAGATCTCCAGGTAATAAATCAATGCCAATACCGAGTCCTTCTAATGCTCCTCTGCCTATGTAATATTTGAGTGGGTCATACCCAAATAATGCCAGATGTCCTGGGCCACTTCCTGGGGTTATTCCCGGTGCCACAGGTAACGTTAATCCGCAGGAACTAGATTTGGCTAATTGGTCTATGTTTGGAGTGTTTGCAGTCTGCAATTCAGATAATTTGGTAGAGTCAGAGGGTATGCCCCCTAAACCATCTACCACTAATAGAATGATTTT
>Ga0114933_10001100_pt1 | contig 30885 bp, 17 predicted proteins | sample 4SBtaG_FD_89691 | JGI IMG/M metagenome (GOLD analysis project Ga0114933, IMG submission 89691) | Deep subsurface microbial communities from Kolumbo volcano to uncover new lineages of life (NeLLi) - 4SBTROV12_W25 metaG | ecosystem: Environmental > Aquatic > Marine > Volcanic | place: Kolumbo... | reverse complement strand
TCGTCCTGCGTCAGTTTCAGCTCGGCCTTGGGTCTGCCCATCTTGGTCATCATGCCTACCTCCTACGGGAGGTACGAATCGGGCGAGAAAACGGTTAGACAAATCTCTCGAACTTTTGCATCGCCCCACTAGCAGCCTGTGCGTAAAGTGCCGCGCGTCGAGCACGCCTCGGTGGCGCCACCTCTTCGTTGCCGAATCCTCAACGAATCCACTGATTCGCCTTCGGTTCGTCGCCTCGATCTGGCGCCATCGAGGCGCACTCGCCATCACGGCAGTTTACGCACAGTCGGCTAGGGGGGCAGCGCCAGAGAGGGCAGCCGAAGTCTTGCCTGTGGAACACCGCAAGCCAGACGAGGCCGCTGGATCAGCCGTGCGAGCGGAAACCAGCTGGCTTCTGTCCGACGTTCTGCGCTCACCGAAGCAAAGGGAGTGAGTGGTCGGGGTGACTGGATTTGAACCAGCGGCCTCAGCGTCCCGAACGCTGCGCTCTACCAAACTGAGCCACACCCCGACGCGGGTGGCGACCTCCCGGATGGGTCGGGAAAGAACAGGAGGTCGAACGGCGCAGATAATGCCCTGCCTCGGGGTCTCGCGCAAGCGCTGTCCCCGGGCAAGGGGGGAACGGCGAGGCGGTGGCAACTGCTGCCCTGGCCAGCCACAATGCTCGCCGTGTCTAGCCCTGTCCCGCTCCCCAGTGCAGCCAGAAGGCTCGCGGTTGCCCTCGCGATCCTCGTGCCGCTCTTCGTGGATCCCCACGGGGACACCCTGGCCCTGAAGAAGCTGTCCCTGGGCATCCTGGGCAGCCTGGCCCTGGCGTTCGAAGCGGCAGAGGTCTTTCTGCTGCGTCGCCGGGCCATGGCGCCCTCAGTGGCTGAAGGAATGTTGGCGGGCCTGGCCCTCTGGGGGGCCTGCTCGCTGTCCTGGGCGGTCAACCCGGCTCTTGGGCTCGTGGGGGTGGGCGTGCTCTTCGGCATGCTGGGGGTGACCCGCGGGGTGCGGCAGTCCTTGTTCGGCAACCGCAGGGTGAGCAGCTGGGTGGCGGCTGTGCTCGCCGTGGGCCTGGTGGCTCTCGTCGTCGACGGGGTGGCTGTGGTCCGAGAGGGCATGTCTTTGCAGCTGGCGGCTCGCAAGCACGCGTCCTGGCTTTTTGGGCACAACAACATGGCGGCCAACTACGCTGCCGTCCTGGCCCCTCTGGCCGCAGCCTTCGCCATGACCGCAGAGGGGCGGGGGCGGCGGGTCGGTGGCTGGCTGCTGGTGGTCGTCGTGGTCGGGTATCAGGTGCTCCTGCACAGCCGCGCCGGGCTGGCCTCTACCCTGCTGGGCGTGGGCTTGGCCGGCGTGCTGTTCGTCGTGCGCGCCCGGGTGCGGCGGCCGGGGCGCCGGGCGGCTGCCCTGCTGGGTGCGTTCTGCATCGCGGCGGCCTTGTTGCCTTCCTCCGATCGCGCCAGGGGCCTGGCCAAGGAGGCTTTCTTTCGCGGCGTCAGCCTGCTCGAAGAGCTGAAGATCGCCGACCTCGCAGACGCGTCCTTCCGCCCTGGCGTCTACCGCCGCACCATGGAACTCGTCGCTGAAGCGCCCCTGCTGGGGGCCGGGCTGGGCAACTTCCCCGTGGCCTATTCCCGCTTCGATCCCCGCGCCGTCGAGATCCCCCACGCCCACAACGACGCCTTGCAGATCCTGGCCGAGCTGGGTCTGGTGGGCTTGCTCATGTTCTTCGGCCTGTTGAGCGCGTTGGTCTGGCAGGTGCTGCTGGGTCTCTCCTCTCGTGAGGCCGATCTGGCCCGTGACCGACGAAAATCCGTCTGGGCCGCGGGGCTGGGAGGGGCGGTGGTCGTCTTTCTCGTGGGTGGGCTGTTCGAGGTCCCCTTTGCCCTGGGCGACACCGCCTGCAACCTGGCCCTCTTGATCGCCTTGTCCGGGCGGCTGGCTGCTGAGCCAAGAGCCTGGTCGAAGGAGGCGCCCGGTGACGGGTTCGGCGTGGTCAGGCTGGTGGCGGTGCTGGCGCTCTTGCCCTTGCTGCTGCTCGCTGGCTTTCTCGCGGCACGCATGCCAGCCAGCAGTCTCTTCGCGCGAGCCCAACGAGCTCGCGAGGTGGGCAACCTGGAGGAGGCTCGTCGCCACCTGACCCGGCTGGCCGAGCTGAACACGGGCATGCACGTCCCCGATCTGCAGCTGGGGCAGCTGGCAGAACAGGCTGGGGATTGGCAGACCGCCCTCGAGCACTTCCAGTCGGCTCGCCGGCTCTGGCCCCACAGCCTGAGGTTGCTTGAACTCGAGGCGGAGGCTCTGATGCAGCTGGGGCGCAACGACGAGGCCGTCGCGATCTGCGAGCAGGCCGCCGCCCTCGCTCCTGGCGACCGGGCCATGCAGGCTCGGCTCGTGCTGCTCCTGGCCCAGGCCGGACGGCTCACCGAGGCGCTCGATCAGGCCACGTACCTGCTGCAATCGCACCCCACGGCTTCTACCGAGATCGTGGCTTTTCTCGCCCGGCTGCATCAGCGTCAGTCCAAAGATCTGGACGGCCAGGCCCGGGTGGAGGCCCTGGTGGCCAGCCGCCACTTCTACGCGGTCTTGCTCCAAGACGGCAGCCCCGGTGCCTTTCACGAATGGAACTCGGAGTTTCGGCACCTGACCCACCAGTTGCAGAGCCTCCCTGGGGCGCCTGGGTCCTGGTGGGGGGTGTACGAGCGGTTTCGATCTGGAGGCGGTTGGCAGTTGCCCAACGTGGCCCTCTGGACCGCCGTGGATGGCACAGGCGAGGAGATTTTCCCCGGCTGGGATGAAGCCGCGGGCCCGCCCCTGCCCCGCCGTCTTCGCTGATCGGCCGAAGAGACTCCGCTCCCAGACTCAAGTCAGGCCCCGGCGCTCCCGATAGGGACGGCACTCTCCTTCTTCTCGCAGCTCGGTGGTCCTGGGGTTCGCCCCTGGGCTGCCGGGCTGTTTTTCTGCGAGAGCGAGCGTTTGTGGCACGGTGGGATTCCATGTGCGCTGCGGGTGTGGTCCAATCGCCCAATGGAAACCACTACAGCACGTTCTTCGTCGCCCCGGCCCGTTTCCCCAGCCCGGCCGACCTCGGTCCCGTCCCTTGACCAACGCGTCGTTGCTGACGGCCTTACCTTTGACGATGTGCTCCTGGTGCCTCGTCGCTCCGACCTGCTGCCCAGCGCTGTCTGCACCGGTACCCAGCTGACGCCCCGGCTGGCCCTCGGCGTGCCCCTCGTCTCGGCAGCCATGGACACCGTCACCGAGTCTGCTCTGGCCATCGCCCTGGCCCGCACGGGCGGCCTGGGTGTGATCCACAAGAACCTCTCGCCCGAGGTGCAAGTCGCCGAGGTGCGCAAGGTGAAGCGCTCGGCCCACGGCATCATCACCGACCCGGTCACCCTGCCTCCCGATGCCACCATCGGCCAGGCGCAGCAGATCATGAATCAGCAGAACATCTCGGGTCTGCCCATCGTTGATGGCCAGGGGGTGGTGGTGGGCATCCTCACCAACCGTGACCTGCGCTTTCATCGGTCGCCCGACACCGCGATTCACGAGGTCATGACCTGCGACCTGATCACTGGCGCGCCGGGCACTTCGCTCGACGAAGCCAAGGACACACTGCACCGCAACAAGATCGAGAAGCTGCTGCTGATCCACTCCACCGGGCAGCTGGCTGGCCTGATCACCATGCGCGATATCAACGAGGCGGTGATCTTCTCTGGCGCCTGTCGCGATACCGAAGGGCGCCTGCGAGTGGGCGCTGCTGTTGGCGTGCGAGAGTTCGAGCGGGCTGCCGCCCTGGTCGATGGTGACGTCGACGTGTTGGTGGTGGACACCGCGCACGGTCACAGTCGCAACGTCATCGAGACCGTGCGGCAGATCAAGGCCGACTTCGACATCGACGTGATCGCCGGAAACATCGCTACCGCCGACGCGGCCCGTGACCTGATCGATGCGGGGGCCGACGCCCTGAAGGTCGGCATCGGTCCCGGGTCGATCTGCACCACGCGCATCGTGGCCGGCGTGGGCGTGCCTCAACTGAGCGCCGTGGCGGACGTGGTCTCGGTGGCCGCAGAACGTGGCGTGTCCGTCATCGCCGACGGGGGCATCCGGCACAGCGGCGACATCGTCAAGGCCCTGGCCGCAGGGGCGAGCACGGTGATGATCGGTTCGCTCTTCGCCGGCCTCGACGAGAGCCCGGGCGAACGTGTGCTCTACGAAGGCCGCAGCTACAAGACCGTGCGGGGCATGGGCTCGCTAGGCGCCATGATGGACGGCAGCAAAGACCGCTACGGGCAGTCCGACGTGGACGTGAGCGACAAGCTGGTCCCTGAAGGTGTCGAAGGCCTGGTGCCCTACAAGGGGCCCCTCGGTCCCTACGTGCACCAGCTCATCGGCGGCCTGCGCTCTGGCATGGGCTACCTCGGTGTGGAGACCCTGCCCGAGCTGGTGCGCGAGGCGCGCTTCGTCAAGGTGTCGGCGGCGAGCCTGCGGGAGAACCATCCCCACGACATCGAGATCACCAAAGAGGCGCCGAACTACCAGTCGCCCCGTCGCTGACCACACTCTTCTTCCCAGCCCTCTTCCTTGACTCACACGGATCTCGACGAGCCTTCATGCAGACCCCATCAGGTGCTGGTCACGACACCATCGCCATCGTCGACTTTGGCAGCCAGTTCACCCAGCTCATTGCCCGCCGGGTGCGCGAACTGGGTGTGTTTTGCCGCATCCACCATCACACGGTGGCGCCTGACAAGATCACAGGCGAGGGCGAACAGCTCTGCGGCGTGATCTTCTCTGGCGGTCCGCGCTCGGTCTACGACGACGACGCGCCCGCGGTGCAGCCAGCCCTGCTAGAACTGGGTGTGCCGATTCTTGGCATCTGCTATGGCTTGCAGGCCACGGTGCGCTTGCTGGGCGGCAAGGTCGTGGCGGGAGAGGGTGGGGGCGAGTACGGACACACCGAGCTGTCTGCCACCGCGCTCCCCGGTGCCCCCGACCACAGCGTGGTCTGGATGAGTCACGGCGATCGGGTCGAGGAGCTGCCCGAGGGCTTCGCTGCCTTGGCCACCAGCGACGGCTGCCCCTTCGCAGCGGTCGAAGGTCTCGAAGGACGATTCCTGGGCCTGCAGTTTCATCCCGAGGTGACCCACACCGAGCACGGCCTGGCCATGCTCAGCCACTTCGTCCACGAGCGTTGCGGCGCGGACGACAGCTGGGAGATGGGCTCGTTCATCGAAGAGGCCAGCGCCACCATCCGCGAACAGGTGGGCGACGCCCAGGTGATCTGCGGCCTCTCTGGAGGGGTCGACAGCTCGACCCTGGCCGTGCTCCTGCACCACGCCATCGGTGACCAGCTCACCTGCGTCTTCGTGGACAACGGCCTGCTGCGCAAGGACGAAGCCGCCCAGGTGGTGGCGACGTTCGGGCAAGGGCTGGGGCTGAATCTGCGCCACATCGATGCGGGGGCGCAGTTCCTCAGCGAGCTGGCAGGGGTGACCGACCCCGAGAAGAAGCGCAAGGTCATCGGCAAGATCTTCATCGACGTCTTCGCCGAACAGGCTCGCTCCTGCGGCGACGCGAAGTTTCTCGCCCAGGGCACGCTCTACCCCGACGTGATCGAGTCCGTGGCCTTTCACGGCGGACCGACCCAGACGATCAAGACCCACCACAACGTGGGCGGTCTCCCCGATGACCTGAAGTTCGAGCTCATCGAGCCCTTCAGGCTGCTGTTCAAGGACGAGGTGCGCGAGCTCGGTCGACGTCTTGGCCTCGCCGATGCGCTCGTAGAGCGACACCCCTTCCCGGGGCCGGGTTTGGCCGTGCGCTGCCTGGGCGAGATCACCGAAGAGCGGCTGCTGGTGCTGCGCGAGGCCGACGCCATCTTCCGCGAAGAGCTCACCGCCAGCGGTTGGATGGCAAAGACTTCTCAGGCCTTCTGCGTGCTGCTGCCCGTGCGCTCGGTGGGAGTCATGGGCGACGCCCGCACCTACGAGCACGTGTTGGCCCTGCGCTCGGTAGACACCACCGACTTCATGACCGCCGACTGGAGCCGCCTGCCCTACGAGCTGCTGGCCAAGGTGAGCAACCGCATCATCAATGAAGTGTCAGGGATCAACCGGGTGGTCTACGACATCTCCAGCAAGCCGCCCGCCACCATCGAGTGGGAGTGAACTTGAGGTGGGCGGGGCGCCGTGCGGGCGCCGTTCGCCAGCAGGCGTCAGCGGGGAGTCAGTGGGAGTCATCTTCGTCGCCCAGGTAGCCCAGGGCCCGCAGGTCTTGTTGAGCCTCGTCGTCCATCTCCACGTCGAGTGACCCTCCTTCCTGCAGCGCCACCAGTGCGCTGTAGATCTCGGTCTGCTCGCGCAGGGCGCCCTTCAGGCTGGATACCATCTGCACCATGCGCTGAGTCTGTGCAGGGTCGCCTGCCAGGTCGTGCCGCTCTCCTGGATCGTCCGCCAGGTGGAACAGCTGGGGGCTGCCCATGGGGTTGAGGTGGATCATCTTGTAGCCATCGAAGCGCAGGGCCTGCATGTGCAAGGAGGCGGGCCCCGAAGGGCAGCGAGCTCCCGAACCTGCCAACCAGGCTGAGAGGTCGGCGCCTTGGACCCACTCGCCCGATGGCAGCCCCGCAAGCCCCAGCAAGGTGGGGCGCACATCGACCAGGGAGACCTGCTCGGGCACATGCCGCGGCGGGCCCAGGGGCTGGTCGAGGCGGCGGGGCGGCACGATCAACAGGGGCACGCGGATGACCTCCTCGAAGACGAAGCGGTGCAGCATGGTGCCGTGGTCGAGGAACGACTCGCCGTGGTCTGAAGTCACCACCAGGTACGAGCGGTAGCTCACGGCCTCGGGGAGCCCGTCGACGAAGCGGCCCAGCCGATGGTCGGTAGAGGCCAGACCCTCGTCGTACTGGTCGACGAAGTGGGCGATGTCCGCAGGCGTGCTGGGCACCGTACCCTCCTCGACCGCGCGCAGCAGCTGGCTCCCCGCGGGTTGTCGTGTGTCCCAGTCGCTGGCGAAGGGGCCGTCGTAGGCTGCTGTCCAGCGCCCTGCGAACGGTGGCTGGGCATCGTAGGGTCGCCCCTCGAACTCCGAGTGGATGTCGTACAGGTGCACGAACAAGAAGAACGGTCGGTCGCCCTGAGCCTCGACCCAGGCGGCGGCCTTGGCCAGGATCGTGTCCGCGTCATCCCAGCTGCTGTCGAAGTGGTCGAAGCCCTGGTCGATGCCGAACTCGCTGTTGAGCCACACCGCGTGGCCGGTGAAGCCCGCCGTGGCGTAGCCCGCCGCCGCGAAGTCTTCGGCGAGGGTGCGGCAGCTGTCACTGAGCGCTCGGCCGCCGTCTCTGTGATTCGCGCCGTGGGCCAGGGGGAACAGGCCGGTGAGCATGGAGGCGTGGGCCAGCAGGGTGTTCGCTGCGGTGGTCACCGCCGAGTCGAAGAGGATGCCCTGGGCTGCCAGGGCGTCGAAGCGCGGCGTGGTGTCCCGCTCATAGCCGTAGGCCCCCACGTGGTCCGCGCGCATGGTGTCGAGGGACACGAGGATGAACGAGGGCGGGGCGGCTCGCTCCGGCTGGGGCGTCGAGTCAGGGGAGCAGCAAGGCACCAGTGCGGCGAGAGCCAAGAGGAGCGTGGAACGCAACATGGTGGGGCCGAGGTCAGGTGCGGGAGAGAGCTGGCAGCGAGGACGAAACGCTATCACGGATGCCATGGCGCAGCGAGGGTGGTGGCGTGCGGCGCGGCGGCCAGACCTGAGCGGCTCCGGCCGAGCCTCGCTACAGACCGAACACGTCTCCATCCCGGGCCACCCTCGCGCCTGCCTGCTCCACGGCGCGGTGCGCCTCGCTGCCCACTTGAGCTGCTGGGTTGGTGTGGTTGAGATGGGTGAACACGACCTGGGCCCGGGGTGTGGTCGGCAGCTCTTGCACTTGCGCCAGGGTCTCGCTGATGAACGGGTGGGGGATGTCAGCCATGGACCTGCCGGGGATCTCACCGTCGGCGTAAAAGCTGCCGTCGAGCAGGGCCACGTCCACCGCAGAGAGCAGTGAGCCCAGCGAGCGTTCACTCTTCTCCCACTTGTCGATGTCGGGGATGTAGAGCAGCGAGGCGTGGGGCCCGTCAATGCGATAACCCACGGTGTCACTGAACTCATGGCGGTGGGGCACAGCCAGGGCCGTGACCGTCAACGTGGGCGCGCCACTGTCTGGGTCATGGGCGAGAACCACTGCCTGGCCAGGGCGAAACAGATTCAGGGCGATGCCGCCACGATCGACGAGCTGGGACCAGGGCCCGTTGTGGGACAGGTAATGTCCCATGGCCGGGGTGCAGTGCACGGGCAGGTCCTGGGCGTCGTAGGCTTCGCGACCCAGCTCGGCCAGACCGGTGTAGTGGCCCATGTGTGCGTGGGTCAGGAAGACGCCTTCGAAGAGGGCCGGGCGCCCTGCAGAGCCGACGTCTGCGAGTCGCGCGGCCCGGCCCGGCGGGTGCTCGCGGGCGACCTCGACCTGGGCTGCGATGTCAGGGGTGGCGTCGACGAGCCAGCGCTGCTCGGTGACGGGGTCGACGATGAGCAGCGACGCCACAAGCCGTCGCGCAGCAGGATCGGCACGGGCTCGCTCGCAACACTCTGCCTCACAGCCGATCTGGGGCAGGCCTGCATCTTGTGCTGTGCCGAGCACCAACACATAGGGAGCGCTGGGCGCGACGGGAGTGTGCAGGGGGGACGCGCAGGATGCGAGCAGGAGCAGGGCGGGCCAGGGTTTCACAGGCAGACCTCCAGGCAACGGGCGGCAAGGAGCGGGCAACTCGGTGCAGCCCCTCGTTCTGCCTTGCCAGCCCCGCCAGGTCCAGAACGAAGGTGGGCGCCAAGCTGCAGGCTGACGCTGCCGGGTCCTCGCGACCAGGTCGTTCTACTCGACGAGCACGAAGTAGGAGCGGTCGGCGGCGAACTTGCGGAAGGCCACGGAGCAGCTGTGTTGTGGTTGGTGAGGCATAAGGCTCGTTTGCTGGCTGTTCGGTGGGCAAGCCGACCGTGGCTCATCGGCCCGTGAGCAGCGCGCCTGAAAGGCGCCTCGGGCCCCAACTGGCGGTCTCTCGCGAGAGGTCTGCCGCTTCCCCGCGGCTGACTTGCCCCCGCTGAGCCCCTGATCCACACCCTTTGAGCCCTTCCCAAGAAGCCTCTTGACGTCATGGCAATGTTAGGTAAATGTTAGGTCCGTCATGGCAGCCCGTCCGGATCACCCCGAGCCGCTCCCCGCGGACTCCCACACCGACCCGACACCTGGGGCTCTGGACGGGCTCGCCATGACTTCTGACCCCGCCGCTGTCCAGGCCGCCCCGCCACAAACGGCCTCTGTTTCGCCTGCGGCCAGCGCGCCTCGAACGCCCCCAGCGCCCGAAACAGCGGCGGCGCCCGGAACAGCGGCGGCGCCCCCGGCTGGCACGGCTTCCACCGGGGACTCAGCGTTCGATGAGCTTCTGGGCGGGGGCTGGCCGGTGGGCATCCTCACAGAAGTGGCGGGCAGGGGGCGCACCAGCTTGGCCCTGGGAGCGGTGCGCGGGGCCCAGGCCTCTGGGCAGCCCGTGGCCTGGGTCGACGGGACAGGGAGCTTCTGTCCCACCACGGCGGGCATCGACCTGGCCAACCTGGCTTTCGTGCGACCGGTGTCTCGGCGGGCGGCGCGAGCGAAGGCAGGGCCGCGCAACCAGCTCTTGTTCGCCGCCGACACCCTGCTGCGCAGCCGGGCTTTCGCCTTGCTGGTGCTCGACATGCCCTTGCGAGGCGCTGTGTCTGGCAGCTGGTTTCGCCTGGCGCGGTTGGCGCGCATGGCCGACACCCGGCTGTTGGTGATCCATGATCAAGGTCGCTCTCTGGCGGGCTCGGCGGCGGCGTTGTCGTTGCACGTGCGCTTGCAGCCCAGGCCCTGCCCGCCCTGGGCCGATCCTCCACGACCGGAGTTGGTGGTGCGCGTCCTGCGTCACCGCGCCCGTCCGAGCAGCCAACAACGAGAGGTGCTCCTGAGCGAGCAGGTCGTCGATCCATGCTGGCCTGCGTGATCCTCCCTGGCGACTCTGCCCAGCTGACTCGACGCCTGTTCGCCGTGTCACCGCTGATCGAGCGTTGCGGCACCCTGGTCTTTCTCGACGTGAGCGGCACGTCCCGTTTGCATGGCGGCACGGCGGGACTCTTCGCCGCCATCGAGCGAGCCCTGTCGCCTGAGCGACCGTTGGGTCTGTCCCTGGCCAGCAATCGCTTCACCGCCGAGGTGGCGGCTCGGCATGGTCGGGGGCCCGTGGCCATTGCCGAGGGTGACGAAGCTCTGTACCTCTCGCGCTTGCCCCTGTCAGCGCTGCCCTGGTCGGCCGAGTTGGAGCGCCGCCTGAGCCCTTTGGGTCTGGAGACCCTGGGCGACTTCGCCAGCCTGCCGTCCGGTTCCGTCGAGCGACGGTACGGCCGCCAGGGTTTGGCTCTGCAACGCCTGGCCCGGGGACAAGATGCAGCGGCCCTGCTCCCCGAGCGGGACGATCAACCCTTGACGGTGTCGCGCGAACTGGAGGGAGGTGCCGACGGTCTCTCGCGGCTGGCCCCTGTCTTGGAGCAAGCCCTGGGTTGCCTGTGCGACAGCCTGTCCGAGCGCAGCCTGGCCCTCTCCCGCCTCGAGCTGAGCCTGCTCCTCGACAAGAGCTGCGCCGACGAAGAAGGATCGCTCGCTGAGAACGGTCGACAGGTTGAGAAGACCGCCGACCGCGCAGACGAGCACGCCGAGTTGGGCGACGACACCGCCGGGCGAGGCGCCGACACAATGAATGCCCTGGTCGATACGCTGACCTTCGTGGTCGCCCCTGCGGCTCCCGAGACGCGGGTGGGCTTGTTGCTGGAGTTGCTCTCGTCCCGGCTGTCCGCCGAGCCACCGCCGCGCCCGGTGCTGGAGTTGACCCTGCGCGCCTTGCAGGTCGCCGAGCCTGCGGTGCACCAGAACCAGCTCTTCGGCGAAGTGGCGCGAGATGCGTCCCGTCGGGCCGAGGCCCTCTCGCGCCTGGCCAGCGTCTTGGGGGCAGAGGCCTTGGCCAAACCGCAAGTGCGCCCGGCTCACCGGGTCGAAGACCGTTCGCTGTGTGTGGTCGAAGAGGTCACCGAAACGAGCCCTGGAAAGACGGGCCGAAGTCGATCCCAACGAGCATCGAAAGCACGACGGGCCGCGAAGGCACAGCGGGCAACGAAAGCACGGCGAGCAACGAAAGCACAGCGGGCAGCGAAGGTGCAGGGGGCGGCGAGATCACGGGCGAGCGATGGTGAATCTCGCGACCTGGCCTCGCCCCTGACCGTGTTGCGTTGGTTGCCCTGTCCTCAAGAGCTGGTGCCGATCATGACCGGGGGGCAGCTCACGGGCTTTCGCCAGGGGCGTCGCGAGTTGCCCTTGCTGCGCTTGTCTCCGCCTCGCCGTCTGGAGGGGGGCTGGTGGGCCTTGCCCTGGGCTCGGGACGAGTTCGAGCTGCAGACCCCGGACGGCGGCATCTACCGCATCTGTCGGGACATGGCGGCCCGCCGCTGGCTGTTGCTGGCCGAGATCGACTGATGGTTCGTCTGATGAGCCGTCTGATGGGCGGGGCCACGGCGGCGTGAGTGAGTACGCAGAGCTCTCGTGTCAGTCGGCGTTCAGTTTCCTGCGCGGCGCCTCAGAACCCGAGGCATTGGTAGAGCGGGCCGCCGAGCTGGGCTACCGCGGGCTGGCCCTCACCGATCGGGACGGGCTCTACGGCTGTCCACGTTTTCACAAGGCCTTGCAGCAGTCCGCAGCCACCGTGCCCATGGGCGGCATTCACGGCACCACGTTGACCTTGCAGCGCAGCCCGCAGAGTGGCTACGACGGGCGGCCCGACGGGGCGGACGATCGGGTGGTCTTGCTCGCGGCCGACCGCTCGGGCTGGCGCAGCCTCTGTCGCCTGGTCTCCGCCGCCCGGGGACGGAGCCGCACGGCGCCCTCGACCACGGTCTCCCAGCTGCTCGAAGACCAGGCGGGGTTGCTGGCCTTGGTGGGCCCGCATGTGCCCGCCCGAACGCTCGAACGTCTGCTCGACGGCTTCGGGACCGAGCGGGTGTTGCTGTCGATCCACGACCGGCTGTTGCATCGGGATCGCCGTGGCCAGGCTCGGCAGCGCGAACGGTCCGCGCGCATGGGACTGCCCCTGGTGGTCAGCGGCGGTGTGCGCTTCGCCCGCCGTGAAGACAAGCCCTTGCATGACGTACTGAGCTGCGTGCGCCACAAGCAGACCCTCGACGAGGCGGGCACGCGGTTGCTGCCCAACGCCGAGTTTCACCTGCGCTCCATCGCACGGATCAGCCATCTGTTTCGCCATGTGCCCGAGGCCTTGGCGCGCACGGTGGCCGTGGCTGAGCGGTGCACCTTCGGCCTGCACGAGCTGGCCTATCGCTTCCCTACGTTTGCTGTGCCCGACGACGAGAGCCCGTTCTCGCACCTGCATGAACTGGTGCACGCAGGGGCCCGGGCGCGCTACCGACCGCTGACTCCCGCGGTGGTGAGTCAGCTGGCCAAAGAGCTGGCGGTGATCGAGACCATGGGGCTGGCCGGCTACTTTCTGGTGGTCCACGACGTGGTGCGCTTCTGCAACGAGCAGCAGATCTTGTGTCAGGGGCGGGGCTCGGCGGCGAACTCGGCGGTCTGTTACGCCCTGGGCATCACCTCGGTCGACCCCCTGGCCATGGATCTGTTGTTCGAGCGCTTCCTGTCTGCAGAGCGGGGCGAGATGCCAGACATCGATCTGGACATCGCCCATCAAGACCGTGAGCAGGTGCTGCAGTACGTGTATCAACGCTACGGCAGAGAGCATGCGGCGATGGCAGCAGAAACGATCACCTGGCGCACCCGCTCGGCGGTGCGGGACGCGGGCAAGGCCCTGGGCTTCACCGTGGCTCAGGTCGATCGTCTTTCGAAGGGCATCGAGCGTCGCTTCGACGAAGACCAGGACAACCTGCCCACGGCCTGGGCCGAACATCAAGACGATCCGCGCATCCCCCTGCTGCTGCGACTGGTAGAGCGCATGCGCGGCCTGCCCCGGCACCTGTCCATCCATGTGGGGGGCATGATCATCACCGGCCCGCCGCTCACGGACTGCGTGCCCGTCGAGCCCGCGGCCATGAAAGACCGCACCGTGGTGCCCTGGGACAAAGACGATCTGGCTTCCCTGGGCATCATCAAGATCGACCTGCTGGGGCTGGGCATGCTCACGGTCATCGATCGTTGCCTGAAGACGATCAACTCCTGGCGCGCTGCCGGGCAAACGAGCGAGCACGACGCACCGTCTCCGCCGCCGTTGCAGCTGCACACGGTACCGGACGTCGACGAACAGGTCTGGGACATGCTCTGCGCCGCAGACACGGTGGGCGTGTTTCAGGTCGAGTCTCGCGCGCAGATGAACTGCCTGCCCCGCCTGCGCCCGCGGTGCTTCTACGATCTGGTGATCGAGGTGGCGCTGATTCGTCCCGGCCCCATTCAAGGGGACATGGTGCACCCGTTCTTGCGTCGCCGGGCGGGGCGCGAGGCGGTGACCTACCCCCATGCCAAGCTCGAGCCGATCTTGCGCCGTACGTTGGGTGTGCCTTTGTTTCAGGAGCAGGGCATGAAGATCGCCGTGGCTGCGGCGGGCTTCTCAGCGGGCGAGGCCGACGAGTTGCGCCGGGCCATGGGCCACAAGCGCAGCCGTGAGCGCATGGCCGCGTTGTCAGAGCGGCTGGTCACGGGGATGGTCCGCAACGGCATCGATGAGGGAGCGGCGCAGCGCATCTTGGCCCAGCTCTCGGCCTTCGCTGACTATGGTTTCCCTGAGTCCCACGCGGCGTCGTTTGCTCGGCTGGTGTGGGTCAGCGCGTGGTTGCGACGGCACCATCCCGCGGCGTACTTGTGCGCCATGTTGAACGCCCAGCCCATGGGCTTCTATCCCAGCGCGGTGTTGATCAGTGATGCGCAGCGGCATGGAGTGGTGGTGCGGGGGGTGGATGTGTTGCGCAGTGCATGGGGGGGCTCTCTTGAACCTCTGGGGGGGCGTGGCTCTGGGTCGGTGGAGGGGAAGGGGCGTGGGGGGGCTCACTGCGCTTCGGCTCCGCTTGGCTCAGAGGCGCTTCGTGAGCCCCCCCACGCCCCGCCCTCTGGCGATCTGGGTTCAGCTCCACGAGGGTTCGTTCAGTCTGGTGAGACGGGGAGCGACGCGCCTCGTAGTTCTGTGCGGGGGGTGGTGGCCATGGAGATCTGGGCGGGGCGCGATGCTCGGGATGCTGGCTTTGCTGTGCGCTTGGGCTTGGGCTCGGTGCGGGGCATGGGCGACTCACGGGAGGCAGGGGTGAGAGGAGCGTTGGACTCGGTGGCGACCCAGGGGCCCTTCGTCAGTTCAGAAGACTTTGCTCGGCGCAGCGGGGTGGGGCGGCGGGTGATGGAACATCTCGCTCGCCTGGGAGCGTTGGGAGGCTTTGTGACCCGGCGTCGGCAGGCCTTGTGGCAGGTGGCGGAGCTGGCCCGGCAGGTGCCCGGCCCCCTGGCTGCGGTGCTGCCTGCTGAGCCTGGAGTCGAGCTGCCGACCATGGACCCAGGCGAGACCGTGGACGAGGACTACCGCATGGGCGGGGCCAGCACGACCTTGCACCCCCTGGCGATCTTGCGTCCGTATCTCGCCGAGGTGGGGGTGCTCACGGCCAGCGGCCTGTCAGCACCAGGGGCGCCGGCTGGGGGCGCCACGGTCACCGTGGCGGGCATGGTCATCTGCCGACAACGTCCGCCCACCGCAGGGGGCCTGACCTTCGTCACCCTTGAGGACGAGACCGGTTTCACCAACCTGATCGTGGACGCCCGGCTCAGCGACGAGCAGCGGTCTGCCTTGCGGGCCTCTGTGCTCGGGGCTACAGGCGTGGTCGAACGGGCCGATGGCGTGACCAACCTGCGCGTGCGCCGCCTGCAGCCCCTCTCTGATGCCCCGTCCATCGAAGGGCTGAGTTCACATGATTACCGCTGAGCTGAGCCCTGGCCGACACTGCGAGGCCATCGCAGCTCGCCGTCGAGGTCGCTACACTCCTCGGCGGATACCCAAACATGAAGACGACCATGACGATTCTGCTCCTGACCCTGGGCCTGGCCTACGCCATGGTGCCTGTCTCCGGCGACGACAGCCTCTTCGACGCGGGCTTCGTCGAGGGCTGCACCCGGGACGCCCTGCAGGCCCTGGAGCAGGGAGCTGATATCGTCCTGCCCGAGCCCGTGCCGGTGCTGTTGCTCACCGCCGAAGAGGCCAAGCTGCGCCGCAGGGCCTACGCCGCCACCTTGGGCGACGAGGTGGGATTGACCGCAGCCATGGACTCCATGGCCGACCTCATGTTCTCGGGCAACATGCTGGGGCGCTACCTCCCTGACGAGAAGGTGGTCTACGTCATCGAAGACGTGCTGCTGAAGTTCTCCGGGGGCGACACGGAGCGGGCCGCCGAGAAGCTCTTTCCCGTGTTGGCCCACGAGCTGGTCCATGCCTACGACCATCAGGTCTACGACTGCGTGCCAGCGCCCGATGATCTCGAGACGATGATGACCGATCCGTCCGTGCTGCCAGAGATCCAGGCGCAGATGAGTCTGGTCGAGGGGCGGGCCACCTACGCCTCCGAGCTGGCCTGCCTGTCTGCGGGCGTGAAGCCGTTGAGGGCCTTCACCGTCGAAGAAGCCATGAGCTACGAGATGCTGCCCAGCGATGGTTCCTTGGCGGGAGACCTGGCCTCGGGGGTGGGCAACAGCGTGCTCAGACTGAAGATGGTCCAGTACGCCCAGGGCCGCACCTTTGCCAAGCGGGTGCACGACTTCGGCGGTGAGAAGTTCTTCGGTCAGGTGTTCGACTCCCTGCCCCTGGGCATGGATGAACTCGAGGACTTCAGCCTGTTCCTCATTCGCTGGGCCGAGGAGCAAGAAGAGGCCCTGGAGGCGGTCGAAGCCGAGAGCTGAGGGAGGTCCGCCGGCTACCCAGGAGAGGCCCTGAATGCCGGCAGAGCCGCCTGTGTACGTGCCTTGGGTCACGTCTGGCCTCTGGGGCCGTCCTCGCCCTGTGTGTCCCGTAACTACAACCAGGGCTCAGCAAGTGGCATGATGACTCCCCGACCTGTGCTGGTCCCTGTCCCTGGAGCTGACCGTCTTGAGCGCTGTCTTCGATCTCACGATGCTGGGTCTGGCCATGGACGTGGTGGGCGTGATCTTCCTCGCCAACTCGATGGGCATTCGCAATCCCCGGCGTTTCATCAACGAGCACTTCGGCGTCGAGGCCCGCAAGCCCCTGCGCACGGTGCATCAGCACTTGCGGGTGAAGGCTCAGATCTTCACGGGCTTTCTGTTTCTGCTGGTGGGCTTCAGCTTGGCCATCATGGCCGAAATCTCCCAGCCTGTGGGCGGCGAGGCAGAGGCCTTGACTGCAGGGCTGCAGGCCCGGGCCATGATGTTGCTCGTGCTCTGTATCGTCGCCGTCACCCTCGTCTTGCGTTGGCTGCAGAACCTCTGGAGCCTGCGTGTCTTTCGCCGGTTGCTGAGCGAGTTCTTCCAAGAACACTCCGACTGGGCCTTCGAGAAGCACCCCAACGACACCCGAGAGATCGGTGAGATCCTGGGCGTGGTGCGTGAGAGCGACGACTCCATCGGCGACTACTCCGATCGCGTCCGCTCAGCCTTGCGATTGGCTCCCGCGCACGGCCAGCGGCGGCGCTCGCGCACCGTGGCTGACGACGCCTTTGCTCCCTTGCGCAAGGTGGGCGCCGACCGCAGGGCCTGAGCTCGGGCGTTCTCCCCACGGTGATCGGGCGCGAGGGGCTTGTGCCGAAGCGGGCCAGGCTCTGTTGTCCCTTTGTCTCCCTGGCCGTTGCGCCGTCTGCGATCGGGTGGGGGCCGGAGCCCTCTGCCCAGCCTGCGTGCGGTTGTGCGGACCACCGCCGGGGCCCGCCTGTTCGCGCTGCGGTGCCCCTTGGCGTGGGGCTGTGGCTGGCCTGGGCTGCGGGCGCTGTCGGCGCTTCGGCCGCCCCTTCGCGTTCGAGAGGGCGGTGGGCTACTGGGAGTACGGCGAGGCTGTGCGGCGCCTGGTCCACCAGCTGAAATTCACCGGGCGCCGAGATCTGGCAGCCCCCTTGGGTCGCATGATGGCTCAGGATCCGCGCATCCAAGTCTGTCGCTCTCTTGGTCGCGGCGCCGTGGTCGTGCCCTTGCCCGCTCGCCGGGCTGCGGTGAAGCGACGGGGATTCGATCAAGCTCGCCTGTTGGGGGAGGCCCTGGCTCGCAGTCTGTCCCTACCCCTGGACGCCTCAGCCCTGCGCCGACGGCGTCACGGGGACCGAGCCCAGGCGGGCAGCAGCCTCGGGGCTCGGCGGGCTCAGGTCCGTGCTGCCTTCAAGGCCCGGCGATGGCGGGTTGTGGAACGTCCGGTCATTCTGCTGGATGACGTGCTCTCGACCGGAGCGAGCGCAGATGCAGCTGCCAGGGCCCTCACTCTGGCAGGAGCCCGTACGGTCTGGGTGATCGCCCTGGCCACATGAGCTGCTTCTCTCAGCAGACAGGCCCGTAGCCGAGCCTGGCAAGACAGACAGAGCAAGCCCGGGATGGGGCTGAGGCGACGGCCAGGTCAGCTCGCGCCGCGGGCCGCTTCTCGAAGATCGTTCATGTCATCGAGGAAGTTCCCGATGGCCTCCCGGTCTTCGTCGGACATCTTGGTGTAGCGCAGGGTCACCAGCATGCCGTTCGAGTCTTCGGCAGCCGTCTCGATGCGCGCGTTGATGTCGAAGAACTCCTTGCGATACAGCGGCAGGCGGAACTTCAGGCGCAGCTCACGGCCACTGACCATGTCAGACGTGCCAGTCGGCAGGCGGCACTCGATGGTCTCGGCGAGCAGCTTGCGCAAGCGGGCCACCACGGGCTTGGTCTGCCCGGGGATGTGCACCATGACCGTGCTCTCGGCATCTTCGGTCAGCTCAAGCGAGGCGCTCTTGTCGAGGGCGGTGACGGCGTCCTGGTCGTCCTCGTAGATGCTGAAGAGGCGGTCGAGCCCCAGGGACTCCATGGCCTCACGCACAGCCGCGCTGGGCTGGCTGACGACCATGTCGCCATTGGCTTTGCGGCAGAGCTTGCGAGCCTTGATCATCGATCCCAGGGCGGTGCTGTTGATGAACTTCACCAGCCGCATGTTGAGGACGAGCTTGCACACGCCCCCGTCGATGACCTTCTGGATCTCGTTGGAGAACGGGTTGGTCACGAATGAGTCGAACTCACCCTTCAGGGTCAGGACGACGATTCCGGACAGGTTCTCCTTGAGGACCTTCATGGCGCTCTCTCGTTTCGGGGAAGTTGCGGGCATTCTCAGTGCACTCCGGGGCAAGGTCAAGCGCCACGTCCTCGCAGGATTTGGGCAATGCTGGCCGGTGCCGCTCGTGGGTAGAATGCCAGCCATGTCAGGTTTCTTTCGACGCTCCAAACCGAAGCCACCCCCAGAGCCCGAACCACCGAGCTTTGAGGACCTCGCCGAGACGGCCCAGACGACCTATATCACCGGTGATCGCGAGCTCGACACCAGCCGGGTGCGCCTGCTGATCGACAGCCTCCGCGAGGTGAGCAGCGAGCAGGATCCTGACGCGCTGCTGGTGACAATGGTCGATCGGGCGATCCGCACGGTAGGCGCCGAGCGGGGATTGCTGCTCACGCCCGATGCTGGCGGTATTCCCGTGCTGTCCATCGGCCGCAATGCCGCTGGCCAGGATCTCTCCGCCGGCGCTCGCTGGACCACCCAGGTGGTCCAGGATGTCCTGAACCGTGATGAGGCCATCTGTCAGCAAGAGGGCGACGACCAGGAGTTCGACCCCAGCCAGTCCATGATCAACCTGGACATCCGCTCGGTGATGTGTGTGCCGTTGCAGCTGTCCAACCAGGTCAGAGGGGCGCTGTACGTCGATGCCAGGGCCTCTGAGCGACCGTTCGTGAAGACTGACCTGCGCTTTTTTCAGGCCTTCGCGGACATGCTCAAGATCATCTGGGCCAACCGGTCAGCCATGGAACAACGCATCCTGGCCGAGCGCATGGCCAGAGACCTGGCGCTGGTCCGGGACATCCAGAGCTACCTGCTCCCGGGCTCCGCGCTCGAGCAAGACGGCTACACGTTGGTAGGCACGGTGATCCCAGCTGACGAAGCGGGCGGCGACTACTTCGATTACTTCCCCACGGCCAGCCAGAACCTGGCCGTGGCCGTGGGCGACGTGTCAGGGCACGGCGCCGGGCCAGCCCTGATCATGTCCGGGGCCCGGGCCTACCTGCGCAGCTACTGCCAGCGCACGGGCACCCCCGCCCAGGTCTTGACCGAACTCAACCGTCATCTCTCCGACGACATGGACGACGACAAGTTCATGTCCATGTTCCTCGGTGTGCTGTCTCCGGAGACGCATCAGTTCGACTGGTGCAACGCGGGCCATCCCTTGCCCCTGCTGTTGCGAGCGGACGGCGCGGTCGAGGAGTGCAGCACCAGCGGCATGGCCCTGGGGGTCGACGAAGAGTGCCTTTTCGACAGCCACGAGCCCTATCGGCTCGCGGTGGGTGACGCGGTCGTCATGTACACCGATGGCGTCATCGAGCTGCGTCAGGGTGGAGACGAGCAATACGGCGTGTCCAGGCTCACGGAGTCCATTCGCCAGCATGGGGGCAGCGATGCTCGCTCCCTGCTCGACGGCATCGTGGCGGACGCCCTGGCCTGGTCGGGCAGCGAACACCCGGGCCAGGACGACGTCACCGTGGCGGTGCTGCGGCGCGATCGGTGAAGGCGACCTTCCTGGCTGATGTCGTGCTCCCCGAACGGGGCGATGAGGCACACGTCGACCTGCTCATCGAAGGCCACGAGATCGTGGCCATCGACGCCGCCGGGCAACGGGACGCACCTCGTGGAGCCCAACGCATCGAGGGCCAGGGGCACCTGTGTTTCCCGGGCTTCATCGACGATCACGTCCACCTGCGCGAGCCGGGCCTCGAACACAAGGAGGGCTACGCCACAGGCACCCGTGCTGCGGTGGCTGGGGGCGTGACGACGATTCTCGAGATCCAGAACAACCCGCCGCTGATGACCGACCGTCAGGCGGTGCTGGAGAAGCTGGCCACGGTACGGCCGAAGTCCCTGGTCAACGTGGGTGTGTACGGCAGTCTGGTGCCCGCCGCCGCGGGGCATCTCTCAGAGATGTCCGATCTGGTGGCTGGCTACAAGCTGTTCATGGGGCCGTCCACCGGTGGTCTGGACGTCACGGGTACCGAGCGCCTGCGCACCTTGTTTCGCGAGGTGGCGACCACGGGGCACTGGCTCTTCGTTCACGCCGAGGATGGGCCCTCCATCGCTGCGGGGCTGGCTCGCCACGGTGATGACGGCGCCGCGAGCTGGCACCTGGCTCGCTCTGCTGCTGCCGAGGTCCTGGCCACCGAACAGGCCATCGCCCTGGGTGCCGAGCTGGGCACCCGGGTGCACATTTTTCACATGTCCACAGCGGGGGCCACCGACCTGATCAGGCAGGCCAGGGGGGACGGTCTGGCCGTGTCCTCTGGAACCTGTCCCCACTATCTGTACTTCACCCATGAAGAGACGGCGCGCATGGGCCCGCTACTCAAGGTCAACCCGTCGATCAAGACGGCTGTTGATCAGGAACGTCTGATCGAAGGACTGCGCAACGGCGACATCGACTGCCTCTCGTCAGATCACGCGCCGCACACCGCCGAAGAGAAGGCCCGGCCCTTTGCCCAGGCGCCGTCAGGCATCCCCTGCCTGGACATCTTCATGCCGCTCTGTCTCACCCTGGCTCGTCGAGGGCTGCTCTCGGTCGAGAGGGTCATCGATCGGGCGGCGCGCAGGCCGGCCGAGCTGCATGGCTTCACCAGAAAGGGCTCTGTGGCCCCGGGCATGGACGCAGATCTGGTGCTCGTAGATCCTCAAGAGGTTCGGGCTGTGCGGGGTGCCGAGCACCACAGCAAGGCCAAGCAGACTCCCTACGAGGGCCTGGAACTCTGGGGCTGGCCTCGCACCACGCTGGTCATGGGCCAGGTCGTGCACGAGCGCTGATTCGTGGCCTCCCCCTGTGGGCGGGAGACGGAGGCCTTGCAGGCCTGGCTCGACGATGTGGCGCCTCGTGCTGCCCTGCCTGCTGCGGCGGTGGTTCTGGTCTCGGCGGACGGGTCGACCCGGTCAGCCCATCATGGGCGCCTCGCTGGTCCGAACTCGCCGCTGCTCGGGGAGCACTCCCTGTTCCGGTGGTACTCGCTGACCAAGCCGGTCACGGCGACCATGGTCTCGGCCCTGCTGCAGCAAGGGCTGCTGACCCTGGCCACCAAGGCCAGCGCTGTCCTGCCTGATCTGGCCCCTCACCTGGGGGATGCCACGGTCGAAGACCTGCTCTCTCATCGGGCAGGCTTCCGCGACTGGCAGCTGGACGCGGCGCGGTGGTTTCGTGCGCCCCAGACCGACTGGCCGACCCCGCGAGAAGCGTTGGCACGGGTCCTTGGCAGCAGGGGGCGGCACCGGGCTCGTGGGGATCGTGCGGCCGGGCCGTCCCGCTACTCGAATCTTGGCTACGCCGTCCTGGGTGAGGTCGCGGCGGAAGCGGCGGGGCTGCCCTACCGGCAGCTGGTGAGTGAGCTGGTGCTTCGTCCCCTGGGCATGGACGGCACAGGCTTCGCCATGGACCGCTGCCCGGGGGCAAGCACGGAGGCCGGGCCGTCGCCCCCTGCAGCTGCTCCCGTCGAGGGGCATGTGCGCTTGTTCAGCTCCATGGGGGTGGCTCTGCGGTTGTACCCTGGCGGCGGTTTCCTGGGGCCCCGTGCGGGCCGTCTCCGTCGCACTCGTCCCCGGGAGATCATCTTCTCTCCGCACGGTGGACTGGTGGGTCCCGCAGACGACCTGGCCCCGTTCTTGGCTCTGCACCTCGGCCACCGCGATCACAGGGGGGCAGACGTACTGTCCGAGGGGGCGTTGCGTGACATGCAGCGTCCTCGGGGAGCGCGTGCGGGATCACCGCGCCCTGCCATGGGGGACGGCTCGACAGCCGAAGAGGCCACGGGGCTGGGCTGGATCCTGGGTCGATTCTCCGCCCAGGGCCACGACGTGGAGATCTGTCGCCATGGCGGACGGGGCCCTGGCTTCTCCACCGAGATGATGTGCGTCCCCGAGTGGGGCCTTGCTGCGGCGGTGTTGACCAACGTCGATGGGGACGCCCAAGGGCTCTGCCGGGCCTTGCTCGCCCGGGGACCCGCATCACTGCAGCCGTTGTTGACCGGTGCGCGCTGATTCAGCGCGAGCCGAGCGGCCCACGCCGTCAGAGCACTTCGAAGGTGCCGAAGTCTGTCGCGATGTTGCCCGCGCTGTCCATGGCTCGGGTGGCCAGGGCCCAGGTGCCTGGGGGCAGGGGGGCGGGCACCCCGTAGGTCACGGCCCACAGCGAGTTGCCCACGTTGAGCAGGGGCATGGTGAGCAAGGGCGTGCCGTCAGGGAGGATGACGGAGAGCAGCACAGAGACCAGGTCCTGCTCGCCGTTGGGGTCGTCGACGATGGCACCGAAGTTCAGGTTGCCCCCGCTGTAGGGCTCGGGCCAGGCGGCGGACGTCTGGATCTCCGGGGGACTGTTGGCATGGCGGACGCGCACGGCCCAGTCGTAGCCAGGAGGAGGCGTTCCAAGAGAGACCTGCCCCGGGCCCGTGACACTGGTGACCGAGCCGGGCAGCAGTTCACCGCCGTTGCGCGGGTCGTACCAAGCCACGTCGAAGCTGCCCGTGTGGTCGTCGAGGTCGAGGGTCACGGGCTGGCCTATGGGGAGGTAGAGGGCGTACTCCACTCCTGGGTTGGCCAGGCACCAGGCATTGTCTGTGATCACCAGCTCGTCCGCCGGGACCATCATCTGCACGGGTACGTAGAGTTCGAAGAAGTCCCGAGCGGCTCGGGTCATGTCCCACATGTTGTCCCGGGTGCGCCAGTCTTCGCAGTTGAGGTCATCGTCAGGGTAGGCGTAGCCGAAGTACCACTCACAGCCCGCACTGCCGGCCATGAGCGAGCCCCACAAGGCCTGATGGCGAATCTGGTCGTGCCAATAATCTTCGCTGTCAGGCATCACCCCTACCTGGGGAGGGCCGATCTCGTCGAGCGTGACGACCCAGGGGCGGTTGGCATCGAGAGACCACTAGCGCACTTCGAGCACGGTCTGGTGGATGTCGGAGAGCTGGGCGACCTGCAACGACGCGCCCTCAAGCACGTTGGCTGCCAGCAGCGGCGGGTAGACCACGGGAATGGACGTGGGGAAGGTGTGCAGCACGACGGGATGCCCGTAGGCGTCGAGCGCGCGCAGGTGGTTGTAGAAGGAGATCTGCTCCGCGGTGGTGTTCTGGTTCTCTTCGCCCAGGTTGATGATCAACCCGAGGTGGTGACCAAAACGGGCCAGCAATTCACGGTGGTAGATCTTCCGTTCGAGGCCGAGGGCGCCGCCGTCGAGGGCCAAGGGGCCGTTGTCGATCTCCTGTTCTTGTAGGACAAGCTGCATGGACAGGCCCAGGCGATCCATGTGGTCGAAGACGATGTTCCACTGGTCGAGCTTGCTGCAATCGTAGCGCAGCCGTTCAGTCTTCGAGGTCCAGGGCCAGACGTCGTCCCCGTCGCCGCTCACGTTGAAGGTCAGCATGTACAGGGCGTTCATGCCCTCGCTGGCCAGGTAATTGAGCGCGCCGATGATGCCTAGCCCATCGACGCCTCCATGCCAGCTGGGATCGCCGGTCTTCCAGTCGCCCGTATGGGGCCCATAGACGTGCTGGCCGTCGGGAGTCTGGTCAAAGCCCTTGTAGGCCAAGAAGTTCTCCGGGCTGTTGGCGCCGAACTTCAAGAAGGGCTTGGCGGTGCCAGCGTGGCGCAGGTAGGTCTCGCCCGTGGAGACAACCATGCCGTCTTCTAGGAAGCCCGGTGCAGCGGCGGCCGAACTCTCGACGGTGAAGGAGCCGGACTCCTGATCGAAGGCCAGGGGCGTGCCCGCGTTGGGGTCGAGGCTCGTGGCGATGTTCGTGCCGGTGCGAAAGGAGGCCTGGTAGGTCCACAGGCCGGGGTAGGGCGGGGCCAGGTGGGCGCGCCAGAGACGGCCGCTGGAGGCGCCACTTTCTGCGGCGTTGCCGTCTGCCGCGAAGTAGCCAGGGATGTCCAGGATCAGGCCGCTGGTCACGTGTGTGAACTGCACCGACATCCGATAATTTCGGAAGGGGTTGGGGGTGCCCTGTTCGTCGAGCTGTGGGCCGTTGAAGCTGAGCGTCAACGGGTGCCAGGGGAGCAGGGTGCCGACGATGTTGGTGGCCTGCTCCTGGGCAGGAGACCCTGGTTGGTGAGCGCTGCTGAGACGCTGCGCACTGCTCAACCCGGCCAGCACGGCGACAAGCAAAGCGACGCCCCACCCATGGACAGCAGGGCATGCTAGGGGGCGGGGGGCGGACTTCGGCAACTGGGAAAAGCCTGTCAAGGTGCACTCTGTCATGGTGTGGATGCGGCTTGTGCTGTGCTGCGCTGATCGAAGATGCTAACCCACTCTGTCGGCGCGAGGCACCGCCGAGTTCTGTATGGGGTCGAGCTGTCCATCGCCAATGGGGCAGGTCGACATGAGCCGGTTTCGCGAGAAGTCCCCTTGAATCGGTCGTCCGATAGCCTTCTGAAGCCCTCTAGGTACAGGGCGAGCATGGCTGCCCTGATGCTCCTGGCGGCTCTTCTAAGGATGTTCTGGATCGCCGAGCAGCCCCTCTGGTTCGACGAGGTCAACACCCTCTACAGGGCCGCAGGGGGCGGGTTTGCGGCTGTCCTCGCTCGCATCGCCGCAGATGTCCAGGCCCCGCTGTACGACTTCGCCATGGCCCCCGTGGTCTGGCTGTTTGGCGACGGGCTGCTGGCTGCTCGCCTGCCACCGCTCCTCGCCGGGGTCTTGCTGGTTCCCGTGGTTGCCGCTCTGGTCAAGGCCCTGGGTGGAGGCGCCAGGGCCGCCCTGTTCGCCGCGGCCTGGGCCGCCTTCGACCCCTACCTGGTGCGCTATGGCGTGGAGGCCCGACCCTACACCTGGCTGGCCCTCTTCTCCGGCCTGACCCTGCTGAGCACGGTGAGGCTTGTGGCCCGGCGGGGAGAGGGCGCCTGGTCGCTGGCCTTCGCGGGGAGCGGTCTGGTGCTCTGCCACTACTACGGTGTCGTGGCCTACGCGGCGGTCCTGCTCTATCTGGCGGTCAACGTGGGCGCCCTCGCTCCCCGTTTTCAGCGGGCAGTGTGCGCGGCGCTGACGCCCTTGGCCCTGCTGGCCCTGTGGGCGCCGGTCGCGCTCCATCAACTCTCCGAACGCACCATCAGCAGCATCTACGTATCGTTGGACCTGAGCACGGCGCTGCAGATCCTCGACGCTCAGGGCTTCACGGCGCCGCTGGCCACCGCTGGTGACATGCCCTGGTGGGTGCTGGTGGGCCGAGTGGCGTTCGCCTGGCTGGTGATCCTGGGCTCCGCTGTCGCCTGGAGAGGCTCACCACGGACGTCAGTCTCTTCAAGCCCTGTGGATGCGAGCGGTCGCCTTCCGAGAATCGCAGTGGTCTGCGGTCTGGTCCTCGTGGGTCTGGGGCTCTGGTTCCCCAGCGGCCAGCTCGCCAGCGTGGCCTCAACGTTGATCAAGGGCGGTCGGCCTCTCGACGATCAGAACCTGGCCTTCCTCGAGCAGCTGATGGGCTGGGTTCAGCTGGCGGGGTGGGGCCTCTGTGTGGCAGGCCTGGTCTGGCCTCGGCTGGTGCGCCATGCCTCCTCCAGTACCCGCCGTGTGTCCCCGGTGTTTCTGCTGCTGGCGCTGCTGGTGGTGCCCTTGGGCCTGGCCGCGTGCCTCGACGGCATGGGCAAGCCCACGTTGTCCGTGCGCAACACCATCTTCATGGCACCGGCGGTGATCGCCTTGGGGGCTTTGGGCCTCGACCGATTGTCCCGTGGTGCCCTGGTCATGACGGCGCTGCTGCTCGTTGTGCTCTGCGCCTTCTCGACCGCTCGTCTGGACGGTTTTCTGCGTCGACTGCCCTGGGGTGAAGCGGCGGCGGTCGTCGAGTCCAGCGGTGCCGCGCCCTTGGCCCATCCTCCGTGGCTGGCTCGGTGCATCGAGTACCACGGTGGGCGGCCGTGGAGCTCGGTCTACGGCTCGTACCGTCCCGCCGATGTGGAGCAGTGGGCCGCTGGGCGCCCCGCTGTGGCCTTGGTGGCGGGCTTCGAGCGCCTGGCGGACTCGTCGGCGGTGCAGGCCGCTCTGCAGCGCTCCCATGGAGCCCCACAGATCACTCACCTACGCGGGCTGCGTGTCATGGTCTTCCGGCGCTGATGCCTCTGGAACCGATGCGCGTGGACACCTCACCGAGCACCGAACGCTCCGGCTGAGGTGGCCAGTCTGAACCGCTTGCGGCCGCCGCAGGCTCCGATATGAACTGCAGGCTAGAGGTGTGAGTAGACGTCGAGCACGTCTGACTCGGCGTCGCCGGAGACCAGTCCCCCTGCGGGGATGAAGATGCGGCCCTCGAACAGGAGCGGGAAACTGCCGTGGCGCGGCCGGGCCATGGGGGTCTCGGTGCGCCAGGTATCTGTTGCCGGGTCGTAGAGATCCACCCGGTCGTAGACGTTGTCAGGGTTGGCACCAGGAGCGTTCAGGGTCTCGCCACCGATGACGTAGAACTCGCCGTTGCGGTAGACCGCCTTGCCCATGCCACCGCGAGCCACAGGCAGGGGCACGAGGAACGCGTTCACGTCGTTGCTCGTGGACCAGCTGTCGGTCATGGGGTCGTAGACCTGCACATCGTCGAAGCCGTTGGTCACCACGTTGGCTCCATCGCGTCCGCCGAACACCCAGAGCTTCGAGCCGTCGGTGGCCGATGCTGTGTGGTGGCGGCCGATCGGCATGGAGGCCATGGGGGCGTAGCTGTCAGTCACCGGGTCATAGATGGTCGCCTGGGCCGTGGTGCTCATGCCGTTGATCATGCCGCCAGCGATGTAGACCTTGCCGTCGATGAGGGCGGTGGCTGACGAGCTGGCAGCCCAGGCCATGGGCGTCCCCAGAGACCAGCTGTTGGCCACCGGGTCGTAGATCTGCACCTGCCCTGTAGAGCCATTGAGGATGCCACCGAACAGGTACCACTTGCCGTCGATCACCTCGGCTGCAGAGTGGTGTCCTGCGAAAGGTCGTGGGGCCACGGTCGACCAGGTCTTGGCGTAGATGTCGTAGGCGAACGTGTTGGGTGTGTCGTCACCGATGACGTAGATCACGCCGTCGACTTCACCCGCAGCAATCTCGCCCACGGGTGCTGGCAGGGAGGGCAGATCCTCCCAGATGCCCGGCTCGCTGCCCACGGGTACGTAGAGCCAGCGGAAGGCGTCGGGGATGACCGAATTCTGGCCGTTGGAATCGACGATGACGTCTACCAGGTCAGTCGAGAGCACGGCCGCCGCAGGGAGGGTGCCTTCGATACGCTGAGGGCTGACCGAGATGATCGTGGCAGGAACACCGTCGATGAAGACGGACGTGTCACCCAGGCCACCGAAGCCCACTCCGCCGATGACGAACGGTGCGCCGCCGGTCGCCGGGGCGCGCCAGGGGAAGATGTCTACGGCTGCCATGCCGATCAGGGACGTGTCGTTGGGTTCGAGCACCTGCACCCGGTTCAGGGAGAAGTCGCAGATCACCATGGCCCCGCCGGGGCCGGTTCTCACGGTGAGCCCCTGGGTGTCCGGACTGACCGTGGTGCTGGCGACGAGTTCACGGCCGTCTGCCGTCAGTTCGTGTCGACTGAGAAAGGTGTTCCAGCGCTGGCCCATGATCTGGCCCCGCAGCTGACCCTGGAAGAGGGTCGCCCGGTATTCGTCGATGCCATCGGTCGACGAGCTGACCTGGGTGATCGGCTCGGCATAGGTGGAGGCGATGCTGGCGACGGACGGCGCGTGGTAGACATCCTGGCGGGGGTCTGTGCGACCACGGTTGCGGTTCGGATGACCGTAGTAGCGCCCCTCTTCGATGCGATTGAGTTCGTCGGCGGAGTTGGCGTGCACCCCGTCATCTGTGGTCTGCCCCGTCGAGCCAAAACCCAACCCGTTGTTGGGGCCGTTGTCGAAGCCGTAAAGCCGCCCGGTTGTGGTCAGCAAGACCTCGAAAACGTTGCGGAACCCGGAGGCGTACACGGACACATCGGAGCCCGGGGCCACGTCCACGATGTCGCCGAAGACCTGGTCGTTGTTGGGTGTGCCCGAGACGGTCTCGATGTAGGTGACCGCGCCGTTGAATCCGAGCTGCGACGTGCGCGCCTTGAGGATCGCCGCCGAGAGGGGCGACTCGGGCAGGTAGCCCATGGACGGATGCTCAACACCGGCGTTGGTGTTGCTTCCCACGGGGATCAGCAAGTCGCCGTTGTTGTCGAAGAGGATCCCGTTGACCGAGTGGTCATGGTTCGACGTGGGCAGGCCGGTGATCAAGGGCACGGGCGTATCGAAGTTGGGCCCGGTGAGCACCGAGACCTGACCGTCGTAGGAGTAGGGGCTCACCGGCGGGTCACCGTCCTGAGCGTAGAGCAGGCTGTGGGCCACGTAGAGCTTGACCGGGCTGGCGTCATCAAAGGGGTTGAACGTCAGACCCAGGATCTCGCCGTTGGTGAGGCCGCTCGTGCCGGTGTAGAGGTCTTGAGCGACGACGTTGTAGTCGTCATCGAAGGTGAGTGCGGTGATCTGGCCGAAGCGCATGCCCACGTAGAAGCGGCCGTCCGGTCCCCAGTTGCCTGTGATGGGGCGGGAGATACCGGTGACCTCGGTGATGCCGAACTGGATCGCGGGCGTGGAGGAGTCGTAGGTGAAGGTGACGCTGTTGCTCGAACCCAGGGGTGTCTCGACGGTCACGTTGATGTTGCCCGCCGCATGGGCTGGTGAGACCAACACGATGGACTCTGCGGAGACGCTGGCGAAGTCGGCCAGGGTGAGGTCTTGCGAGCCCCAGTGCACGGTGACCGAGTTGTCCGGGAAGAAGCCGAAGCCGTCGATGACCACCGTGTTGCCACCGAGCGTGGAGCCACTGCTCGTCATGGTGTTGATGATCGGCGGGTCGAGGGTCTCGTCGTGATCGACCAGAGTGAACGGGATGGACAGCAGGCTGCCGCCAGCGATGCCGTAGAGCACATCGAGGGGCAACTCGGAGACATCCGTCAGGGCGAATCGGGCTTCGATGGTGTGGCTGCCGGCACTCAGGGCGAGGGGGCCGACCCAGGGCAGACCGTCGACCTCGAGCCGAGCGTCGATACCGCCCACCAAGCCGAAGTCGTAGGTGTCACTGAACAGCACCTCCAGGGCACCGGTCAGCCGCACGACCACGTTGTTGGTGAGGGACGAGTTGCCCACGGTGGTGTCGCTGGGCAGGGCGAAGGTGCTCAGCGTCTCGGTCCATGTGGGCAGGCCCAGGCCACCGTCGAGCAGGGTCGCCGGCGGCGTGGCGCCGGTGTCGTAGTACTGTCCCAGCACGCCGGGCACTGCGGTCACGGGGGAGACCGTGAAGGCGATGCAGCCGGTGAGCTCGTCCGCCGGCACGTTGTCGTCAGCGATGGTCAGGCACACGGCGTGGCTGCCCTGGGGGAAGGACACCGTGGCCACGTCAGTGGACGCAATGACCGTGGGCCCCTCTGTCCAGGTGAACGTGTCGAGCACCTGCCCCGGTTCGTGGGTGTGGGACAAGGTGCCGTCCAGCAGGACGTCCTCGAAGCCGTCGCCGTCGTAGTCGACCGGAACGCCCACGTCTTGGATGACCACGTGCAAGAACGGGTTCGTGCCTGTGCCGCCTGCGCCCAGGATGAACGCGGTGGCGTCGTCGGCGTTCGACTGAAAGGTCAGCTCCAGGTCGAAGTCGCCATGGACCAAGGGGGTGAAGGTCAGGGTGGCAGGAGCAGACTGGCCAGCTGCGAGGGTGAGCGAGGCTGGCACGGTGAGCGAGTGTCCCGGGCCCAGGTCTGGGTCACCGGTGTATTGGTTGCCGTCGAGGTCGAGAACGAACGCGTCGCCGCCACCTGTGTTCATCAAGAACTCGATGGCCGACAGGTTCAGCGTCTCTGTGCCCGTGTTGTCCAAGGTCATGTTGAGAGCTGTGGCCACGCCCAGGCTCTGGCCGCTGAAGTCGTGACTTGTCGGGGTCAGGGCCAACACAGGAAACAGCGAGCGCACTTCAACGGTGCAGATCAGCGGTTGGTCTACGCTGGCGGTGAAGAACAACTGCAGCAATCCGTCACTCACCGTGGTCGTATAGGTCTTTGTGAGCGCGACGTCATGCCCTGCCTGGGCGAAGACATCCAACGAGGTCTCGACGATAGAGCCCTCCAGGCGAACGGATTGGAGCCGCAACCCCGGTACGGTGTGGACGGGCTCGACGAAGCCGATGGTCACATCGTAGTTGCCATCAGGGACGCTGATGCTATAGCCGAAGCTGCCACCGGTACGATGGCTCTGAAACAGTTCTTCGTCGTTGGTGGCTGTGACCGGATCGAGGGAGCTGCCCTGGACGCCGCCTGTAGAAGCGAAGTCGGCGATCCACATCTGGCCCTGGCTGTCGAAGAACGGCCCGTTCGAGCCCGCATCGATCAGCAGCTCGGCGCCCGGGGGGCCCAGGCCCACACCAGACAGCGGGATCACAGGGTCGTCCCAGCCCGCCGGCAGGGCATTGTGGATGACCTGCAGCATGGCCGTCTTGGGTCCGGGCGATGAGGGAGCGAAGTCCACATCGATGGCAGTGGTCTGCCCCGGCAGCAACGTCACGGGCAGGCCAGCGAGGGCCGTGGCGTTGAACTCGGAGGCGTCCGCGTCGAAGAGCACCAGGTTG
>Ga0114933_10001099_pt1 | contig 30902 bp, 32 predicted proteins | sample 4SBtaG_FD_89691 | JGI IMG/M metagenome (GOLD analysis project Ga0114933, IMG submission 89691) | Deep subsurface microbial communities from Kolumbo volcano to uncover new lineages of life (NeLLi) - 4SBTROV12_W25 metaG | ecosystem: Environmental > Aquatic > Marine > Volcanic | place: Kolumbo... | reverse complement strand
TTTATCTATTGGACCCCATAGTAGTTCAGTCTTTAGATCCCTGACCCACCCGTGGGCACGTAAACTACGAAGAACATCTGCAAAGTAGTCATCATCAGTCACTACCATACCGCCTTCCATAGTTTGTAAATGGTGACTAAAAAAGAAACTATATGTTCCCATCGTACCAAAGGTTCCTGCCTGACGACCACGATATGTTGCACCTAAACTTTCACAGTTATCCTCAATTAAGATAATATCATTTTCTCTGCAAATTGTACGCAACGTATCAAAAGCACATGGATTGCCCAATAAGTTTACAGCAAAAACAGCTTTAGTGTTTTCTGTAATTGATCCCACAATAGAATAAGGGTCAATATTATAAGTTTTATGATCAATATCAACCATCACCATTTTCATACCCATTTGGTGAATGGGAAAATAAGTTGTAGACCAGCTGACCGCAGGAACTATAACTTCAGAATAAGTTGGTAATGTCCAGTCATGATTAAGTGCTGCCATCATAATAAGATTTGCAGAACTGCCGCTATTTGTCATCACCGCATGTTTGACACCCATTTTCTTAGCAAACTTAGATTCAAATTCTTCAACCTTTGGTCCCATAGTATAACGACCGCTTTCAATAACCTTATGGATCGCCTCTATTTCTCGTTCGTCCCAGGTGTTACATGCTAATGGATATTTCATCTTATTTCCTCTATATCACTTGCAACCATTTCTTCTATCATATTAAAAAATCCAATAGAAGGTTCCCACCCCAAAACCCTCATTGCCTTCGAAGGGTCACCCAATAAATCATTAACTTCATTCGGTCTATAATACCGAGAATTTACTTTAACACGTGTTTGACCATGTTGATCTACACCTTTTTCGTCTTGACCTTTTCCCCACCATGTAATCTTATAACCGATAGCACCAAATGCAACTTCAATCATCTTACGAACTGTGTACTGCGTTCCCGTAGCAATCACATAATCATCTGGTTCATCCTGTTGTAATATCAAGTGCATTGCTTCGGCAAAATCTCGAGCATGACCCCAATCACGTTTTGCATCTAAATTACCAATTTCAATGATTTGTTGTTTTCCTTTGAATATATTTGCAACACCCTGCGTTACTTTTCTTGTTACAAAGGTCCCACCCCGACGAGGGCTTTCATGATTAAATAAAATTCCACTACACGCATACATGTCGTATGATTCACGATAATTCTGAGTCATCCAGTAAGCATAAAGTTTCGCGCAACCATAAGGACTACATGGTTCAAATGGTGTTTCTTCGTTTTGTGGTGATTCCGCAGACCCAAACATTTCAGAAGTTGATGCTTGATATATTCTAATTTCGTCTCTATCCGGAAGTTGACGAACCGCTTCTAATATATTTAAGGGTCCAATAGCATCAGTCATAGCTGTATAATGTGGTGCGTCAAAACTTACTTGAACATGGGACTGAGCTGCTAAATTATATATCTCCATTGGTTCGATTTCATTAATCAATCGTGTAATAGAAAGTGAATCTGTCATATCACCATAATGTAAATTAAGTTTCGGAAAAATATGATCTATTCTGCCAGTATTAAATGACGATGAACGACGAATTATACCATGAACCTCATACCCCAAATCAAGTAAATGCTCAGCAAGATAACTACCGTCTTGACCTGTTATTCCAGTAATGAGTGCGCGCATAGTCATGTTTCTTTTCCAATTTGTTGAACAAACCTGTCTGTATTCTCAAGATCAATGTTTCCTGAAATAGAAATTCTATAATCATCACTGGTTTGAAACGGATAAACGCAATGTTGAAGAACGGCAGGAAAAATAATCATGGTGTTTTCCCAAGTCTCGTCTACTGGCAAGCTCCACTGACCAACTCCACCTTTGGAAAAAAAGTCTGGATAATTAAAGATAAAAGAAGAAGCAGGATTAATACTTCCATCTCTTACGTTTGGTTGGTTTTTCTCATTTTGTATTTGATATGGTATTTTATACCAAAGGACAAAACTCAACACTCCACCGTGAGTATGTAATGGATTGTAATCCCCTTTCTTAGCGAAATTCACCCATATATCTCTGGTTTTATTGTCATTGAAACGTATGTGGTGCCGCTTAGATGCTTGCTCATAATTTTTATGCGCTTTCCAATAATTAGGAACCACCTCGTCAATAAATTCTTCAATAACAGAAACACTTTTCTCTATCCTGTATTCATTTTCAATTGCACCAGCAAGTTCGTTTTTATATGAAGTTGCGTTTTCAAAATTTGAGTCGAGCATTTCTTGTATTTCTTTGTCGAGACATGCGGTCACCGTAAATGGTACAGTGCAAGAAAGGTATCCTAGCATTTGAACTGGTGTAAATGTTATGTTTTCAATCATGCCGCAATCCTACTGAAATTATGAACCTTTTCGAATTTAATATGATTAAGAAACTTGTCTAACATGATGTCGCCTTTATGCGATATTACAAATACATTCGAATCATCTAAATTATGAATTAATTTTAGAAAGTCATCACAACCGTTTGTGTCTAAGGAAGCATCGAATATTTCATCTAATATTAAAAGATTTGTGCTAGAACTATTTTTCATTTTAGCAATTGCTCTCCATGTAAATAGGAGGGCAAAATCTATCCTCATTTTTTCCCCTTCACTAAATGAATCATATGTGAAATCATCACGGTGCCTTGAAAGTATCTTTTCATGAAAGGTTTCATCAAGTTCAAATTTAACAAAGAAATCCATTGCTGCTAAATATTTGTTTACCAAGGAATTTATAATAGGAACATACTGTTTAATTATTCTAGACTTGATACCGCTATCCCTGAGTATCAACCCTGCCATTTCTAAAATTTCTTTGTTGTCCAGTATATCTTTCTTTTCATCGAGCTTCCCGTTTTTATCTTCATTAAGTTCTTTGAGTTTATTGACGCTTTCTTCGATAACATTGTTCTTTTCTTTTTCAGCTGCTTCTTCTATTATTAAAAGCTCACGCTCTTCTTCACGAAGTGTCCCGTCGTAGTTAATCAGAGCGTCTTTTAATTCTTTAATGTCTGATTTTATTTTTGTAATTTCCCCAGTGCGTTTGGTTAATTCAAGTAATTCTACACCCAACTCATCCATAGCGGTTTCGATGTCTACCATCACCGCAGACTTTTCTGTTATTTTTTCTTTCTTAATTTCTTCATCGATAACTTGTGTACATGTTGGGCAATGGTCATTAGTTTCATAAAATTCAATATTTCGTTTTGTGCTTTTCTTTTTCTTTTCAAGATTACCTTCAATAGTCATAATCCGACTAATTCTTTCATGGACAGTGTCGGCGTCTATAATAATGTCAACAAGTTTGTTGATTTTGTTTTGAGTATTTTCACAACTCGTTTTTGTTATTTTAATCCGTTCTTGAATATCTAATTTTCGATCTTTGTAATATTTAAGACGCTCGCTTTTCTTTTCATCATTTAACCGAGACTGTTGTTCTTGCAATTCGATCAAAGCGTCTATTGACTTTAGGTCTTTTTCATTTAAAGCAAGATTTTGTTTATTAGAAGAAACCCTTTCTTTCAAAAGGAGGGACATTGTCGAAAAAATTCTAATGTCTAACAAGTCCTCAATTACTTCTCGTCTTACATTAGGGGACAACTGCATAAAGGGAACAAAAGAAGATGATCCAAGAATAACCATTTGAGTAAATGACTTCATATTCATTCGGATAATATTTTCTTCTAGGTGTTTTTGTTGATCTCGCGAATGACCATGTTGATCTTGTAGTTTATCGTTTTCCCAAATTTCAAATTTATTTGGTTTGGAACCCCGAACCACTTTAAAATTTTTTCCGTTTGTGATAAATTCTATTTCTACCAAAGTTCCACCAGCATTGATCGAATTGGTAATTTGATCCTTTTTGATTTTCCTAAACGGTTTGCTGTAAAGTCCAAAACACAAAACATCAAGTATCGTAGACTTCCCAGAACCATTTTCACCAGTAATCAATGTATTGGCGTGTTGGTCTAAAGAAACCTCGGTAAACACATTTCCTGTGGACAGAAAGTTCTTCCAACGAACTTTAGTAAAATTAATCACCTGAACCCTCCATAGTCACAGCTTCATTATATAATGATCTCATCAAATTGTCAAGTTTTTCTTTGTCAATATTGTGTTCCATTTCAGAAATATATTTCGATAATATGGTAAGGGTATCTTCTGCCTCATTGATAAGTTTAGATTCTTCAATTTCATCAAAATTGTAATGGTCATCAACTATAGAAACGTCAAGTGGTTTACTATCATACACATTATTCATAAAGGTGTCAAACACTATAGGTTTTTCTTTTGATTGAATAATCACCTTTACATATGAATTCGTAATTCTAGACATATCGTAATTCAATAATGTATCTGCTTCCACCTTGCTATCATCATACCAAACTTTTTCAAAAATATTGTATGGATTTTTTATAAACTCTAATTCTCGAGTTTCAGTATCAAATATATAAAATCCTTTTTCTTCATTATAATCAGACCACATTATTTCATATGGGGTTCCTGTGTATACTATGTTACCCTTTTTAGATTTTGAATGAAAATGACCCGACACAACAAGTTCAAATTTATTAAAAAGTTTAGGGTCTATTCCATGAGTACACTCTAAACCTCTTTGCATGTCGAATCCTGTAAGTTCTAGATGACCAAATGCAATTTGCGCTTTTGTGTCTTCTATCATATTAAAGGTTTGTGAATAGTTTTGGGAGTTAATCCAAGGTATCATAAAAATAGGGACACCGTCGTATTCGATTTCTGTTGGTTCAGAAAAGAAACGAACATCTGGATATTCAGAAAAAAGTTCAGAAAGGGAATTTATTTCATTAGTATTTTTGTATGGAACATCGTGGTTTCCTACCAATATATCCCAATCGTAACCTTCTTCGCGTGACCGTGTGAATAGGTTTTCGCGTATGTAATTTAAAGTTACATATGATATAAATTTTCTGCGGTCGACGAAATCACCGACTTGTAAAATTTTTGTGATACCTCTTTTGGATATTTCCGGGAAGAAAACATCATCAAAGAACCGTTGAAAGTATTTGAGGAACTCTAAATTATCATTACGAGCACCCCAGTGTAAATCACCGAGAACAGCTATTTTCATAATATATTTTTACTCTACTTTGGTTTTGACGTTTTGCTTTTTCTCTTTCGTCTTCGACTTTGCTCAAAATCGCTCATAAAATTCTCCATTTGTTCCTGAGACCACTCACCATATTGGATATCATTAGAATACCTCACACCTGTATTCTTTTCCGATTCATGAAGTTCAGCAGTTGCGTTTGTAAGATTAGCACGTTCGATCGCCGCATATTTTGTGTATAGATATTTTTTTTCTTTTTGTATTCTGCGAACAAAGGCATAATAAATTATTTGAGTAAAATACGCAAAAGGATTTTGTGATTTGTTAGGATCAAAGTTGTCGATATATTGGAGGCAATTTTCTATACCATCAGAGATCATTTCTTCACGAAATGTATAGTTTGAAAAGTTTGGACGAAAAGCAAGGTGAGTTGCAATTTTCATTATGCTTTCACCAACGTACAATGGAACCCTTGGTCTAGTTGAATCATTCTCTTTCGCTTCATTAACTGAATCTTTAAATTCACACATTGCTTTGAATAATTCTTTATTATCCACATAATGGTTTTTGGTTTTTTTTGCCATAACAAACCCTCCTAATGTATAGTCTTTCTTTCAGACTCGCTCATTAAATCTTCATATGCTTCTTCTATTTCTTCCGCCAACTCTTCATCCATTTCCATTTGATAACCAGATTCTTCAGTTTTGTGTTCTTCAATCATTCCCGGAGTGATTTCATTTTCATTATCAAATTCTTCCATTGTTCTTTTTTTTACACGAGAATAATATATTTCAATAATTTTTGGCATTTCCGCATATGTAACCACAGTCGATTTAAGAATTTTCATTGGTTCGACCATAACTTCTTTCATAGGTGCCCAGCGAATAACACTTGTTGCAAGTATGTTATTGTACGGATTAACTTGATACAAAAATTTATAAGGCCATTTGATTACAAAATGGTTATCATCTTCACCAACCATATCTGCCATAATATCGTCACCATTCGATAACTTAAAATAGAGCAGACTCATTTATTTTCCTTTAACTTTACGTTGTACATTTGGTACGGAAATCCCTCAGAATTATACATTTTAATTCGTTCCATGAGGTGATTTAATGTATAGTTCTTCCTATTCTTATTTGAGAAATCATCAGCAATATCAAATAATTTACATTGGTCTTTTGTTTCACTTGTTCTCAAACCACGTCCTATAGATTGAAGCGTTCTTATCCTACTTTTAGTTGGACTTGCGAATATTATATTATGAAGGTTCCTTATATTTATACCTGTAGAAAACGTCCCATATGAGGCAACTATAATACTGCCTGAACTTGCTTCAACGATTTGCCTAACTTCTTCTCGTTCCTTTGCTTCAACACTTCCTGATATAAAGAAAACATTTTCATGTTCTGCTGATTTTTTTATAATTTAATGTAGATATTTACCATGCTTTTCTACTATTGCATACAATATAAGTGTGTTCCCTTTTAATGATAATGCTAAATTTTTTAAGAACTTATTCCTTGCCTCACTTGAAACGATCGTTTGCAATTCGTTATGATAATCACCGTCAAGCACATTTTTCTTAAGACCTGCTTCGTGGGTCAACACAATAACCTTGATATTCAGGTTCGCTAATTTTTTATCCCGAATCAATTTACTCGTATCTGTTATCTTTTCTATCTTTCCAAATAAACCTTCAAGAACCAGTTCATGCACCTCAGCACCATCAAGAGTTCCCGTCATCCCAAAACGATAACGAGTATTTACCATCTTAGTCATAATTGAAGTAAGACTTTTCGCTTTGAATAAATGCGCTTCGTCACCTATGATTACATCATATTCACTGAAAAAATCTTTCTTCTGCTCAAAAACAGACTGCCAAGTTGATACTGTGAATAATGAATCACTGGTCTTGCTCTTTCCTGCCATAATACCGTGTATCTCACCAGTGTACCCATACTCTTCAAAATCTTTAGTCATCTGAATTACAAGCGAAACTGTAGGAACTACAATCAAAGTTTTAAGATTATACCAACGAGCAATCATATATGCGATTAATGATTTACCGCTTCCAGTCGGTGATACTAATACCGCTCGACGATTACGAACTGCTAAGCAAAATGCACGAAGTTGATACTCCCGAGGTTCGACTGATAACCCCAACGATTTTGCGAATTCTTTTGCTTCCGCTAATGATATCTCGTCACACTGTTTTAGATCAGGATCAATTTCAATTTCATAACCGCCATTATGTGCGAAGTCGACCATCTTATTATAAAGACCAGTATAAATGGTTGACTTTCTAGCGTTATAAAGACGAACCTTTCCGTCCCAATATTTTTTCTTATACGAGGGCATAAATTTTGCCTGAGGCACATCAAATGTTAGCATATCACTAATTTCTTGACACTGCCCAGGTTCGCAATCTACTTTCGCCCAAACTTCATCTAACTTAGTTACACGAAGCATATTCATCCCATAGTGAGACGATGCCAATCAATTGCATTTTTTAGTTGATATCCTCTATTATTGATAGATCGAATAATTTCCTTAATGACGTCAACCTTTTCTTCTAGCACCGATATCATAGCATTTATTTTGATCATATCTTCATCGGTTTCCATGTAGTCGTTCAGTTCATTCTTAAGAATTTTCCTAAGAAATTGTTCACGATTGAGTTTTTCAAGATCCGCTTCCTCTGCTTCACCGAGATAATACTTCCTAAGCAACCTTCGGAGTATAGCACGATCCCTTAAAAGTTTTCTCAATACCTTGTTTTCATCCACCATCATACCGACATACTTGCTATGAAGCGAAGGTATGCGCGTATTTTCTTTATCGAGGTTCAGGTCATCGATTTTACAATCAGATTTCCATTCTTCAGTAATTTGTTCTATTTCAAGCATTATACATTATACCTCAAATCAATTCAATTAGCAAGCATTAAAATCATTCCAATCACGAAAAATTCCAGTTTTTACGTTGTATCTTGGGTCGAATGGAAATGATATAGAAAGTCGTTCTGATCTTGGTATTATCCTATGATAACTATACCGTGGGAAAAAAACGAGATCTCCCGGATTCAAATATTCTTCAAATAATATATCTGTAGGATCACCTATACGTGGTTCAACTGGACCAGAAGATTCATCGGTCCATGCGGTGAATAAACTTTCACCGTAAATCTGCAAAAGAAAATTATGAGAATGGTCCCAATGAGGAGAAAAGCTGTCTGGTAAACCCCAACTCAACTCTCGAGAATAAAATATATGAGCATCGGTTTCGAAATTTGAAGCATTTTCTATGCTTCGGCATATACTATTCACACCCTTATTGAAAGTCGACGAATCCATCAACAACAAACCATATTTGTTCAAAAAGTCATCGATTACATCGACAGGCCATGTGTTATTATCGAGTGTCCATGTACTTGAATCCCAAGAAATATTTTCATTCCAATTTAACCACAGGACTCTTGCATTGGTCATTGCTGGTCTAAAATTTAAATGATTAAAGTATTCTCGCATAGAAATAACGTCATCAGGATTAAAACAATCCTGAACAAAAAAGGCTTTTTCATTTTCGTATAAGTCAAGAATAGCATTATCAATGATCATATTAAATCGATTCTATATTATACTTCCTATATCTAAATGTTACAGTTGCTTCAAGATATTCTACATCGGTCAGCGTGGAATCGAATGTAAGTTCAGTCAAAGTAATTGGAAAGGCATCTTGGAAAAATACGTTTATAGAAGGATTCTTATGACTTGTAAGAACAGTAAGAGTTGCATCAGATACAAAATTTGCGCCAGAAGCAGTACCTCTTTCTTGTACAAAAGGTGAAGGGTTCGCTTTAGCAAAGTCTTTCGATTGCTCAAAAGTTTCAGGGTGCCCCATACCTACAATCCAATCTTCAATTTCTTTATAATTCTTTAAATCTTCATCAACCCGAAAACGTATGTTAAAAGGGTCATAAGTAATTCTATCACCGGGACGCGGAATAATGGCGAAAGGTGATGTTTGCATCTCTACTGGATTGATATTAATTGTAGGCAACTGTACCGATTGACAAAAATAATTTACATTCGGAAGTCTTTTAATTTGAAATCTAAATCCTAATGGTGAAAGGGGATTTAAATTATCTGGTTGATTTTCTGTTATGCTCATAATGGGGGTCTTTCACTTTAATATCTCTATTCCTATTTATATTATATATTTGACCCCTGCGGACATTCCTATTATGCCCTAAAAAATCCGAATTGTCAAGGGCTAATTTAAAAAAAAACAAAAAAAAGGGGAGACCGAAGTCTCCCCAGATACTGAACTACTCTACTTTTCTTGTTTTTACATAAGGTTGTTAACGATCGCGAGGCGATAGTATTTGTTTGCCTTATTCGTAGTTGCAAAGTTGATGTCTCCATCAGCATCGGTCGTAGCGAACGGATTGGCAACGATGCCGTACCGAGTCTTGAAACCGATTTTAGGTTGGAAAGTATTCTCACCGACCGCACGTACCATCTGTAGAGGTACATATGGGCAATAGAACAGACCAGCGTCAAAGGCACTAGAACCTTTATAACCGATGGTGTAGTACTGACTTCCGGAAGCAGTTGAGAAATATGGATCAATGTAGACCTTAATCCGACCATTAAGCATACCAGCGAAGGTGTTGCCCGTGTCGTCAACCTGAAGGTTGTTATTAAGAGCTGGAGTATAATCCAACATTCCTGCCATCTGCATTGCAGAAGCAACGTCTGAACCACAGATCAGCACGTTACCTTTACCCCGACGAGTCGCTTTCGCGATTTGGTTGGCGTCACGTTCGATCTGGAACAACAGACCTTTGAACTTTTCAACCATCCAACGACCGTTTGAGTCGGTGTCGAGATCAAAAGTACCAGCAGCAGTGGTATTCGTTTGAGCACCAGCAGTTGCCGAATAGTTAATCGTACGAATGACTTCACGATTGATTTCAGCAAGAATTTCAGCAGAAAGAATATTGCTGAGCTCGGTTTCGGCGTCAAGACCATGAACCGCTTTAAGATCTTGTGCCAATTCCATCGTGTACTCAGCTTTCAGAGCACGAGAAACCGCCGTTACAGCAACTTTCTCAACACTGAATGCCATCTCGTTGAAAGCATTTACTGAGCTATCGCCAAGAGCTTCTGCGCGAGCTGTAGTCATACCAGTCGTTACTGAATAAGCAGTACCGCCAGCAGCACGAGCTGTAGCATCATTCCCTGACTGAACCTTACCAGAACTGGCGTTCGCAACCACAAACCGAGAAGCAGTATTACCACCAGCAGAAGCTGAGAACGTGGTGTTTGCTTCGTCGAAGAGTGCTTCCGTACCAGTCTGCGATTCGTAACGAGAGCGCAACGCAAAGATTAGACCCGTAGGTCCAGTCATAGGTTGAACACCGCAGAGGTCATAAGCAATAAGGTTTGGCATCGAACGACGAACCAGACTAATAAGCACTGGATCGAAGATATCGACTGAACCGTCTCCTGCCGTAGAGCTAGAAGCTCCCATGGCATTCGAAGGTGCCGCTTCGCCTAAGAGGGTTGGAGCTTCGTATCCACCAGAACCAGCACCTTGCTCGCGAGCATTAGTTTCTTGGTTCTCGAGGAGTTGAGCGACAACGTGACGTTTGTGAGCGTCCTTGATCTCAGAAAGATCTGGATGATCAAGAACAGGACCCCACTTTTGAACTAAATTATCATTGGACATTTTACTCTCCTTCTCCTTTCGAGTATTTTATCGTTTACTATTTATAAAAAAGCCTATTTCTTGACTTGTCTGGAAATGCTACCGACATAAGCTGCCATCGAACCAGTTAATTGTTCGGTTGCCTCTTCGCTGTCAGTTTCGATTGGATCTTCATCTAAAGAGGAAGTTGTAGTTGACTCAGTAACTTCCCTTGGTCCACTGAAATAACTCTCTTTAATTGACTCAAGTTTTTCTTTATACGAATCAGAATCGTCATAATCGATTGCTTCAGCAAGAGATTCCATTTTGGCAGTTTGAGTTTCCGTTAATCCTTCGGATACCTCACCAAAAACAGAAGCACGCTCATAATCATCACGTTCTTTCTTCAACTTGATTCCAGCTTCAATTTCTTCGTTCAACTTACCTTCGAGTTCTTCAACTTTAAGGGCAAGCTCATCAACAACGTCGACCTTCTCTTCGGGAACGTCGATATAGTGATTCTCAAATAAATCTTTCAAACCACCAATGAACGATTCGGTGATTTCAGAGCGAATGCCTTGCTCAACTGCAAGAGTATTCTCTTCCATCCACTGCTCAACAACATACTCGAGATAACTATCAATTTTCTCTACGAGCTCTTTATTGAACACTTCGGTTGATTCTTGCAAGTCATTTTCGCATTGTTTTGCAACTTCGTCGAGCTTTTCGTTTACTTTAGAAACAACTGCTGCTTCAAAAACTTCTGTTGCTTTATCTTTAAAGTCATCAGAAAGATCAGTATCAGAAAATACTGCTCGAATGTCGTCTGCAACATCGATATCACTGGTTGTGATTTTCTCAATGGATTGGATATCTTCAGATTCTGCAACTTCTTCTTCAGTTTCAGACTCTTCGCCAATCATTTTACCATAAGCAGCTGCAAGATCATTTTTCTTCATTGCTCCTGCATATTGCATCATGGCATTAAGCATTGCCATTTTGGTTTTTGGTGCTTTACTTGGGACTTCTGTAGCTTTCACTTTTTCAGAAGAACCCTGCTCAGGTGAGGAAGCATCGCCTTGCTTTTTGGATTTTCCTGGAGCTTTTGCTGTTTTAGCAATAGGATCCGGAACCTCCGAAGGGTCACCAAAAGAAGCCTTTTTCTCATCGAGATCTTCGACTTGCTCTACAGCAACATCCTCTTCCTCTACAACTTGTTCAATTTCTTTTTCAGACATTTTTATCTCCCATTAGAAAGAATTTTTCCGTTTCGTTTATTATTTATAAAACAGATGAGGCTTAGAGGCTACGAGTAAACTTTTTCCAGATGTTTAGCATTTCTGCTTCTGTTCGTTTATTCTTAGCTGCATCATCCATTGCTTCTTTATACTGTGCTAATTCGGATTCCCGAATGATACCATTGTCCCAAACCCATTCAACACCCTCCATGACACCTTCAACAAAGGCATTAGGAGCAGAAGGATCTGCTACAATATCACCAGCGGTTGCAAGATAGAAATCTTTCCCGACTTCCATCGCATCACCTTTTTTCTGAAGAGTTCCCATGCCACGGGATGAAACCCCAAGACGTGCGCCCTCTTTCATTAAATTCTTAACGATAGTTCCATATGGTGTATCCATAATTTTTGCCTTTCCGACAAAATTATTACCATCCTGATGTAAATCCTTAATCATGTGTGATACACGTTCTAAATTAATTGTCGGACCAGTAGGATGACCAAGCTCGCCATATGCTCGATTTTCTGCAATATATTGTGTTTTGTAACGATTAACTTCTTTTGCTAATACATCTACAGGATAAACACGACCATTTTTATTTTTAACACCGCCTTGCATGAAAACGCCTTCAATGAAATAATTTTTACTGCCATCTTCAGCAGCTTCAGTTATTACTTCACACTCCTCGTTGACTTCGCAAATTAGTTTCATCTTATGTGCTCCCTGTTGCTACTTTAACCGCTTTCACGTCAGCATTAGCAAACATAGTATCTGATGATTTTTTATAAACAACTCGTGATTCACCGCCATTAAGAAACACTTCTGATTTTACCGATTGTGTTGAGGTTATACCATAAGAACCTGTACCAGAATATAAACCACCTCCACTTTGAGGACCAACGGTGTTTGAAATATAAACTGTTCTATCAGTTGTTCCTGATACTGTTACTAAAACACAAGTTGCGCTATCTACGTTTACAGGAGGCCATGACAGTGAAAATGTGTTAGAAATTGGTGTAATTGCCATTTACATTCTCCCCCCACCCATCGCAAAGTCCATCATTTTCATCATTCCTTCAAAACTTTTACTTGAAGTGGTTTCAAAAGTTTTTTTGTTTTTAGCATTTAATTTAGAATGCGCTACCACAAGGGCTTTTGCCGTTTCATGATCTACTGATTCTGTGCGTCCATTTCCAAATTTCACTTTGCCGTTTTTTTTCGACTTTGCTATTTTTTGGATATCATGAAAAGCATGTTCGCTTACAAAATCTACAGATTCCTTAATTTTACTCGAACCTTGCTTCACAGCAGCTAAATCCCCGAATTTTTTGCCAGCTGCTTTACTGGTATCGCGTGCTTTAGAACCATCTGGAGTATTTTTAGCGTCACTTGAACCCTGTTTAACTACAGGTTCTCCTCCGCTTTTTTTATCTCCGGAAGGTTTCGTGCCACCACCGAACTGATCGTCATCAGCAACAGGATGATCTTTTTTATCAACCTTATGCTGATCTCTAAATGCTTTTTCACCCTTGGACCGAGGTTTATAATCTTTCACCTCACCGTCATCGTCTTTCTGCCCAACATAGTCACCAGCAATCGCTTCGTCTACTGAGCATTGCTTCAGATATTCAACAAGTTCTGAAAAAGTTTTAGTCTTCATGGGGATAACTCCGGTTCTAATTCTCCTGAAGCAGCTAAATCGGATTCAGAATCCGGTTCGACCACAGGTTCTACAATTGGTTCTTCCGGTTGCATAAACTGACTAGCAACCTCAACCTTTTTAAGATCTAATGCAATACCCAATTTGTCAACAAGAGCATTTTGTATACTATCTTTAAACTCTGAAGGATTATCTGAAGATGCAGCTACGATAGCTGACTCAATGTTACTCATGGCGGTTCTCCATTTAAATTCATTCTCACTTATTTATAAATTTAGTATGGCTCTAAGTCCAATATGGAACTTTATAAGCAGTTCCTCCCAAATCAAATTCTAAATATCCATTCGGATTAACAAGAGCATTATCATTTAAATCTACATCTTTTTGTGTAGTTGTTATTGAACTTGCTCCGCTAGTTTGATCGACATTTGCCGAAGACAACTTACTAGCAATGTATGTGTTTGTGTTTGCTAATTGAGCGGTGTTGGCAAACCGAACATCAAGAGCTTGACCTTTAAATGACACACCCCCTGTGTGAAACTTTGTATTACTCGTTACAAGTAATGTGCCACCAAGAATATTTGTATTTGCACCGTTTAAGGATAAACCAGAAGCAATTGCCTGAGCAGCGGAATTTGATTTTGAAACATAAGTTGAATCATCATCAGATCCACCACCAGTTACAGCGTCCCAGAAAGCAGGAGCACCAGAACCCGCTGAAGTTAATACATAACCAGCTACACCTACTGATCCATTTGCAGAAATTGTTCCAGTAAGAGTTGTATTGTTATGATTCGCTTTCGTTGCGATGTAAGTATTCGTATTTGCTAATCTTTGACTATCTATTAATCTTATCGCGGTATTTGTAGCTGTAAGATTCGTATTGAGGTTGCTGATAGCAGCATTGGTATTTGCTAATCTTTGACTATCAACCAATCTAATAGCAGTATTCGTAGCTGTAAGGTTTGTATTAAGATTGCTGATGGCGGCATTCGTATTAGCAAGATTTGTATCTGTGGTTGTAAGACTAACCGCATTAGCACTAAATGCCGTAGATGAAGCTGTTACATCACCAGTTAGAGTTACTGTAGAAGTTGCACCTAATTTCTGACCCAAATTAGTCGTAACAGCAGCGGCATAGCTTGCGTCATCATTTATGGCAGCAGCTAATTCATTGAGTGTATTTAATGTTTCAGGTGCACTATCAACAATACCAGCAACTTCAGTATCTACATAAGATCGAATTGCTGTATTACTTCCTGTAAGATTCGTATTGAGGTTGCTAATAGCGGCATTCGTATTAGCAAGTCTTTGACTATCAACCAATCTAATGGCAGTATTAGTTGCTGTGAGATTCGTATTAAGGTTGCTAATAGCGGCATTCGTATTAGCAAGTCTCTGACTATCGACCAATCTAATGGCAGTATTCGTGGCAGTAAGATTCGTATTAAGATTACTGATTGCCGAATTAGTATTGGCAAGTCTCTGACTATCAACCAATCTAATGGCAGTATTCGTAGCTGTAAGGTTTGTATTGAGATTGCTGATTGCCGAATTAGTATTGGCAAGTCTTTGACTATCAACCAACCTAATAGCAGTATTCGTGGCAGTAAGATTCGTATTGAGATTGCTGATAGCGGCATTAGTATTGGCAGTTGTATCTGCCCCACCAGCATCTCCTCCTATCCACTTACCAGAAGAAGAATCATATTTTAAAAACTTACCATCAACCTTAACGCTATCTCTATTAATATCATCAAGGAATTCTAAACGAACTTCACCTGAACCCGCAAAAGAACTAGCACTAGCAGCAAGACGATTTACTTGTTCTGATATTTGTTGTTGAAATCCTCTATAATCGTTTTTTAAAGTTTCTTTAATGAAATCAGTATCAACTTCGGTGCCATCTTTACCTTTCGGTCCTTCCGGTCCAGCAGGTCCAATTTCTCCTCGTATTCCCTGAATCCCAGGAAAACCTTGCTCTCCTATTTCACCTTGTTCTCCTATAAGACCACGTTCACCTTGTACTCCCTGCTCGCCCTTTTCTCCTTGAATCCCAGGAACACCTTGTTCCCCAATAAAACCTCGCTGACCCCTTTGCCCCTTTTTTCCTTGCTCACCTATTAATCCTCTTGGACCTATCGGACCAACTTCACCTGATTCGCCAATAAATCCACGTTCGCCTTGTATTCCTTGTTCGCCTTGTTCGCCTTTTTTTCCGGGAATTCCTTGACCGCCACGTGGTCCGACAACATTTCCTGCAGTAATAATTTCATCATCTTCACGAATTAAATGAAGTTGTCCATCTGATATTTTAGCATCTTTAAACGTGTGACCTGTGTCACCTTTTTCGCCAACTGGACCACGAGCTTCAACGACTACTTTACGGTCTTGCCCTGAAGGTCCACGTTCGCCTTTCGGTCCTTGTTCCCCTTGCGGTCCTTGTGGACCAGGGACAGGTTGTATTTCTTGGATTTCCGAATCGAAGTGCTCTCTTAGCTCATCTACTTTTGCTTTTGCTAATGCCTGTGCAGCTGCAAGTATCTTAGCTTTTTCTAAATCTAAATTGGTGCTCATAAGTCATCCTTAATTACATCCTTAGAGACACCATTAAGAGCTTTAGTCATATTTTCTATTAGCACTTTATCTGCTTTGCTAAGAGGTTTAACTTCTTCTTCTGCTGCTTCAGGTGGTTCTTCTTGTTGGGGTGGTTCTTCATTAGAGGGTTCATCATCGAAACCCTCATCATCATCACCACCTTCTTGTGCTGCTTGTTCTTTCTTAATTTGCGTTTGAATTTCTTTAATTTCTTCTTCAGTCATTTGAAGAATAGTTTTTTGAATCCATTCTGCAGAAAAGAATTTGCCTTCATATGCTTCTGCACTTTGAAGAATGCCCAATCTAGATTGAAGAAGTTCAGCTTCTTTAAGTTCCGTGAAGTGATTATCCCGCATAAAATCATAATTAATAGTATTTTTAATCGATGCCCATTCTTCACGAGACATTACGCCTCTGAGAGTAAGTTGAATTTCAAGTAATTCATCAAATAAATGAGTAAACCTTAAACGCAATCTATTGACAAATTTTGTAAATTTAAGCTCATCTCGAGAAATTTCAGTTGCTCTGCCGAGATTAAATGCGTTATCAGTTTCTAAACGTGAAATCGGAACCCCTAATGCCTTATAGAGTTTCTTTTTAAAGTATTCAACATCGTCCATTTCGCCAAGATTTTGACCTGCAGGAAGAGTTGTTATTTCTGTTCCACGACCGCCTTCCCTACGAGGCAACCAGAAATCTTCCAACATTGTCATAAATTTACGATCATCTCGCACTTCACCTGTATTTGCGTCATATACAAGACGATTTTTATGCTTAGTCATCATATCTCGAAGATATTGCTCAGCTTTCATTTTAGGAAGATTACCAACATCAATATAAAATACCCTGCGCTCGGGTGCTCGCGCGAGGCGATATATTACGACCGCATCTTCTAACATACGAAGTTGATTCATTGGTTTTATTGCTTTATGCAAATAACCAAGAACCATTTTATTTCGTTGATCTAAAATTCCAGAATGAATGTGACAAATACTATCAGGAGAAACCTTTATGCCCTGAGTAGAACCAGCATTGCCAATGCCCTGATGGTTAAAAAGATAATATTCGTTGAATGCTGGAACTGAAGGAAGTCCCCTCTTAGGAGGACCATTGGTGGCACCTTTTTTAACAGGTTCTCTTACTTTTCGAATGCGTCTAGGATCAATATAACGTAATTCCTGAATGCCATCCCTTGGTTTCTTTTCATCTATCATTATGTGATAATATAAGCGACCATCTATGTACCAGCGTTTAAATATATCATATGCAAGATTAGCAAAATCTAATTGTTCGCAAATCATTGTAAATTCTTCACGAATACGTTTTTTAACTCTTTCTGGTTGTTTAGATTGGTCGAGATTAATTTCTACAGGAACTGTTCGTTCTTCGCAAACAATCGCTTCATTAATAATATCATCAACTGCCAATTCACATTCTGGTTGCATAGAAAGTTCACGGTATTTCGTAACGAGTTCAGCTTCATTTTTAGCACTGCCCTCTACATCAATAACTTGCCCAGCTACTGACCCAACCGCTACTTCTATCGCACCATCAGTATTAGGAGATGGTACAAAGGACGGAATTTCTTCCGCTCTTTTTATATCATCTTCAATCTTTCCAATTCTAAATCCGAATAATTCAATCGCCATTTATAGTTCCCCTAAATGAATAGAACCCACTAACGTCTATTTAGCGGGTTCTACCAAAGAGTTTTTTGCTTTAAAAAGCTGATCCTAGCTCATGATAAGAACTAAACTGCGAATGAACCCGTTGTCGTAGGTGCGGCAACTTGCCAATAATCGTAGTTGAATTCACAAGTAAAGATTTCAATAGCATCCGCATTATCCCAATCCAAATCAATTGCTGCCACATTTGTTGGAAACATATTTACAAATTCATATGTACGAAGGATCCCACCAGTCTTACTATACTGTGAAACTGTGCCTGTCGTACGATAAGCAGCTAACCCTGAAAGTCCACCATCTCTTAAATTACCCTGATGAGTGTTTATCAGATTAGACCAAGTTTCTAATGCGTTTCTTGTTGAAAAATCTTCATCAACAAGAATTGTTACGGTCCACGGTTCAAATGTACGTGTCCCTGCCATTTTTACTTCCCTGCCAAAGTATCTTTGTGGAATTACACTCAAAACACTAGCTGGCATTTGAGCTGCCCTACAAGTAAATGCAATTCTAGCTCCTATATTTGGAACACCAGATGGGGTGTCAATATTCACCGTGAATAGTGAAGGTCGAGCACCGCCAAGTGGTAAACCTGCTGAAGCAAATTCTGTTACGTTGAAAGCCATTTCGTTACTCTCCTCTTTCCCTTATTATTTATTCCGCTAGGAGATAACCAACTAGAACTTTCCAACGACTTCACTAAAGTCAACTCCGGTGCGAACCGCAACAAAGTTAAGCTGTATGAAGTTGATGGAACGAGCTGGTTTGATATAGATGTCACCGATAAATTCGTTTCGGTCTATAACTTCTCCTGTGTTATTAGTTTCATCGCATACGACCCTAAAGTCGAATATTCCACGACGACCCTGAACATCACGCAAGAAAGGTTCTACCAAGTTTCTAAATTGCGCTCTCGTAAACTCATCATTGAATTCGAAGAGAGTGAATTTAGCAGCTGTTGCTATCGCCTTTTCGAGAACGATGAATAGACGACGAACATTAATTCTATCAAAAGCACTTGGTTTTGAAAGAAGGGTCTTATCCCCAAAAAGAAGTGTTCCCTGACCAGGTTGAGTAATTACAGGATTAATACCATTCTTATAAAGCTGGTCCCTCGCGGTTTTATTTGGATTAAATGCTAGTTTTATAGCATTTTTCAGAATACCACGATTGTAACCAGCTGGTGAGAACCAAGGATCTCGAGTATTATCAGTTCGTACCATGAGACCAGCAGTGTCACCATTAAGCGGAACATAACGATACAAATCGTTGTACTTATCGTATTGATATTTCCACCCAGAGTCAAGAACCGCATAAGAACTTGAAGTCAAAGTATTCCGGAAAGTGATAATATCATCAACTTCTTTGTTCGTGTAACTTGCATTGTTCACGACATCAGAACGCTCAGGGGATATCATCGCAAGGCAATCTTTACGATATAATGCGATATTATCTATAGCATGAAGCGCACGAGTAGCACCACCTGCAGAGTTCAAGATGAACGAAACATCTACATCTTCTGCACTCTTAAACTTATCAAGACCACGAAGATAATCTGCATCAGCAGGTGCTGAACCATCTCTACCGTTTACGAATGAAACATTAACAGGTGTAGAAGGACCGTCAAAAGAAACACCAGATGCCTTTTTACCAGAATTAGAAGTTCCAGTAAGAGCTGACGCCCACCATACCCACTGAGATCGATTGTTTATAACATCTTTGTAGTAGTTATTAGTTCCATCTGCAGTTTTAGCATCAGAAGCAAATGATACCTTACTCCATTTCTCAATGGCGTTATTTGCTGTTCCAGAAATCTGACCGTCTTCATCAACGATAACAATGTGCATTTCATCGTTAGACCCGCCTTCCTGCGAAACATAATCGGAAGTTCCGGGAGCGGATTCGAATTGGTCATTGAATTCCCATTCCCGAGTCGGAGTTGCTGAAGTTGCGGCACCGTTTGTTACGTTGTTACCTACATACTTGGTTTGAAGGGTCATTGAAGTGGCACTTGCAATAGCACCAACCTTGCGCCGGAGTTTATCCGGTCCAAGAATAACAACATCTCCAACTTTAAGTTCAGTGTTGAATGCTGAACCAACACCTGTTATAGTCGTTGAGTTATTAGTACAGACAACATTACCAGTTAAACTGCTCGAAAACGCTTCTGAATTAGCGCAAACTGAAATACGAAGAGAATTACCAAGTTCTCCCGGATATTTCGCGACCCAGTTACCGACATTCGAAATACCACTTCCATAATTTTCATCATAATCATCACTATTGTCGATTACTGTATCTGCAGTATTAGCTGAGTTTGTGGTTGCATTCCTACCTGTTCCTGAAGTTGTCTCATCGACAACGCGAACCACATACAACGAATTACCATATGCTAAGAAATTCGCTGCTGTAAAAAAGTCGGAAGCTGTGTTACTATTGGGTTCACCGAATTGTTGAGCAAGAGTATCCTCACTATCGATAAGGATTCTTAAGTTCGTTGGTCCCCATTTTAAATGAGCTGCAATTGCCCCTGTAGTAGTCGCTACCGCAGGAACAATAGTAGTCAAATCAATTTCACTGACATTAACGCCAGGAGAAACTTGAAAAGGCATAATTCAATCTCCTCTTTTTTGAATTACCAGAATTCTACTGTATCCAAGTTATTTATAAAAAAGCAGGCTTTGAACTACAATCCGGAATCATAGAATCCAGAATCAACACTTTGCCACCGTTCACCTCTTCCTGTTTCCATAGATTCCGCTTCATCTTGATGTTCATCTATAAATCCTACAGGAGTTAAATCTTCCATCATAGCAGAATGCCTCTCTTCAGATAACCTAGCACGAAGGTCTGTATTTGTCATATCCTTAAAAAATGTTTGTTGAGTTAACCATGAAAACATAATAAGAGTGGCAATAAGATCATCATGACACCCCTGATCCGCTTCATACGAAGATCGTTTTGAAATAAAAGTAGACAATTCTTGTATAGTTTCGAAATCTTCAATAATTAATTTATCTGATTCTACCATATCTTTAAGGTTCGAACACCCTATTCTTTTGGTTGCTTTAGTCATACGCATACCAATTTGAGAAGTAGAACCGAATCCACTACTAATTTTTTGCCCTGCACGTCCTTTTGTTGCAGTAGATAACATGTTTTCATATTCTAAATCTGAATGCAATGCTTCAGCAACCTGACCACCAATATCATTTGTTTCTACCAAAACATATGCTTCATTATACCATTTTGCATACCTATAGATAATATCCGGATACAATAGAGGCGAAACCTCATCATTTCTATATTTTGCAACCTGCTTATATGGTATTTGAGAAACGTCAATAATAGAAAATGCGCTATAATCTTGACTTACTCCGTGTGAAGTGTCTGCTGTTAAGAGATAAGTATGGTCTTTTTGAGGTTTTTCATAATAATCTAAACCCCATTCTTCCTTAGTTCCGGAGACAAAAGACAGAGTGCGCAACTTAGTAGGCGAAATGAGTGTGTTTACACTACCTATAAACTCACATTCAAACTCCTGTCTAAATTGTTCTTCACTCGTATTCCGGATAGTTTGTTCTTTCCACTCATCATCTCTTCCGGGAATATCCCTCCAATGGACTTCAATAGGTGTATAATTACTTCTTCTTTCTACCGCATCAGTCCACATCTTATAGAAATGGTTTAAACCATGTGGTGTAGAAACGATAATAATTTTTGACGTTTGACCAGAAGAAATTGTAGGATATACTGATGCGAAAAATTCTTCTGCTAAATGCGAACCGACAAATGCAAACTCATCTAGAAATATTAAATTATAAGAACCACCTCGAATACCAGAGGAAGAAGTTGCATGTGCTACGACTTTTGATCCATTTTCTATTTCTAGATTACCTTTATTCCAAATCATGACACCGTGCTGAATCCATTTAGGTAAATTTTCATACGCAAGTTGAACTTTTCCTAACAGATCTCGAGCAAGTTGCCCCTTATTTGCAAGAATTGCGACATTTTGGTTATCATGGAATAGTATATTCCACAAAATATATCCCGTAACCGTTGTAGATTTACCTGATTGGCGTGGAAGTTTGCAGATAGTAAACCTATCGTCCACAAAATGGTTAACCATTTCTTCTTGAAAATCATATAAGTTAAAAGGAATTAAACCTTCGTCAACACTAATAATTTTCATATATGTTTGAATAAAATATATCGCATCACGAGAACATTTTATATATTCTTCGACTTGCTCTTTAGTGAATTCTATCTGTGTGCCAGCTTTTTTAAGGAGAGGATTCCCTAGATACGCTTCCATTATTGGTCAATAACCTTTGCGGTCTCCCTTGGTTTCACTAATTTAAGAAGATCATCAGTTGAACCTACAAACAAAGAATTGGTGACCTGACTTGGTTTTTCCTTCTTCGAAACATCTTTTTTCTGCTTATGCAGATTCATAAGATTAGAATTAGCATCACTGACGGTTTTAATTAAAGTAGCAACCACCTCATATGCCCTAGGATGTTGACTTGCATTTGCTATACTACACAATTCATCCAACGCACGTTTACCCTGCTCAATAACTTCGTGTAAATTCTGACGACCCAGTTCAAAATCTTGTTCCTGTTTATCATCAGTATCTTCTAAAGTTGATATTTCTTTAGAATCTGATATTTCTTGAGAAGCAGGAAGATTTAAAATTTCTTCCAAATTATTTTCCATATTTGTTTTCATTATACATCCTCACCTTGATATGGATTGTACTTCTTAGCATCAGTATAAAAGAAAGTATTAGTAGCGAATCCAAAATCATCATTTGCCGAAATAAGACTGTAACTAATGGAAGCAGCAGAATTAGTTGTTGGTGCTCCATTAGCAAACTGTCCGGGAGTAATAACAATTCTATGATGCCGACCTGTTTGGGAAATATCGGTAGATGTTACGTCTCCGTGACCATTAGCTGCCATCATGTCAACTTGTACACGTTTAATAATACCAGATTTCCTCACTGGACCATAGAAATAACCTTTAATGATAAAATCCAAATTATAAATCAATGCACGACGAGTTACAAAATCCCCTTCATAAGTATCCTCGACAGAAACTCCATTTAATACTGTGGGTACATCCATTTTAATACCCATAGAAGGGATTAAATTCACACTGTTTGTCCACTCAGGTCCGAAATATGGAAGGATTTGCTCTAAAATTTGAGCACCATCATCTGCATTTCGAACAAAAATACTTAGAGTCACTCCCAAATTATAAGGAACAGGTGTCCATTGATAGTTCGTAATATTAGAATCAGAAGAATCTACTTTAGCATTTCGTATAGTATGCTGTAATCTCCTCGTAGAATCATAAGTGTAACTTGTAACTTCAAATCCAATTCTAGGAAGTTGAATTCCAACCTGTCGATCTAAATCCGGATCTTGAGCTAACCGAACGAGAAACTTTTCTTTTGGTCCATAAGCAATAGGAACTGGAATTGTCTGAATTGTAGTTCCAGCGTTATTAAGACGTTGTACAACGATATCATTGAACATGTTGCCGAACATAACAATGTATTTCCGAAGAGACTGATTATAAAATTGAGACCCAAACATTAATATCTATCAACCTCGCTGAATGGATTTGATTCACTAAAATCGATGAAGTCATAAGATTTTTGTGTAAAGAATTCATTATTAGCAGCAGCATCTTGTGATTCAACTCTATATTCTTGTAATATATAACCACCATCTTCATCAGTTAAGATATCGTCATTTTCAAGGGTAAACTGATAATTTAGAACATCTGCTGTATGCGTGACTTCGATTGTATCAATAGCGGTATTACCTGTATCAAGTCTCTGACTATCATATGTAAATAATTCACAATTTAGATCATATGTATATAATTTGCCATGAGGATAAAATATTTCTTCATGTTCTACAAATTTAATTTCATAAATTTTAGAATTTAATGGAAAATAGATAAGGTCGCCTTCCATCGGTCTTGATGAAGTTATAGAATATCCATTTGCGGTTCCCGATTCAACCATATAGGAATGCGTATTTGAATATGATCCTGTATTTGCAGTTTCAACTTGTAAATTAAAACCAACTTCATCGATCATTTTTTCTGTTTTTATTTGATCGAATCTTTTGCGCGCAACCGTAAATGTTACAGAATCTCTTATCTCAAGATTAAATTTAGATAGAAAATCCCCTTCGCCCTCGAAACCTGTTGTATTTTTAATATACATTTCAAGACCAACAGCAGCATCAAATGTAGAAAGCGTATCTTCGCCGAATAAAGCGTCATTCTTAACTAAAGTCCGAGGCATATACTTCACGTCCTGACCATATATCTTGATTGATTCTACAATCAGGTCATCTTGTGTGTCCTGCTCTCTACCATAGGTCCAATTATTAAAATATTTATTTGTGGTCATGGTTTTTAACCAATCATATCAAATACGGGCAAACTGTGCGAAGAATTCAATTCTTCTTCCATTTTTGTAATTTCTTCTTGTGCCTCCTGCATTATTCTTTGACCATTAAATTGTATCCCACCAGGAAGTTGCATTCCTTCAAATTTAGAAAGATTACTGCCCCATTGGTGTTTTATTAATGCTGTACTGTATTTTTTTAACCAAGGATCATTCCATACATCCGCATAGGTTTCTGGATCTATAGTACGATATCCATCTATTATGAGATATTCATCAACTTCTATATCTTCAGTCCATTTCATATCAATGAACAATTTATCCATATGTCGATTAAATCGAATTGGTTTCGCACCTACAAATATTTCTTCCAAAGTTTCTACATGCCTCATTGCCATCACATAGCTCACATAAGAGCTACTTGAAAAATCAAACAAATCGTTCAGGTGAATCTGATAACGAATATTAAATAAATTTGAAGAGTTAATCGCATCCCCTATATCCAGAACACGAGTAACACCTACAACATTTTCATCTAAAGAAATATATTTGTTTGTTCGGTCATCTGCTGTAACTTGATGAGAAATAAGAACACGTTCGGTTCCATCGTAATGATAATCGCGATATTTGTCTAAAGCATCATCTATACGATCTTGAATTTGCTCTTCATCCACATTTATGTCTATTACGGGATAACCAAGTCGCCGTAGACAGTAATCTTTGAACGTGCTTCTTGTTGTCGGAGCTGCCATATTACCCTCGGAAAGTTTATTGTCCTAGGGCTATTTATAATAATCTTAGACTGTAAGATACGTGTATTGTGGATGTGTTTTCAATAATGGGTAATCACCTTCGAAAGAACCTAAATTTGGATGACTATCTACAAACCATTCCCCACTATCATCAAAATTAGCATAATCACTTGTTCCATCCCTAAATGTTTTTTCTAGAGTTATGATATCACCTCTTGAGCTAGAACCAAGCATAGTCGAATAACCCGATTTCCTAGAATCTGTAACAAGAGCTAAAAGTCCTGCAGGTAAATTACTCACCGCATCAACTGTACCCAAATCGCCCGTCATAAGAGGATAATCAATCGTAAATGGAGCAGAAGAATATTTCGTTGTCATAACTTTAGCAATCACTGCCCGAACCTGAGTATGATACGTATCCAAATCTTCTTCTACATGAGGTAAACTAACCTTATCGAAAACACCCCCACCTGTAGCAAGTGATGCTTTATGTACACATTCTAAATCATCAACTGAAGTCCAATTTGGATCATAGTCGCTAGTTGTTAATTCCGTATATGTAAAAGACCTAACATTAGACCCTATCCAATCAGCAATGGCTTTTGCTTCTGTTTTCTTTGAAGATGAAGGTGCTGTTGCATATTCTTTGGGTCTTTGACGATCTTCATCATATTCACGATAGGGAAGATCAAAATAATAACAAACTACAGTATCAGAAGTTTCGCTCAAAATCTTCCACAAATTATATGTACTTTTTAAAGTCGGTCTCAAATGTGTTGCTATATTTGCCATTTTTTACCCTTTACTGCTTAGCATCTTGATTTGCTTTTGATTCTGCTTTAGTAGAAAAATCAGCAGGAAGATCTGACACTTTATTTACAATCATAACTGTTGCTGCGTTGGCATCAGTAGCTCGCGTTCCTGAAGCACCAGCGACTTCAGTAGCATATTCACATTTTACAAATGAAATTGCTGGTTTTGTATTTGCGACTCCTGTGGGCAATGAATTGGTATAACCGTACAATTGATGATGGATATTATTATCTGAAAGATATTTCTCCAATTTTTTAGATTCAATGCTTTTACTTTTCGGATAAAAAGATAAATCTTCATATAGATATGCCATTTGACTTCCCTAATTTTAAGTGCTTACACCATATTTATATAAGCAGCATGCCTATTCAGAACAGAACTTTCTTTTGTATAGTATTTTCCAAATCTTCCTTCTTTCATAACAAGATCATCAATTTCGGATGCGATCATTCCTTCACTTTTCATACGTTCAAACCATTTTCTAGAAGCACATTTCCCACACTTATCCTTATTACAAGAGCAACGTACAACTAACTTTTGCAAATCTTCTGGGATAGAATCCCAAACTTCACATCTCCCTACGCAGAAATTTTCATTCATTAACGTCCATTCAATATCAATAGAATCTAAAACATAATCCATAAATACACCAACGCGACCTAATACCCAAGGATTATCTTTTTTATAGAATTCTTCTACTTTTTGATTTGCCTGAAAAAAGAAATTTGTAGGATGCCAATTAAAAGTATTGAACCCTATTGCATACTTATCGGGTCTATGCTTATTACATTCCATAGCATAATTATAATCAAGTTGTGTATGTGTCGGTGCATACCAGTTATTCCCATCTATAAACCCCGAATAACTATAGAAATCTTTTGTTTCTGGAATTTCTGGTGGAAGAGTTTCAACGATGCCATAATCAAAATTCCTAATATTTGAAGATAACCATTCACATACGGGAAAATATTGTTTTAATTCATATGGTTTTGAATCAAACGCCATACATCTGGTAACAATTTCATCATCTGTTTCACTCAAAAGTTTATATAAAAGATATACACTATCCTGTGAAGAATTAGCTGGCACAAATATTTTCATTAATAAAATTAACCTGAATGATCTGTCCAAGCTGTTTGAATTCGAGTTTTATCAGAAGTATATTCAGATCTAGCTGTTAAAGTTGTAGCAATTGCTGTATTTGATGTACTTTTTGCTATTTCATCTTTAATATATTTTTGTTGAACACATTTCCAACAAGTTCCGCAAGAAACTAAGTCCCCATCAGAATTCAAAGAAGGAGAACGGCAAGATAAAGTTAAATTAACAAGTGCTCCTGGCATTTCATTTATTGCCATAATTGGAAACTCTAGCTCACTTAACCTATTAGAATCTTTATGCCATGCTAATATTGGAAATCTAATAGCAGCACCTCTTGTTGCATTTGCCCACATTTTCTTCATTTCTTCTACCATATGGCTTTTGCTAGTCCCTGGTTTTAATGATGCCTCCGCATGATGACTACGACCCACATCACCCTCAGATAGTTCTTCTTTCATATCCGAATGTAACCCAAAAATAACTGAATCTGCTAAACCTTTATTAACATAATTTGTAATAGCATATTCTAAAGTCCAAAGGCATATAGTGCTAAAGGAATACGGATTATCAAATTTAGCAGGATATTCGTAGTTATTCACTTTCACAAAATCAAAATCACGAACATTACTCTTTAACCAACTAACACAATCTTCAGCAACTCTGAGTTGATGGGAAGACAATGGATATTTATCTCCCTCTTTTGCATTTTTTGCTTCAGTCAAATAACTGTCATCTACATATAAAGCTGTTATTTTGTCAGTGTTTTCTACTAACTTTTTCCACAAAATATAAGTAGAATCTATTCCTCCACTAAAACCGAGTATCAGATTTGCCATTTTTATTTTTCCTCTGAAAAGAAGTTTCTTCTCATATTTATATAAACTTAGGACCTGTGAACCAATTAACTAATGAATATCTTTTCCCATAAGTCACTGGTGTTACCCGATGAGTAGTATCTGAAGGAAAAACAAGAACCGATCCTCTTTTTGATATTTCCGTTAAAGGACCTCCAGTAAATTCAAAATCCCCACCTTTGTATTGATTTGGATTTGATATGTTAATGACTAAACTTAATTTTCTCATATCATCTTCAAGTCTAGGTCCATCTTCATGAAATTCATAATATTCATTTAAACCGTATTGAGTGAACTGTGGAGCTTGTTGACCTGTGATAGTAAAATCCCATCCAGCATTTACATTAGCAAGAGTGCAATAAAAATTACAAATACCAAGAACCCAATTATTTTCAGGTTTATCGAAAAATGAAACTATAGATTTTCTATATTCAGCATTAACAACTTCCTCTTTTCCGACTTTTCCTTCCTGTTGTTCTAGTAATAATCCTTCTTGTATTATCGCTTCACATACTACATCAGGAATTTCCGCTTCCCAAAACCAATACATTGGATCATAAATCATTATTATAAAACTTCTCTTTCTCTATTTCTGCTTCTTCTTTACTTTTAAAATAACGAATGACAGTGTTTTCAAAATCATCTTCTTGCCTCATCATGATAAGCTGCCATTTATCCCAAGAATTAGGAGGATTATTTGCCTTTTCTATAAACGCTTGCTTCACTTTTTTATCCAGCGATGATCTCTATATAAACTTTTATGCTTATTTCTAGTTTCTCTTGTATCGTCTAATTTCTTATAATCTTTATCAGATAAATTCTTTATTTTTGCCTCTTTTTTAAATCCTCTCTTGAAAGGAATAACTTGCATTAATGGATAACCTTGTTCCATCATAAAATATCCATCTTCTTTTAAAAGATATCCCGGAAAATTTATAAATTCATAATACCTATCAGTGTCAACAATACCAGAAATTAATTCAATATTATTTTCCAAACGATTTAATGGAGGAACGAATAAACACGACCATCCTGGTTTTGTTTCAATTATCCAATGATTTATGAACTTAAGAGCAACTTTTGGGTGGCGTGGATGACCTTTTACTTGATCCGTCTTGTGATATTGGCAACCCCATTCTGGTTCTTGACCTTCACCGCATATCCAACTCAATCCAGTACCACCATCACGTATGGTAAATTCAAGATCTGCAGCAAGAGGTATTATCCATCCTGCTGATAATGCATCTAAAACTGGGGGACATCTTTTAATTGTAGGAGTTCTTTGAATATTACCGTTTTGATCTTCTTCTTCAAAAAAAAACATATCAAGTTTTTTATACCATTCAGGGATAAATTTTCGAGAAGGATATGGTTCAGGAATTTTACCTATTAAATCTGGATTAGTTTTAAATGTAATCACAGGTTCATTACGATTAAAAAACATAGAAACTCCATTATAAAATATTATATATTACTGACGACCCCAAGTTACTGTGACCGACTTACCAGAAGCAACAGTTACTGCATGAGTTACAAGAGAAGCAACACTATGGTTTGCATTTCCTGAAGTCCCGCTACCACCAGCACCACCTTCGCCACCAGTACCTGCTCCTGTTCCAGCATTTCCTGCCGAACCAGCATTACCAGCTGCTCCTGAATTTCCTGGTTGACCTGCCCCACCTTCGCCGCCAGCACCTGCACCTGTTCCAGCATTTCCTGCCGAACCAGCATTACCAGCAGCACCGCTTGTTCCAGTTCCCCCACCTTGTCCGGGATTTGCTCCACTACCAGCAGTTCCGGCAGTACCATTTGCACCATTATTTCCTGGTTGACCGCCTCCACCTGCATTTCCTTGGTTTCCAGCAGAACCCGCATTTCCGGCAGCTGCATTCGTCCCAGCATTGCCAGGATTTCCTCCATTACCGCGACCACCTGCACCACCATTACCACCAGGTCTATTGGGACCTTGCAAAGTATTATTCGCATTACCTCCATTGCCAGCACCACCACCAGCACCACCTCCGGTGCCATTAGGTGAACCTGTGTTTCCATTACTTTGCCCCTGCCAGTTGCCAGCAGAACCTCCATTGCCGCCACCGCCGCCGCCACCAGCGGTGCCTCCATTTCCAGCTGCACCATTAGTCCCAGGATTGCCACCAGTACCAGCATTTCCAGCACCGCCAGCATTACCACCGCCACCACCAGTGCCGCTTGTTCCCGGATTACCAGCATTACCTGCATTTCCGGCAGTTCCTGCTGCCCCGCCAGTTCCAGCAGCACCATTTGTTCCATTATTACCAGAAGTTCCAGCATTACCTGCATTTCCAGCAGTTCCTGCTGCGCCAGCGGTTCCACCGCCACCACCGTTACCACTTGTTCCCGAATTTCCATCAGTCCCAGGATTTCCGTTATTACCTGCGGTTCCTGCTGCTCCAGCAGTTCCAGCATTTCCTCCTGCAAAATTTGCTAATGTGCCAAATAAACTTGGTTGCCCTGCGCTCCCAGCAGAACCAGCATTACCAGCAGCACCAGTACCACCAGCTCCACCTTCGCCGCCAGCACCATGACCGCTACCAGCAGATCCAGAAGTTCCAGCATTACCTGCATTTCCAGCAGTTCCTGCATTCCCTGGTTGACCTGCGTTTCCTGTGCCAGCACCAGATCCCGCAGTACCAGCATTTCCTGCAGTACCATTTGAACCATTACCTCCTGGTTGACCTGCATTATGACCAGTTCCGGCATTTCCTGACGCTCCAGCATTAGCGTTACCACCAGCACCGCCACCTTGTCCGGGATTTGCTCCACTACCAGCAGAACCAGCATTACCATTACCGCCGCCAGCTCCAGCACCGCCAGCATTTCCAGCTGAAGCACCATTACCCTCACCATGAGGACTACCACCGCCACCATTCCCAGCATTACCACCAGCACCGCCAGACGCTTGACCA
>Ga0114933_10001092_pt1 | contig 31023 bp, 54 predicted proteins | sample 4SBtaG_FD_89691 | JGI IMG/M metagenome (GOLD analysis project Ga0114933, IMG submission 89691) | Deep subsurface microbial communities from Kolumbo volcano to uncover new lineages of life (NeLLi) - 4SBTROV12_W25 metaG | ecosystem: Environmental > Aquatic > Marine > Volcanic | place: Kolumbo... | reverse complement strand
TAGACAAAATATTATTGCATATAAATGTTTCATATTAACCTCTCAATCGTCTTTGACTATCCATGTATAAAGGACCCTGCCATTGTATATAATAGTTACCTTCTAAAACATTTCCTCTTGCTGAGTTTAAAGCAGGTTTGTTGTAACCCGCAGCTTTGAAGATATCACCTTTCTTGAATTTAGCATTATCGTGAATATTAACAAATGCAAACACACCTGTGTCATGCACAATCTTAATATATTTTTGTCCAGCTTTTACTTTGATCTTGTCATCCCAACCATCAACTTGTTCTTTTGAATAACCTGATAACTCTTTACCACCAACAGTTGACATCTTAATGTAGTCTTCTTTGGCACCTGCCATCATGTTATCGATACCTCTGAATAGTGTATCTGCTGTTTTCTCTACTTTTATCATATTAACCTCTCTTTGTTTATATACTCATAATATCAAAACTAGGGTATATTGTCAAGGTTATTATTCGAAAAAAGCACTCTGAAAATGTGTTGATTTTCCTACGTTTCCTATAAGTTGTATATTCCAAGATACAGATGTTCTAGTTTTGTTCCCTTGTAGAGCAGGTACCCAATGATATAACCAACTAGGAAATAGATAGATTCGATTCGTTTTTGCCGTGTATTGTAATACTGTTGCGTTATCTACACTAGATTTACTTGACGGCACAATTACATTTGCTTGAACTTTTGGGTCTGCAAAACATATACCAGAAGTTTGCTCTGCGTCTGCATACCATACACCAGACCATACGTTATTGCTATGTGTATGTGGTGGATGATACTCACCTGGTTTTAAATGATTTGCCCACATGTCAGTAATACGAATATCATCAAACTCGTATTGTAATCTATCTCTAATTACTTCTTTGTTTGCTTCAATTATGTATTCTGCAAACTGTTTAAAATTTTCTGATTTGTGTAAGTCTGGTTTTGATTGCCAGTTATTTACTTTTTCTTTTGTACCATCAATTTTTAAAATATAAGTTTTATCATTATCGTATTGTTTATTAATAACTGATAATAACTCATCGTGATATGGATAAAAATTATCGCATGAAAAAATGTGTGTAGGGAATATTCTTTGATGTTGAAGTCTACCTGTACAATATGTCATTACATAATCCACGTCATTACGCTGTATCGATTTCCTTTTGTAACTTTTTTTACTTCATGATCAAACATGAAATTGCTAGGGAATACAATTGCTGAACCCTGCTTGATTTTTGGTTTGTATGTTTCATCACACATTACAAATTCACCACCTTCATAGTTGTCGTTTAAAAATATTAAAGAAGTTAAGTGAGGGTATCCATATTGTTGACCATGACTTTTGTAAATATTATCTACATGGTTTCTCATGAAGCCACCCTCTGTATAATGATTTAATCTAAAAGCTGTGTATGCAACTGGTGTTATACGAGTATGTTTTTTTATATACTCATCTACACCACGCTTAAAAGCTTTTGATAACACATCATAGTATTGATCTTTTGGTGTAATCCAATACTCTTTCATACTAACACTATTATTACCAGTATTTTTTGTATTAGATGAAAAGGTTGAAGTATCCCATAATGCGTTTTGTTCAAAATAAGATATCAAAGTATTACAAGTTTTGCTATCTAATTTATTTTCATAAGTTTCAATATAATCTGTTTTGTTCATTATGAATTTGGATTTACAAAGTCATCATTCCAATTAAAAGCTTCTTTAACAACTTCTTTACTTAATCCTTTGTAAACTTGATGTAGTTTTTTATCTTTAGCTGCGATAACAAGTCTTGCTTCTGACTCATGCAATCCCTCTAGCATTTGAATAAACATATTCTCTTTTTTAACTTTAGGCGTATCGTTATCTGCACCTTCAATAAAGTGATATAGTTTCTTTGCTTCAATCGCTAGTCTTGTATGATCTGTACCAGCAGGTGCATCGTTTGGCATGAAAGGAACATCACCACTAGGCATTGCCCATTTTATTTTAGGGTCGAAAGATGATTTGATAATCATTCTTAAAGATGCGTTGTTATGATCTCTAAGTATTTTAACTTTTTGAGATTTTGTTTTTGCTTTATGTACCTTGTCTAAAACCTCAGAGAATAATAGTGTTGCTGAACTATTATCTACGACCTGGCCCATATTATTTGTTATTGGTTCTCTTGACATTAAAAGTCTCCTATTGATTCTCTTAACTCTTTTAATCTATTTTGAATAAAGTAAGTTAACATTTTGCTTTTGTCGCCACATTTGGCTTCTTGAAAAGTGGTTTTAATATTTTGATAGAGTTCACTTGGTATACATTCTAAGTCAATGAGATTTTTATTACGTTCATAATTACGTATAATATTATCATTAACAATCTTACCTGTAAAATCGCCATCTTTCCACGCTTCAATTTTTTTCTTTGTTAAAGGTTTTTGTCTTAGACCTTCTACAAATACATCATCGTTAGACAATACATTTGGAACACCATCAGACGGGTCACCTTTTAGTATATGTACTTTTATATAGTCGTTAGGGTCTTCACCATTTACGTGTTTTTTTAGTATTGGACTATATTGTTTTACATTAGAAAATTTTTGTAGTTGTATGAAATCCTTGTCACCAGACACAATCATGATTTGCTCGTTAGGATATTCTTTTACTAAAGTTGCAATTACATCATCTGCTTCTGCACCATGCACTTCAATATTTTTATATGGAAAATAGTCTTTTAGTTCTTGTTTAATTTTATTTAAACAATTAAAAATAGACTCCCAATCTTTGCCATCTTTATCTCTAGCTTTTCGTCTATTCTTTTTGTAGTGAGGAAAATAATCTCTACGCCAATAATGTTTTGAATCCCATGCTAAAACTATTTCACCATAGTCTTTTACAAATTGAGTTCTATACATTCGTACAGAATTCAAAATCATATGTCGTACCATATTTTCATCTACAGTATTCGACTTTTCCATATTCAATTGCATCATCAAACTAGCAACACTAATTTGATTCATGTCAAGAATGATCATATCACCTACCTAATTTTTTACTTCGTCCTATCGGTAACTTGACAGCACGATTAATTTCATTTCCTCTTTTATTTATATACTCTATATTAATGGATTTATTTTCTTTTAAATCTAGTTTATTTTGTATTGTTTTTACTGCTCTTTTGAAACCTAATGCTTCAATTTTTTCAGAAAAACCAGAGTCATTATAGAAGTGATATTCTTTATTTTTTGCCATAAATGTCTTTCAATATTCTTTTTATTATTTTTATATCTAAGACATTATAATTTAAAGTGGTTGAATTGTCAAGGGTTGTATTCACCATGATTGCATTAATAAAATCTTGTAAAGGATGTGTATATCCTTTAGTTTTCATTATATAACTTTTTATTGTTTCATTGATAAAAGGAAGATATTTTTGAAAGTCTTTATCTGCGAGATCAACCTTATTATCACTCAACGATTGTATCATCTTAACACATATCGCTTCTGTTAGTTCCTCGCCAAACACAAAGTCTGCTGCCATTTTCTCTTTTTTTGCCCAATCTGTAGAGGCATTAGCTGCTCTCTTCTTCATAGTCTCTGTAAGAGTCCATGGTCCTTTTATGATGTTGGTTGATTTTTTAATATCCTCTTTCATTGAATATTTTTTGTCTTTCTCTTTTCCACCTTTGAATACCTTGTTTTTTTCTTAGTCTTTTTTTCTCTGATGGCTTTTGGAAGTATTGTTTATCTTTGTACTCTTGCAATATACCAGATTCTTTTACAATTCTTTTGAATTTTTTCATTGCCTTCATTAAGTCTTCTGGTTTATCACCACGTACTGTTACTTTTAATCCCTCATCTTTTGGAAACTTTTTAAACTCTTTTTTCTTAAAAGGTTTATTAAAATTATTAAAACTTTTAAATTGTCTTCGTGGTTTTGATTGTTCTTGTCTCAAGAGACCTCCTATTTGTTTTTGTTAATTAATTCTTGATTAGCTGCGTTAAAAGCATTTATCATAAAATCATTTAGTACTGTATCTAACTTATCTGATTTGATATGTACTTTTTTATTTAAATTATCCTCTAATAATTCTGTTGCAACTTTTAAATCTTCTATAGAAGATTGAATATCATTTAATTTATTTACAACCAATATTGAAGCTGTAGATGTTATAATCAATAATGTTATTACAACTCCTATTAAAAAGTTTTTCATATTATTTCCACCATTCATTTGCTTGTTCAATTGCAATATCAACATCTGAATCATCTTTTGTTGATACTTCTTTTATCTGATCGAAATAACACCAATTAGAACCACCAAATGTTACTGCACCTGTGTATCCTAAATCAGTATCATATTCTTTTGCACTTAAAGAATTATCATCTTCAGCTGCGATATCTTCTTTTCTAATTGCGATACCAATATTGTTTAGTTCACCTGTTCTACCTTTTTCGTCTGTAATTATATCACCTAATTTAATTTGCATTATAACCTCCCTTTAGTTCTTTGTCAATCAAATTTTCACATATTATTTCATGTAAAGTTTTTCCTTTAGAAAATAGTTTTTTCTTTGCAATGGCAATCCTCTCTTCTATTCTCTTTATACTTTCAATCTCTTCTAATCCGATATTTGTTGCGAAATTAGAAATGTCTTGTTTTGATAGTGTTTTCATTATATTGCGTACTCCTCAATATCTTGTCCGTCTTGAGCAAGTGCATCTGCAAGATAATAATCCTCTTCACTAATTATATCATTTTCATCTGACAATACTTCTAAATTCTTGTCAAATATCTCTTCGTTCTTTGTTTTGTCATTTACAGAAAATTTAGACATATATAAATCCCCTAAAAATGATTTGTTTGTTTTTTTGTTTTTCATAATAACCTCTCTTACTCCTATAATCTAACAGGTATAGAGGGTATTGTCAACCATTAAAAAACGTTGATTTTACTGTATTTTTGGGGGGTATCTTACTATGGAAAGGGGTTAAAATACCCGCTAGCGTGTCGCTGAGCGTGTCTATTTTTAGTGATTCTTTGATTATAGTCCTAATCTACGTCTTTTTTGTTTATTTAAAGATGATTTGTGATATCTTTTTTTCTTACTACCTATAGTTGTTTTCTTAGGTGCTGATTTTCTATAATCTTGAGTGTTGCCGTATAGTCCTTTTGCCATGACCTATTTATATGAGATCAAAAGTACCTAATACCATACAGACCAAAATATAACACATGTAAGCTAATATACAATATCCTATTATTTTTTCGTATATACTAAACATCAGGTTTGAAGATTGTAATCAATTCTTCTTTTCCTTTGACCTTTATTTTATCTACTTCTATTGATTTAATGTTCTCTAATTGTTCTTTTGTATATGATGAATATAAAGTAGGTGTAACTTTACCATTCTCGTCTTTGTAGTTCCTAGTTTGTGCTTCTAGTCTTGCGGCCAGATTAACTGCATCCCCAATAACAGAATAGTCTAGTCTCATCTCACTACCCATATTCCCAACTATACAAGTACCAGTATTAACACCAGAACCTATATTGATATCTGGTAATCCTTTTTCCTTAAACTCTTTCTTAATTCTATCTGTCTCTTCAGCACATTCAATAGATGTCTTGACTGCCATCTCTGCGTGATTAGGACAATCCAATGGTGCGTTCCAAAATGCCATGATACAATCACCCATGTATTTGTCTATCGTTCCACCATTCTTTAGTACTATCTTACTCATACGATTTAAATAATCGTTAATGACATTGACCAATCCCTCTGGGTCATCATTGTTCTTATAGTATTCTGATATTGGTGTGAAACCTACAATGTCCATGAACAAGAAACTCATCTCTTTTCTTTCACCACCAAGTTTTAATTTACTAGGGTCTTTGACTAATATTGCTACTTGTCTAGGGTCTAGATACTTCTCAAACTGTTTTCTTATTTGTTGTTTTAATTTAAACTCTAATATAAATCTTAAAAACGTACTATGAAAAGCAACTACTAAAAATGTAAGTAGTATCCATGTTACATCTACTAACATTAAGTTTTGAACAAAAAACATATTTGTATATACAGGTAATGATACAGATACAAATATAATTGCAAGTCCTATTATCCAATATGCTGAATATCTTACTAAAACAATCATGGCAATACCTACTATAAATGCAATTAGTAATTCATAAAACGCATCATATCTTTTGATAGTCTCACCATCTAAAACAGTTTGTAATGTGTTTGCTGATATTGTATAATCATATTGTTCACCAGTTGGTGTTGCAACTACACCACCTAATCCCTCTGCCGTCATTGCGATAATAACTGTAGTGCCTGCAGCTTGTGAAAAATCATTACTAGCTGCTGATATAGTTTTAAACTTTTTGTTCCACCTAATCCATATTCTAGCATTTGCATCTGTTTTGATTGTATCGAAACCAGGTACTCTCATTGCAATAACACCAAACTCATCTGCCTTAACTTGATAACTAGGGTCACCTACTGCAACTCTTATTGTTTCAATCGCCATGTTAGGATATACTTCATCACCTATTTTCATTAATAATGGTACTCTTCTAACGACACCATCTATCTCTGGTGCTGTATTAATTACTCCTACACCATTAGCACATTCTGCTAGTTCTGGTAATGGACCAACCATTCCAGGCCATTCAAATAAAAATGATAATGGGTTTCCTATCTTTGCAACTCCTCTTGGTACTGGGTTAGATGTTCTTTTTTGTGTTGTACCTGTTTGTGCTATAACAGTTCCATAAGTTAGTGTTTCACAAAATACTTTATCACCATCAAATCTATCTGACTCTGAAAACAAGATAGGCATAACAATTATACCTGTTTGTGCTTGTCGTAAATCTATAATTAGTTTAGCAAGTGTTTCTCTAGGCCAAGGCCATTGACCATACTTCTCTATTGCTTGTTCGTCTATTGTTATGATTGTTATGTCTTGAGATTGCGACTTCTCTTCATTTGCTAGAAGATAATCAAATGATTTAAGTCTTAGAGTTTCTTTGAATGATATGTCTTGTAAACCTATGTAAGTAAGAAAAAATAATGTTATAAATGCTGTAGTCCAATGTGTTAAAAATTTCATTAATTACCTTGCGTTGTTGATAACGTACAGCCTGAAACTGTGCCACAAGTCATATTTATATTGTAATCTTGATCAGTAGAACCTTGTTGCATCAAATCAAAATCAGTAGAATAACCATCTAATTCAACACGACCTGCATGATTACCTGAACCTTGTTGTGTTATATCAACATCGTGAGCGTAGTTACTTGTATCTAATTTTAAGTCTAAAAAGTGTTCACCTGTGCCAGACTGAGTTATATCTACTGTATTATTAGAATTGTTTATATCTAGGAATAATGTTTTATCGCCATTATCAAGTTGTTGCATTGTGATAATATTTGAACCTGAATCTATATCTAAATTCATGTAATGCTCACTTGAAGTTGTACCATCATTTCTTTGTGTCAATGTCATTGTGTTTGTATTACCATCAATATCTAACCATATTCTATGATCGCCTGTGTCAGTTCCATAATCACCTTGAGATATATTAAGTGTATTTGTATTGCCTGTTACATCTAACGCAATTCCATTGTTACCACTATTACCACTTGTAGTTACGTTTCCTTGATCGATATTAAGAACATTATTGTTACCCGTAATTTGACTATCGCTTGACCAATCTGTTCCTATGATAAAATTATTCTCACCGTGTTGTTCGATATTAATGGTATTGCTATCACCATCAACATTCATCTTTACACCATTACCTGTTTTTGCTTTATCAGTTGTAATTATGGATGATTGACTTGTTGTTGGTGTTATGTTTATGGTTGCTGATGTTACACTTTCATGTGATAGTGTTGTTGTTAAGAAGTTATAAAATCTTGTAGACCAAGTTGAGCTGTTGTTATTACCAGTATGATTAAATTGTGCCTGGTCAAATGTTACTATTAGTTTACCACCATTACTACCATAACTATATACTGCCCAGTTTCTCCAAGTGCTAAGACTGCCACTAGAATTATCAGCTAATGGTGTACCACCTGAGGTCATTCTAAATACGTTTCTTGTAACCCAATAATTAGATGTATCTGAATATTGACTACCATGTGCGTGTGCTAAGTAGTTTGCATTATTAGTAAATAATGTAATCGCACCAACATTTAATTTACTTTCTATAAGAGCCTCAATACTACCTGACCTATTTGAATTATGAGTGCCATCACCTGCAATAATAACATTACCACCTGCACCTATATAAGTTTCATATGCTGTTTTACAATTGTTACCACAGTTGTTGTTACCTGCAACATTGATATGTAAATCTTTGCCAGTAAAATCACTTAAACTTACTGACCCACCACTTGTACCCGTAACTGTATAACCTTCACTTTCCAATTCACCTTTTATTTTATTGTACATATTGGTATCAGTATATTGTATATGTGCTGTGTTAGCATAAGCACGAGCATTAAATAAAATAAGAACACCTAATAATAGTGCGCCTAATAAAACACTAATTAATTTGTTGTATGGTGATCGCATTATCCACGCCTCCTAGTTCGAAATCGTATTGTTCAAACTCCCCTTGAATTATATTTAGAACATAACCATACTCTTTATCAAGTCTTAATTCTATATATGAACCACTTGCATCTTCTCTTATCCATACCCATTGAGGGTCTTCATCTAATATTATAACACCAGTCTCAGTATTTTTTCCTAGTTGAATATCACCAACTGATTTTTGTTTCTCAAATTCTGACCTCATTGACTTTGCTAATTCTTTGTTAATTTGTGCTAAGATATCTGCTAAAAAGTTTTGTTCTAAAAAATCTATGTCAAGACCTGTTGCAAATTGACTTTCATCTTCTTCAAGATGATCTACTTCTAAATCATCAAATTGTAAGAAATCAATATCTAAAGCATCTGCGACTTCATTTAATCCCTCTTCATTTTGCATTTGTTCTATTGCAGCTGGTTTAGATACAATTAACAAATTACCAATCATTTCTTCATCTAACTCTAAAAGTACAGGTGTTAATGGTTTACTAGAAACTGTATCAACCACTGTTGCTTGAAATGCTTGATTTAATATTACTTGACCTGCATCTGACTCAACACTAATCTCACCTACAAAACAATTGCCATTTGTATCACAACTTGGTAAAAGAATAATTGTAGATGAACCTATCTCATCTATCGTCATTGTAAAATCAGTACCACGAACACCAATCGTAGCTGTTGGTGTTGTTATTAATACATCTGTTGCTGAGTTTTTTGCAATTTGACCTGAGGCATATCTTACTGTGCCTAGTTTTGCTTTTAATGAAAGTTTACCTTTTTTAGTATTTGGGTCATAAACAAATTCATCAATAAGAAGTTTAGAATGTTCAGTAACATCAACTCTAGTATTATCGATAAATTCTATACCAACTTTACCATTACCTGTCTTTACAGTATCATATGAAAATACATCTAAATTTTTTTCTACGGTAATACCTTGATCACCATCTTTTCTATCGATAGCTGCATTACCTTCGTATAAAGAAACTTGACCTATAGATGCAAGACTACTTTGTAAAGATATAAGGGTTAAGAGTATGAACCCAAGTATAAAACTTACGAGCCGCATATATTACCATTCCTACAAATAATATAAATGTTAATGTACCCATATTAGTCTCTCTGTATAATATCGATATTGTGGTTATCACCACTTGTTGTTAAAGTAATCATATTATCGTAGATACCTGATTGTGTAATATCTACATCTGCAATAGAACCCGTATGAGTGTGTATGTAAGTGTGACCTATACTATCACCATCTCCGTCTATATCAACCAAGAAATTATTTGTGTCACCGTTTACTGATAAAGTAAAGATAACACTTGTACCATCTATTGTTCCAGCCACAACATTTGAGTCACTACCAGATGCACCTGATATATTAATTGTAGCACCTGTTGCATCTGAAGTTTCACCAACATCTATATCAATATCGTTAGATGAACCAACCCATACAATTGATGCTGTAACGTTAGCACACGATGAGTTAGACCCACCACTATCACATTTTAAATCAATATCGTTACTGTTACCAGTCGTGCTAAATGTACCTGTATATGATGCACCATTAATATCAAAGGTTAATACGTTAGAGTTACCAATTTGGTCAATGTTCATATTTGTAGTAGCACCTGTTACAGTTGATGGTGTACCAGATGAACCTATTGTGTTATTTTGACCATCTTGCAATACATCAAAAGTTAAAGTATTACCTGATTGTGTAACATAAATATCGTTTGCCAATACTGGCGAAAACATCATCAAACACATAACGAATTTAATTAATGTTTTCATGTTTTATCCTCTTATTGAACCTGAAATTTTAGGCTCAGTTATTATTGATTTAACGCCTTCCATTTTCCATAATTTTTTATTAACACCTTCATATATCATTTGTAGTACAGCGTGTTCTATTGTTGTTCTTATTGCATAATTAACAGGTTCATTTGTTGCTTGACCTGATTCAAACTCTAATGCTTTTGTGCTCATATCTAAAAATCTGAATACATCACCACCCTTACTATAACTAGCAATTGTTTTTGTTGCTGAAACAGATAATAATATCTCACCTGTTTGTACTGCAACGAGTCTTAACGAAACTGTTACTTGGTCTGTACGATATTGTTCACTTAGTCCTATTCCAAAATATCTTGCACCAACGCCACCACTTGCAACATTGCTGTCATATCCTACAATACCACCTTCAACAATTAATCCAGCGAAGACTAATGGTTTTAAAACATTATCTCTCTCGCCATCATATAACTCTCTTGTTGATCTAATCAATTGTCTTTCTTTGACTAGATTTGACAATCCTTTTCTTTCTACCACTTTGAACCAATCGCCATTACTGACTGATTTCAAAGCACTTATGACCCAGACATCTGGTCCTTGCGTCACAGCAGTTGACAGTTGAGAAAAGTTTGGGTTTGGTTTTCTCTGACCTGTCTGGTCTGTAAATTCGTATACCGCAATTGTTATCTGCGGTTGATCTAAATCAGGTATTTCTTTTAACTTCTCAAGTGTTGTTGTTCCCTCAATATAAGGTTCAGCACCATGTTTTATTTTATTAGATTGAGTTGACGCACAACCTGACAATATAAATCCTAATAATAAAACTAATAATAATTTCATATATCCTTAAAAGTTAAAGTCACCTAATGGTACAGACATTGTGGTTACATTACCATTTGGGTCTGTAATCGTTAGTGTAATTATTTCAGTAGATGAGTCCTTTACCCAATATATCGTAGAACCCTCTACATTAGCAGTACCACTTGTCGGGCAAGTTGTTGTGCTACTATCGCAACTTGTACCAAACATATTATCTACTAACTGTTTTGATAAGTTTGCATATATTCTACTTTCAACGTTCTTAATAAACTTATTGATAGTAGTATTATTCGCTTTTCTTTCTGCGGCTGCAGCTGCAGATTTTTCATCATCTTTTATTTCTTTTTTTCTATTGAATTGTAATTGTTCAATAGATAATACATGACTAGAATACCCATTACCACTAAATGACGGGTTCTTAAATTCATGTACCAATTCTGAAGCTGTGATTATGGAAGTCGAAAACACATAAAACAATAGGCCCATAAACACCATATTAAGTGTTTTCATAGTACTATTATTTAGGAAAATGGGTGATTAATCTTTTTTCTTTTTTTGATTTTCTTTGATCTGTCTTGCTGTCTGTAACTTAGATCGTAGTCTAATTAAGTCATTATCAAGCATTCTAATTCTGTCTAGTAATCCAATTAGTGCGACATTTGCCTCACTTAACTTTTTCTTGATATTTTCTGTAGTAAATTTGTATATGAAATATATAAAGTATCCCATAGCCACAGCTGCTAGTGTGGCAAATCCATATTGATTTAGTATTTCAACAACTGTCATTAATCCTTTCGTGCATCTGTCTTACCATCTGCTCTAGCGATTCTGTCCTCATCTTGTTTTAAGTCTAATGCCTCTGATATCTGTACGTCTAGTTTTATCATGTCATTGTTCATTGTTTTTATTCTATTATCCAATCCCATGATGATACCATGAATACTATTAACTTGACCTATTACTGAATCTAATATGTATTTAAGAATGATGTATATGAAAACTCCCATTACTGTAGCTGATGCTACAGGTAATCCAAATTCGACTAGAAGTGTAAAAAATAAATCCATAGATATATTTATTAGAACAATATAGTATCTGCTTTAAAGACCTCTGCGTGTTCTACGTTAATAAAAGAACCTCTAAATTTAGACATGGCCTCAACATCATCAACCCATCTAGAGTTTACGTTCTTATAGCATTCTATTGCTTTTCTTTTGTTTATAAAATGATTTGATATATCAGAAAATACATTTGCTTCAAAAGTAGTATATTTTTGACAATAAGTAAAAGCATTCATATACCAAACTTCTAATGGTTGTTTACGTCTTAATGTATTTGCTACATCATGACATATTCTATGGTCTTGATGCCAATCTTCTTTCCAATGAGTTATAAGTAAATCATAACTTGGCATATCTAATTGTTTTTCTATTTTACCTATTAAGTTATGATCTAGTTTTGGTCTTTCTTTTTCCTCGTTTAGTATTGGGTTAAATCCTAATATTGCTGATGTTGTAGTTAGATATTTTTTATGATCTTGATAAGGACAAAGAATAAAATTATCTATAGTTGCACCCATAGATTTCATTTTAGAAATTGTACCACCACAAGATAATTCTAAATCATCTGGGTGAGCTGATAAAACTAATACTTTCATTTAAACCTTCTCTTAATGTAGTCCTTATTCTATAAGGATGTATTTTATTTAACTTATCATAATTCATAGCTCTATGTAATGAACCATTATCTTTAGGGTCTCCCCATAAAATTTTACCTTTATATTGTAATACATCTGCTATAGTTTCTGCCATTTCTTTTATAGTAATGCCTTCTTCCTCTCCAACGTTATATGCACCATTTGGTGTATAACGACTTGTAGCAAAAAAATCTATAACATCGCATACATCTTTCACATATACTAAAGGTCTTGTAGGTGTGCCAGTTCCTAGTAATTGAACATCCGTATTATCCTCTTTTGCTTTCATTATCTTTTTTGTTATTGAACCAATAACGTGTGAGGACTCTTCATGTTTATATATCTCACCTAAACCATACATATTTGCTAATACTAAACAAGTCCAATCATCTACTAAACGCTCACACGCAGCTAAATGCCATAATTTACTCATTGCGTATAACTCAACTGTACTTTGTGGTCTACCTTCTCCTAACATATCCTCTGTAAATTTTTCATCTCTATTTGGATATGCACAACAACTCCCTATCATTATAACTTTTTTTGGTTTTGCTTTAAAAATATATTCAAATACATTTACACTCATTTTAGTATTGTCTAATAACACTCTTTTTGGATTGTTTTGATTAAAAGGTAATCCACCATATATCGCAGCACTATGAATAAAGACATCTGGTTTATCTGGTAAAGTATCAATACCTTTACCTGTAACCCAATTAACCTCTGTACTTTTAGGTGCAATAAAATTATGATTATAATCTTTAATATAATTTCCTAATAAAAATCCATTTCCACCTGTCATTACTATATTAAGCATTGTTTATCATATCCTTTATCAAAGATTTTATATCGTGTTTAGGTTTCCACTTTAATATTTGTTTTGCTTTAGTAGCATCACCCATCAAAGTATTTACATCTAAAGGTCTAATGTATTTTTGACTACATTGAACAACAGCTTTATTTTTATAATAACCTCTTTCCTCACCGTCCTCTCCAACTTTCCAAGTGATATCCATATCTAATTCATCTGCTGTCATATTAACAAAATCTTTTATAGAGTATTGTTTACCTGTTGCAATAACAAAGTCATCTGGTTTATCTTGTTGTAACATTAACCACATTGCCTCAACATAATCTTTTGCATGACCCCAATCTCTTTTTGCATTAAGATTTCCAAGATATAATATTTTAGGTTCTGTATTTCTTATTTTAGTTAATGCAGAAACTATTTTTTTTGTAACAAAAGTTTCACCACGTCTAGGACTTTCATGATTAAATAATATTCCATTACAGGCAAAGATGCCATACGCATCTCTATAGTTTTTAGTAATCCAATATGCATATAGTTTTGCTACACCATAAGGACTTGCTGGATGCATTGGTGTATTTTCATTTTGTGGTGACGGACTTGAACCATACATTTCTGAGGTGCAAGCTTGATAAAATTTTGTTTTTAGTCCATGATACTTAATTGCTTCTAAAATTCTTAATGGACCGATAGCATCTGCGTTTGCTGTGTATTCAGGTATTTCAAAAGATACTGCAACGTGAGACTGAGCTGCTAAATTATATATTTCATGTGGTTGTACATTTTTTACAATTCTTGATACTGATAAAGAGTCTGTCACATCCCCATAATGAAGTATAAAGTTTCTATCTTTTTGAAATGGTTCTTGATAGATATGATCTAATCTTGACGTATTAAAAGTAGATGATCTTCTTATAACGCCATGAACTGTATAACCTTTTTTTAATAATAATTCTGCTAAGTAAGAACCATCTTGACCTGTTATACCAAATATTATAGCTCTCTTCATTTTATTTTAAATTTAGTTATTGGTTCTTTACAATCATCCCAACGTTTAGTAATCATTGCTACCATTTTACAATCTGCCGTAGGATAAAATGTATGTGGTACACCTGAGGGTATGTATAAACAAGTTCCAGCACTAACAGTTGTTACATACTCTTTATCGCCTGTATATTCAGTATATACACCTTCGCCCTCTACAAACATTACATACTCATCAAACTCATTATGATAGTGGTGTCCTCTTACAGAGTCTTTTAAAGTAACTATATAATTCCATTCTACAATATTTTTATCTTGAGGAAAGTAAGTTTGTATTATACCTCTACCATCTTTAAATGTAGCTGGATTAATACTTGGTTCTAGTTTCTTTATTCTTTTCATAATATCCTTTCAAATGCTCTTGATATAAATCTTCATCTTTTATTAATCTAAGCTTATGTATTAACCAACTAGATTCATACCAATCAGTAAAAGGTTTTAAATCTTTTAACATTACATTCATTGTATTTGACATTAAAGCATGTCCTATATTATCTGTAGAAAAATACTCATCGTCTATTTTTAATGACCAAAAACTTTTATCTCTTAATCCATTTGACATATTTAAATGAACTTTTATGTCATCTATTGTAAAATTTAAAACAGTATATTGATCACCAATACTTTCAAAGTTTAATTTAATTTTACTATTAACACTACACCATTTACTTAACAGTATCATAGCATGACTTGCTATCTCTGTTATGTGATCTTCGTTATTAGGGTTCTTAACATGATACGTAAAATCTATTGAATAAGGTTTGCCTTTATTAATTCTATAATGTAGTGTTTGTGATAACCAATCATTTTGATATACAACTAATCCATATTGCCATATTAATTCATTTACTTTATTACTTAATATATAATCACTATCTGAGTTAAATAAAACTGCTGGTTTTTCAATAAAAATTTTTTTTGCATTTTTATTTTCGTATAAAACTTTCGCATGTGTTTTGCTAGGGGTAACTATATGAATTGTTTCATTATAAATATTTGGTTGATTATCAAAGAAGAGTTTCATGTCATCATGTTTATTTTTAAACTCTTGTTTTTGTTTATCTGTCCAAGATGATTTTTTTGCAAGTATAGCTTTACGTATTCCTTTTTCTTTTAATACCTTAAGATGTACATTACTAAATTTACCTGCTCCAAATATTATGTTCATTTTATATTTTCATAAGTCCATATCGCATCAAATATACACTTACCATACTCCTTACCAGTAACTTCTTTAAATTTATCCTCATACATTTTTTGTCTCTCTTCATTTTTTAAGTGAATCTTCATACACCATTCTGCTGGTTGCAGTTTTACATTGAACCAAGGTGATTTGTCTTTTATCTGATCATAAACAAAATACTGTTCACCTTCTTGTGGCATCTGCACTATTTTATTCTCATAATAATACTTCTTATGTTTCTTGTAATCTTCCATGTAGTTATCATATACAAACTTAAAATCATATGAATTAAACTTATATAAGTTACCGCTGATTGGCATTGGGTCACTTTTCCACCATCTATCCATAGAAACAAACTCACCAAGTTTTACTGGGTATGTGAGGACAGGTGTTGGGTCTTTCTTCCATTGCATATCAATATCCATGATAACAGTAGTATCACCCTCTTTTGCTTTTATATATGATGGGTCAAAGAAAAATATCTTTGTCCAATGACCATGTTCTTTTATGTCTTGATTAGTTAAAGGAATATAATTAATTTTTGGATTAAGTGTTATATTATATATTGGTCTGTCAGTGGCAACCCATATTTCAAAATCTTCTTTTACATTATTAATTATGGGTTCAATCATATCATATAAAAGTTTATCTGCATCAAAACCTTGAACTTTATCACCAAACTTCACAAAACATATGTTAAGCATAACTACTCCATACTAATTTAAATAATGCCATAAAAAATAAAAATGTTGGTATTGATATTTTAGTTTTTAATGCAATTAGATTTCCCAATCTAAATGACCAAAATACAGTAGCGTATAGTATAAGTAAATAAAATAATATATTGTTATTCATCAATTGGTTCTAAATTATCTTGTAGTTTTTCACTTTCTGTTTTTTGTCCACTTAATTTATCTTCCCACTTATATATTAAGTTTGTTAGTTGTTGATATGGATAATTTTTAGCAACCATATCATTTCTTAATTTTTTTAAATCTTCTAGTAAATCATTTACCATGTCTTTTACTTCTCTTATGTAAATATTCAGCAACTTTGTATATTCTATGTAAATTAGTAACGCTATCTTTCCAATACTTGTCCATTAATGGTTGTGCAATTTTTCTGATTGCTTTACTTTCTTTAGATTGTTTAACACCTGTTTCAAATACAGCACCACCTGATGTTTTTTCTTCTTTTTCGAAGTCATTCATCTTTCTTAAATTTTTATAGTAGTTTGGGTGTTTAAATACGTGGTTCATAAATCTTCAACACAATTTGGTTTATGGTTATTAATAAAATATTCTGCATCAACAACTACCAAAGGTTTAGATTTATTTCTTTTGATTACTACTAATGGTTCACCTTTCTTTGCATTACTTTTCGCTTGTTCATAAGACTCCCATACATTTACTTTTTCAACATTTTTACATTCGATACTATATGGAAATTTACGTCTGGCATCTTTTGCCATCATTAAGTCTTCACCTGAGGCACCCATAGACCTAGACTCTATGTCTTCCTCACTAATCATTAATTTATCTATAAGTTGGTCTCTTACCCATTGTTGTAATCTACGACCTTTAGCTTTCGCTGATTGTGTTTTCATATCTCGCTACCTTACATACTTCTATTTGATATTCTCTACCATCATAGTCTTTTACTTTTTGCCACAGAGGTAATGGTACATAAACATCATCTGTGCCTACTCTATTAAAAATTTCTCCATGTACTTGACCACAGTTTAAACAATATTTATTCGACATCTTCTCTTTTCTTTTCTTTGTAAAAGTAATTGTCGTCATCACCAAAAGCCCACTTACGTTCTTGTTCGCAAGTAAAGTATCTAGTTGATACTTTGAAGTCTGGTCTTTTTAAATCTGATGACGTACTAGATTGTTCGTACCATAACATTCTATTATTTGGTTGTGCAAAAAATTGACCGTTATCTAATTTACCAAAATTAAATTGTTTATGTTCTTCTGGTACCTCTGATAGATTTAGATTTGGTGTATTTAAATCACTATGACAACTATCTATAGAAAACAAATATTCACCTTTCATTCTACCACCACCTTTTAACATTATATCTACATCACAATTAGCTAGTAATACTTTTTTCCAAACTTGTACCTCATAACTAAATGCATCCCACAACTCTAATACGTCTAAAGGTAGTTGTTCACTTTCTACAATATCTTTTTTCCATACAAAAGCTGACAATGGAAACTTATCGAAACAAGCACCATACTCTGGTAGATATGCCTCAAAGTATAATGCTCGTCCTTGAATTGATTTAACAGCTATGATTGTTGCATCAACAAACTCACCATGACCGTCTTCTAAATCTCTTAGATATTCTTTTTTTACATAACACTTAATATGTGGTAAGTTTGCTACAAAGTTCATATGCTATTCCTCTATGTCTTCTATCTCGTCTATATTGTATTCATTCTCAGGTATCTCTTCGCCACAAAATGGACAAAACTTATTCTTATATAGTTCGTCATCCATATCATAAGATATGGTATAACTTGCATCACAAGCGTTACATAAAATAGTTTTTCTCATTAGTTAGTCATTTCTTTCGGTAAAGGCACTTCACATACGCCAGTTACAGGGTCGCACTCTTCACCTGGTTTTTCTTCGTATGCATCATCCCACCTACCTGTTAAACCAGCAACTTCATATTCTGTTACTCTGTTTTCAAAAAAGTTAGTATGGTCTGCTGCATTTAAAATCCACTCCAACCATGGAATAGGATTGTCTTTAACTTTAAAATTAGTTTTTAATCCTAATTGTAAAAGTCTTCTATCTGTTATGTATCTAATATATTTTTTAACATCTTTTTTTGGAAGACCTTCTATGTCACCATTTTTATATGCTAAATCAATAAACTTATCTTCTAGGTCTACAATCTTTGTTGACATTTCGTAAATTGTTTTTTTAAAATCATTATCAACAATTCTAGCATTTTCAGCACAATATGCTCTGAATAGATGTGCGATACCTTCAACGTGCATTGACTCGTCTCTTACTGACCACTCAACTATTTTACCACAACCTTTCATCTTTCCAAATCTTTGAAAGTTTAATAACATTATAAAAGATGCAAATAAAGATACGCCTTCATTAAATACAGATTTTGCTAGTGCTAAACCTAAACCTTTTTTAGTAGTTACATCTGAGCTCATCATGTAATCTACTTTATCTGACATTTCTTTGTATTCCATAAAAGCATGAAACTCTTCATCTGGTAGACCAAGTGTTTCGTTTAATAATGCATATGCTCTTTGGTGTATACCTTCTCTACTTGCAAAAGAACCAAGCATATTTCTTATCTCGTTATTTTTAAATTTTGGAATAAATTGGTCATAGTAGTTTTGTCCTACTGCAACATCTGATTGAGTAAATAATCTTAAAACGTTAGTAATAAAATCTTTTTCAGATTCAGTTACACGTCCACCTTTCCAATCTGTTACATCATCTGCTAAATCTACCTCGTCTTCAATCCAATGAACTTTTTCGTGTTTCTGTACAAACTCGACCGCCCAGGGAAAATGAAATGGCTTATATGCTTCGCTAAATTTTGTTAAACTACCACCTCTTTTTTTTAAAATCTTTTCAGAGCTTTGTAATAAGTTTGCGTATCCACCAATACGTTCACCATTTACAAATATTTGTGGCACAGAGGCAACTTGTCTTACTTGTTCAACATCCTCTTTATTACTTAATAATTTTTCTTGAGTATTGTTTACTCTTTGATAAAATTCTAATCTCTCTGCTTCCGTTGTCATTGTATGCTCAACGTATTCTATTCCATGTTCATTAAACCAATTCTTTGCTTGTAAGCAATAACCACAAGTTGGTGTTGTATATATTTGTACGTCCATTTCGTTACCTTTCCTATCCTTGACAAGAGACACACTCATCTTCATCTTTTTTAATATCAGATATGTCTCTTAATTTATCTAATTGAACTTTTGAAGCTATATTCTCTGCTCTCTTAGATGTTTCTGTTCTTAAATAATATAATCCTTTACACTCATTTTCCCATGCTTTAAAATGTACCTTTTGAAGATACTTTTTAGACGCACCTGCTGGAAAGAAAACATTTAAAGATTGACCTTGACATAAATGTTTCTGTCTTTGACCTGCGAGTCCTACTAATTTTATTTGGTCAATTTCAACTGCTGTTTTAAATACTTCTTTCTCTTCGTTAGATAAAAAAGTTAAGTGTTGTACTGACCCACCATTTGTTATAATGCTTGTCCATACTTCCGTCTTATTCATATCGTATTTGTCTAGCAAGCTGACCAGATATTTATTCTTTATTAAATGTGAACCAGCTCTTGTTCTATGTGTGTATGCATTTGCTTTATTAGGTTCTATACTAGGTGAAGTTGCAACAATCATAGAACTATTAGCATTAGGTGCAATTGCTAGTAAGTGTGCATTACGCATACCAGTTCCTTTCATATCAGGTGCCTCACCTTTTTCTTTTCCAAGTCTTTTAGATTCTTCTACTGCTTCATGTTTAATAAAATCAAATATCTCTTCATTTATATCATCTGATTTTTCAAAAGGTATATTATTTTTTTGTAAATATGAGTGATAACCCATAGCACCAAGTCCTAAACTTCTTTCTCTTGTTGCTGAATATTTTGCTTTGTGTAAGACATCTGGTGCGTGATCTATAAAAAATTGTAACACGTTATCTAAAAAATGTATTAAATCTCTTACAAGTGTTGTATCTTTCCACTCATCATACATTTCTAAATTTAAAGATGATAAACAACAAACAGCTGTTCTATCATCATTTGTTGCTAGATGTATTTCATTACATAAATTAGAACCATTTATCTTTAGTCCTAGTTTTTTTTGTGTTTTTGGTAAATGTTTATTTGCAGTATCTATAAAATTTACATAAGGTTCGCCAGTTCTAAATCTAACTTCTAAAACTTTTTCCCAAAGTTTTCTTGCTGACATTGTAGTTCTAATAGTGCCATCATTTGGGTCTTTTAAATGCCATTCTTTACCTTCTTTTACAGCATTCATAAATTCATCTGTTACATTTACTGCGTTATGTAAATTTAAACATTTACGACCTATGTCACCAGTTGGTAATCTTACTGTAAGAAACTCTTCTATGTCAGGGTGTGATATATCCATGTAAGCTGCATATGAACCTTTACGTGTTTTACCTTGTCGATATGCTATCATATCTGCATCAACTGTATGTAAAAATGGTATTGGGCCTGGTGCAATATCTGATACTGAACGAACTGCTGACCAATGTCCACCAACTCCACCACCCTTAACAGATAACCATCTTAATTCTGCTGTATGATCTATTAGACCATCTAGACTATCTGGTACATATGATAAGAAACAAGATATCGGTAATGCTTTTATTTTTTTAGTGCTGATTGGTGCGTTTGATAATACTGGTGATGCAAACATAAACCAACCTTTACTTGCACCATCATAAATTCTTTGTGCTAGTTTGTTGTCTCCATAGCAATATGCTTTGGCTGCTCTTGCGAATGCTTGTTGTGGTGATTTTTCTTCACTTAGACAATAATAATCTTTTAATAATTTTTCTGCTTGTTTTGATAATAATTTATCTCTTGATAGGTCAATACTAACTCCCAAGTACTTTTCTGACATTTTTAAATCCTTTTCCAAGCACTCAGCTTAGTTCTAGCTAGTAAACCATTGAAAGTATTACGAGCAATAATATCTTTAATATCTCTTTCTGTTTTACCAGATGAGACCATTTCGTTAATATCTTTTTCTTTTATATCACTTGGCCAAATAACAACATCATAGTTTTCATCTATATATCTACTTACTTGTTTTATCACTTGTTCATTTCTTGGTTCATTATCAGGTATTAAAACTACTTTATCACCTTTTACTCTTAAATCAGATTGAGCAGTTGCAATACAATTATCTAAAAATAAACTATCAATTGGACCTTCAACAACATAAACTGTTTTAGACCAATCAACATCATCTAAACCATATATCTTTTCTTTCTCATCATTTACTTTAATAGTTATATATTTTGGATTTTCTAGACCAAGAGCTCTTCCTTGAAAAGCAAACATGCGACCATCTGCATCGTAGAATGGTAATATCAATCTAGGATGATCGTTTTGTAAACTAGAAAACTTATTTTCAACCACCGTATTTACCCACTTATAAAACTGTGGAGCATAATAAATTTTATAATGTTTATTAAAAGGTATGTTTCTGTCTGTGACAAATCGTTTCGCTAAATGCTCAGGTTGTAATTGAGAAACTTTTTTTAAACTTCTTAATGGTGAGTTGGCTTCTTTTAATAATTGTTTAATAGGTGTGGATAACTTGTTACTATCTATTCTACTGCCAGTTGCAATATCTTTTGGTGTTCTTTCTTCTCTATACTTTTCTGTTACAAATTGATTGTATAATTTTTCATCAACATATTTTATTAGTTTAGATGCTGATGTTGATACACTACAATTATGACATTTATAGATATAAGAGTTTCCTTTAGGAAAGATATATCCTCTTGCCTTTGTTTTATGTTTTTGGGAGTCACCACAATAGGGGCATCTAAAATTAAAGAGAGCGTTTGATTTCTTTTTAAATAGACTTAATTGTGAGGATAGTAATAGTATATACTTTTGTTCAAGATAATCCATGCTGTCATTATATTCAATTAGGTAGTAATTGTCAATGGTTTTATGCTATTGTAATACTAAAATTCATCATTTTGTGAATGATAAATCCAATAACAATACAACCTCCGATCAATAACCAACGCCATCTCTCTAATACACCAACTCTATCTTTTAAGTCTTTTTTTATTGAGTTGATAGCCGTGCTTTGTTCTTCGTGTTGTTTTGACATCATAGTAGAAAGTTCATCTTTAGTGGTTCTTATTCTTTCGTGTATGATCTCTACGTCTTTATTAAATTCTTGTTTTCTTTCGACAGTATCTTTTTCTTGTCTTGAAATTGCGTCTTCTTGACTTGCTAGTTTTTCCTCATGCACAGCCAACATTCTATTAATAGAATTAGACACATCTGTAATTTTTGTGATTGCGTTATCTAATCTGCCATGAATTAACTTCATGTCAGCAACTTCTCTTTTCAGTATTTCTACGTCTGTAGCTAGTTTATCTGGCATTCTCTTCCCTCTTTATACTAGCTATTTATTGTTTTTCGGAATCGCTCTTCACTTCTTCAACAGACTTTTTGCCACCTAATACTTTCCAAAAATTATCTAATGCTTTTAATTCACCCACAGGTGTAGGTAATATTTTTTTACTACCACAACCAGTTAGTAGTAATATAAACATCGATGTTAAAAATATTTGTCTCATTGTGTTATATAATACCAGATTATATGAGGATTGTCAAGGTTATTTTTTCTTGAGTTTCTTGATATCTTTTTCGATATCGTTTATTCTTTTCATAAGATAAGGATATTTTTTCATCGCTCTTTCCTCTTTAGTTGCGATCTCGATATCATATCTTTTTGCAGCCCATGTGTAGAACGCATCTACTTTTGCATAAAACCAAATACCAACTTTAGTTTTTTTAAACCAAGCATTTGTAGATTGACCTAAAATTGCTGAAGCTGATGCCTTCAATAAAAAGAACCAGAAAGTAATCATTAAACTGTTGTAAAAGATTTATATTCGTCTATGATATTATTTGCATTTGTGCTAACGTTAACACCTAAAAATGTAGCAAGTTCAGACATTGTTGTAGCATCTTTATCTAAAAGTTTATCAATAGGTAATACATAAACTCTATCATCAGCAGTTCCACTAGGATGAGTTGGATAACCCATAGTCCAAGTGTGCCAAGTTTTTGTAGCTGTGCCTGGTCCCTCATCTGAACTAAATGATTGAGTGCCCATGTTATTTCTAACATCTGCTTTGTAATCAGCTTTATTTGTTTGCCAAGTTGAATCACCAGACTTTGTTAAACTTAATTTATTCCACCACGTGTCAAAGTGAGTTGAAAACTTGTCATAGAAATCTATGTAAATAAATTTTACATCTGTTGCTGTGTATAATTTATCGTAAGCTGCAGTAGATGTTATAGCATTTGAATAAGGTTCTTGATGAATTGATGGTCCGTTTGTATTTACCACTTGAAAAGCTGTTCCTTTTAAACCAGAATCAGCTGGGTCACCTTCTGTATCAAGTAGGCCATCGTTAGCCATAGCAGTTGTAACATGAGACGCTGAACTACCTATTGCAGTTCCATATTTTATACTATTAAAATCTGTGTCTAATTGAGTTTTAAGTTGATCGTTTGTATAGCCAGTTATTGTACCAACTGCATATTCTCTTTTCCAAGATGGTATATATCTATTATAACCCCAACTGTCTGAACCGCTTTGTGTTCCTACAGTTTTTGTGAAGTCATTAGCCATTTGACTGTAATATGCGTCATCAGCTTTTGCCACTGCTACATCTTCTAATAATTGTTTCATTACATAATATTGTACTAGATCATCATAGCAGACTGCTGGTGAACTTATACAGAAATATTTAGCCATTTTTTACTCCTATTACCATTTTCTTGGCGCTGAACTTTTAATTGCAGACCATCCAAACATTCTAACTGCCCAATACGCCGCAAATTTTTTCCATGATCTTACTGGCGGCTCTGAAGCATTCATACCATTCATGAATACTGTATCAGCAATTGATCTCATTAATCTAAATTCTTTAGTATTTATATCTTTTTTTCTTGCATTTAATTTTTCGTACATAATATCATGACAAACTGCCGCTCTTGCAACATCAAATGGTGCAATAAACGCCCATGCTGCTCTTGGTACGGATGCCATGTCTGTTATATATCCCTTTGGTACAGTCATAGTGTCTTTATCCCATTTAATATCTACTTTATTTTTCTTAAATAGGGCGATTTCCTCTTTCCAAAGGTCAGTCTTAAAAGTTAATGATTTAGTTAGTTTCCATTTATTAGGTCTTTTAAATTGACTTGATAATAGACCGTTAAATTTATTCTTTTTTGCCATCTTCTTTTGTACTTTCTTCTAAATTTGGTTGCACAGCCTTTTCATAGTATATAATTAATTTTTGATTTTGTTCTAGATATCTCTTAATATCTGCCATATTCAACGCCATCGCTTCATATCCTCTTACAGATATCGCATAGAATACCCACTCTTCACCATGTTCTTTCTTGTATTTAGTAATAAACTCATTAAAATTTTGCTCTGTTACAACATACCATTCGACATTCTGCATATTAAGGGGTTTAGGGTGTGATTGTAAAGGTATATTTTTCTCAATATATTCAGTTTTTACTACTGTTTTTGTAGGTAATTTAAACGTACTACAATTAGTCAGTAGTAGTGTTACCAGTAAGAGACTCAAAACTTTCAAAAAGTTCTTTAGTTCCATTGTTTATCCTTTTCTCAATCAAACCAGGTTTCTTTAGTGACAATCTAGTAAGATCATGTTTTTGTAATTTTTCTATTAATTCGTCTTTATACTTAGTTGCCTCTGCTAAATCTGATTGCAACTCCTTAGATAACTCATTCATTTTTGCGTTATCTTCTTGTAGTCTATTGATTGTACTTTGATTAGTTTCAGCGACAAGTTCTAGTTTTGCGTTGCTGTCTTGCAAGACTGCAATTTTATTTTGAGTGGTATCGTAGTAGTATTTCGCACCAAAGCCAATTGCACCTACGATACCAATAATTAATATAATGCCATAAATTTTAAACATAAATTCTATTTGAGTGATTAGTCTTTTCTATATATTGACCATACGCCCCAAGCAACTGCCGCATATGCAGCTATCTTTACGAATGGGCCTCCAAGAATTACCAACATTCCAAATGCTATTAAACTAGCACCTGACCATGATGACATTTCTTTCACTCTTCCTTTTATCCAATTAAACATATCTATTCTCCCTTGTTTAAAAAAGTATCAGCTATTTTTTGATGACCTTTTTGAGTTGGGTGACCTGAAGAATCAAAATATTCTTGATCTTCGTAATTATTTCTGTCAATCCAATACTTGCCTCCAATATCCTTAAACATCGGCCAACCAATAAAGTTGGTTATGTGATCATATAAAGGATGTTCGATTATCGCTTTACATAAATCGCTTGTCTTGTATTTATCGTTCTCTTTACCATAAGGATATATTAAAGCCTGCATTTGAGTTAATTTAACCCTCATTTTTTCGCATATACATTGAGTTTTATACACGGTATGCATAAACTTATCTACAAAGTGATGTGGACCTATTTGAAAATTTTGATTTGGCATTATCAAATAATTATAGTTTGATAAAGTAAGATGTGTATAACTATTATCTTTAATTTTATAATGGTATCTTCCAAGACCTGACCATAATATGTAAACTTCATCATATACAATTATGTCTTTATGTAATTCTTCAATTACTCTATCTGCCATGAACTCATTACCAGTTCTTCTTAAACCTAAATTGGTTGCTTTTGTATTTTTTGCTTTTGCGATTAGATGCGGCCAAGTGACCAAATGTGAATTGCGATTATCGTCTGTAAAAGAACAACCCGATGCTAGTATCATAATAAAACCTCATTATCTATCTTGCTAATTTAAATGCAGTATCAGCCATTTTCATAAACTGTCTTTTGTCACCATTAACCATTCTATCAATTTTGCCTTTGTTAGCTGTATTGACTTTATCATAAACAGCCATTATCGCAGAAGCTGTCATTAAGTCAACTTTCATTTGACCATTTGAAAATTTTAAAGGTTTATTTTGTTTTCTCTTTACAATTTGTTTTAATACCTCTAGATTGTTTTCAACTAAATCACTCTCTCTATCAAACTCGTTTATAGATGATAATACACTTTCTTTAAAATTAGATTTTTTTAGTTGCTCTAATCTTTTTGCTCTTCTATCTGATAACCTTTGTGCATGTAATTTATATACTTTAGTTCTTGCATCAAGCATCATTTTTGTTTCTTTATCTTTTCTTTTAGGTTTTCTAACAACAACCACTGAACTATCATCACCTGTTCCAGCAACAGCTGCACCTGTAGCATTTGCTGGTGCATCTTCTATTTTAATTTGTTGACCTGTGTATGGGTTTACTTCTTGAAACAATGGCTCTTTTTCAGCTCTTATTTTCTTTTCAGTAAATGACTTTCTAGTTTTTGGCATCTAAATCCTCTAGAGAAACATAAATTTTCTCTTTTGTTTTTTCATGTATAACTGCAAAGATATCAACTCCTAAAACTGTATCTACTGGTGGTTCGTCTTCAAATGCTATGACTGTATCACCTTTCTTAGCAGTTAACTCTTCCTCTTCTTTATTTAGGATATCTTGTTTCAATACATATTCACCCTTAGGTAGTATCTCTCCAAATCCTATAACTTCCTCTGATATTTCACCATCTACTTCTATGTTATTTTCTTTTAAATACTTAACGAATTCAGTTTCAAACATATCTGGGTCTGACACACTTTCTTTAAATGTATCTTTTAGTAAGAACAATGCAGCTGCATATGTACCTACTTTTGTTCTAAGACCAGGAACTTTTTGAAATATTTTTTTGATATTGAATACTAATTTGTGTAAAATAGTATATGCGTTTTTTTCTTGAGTTTTTTCTAAGGCTACTGCTGGTATCTTTCCTCTAGATACACTATCTTTCATTATACGATTACCATCTTTATCAATGATACCAAGTTTAAACGCATCCGTTTTTTCGAATGACGTTGTAAGTAATTTAATAAATCTGTATGTAACAAATAAGTCTATCGCTCTACCCATTAGATTTTCCTTAATTCTTCGAGAACAAATGGGTCATGTTTTACTTCCCCTAACTCATCCTCTTTTATCATATTTAGATAAAGTAAGAATGATTTTAGAATATGCCAATGATCTTTTTCTACTTTATATAATAATAAAGTAACAGAAGCATCTGGTCCAAAAACATTTCTTAAAACTATGAAGTGATTTAATAAAAGACGTTCTTTGAGAACATTTGTATCAACGTATTTTTTGAAAAGACGTTTGATATACTTGAATCGTTTTAGATCATCGTAAAACTCCAACTCTCCCTCGCATTGTGGATTGTTGTAGTTTCGAATTGCGAACATAATAACATTTTCCGAGTTAATCTTCTCGTACATAATGTTAATATTTATGCAATTCTAGCAGTAATCTTACAAGTATTATCCTCTTGCATCTCATAATTAAAGTTAATCGATAGACCACCTTCTACTTTATGAGATATACCATCATCATTGATAAACTCACCAAATGGTGTGTTTTCATCTTTTCCGAATCTTCCACCGAATAAAGATAATGGTAATGAGAAATTTCCTTTTTCACCTTCCATAACAGGTGTAGCACCGAACTGTAAACCAACTCTCATAAGTTTATGTCTTATGTGAGTGATTGCTTGTTCTGGTAATTCATGTGCCACTCTAGCAATAGCTCCAACGTATGCGTTTAAAGCTCTTACTACTGATGGGTTTTCTAAAGCAGCTGGATTAATATCTGTGCCGTCAATAGATGGTGATTGTTGAGTAGTGTTTACTCCGTCCTCAGCTATGTAATTCTTAAATGACTTCATTTATCTTTCCTTAATAGTACCTGGGGCGATAAACGCCCCAAGTAATTATTAAATATTAGTCGTCTGATACCTCAGCAACACCAGTATCGGCAGCTGCAGCGTGTGATGCAAGAACTACCCATGCGGCACCTGTCCACATACAAGTTAATGTATCTCCAGCAGTTACGAAGTCGGCGTTTACAAATCCTAATGGAGTCGCAGGTGTCATCTCAGTTGAACCACCGTCTGTGTCGTGAACGATGATTTTGATTTGACCAACTACTGTTCCGTTAGCAAGTGTAGTTGCGTTTGTACCAGCTGTTTGTAAAAGTGTCAAAGCAGTTGATACAGATATCGCAGTTTGCGTACCATCTGATATATCTTCTACTGAATTTGAAAATCCAATGAAAGATGGTAAGTTGTTAATAAAGTTAGTAACACTAACTTTTTTGTTAATCGGTGTTCCACTTGGGTCATCGATTACGTGTAATAAGTCAGCACCAGCTATACCTGTTGAAAGGTCAGTTAACGCCGTTATTTTTTTATCTGCCATTTTGGCTCTCCTTTATAAACCCCTCATGTATTTGGGGAATGTTACTTGTGGCATGTACCACAATCAATAATTAAGTGGTTGAAATACCAGCTTCTTTTTGCTTTTGTATTTCAAGTTCTTCTTTTGTTGGAGGTGGTCCGCCTAGACTTCCCATATCTCCTACACTTTCTGAACTTCCACTACCTTCATTATTAATTTCTTGTAGAAACATGTTACATTGTTGTTTAGCACCTTGTAGTGCGTTCAACAAAGCTAATGCTTCGATTTTTTTCTTTTCCAAATCATTGATTTGGGTCGTGACATTTTTCACGTCACTTTCTAACTTTTCAATTCTATTCTTTAGTGCATTAACACCAAGATTAGAATCTTTATTGTCTTCACTCATTATATATCACTCCTATATTATATAATATAATCTATTTATATGCCTATTACGAACTTACTGTTTTACTTGCGCCAACTGTTCCAAATGCAAGCGAAGCTGCAGTTGAACCGTCTGCTGTATCAACGATTGTACCAGAGTTCAATACAATGTTTGAACCACCGATTGTTAATACGTCTGTATTACCAATACCAGCAGATGTTTTTCTAAATCTTAGTGAGTTAGCAGTTGATTCTGAAGCAAGGTAAGTTAATGTTAAGTTACCGTAACCTCCACCTGAAGCGTCATTGTTAGCAACTACAAGTGTTGGTGTACCACCTGAAGTATTAACTGTAACCTCTTCATCGTAAGTTACTTCTACATCTATTTGTGCGTTAGCATCATTAGCTGTAAAGTCAGTATTCGCTGTTGTACCAACAATAAATCTAGTTGAAGATATTGTAGGTGCTTTTAAACCAGTAGTTGATGATGCACCTGATAAATCACCGATCGCAACCAAAACTTCTTCTTGAGCGTCTGCGTTATCGTTACCATTAGCTGCAGTACCTGCTCTTCGCACCCAACCTGATTTGTTTGCGAAAACATCTTTTTTTGCGTAATCGGAGTTAGTATCAGTTGTCAGATTTTTAGGTTTGTTATCAGTTGCGTCTGCGTCTGTTCCCCATAATCCCATTTGATTTCTCCTTTTTTACTTATTAGTAATTTTACTTTCTATTATTTATAACTATTTGAACCCTAATTTTTTCAGCTCTTGTATAGTTTTATTAGTGTTTGTGTGCAATATTCCTTGCCCACCAGCACTTTCCCACTCTTTTATGTTCTTTTCATAGTCATCAATCAATAGATTGTTACCCTTTGCAAAGTCTTTTTTTTGACTTCTAACAACTAAATGTATCTTCCCTCTAGGAACTTTAGTGTTTTTAGTCAACCACTTCATCTTACCCACTCTAGAGTTTTTGTCCTTACCTGCATATGCAGATAGGATATGGGGGTCATATCTAGATATAAATCTATATAATTGTTTCCCACCAGGCATCCACTCTAGGTTTGCCCAAAAGTTTTTAGTCTGATTGAGTTTTTTCCAACGCTCAGCAGAGTTCATGGTAACAAAGTTACCTCCTACCGCATCGTCAGCGCCTTTGAGAAAGTTACACAATACCTGGTCCATATCACAATAGATCGTAGGTAAATCTTCTTGCTCAGAGACAACCTGTAATTCAACCAGGTGTTTCATTGAATTATACCTTAGGGTTTATTTCAACTTTAGTAACTGGCTTACCTGTATCAGTTTTTGAAGCGTTTACTGGTTTCTTATTTGGGTTTGATCTGTTAGGACCAGAGGCATTACCCATTTTAGGTGCAGCTTGATCTCTTTTAACAGTTTGTACACCTTGGTTAGATGTAGGTGTGTTTGCGCCAAAACCTTCAAATGGATTATTATTTTTAAGTTTATCATATCCATTATCCCAAACTTTTGCCAAAGCTTCTCTCATTGACATATTTTTCTTAGCGATTGTTTCAACAACTTCTTTAGCTACATC
>Ga0114933_10001090_pt1 | contig 31097 bp, 20 predicted proteins | sample 4SBtaG_FD_89691 | JGI IMG/M metagenome (GOLD analysis project Ga0114933, IMG submission 89691) | Deep subsurface microbial communities from Kolumbo volcano to uncover new lineages of life (NeLLi) - 4SBTROV12_W25 metaG | ecosystem: Environmental > Aquatic > Marine > Volcanic | place: Kolumbo... | reverse complement strand
GTTCTCCATTTGTGGAGGACCAAGGGCTGTAACACCTCTTGTGGTCATTTGTTTGGCTACTTGAGATTGTGGGGATGGATCTGGGTCTTTCTGCAAGGCTTGATCTGCAGCGTACACGAAAGTCCTTCCGCTCTCTACTTGCTTAGTATCATTGTTGTCTTTCTCTTGCTGTATGTTCTCAACAACCTTCTCTTGTTTATTAAACTTACCTAAAGGCGTGGCGCATCCACCTAGGACGACCAAGGATAGAGCCATGATGTAAAAAACATCCTTAAAATAATTATTTGTCATTATATGTACTTCTCCTTTATAGTCTTAAATACTTCAATAGCCTTATCCAAATCTATATTGATTTTAGCCTTCTCAAAACCTGCTTTTATATACTCAATATATCTAGAGCGTGAATCCTCATAAGAGTCCACGTCTGACTCAGCTTCGCAATACTGCTTTATAGCAGACTCAAAAAATACCACCAATACTAAACAAAGGCTCGCTCCTTCTAGATTTGGTTTGGTTGTATCAAACGATATGTTCTTAATGTTTTTTAAACAGAAAAAATATTTATAAAAAGCCTCTGAAAGAAACTCGCATTGATCTTTACCTAGACCTTTCTGATAGCCAACTTTAAATACCATCAGCATGGAGCTAAGCTTCGGATGTAGATCTAATAACTTTTTTTTATTTAGTCTTTTTTTAGAGGCTTGCTCTATGACTAGGAGTGCATCTTTCTTCTCTTCTGTTATCTTATCTATTGTCGATTCTTCTACTTTTAGTAAATGAGATAAATAAGAAACAGCTACAGAATCTATTATATTCTCTTTTGTCCTTCCTTTAGCCACTAGTCGATCTTAATTTTATTAGGGCCAGACTTTTCTTGGTACTTCATACCTTGTCTTTTATTAGAGTATTTATTCTCTGCTTTTTTTCTAACCGGGTCTTCTCCTCCGGTTGCTTGTCGTCTTTTTTCTCCCAACTCTTTAGAATAATCCCAAATGTCACCCATTGTTCCTTTCATGTTTTTAGTTTTTTCACTAAACTGCTCGGCAGAAAATGGATCGACATCGCTATCTATGGAGGCATTAGGAACAGTGAACACTCTGTTAAATGTCCTTCCTTCTTCTGAGTAAGTATGTTCTTCGTCTATACCTTGCGTGACAGATATAACTTCTCCCGTGTCTGGATCTTCAAATAAATATTCAGGCATTGTATCCTATTGAGCTTAGTATTTGGTTTGTTGTCTTTTCGTAAGTAAACTCATCTTGTAGTTTCAGTCCTTCTTCGTTCTCTGGGTTTGACTCTACTCTTTTTATAACTTTTTCGCAAGCATCAATAAAAGCATCCTCGTCAAAATCATATATTCTACCTTGATTATAATCTGCTCCCTCATTAAAAAATACTCCATCAACAGAAGATATTTTACCAGATGGCGTTACTAGTTCTGAGTTTTCTTTTGTAGCCCATTCTTTGTAACCTGTTGCATCCATGATTACTGAATGCTTACCCATAGCTACGGAATGAAACTCTGGCAACCCCCAGCCTTCCCCTCCTGACATACCTATAACCACATTTGCTGAATTCAAGAAATCGTTATACTGTATATTCTTATCCATAAAAGGTAAGAATTGTATATTGAAATACCTCTCTCCGTTTAGTATTCTAGATATCAAGCCCGGCATCTCTTTTTGCAGGAAAGTATTATGTATAGCGCATTGCAGTTGGTATTTTTTATTATTACCAAATCGCTTAGCCCAAGCCTGTATTACCTTTTTGTGCCTCTTTCTTTTCTCTAACTTACCACACAAATTAAATACTATTCTGTCGTCATCAAAATATTTCTTGTCTAGTTTTTTAAAATGATATCTATCAAAGCCTAAATGAATTAGCTCTGACTCAACTCCGTAGTTGGAGAAAGTATCTATAGAGTGATTTGTTGTGAAAAATAACTTATCAACGTTCGAGGCTATATTAACCTCTGCTTTGGTTGGTGAATCAAGCTCATAAAAAGAGAGCATTGATCGATTATTTGAGACTGAGTTCATACCGGAGGCATTTAAATGCCAAAGCATAAACACAGGGTTCTCCTTCTTGTGTTGTTTCGGACCTTTATCTATGCAGCTTTTAAGCCATTTTAAAAAATCTGGAGATAAGGTGAACGATTCTACGTCTTGATTTATAGGAAATAAGCTTGGCTCAAGCCCCTTTTTGTAAATTTCTTGTAAGATACAAATAGAGACTTGGCCAAAGCTCAGCTTGTTAACAGGGAGCTGTAAGGCAAAATCCATTACAAAAGCGCTTCGCCATCATCACCTTGAGTGGTGGAGGTAGCAGTCTGCTGCTCAGTTTTTGTTTCTGTCTGAGTTTCAGCAGGCTTGGACAAATAGATCCTAAAATCCGGAGAGTTTTCAGACTTCTTGTCCTTGTTGAAAAAAGCAACAACAGGAACCTTCTTGTCTTCACCAAACTCTGTCTGGATCTTGAAGTGGCCTGAGAAATACTTCTTACCACTAGCCTGAGATGTCTTCGTCCAGAGAGCGCCAATTTCTCTCTTTTCCCATTCGTTATTTGTATTTTCTGACATAACTTCCCTTAGTCTAATACTAACTTAATCTGGTGTCAAGTTATTTCTTTTGCTTAATTCTTCTTTTTAAAATCTCTGCCCCTCTTTTGTGTAAATTAATAGCAGTTTGAGAGCTAAAGCCTAGTTGCTTTCCTATTGTTGACCAAGTCATTTTTTCTCCAGAGAAGTATCTTAGTGAGTAAACCCTTTCTATTCTCTTGTCTTTAATTTTATTTAATTCATTAAAAATAAATTTATTCATTTCAATGTTTTTATATGGATGCTCTTGTAAAGAGTTGCTAGAATTTCTCTTTACTCTATCTACTAGCATTTGCTTTTTAGCTTGTTTGCTTATCATGTGCAGACACCTATATTTCACATTATTGCTTAACCAAGTGCAAAAACTAGATTTTTCTCCTAAATCAAAACTTTTCGCCGACTCGTAAATAATTAAATCTTTATCTGATAAAATGTCATTAGCGTCGGCCCCAGAGTCTGACAAGGGCTTTATATATTTTGAGTACATTGATATAAATACAGGTGAGTATCTCTCAATGACTTTCTTCAAGGATTCGTTACAATCCTTAGCCTGAACGTTTTTAATTTCATTATAAAACTTTTTCATAATTTAAAAGTAAGAGCACTCCGCAAGCGGAGTGGGCAAATTCGATATTGAGGTTTATGACAAGTAAGTTCTTTAGCTCTGGGCGCAGTCCACCCAACTTGAAGATTAAATAAACAATTACAAAAGAACGCTTTCGCTTCCATATTAGTTCCAATCGCAGGGACTTTCTCCTTTTCAGCCGTGTCTCTCAACAGCCTAGCTAATGACTTCTGTAATCTATATAAAAAGTATGAATACTAAAAGGTAGAACTTTTTTAGATGGTCTCACTTCTCTTAAACGCCGCCTGCACCCGCTTGTAGCGCACCTTCCAAGGTTCGAGAAGTCCCTTCGGGGTTGTTGGTATCTTAATGTTGACAGACTTGCTTTCGCTTTAACCTTTCAATCATACTTTTTGGATTATAGATTTGTCTTGACTTTTTGTCAAGTCTTTTTTATCATTTAAGAATGAGCAGGCTAACTTGGCTTGAATACGGAATGGAGTTAGCTAAGACAGCATCTCTAAGGAGTGAAGATCCATATGTGCAAGTTGGGTGCTGCATACTTAGGCCAGATAACAGCATAGCGTCTTTAGGCTATAACGGAGCTCCTCCGGGTGTGAACATTGATTGGTCAAATAGAGACGACAGAAGAAAACGAGTTATTCATGCAGAGACAAACGCTTTAAGATTTATAAAACCGGGAGAAGGAGATAGGATGTTTGTAACGTTAATGCCCTGTTCCGATTGCCTTAAAAACGCAGCTTCGTATGGGATCAATAAAGTATTTTACAATAAGGTTTACAATTTTGACACTTCAGCAAAAGATCTGGCACAAGAATTTAGAATAACATTACAACAAATAACATGATATCAGTATATATTAAAAAGTCAGATGAATTAGCCAAGACACCAACTAGAGCGAACGATTCAGATGCAGGATACGACCTTTATTCCACACAAGAAGGCGTGATTCCAGCAGGAGGCCGGAGAATTGTAAAGACAGGTATTTCAATAGCTATACCGCCCGGATATTATGGCAGAATAGCCCCAAGGTCTGGACTAGCAATTAAAAGAGGCATCGATGTACTTGCTGGCGTTGTGGACTCTGGTTACAGAGGTGAAGTTGGAGTAGTACTTCAAAACTTATCTGAACACGATTTTCCATTTTCTCAAGGAGAAAGAATAGCCCAATTAATACTAGAACAGTGTAATAGTATAGGGTGGGTCGAAGTTGAAGAACTTGAAGACTCAGTCAGGTCAGATGGAGGTTTTGGTAGCACAGGCAGTTAAGACACTAGCAGCTTCTATAGCTAGCTGCGGAGTACTTATAGCATGGTTTAATACTGACATGTTAGTATCTTATATAAAGCTTTTTCGCCTAAGTAAACTAACATACTTAAAAGAATACGAAGACTTCATGCTTGAATGCCCAGATAGCAAGACAACTTTTTTGCAATTTTCTTATATAAAAGAGTCAACATTCATAAATAAATTAATTAGTTGCCCTTATTGTTTTTCTTTTTGGATATCTCTTGTATGTTCTATTGTGGCTACTGGTAACATATTATTAACATTTGTTTGCTATCCTTTATCTTTAGTCATGTACTTAAGTTTTATTAAAATTTTTTTAAAAGATGAGTAAGTTACTACCTTTACAAGCTTGTACTGAATTTTCTTCTTTACTTTTGTCCAAGCCTTTGATACTATTAGACATACCGAGACTGAAGAAAGTCTTAGAACTCTGCGGCAAATCAAGAAGCTGCTGCGCATCAGCAAAGGAAGCGTTAAGAGCTGTCGCCGAAAAAGAGATCTACGATTTACTTAAGTCTTTAAATGAAGAGGAAGTTAGTAGGCTTAGAGAAGATCTTTTAGATAAGGAAAATAACTCAGGCTTAAATATTATATTTGAAAAAATTAGCAAAAATTTAATAATATGACATCTGATACAGATACAAATAAGGTACTGGACATTCATCGAAAAATGATTGATAAAACAGTAAGGGTAATGGAGGGTTCCTACACTTGGATTGGAAAAGTTATCGACGTAGTGGATACCGATAATTTCCTAATAAAAAGAAATAAGGATGCCGAGCCTAAGAAAATTAACATGTTTGATATTAGGTCTTTGTAATGTTTGCTCATAGCCCACACCAAAGAATAAGCGCATCTGAATTGAATATGTTTGACCGTTTATTTTTCGAAGCCGAATTACCAAAAGCTGACCTTCCTGAAGAAATCAGAAGTCAAGATATGTCTGAATTAGAGTTTCAGACAAGTGACCTAAACCAAGAAATGGATGTATGGTCTGTATCAACAGCAGGAGAGCTCTTTTACCACGAAGTAGAGAAAAATATAATCGAAAGCAGCGAAAGCTCTGAAAGCTTTACGGTAGAAGAAACCCCCATAGGAATCAAAAAGGTCGAAGAAACTAAATCAGTACATTTCTACCGAGTATTCGAGGGCGAAGAAAACGACTACTGGATATCTTTTGATGCACTATTCCACAAAGGTAAACTTATTTTAGTCGACGTGAACGAGATCAACACAATAAACAAAGAAGAAAGGCAGAAAGCCAGAGCTCACGCTAACGAATTTATGCAAAAAGTAAAAGAAAGGCAAGAAAAGAAAACAAACATAATTATTAAGCCTTTTAAGTTTTTAATTGGTTTGTCTCTTGTTGCCCTGCACTTTACAGGTAGTAGACTTTCTAAATTTCACTCTAATCTATGATAGGTATAAGCGGAATAGCGGCTTCAGGCAAAGATCTATTTTGTAGACTCTTATTGAAGGAAATTAAAGGCCAGAGAATAGCTTTAGCAGATCAACTTAAAGAAGAAGTAAAACCTTATATTATTTCTAAATATGGTATCGATGTTACAAACTGCTCAACAGAATCAAAGAACAAAGTAAGAGACTTTTTAGTCTTCTACGGAGGCCTTAAAAGATTCCAGACAGGCGGAAAGTACTGGACAGATATAGCGCAAAAGAAAGTTGATGGATGCAAAAGCACTGCTATAGTCACGGACATAAGGTATGATGATTATAAAAATGATGAGGTAAGCTGGGTGAAAGGTAAAAACAAAGGTATCCTTATACATATTAGAAAATACTGGGAAGTAGAAGACTTATTTGAGATGCGAAGGCATTACTTTGACCCCCCTAATGAAGATGAAAAAAGAAATGACCCAAATCTTAGATCCAAGGCAGACTATCATATCGAATGGCCTCACTTAGAAAATCAAACAACCAAGCAAATAGAAGATACTTTACGCCCCTTTGCAAAAGAGTTCGCTGAGTGGTATAATAAAAGGAACTGACAATGTTTTACGAAGCGTTAATTAAAAAATATGAAGCGGAGATCGAAGAGTCGCTAGCGACACTTAGGGTCTATATGAATAAAAGCGTAGGCATAGGAGAACACTCTGATTTAATTACAGAGTTGGATAAATATGTAGCCAAGTTAGCAACAGCAGAAGACAATCTAGCGACGCTACAGAGACATAAAGTCGCACTTAGTGTGACACCAACTGTGACAGAAAGTATCGAAGGCCTCGCAACCCACACATTAAATAGCTAAAAATAAGGGTTTTTAACTTGGCACAGGAATTGCATTAAACAAAGCATGAGTACATTAACATTAGCAAATATGGGTTTAAGGAACGTATCAAATCTTTTTGATTATGTAAACGATAGTCTAGAAAAAGACTATGATGACTGGGCAACTTCTTGGAAGAGTTGGTCCTCGGATAATAACACTCATTTTAATGAGACAGACGAAGGCTATGAATTTTATGTCGCTTTAACAGGTCTAACAAAAGACGAAGTGGACGTCTCTGTTCTTGATAACAGAGTAAAAATCACAGCCAAAGGAACATCTGCTGGCAGAGAAGTCGAGTATGACAAGACTTTCTCCGTACCAACAAAAGCCGACTCAGAAACTTTGGAAGCTACAATGGAAAACGGTATGCTGAGTATCACTATCAGTAAAAGGGAAAAGGAAAAAAACAGAACCATTACGGTAAAGTAGACAAATAGCTACCTCTAGCTTCTATGAGCCGCCTTTTGGCGGCTCTATTTTTTTATTGACAAACAACTAAGTAAGAGTTATACTAATTAAAGCATGATTCAGTTTTATAAAGCAAATGCAAAAGTGACAGGGACTGCTTGTTCTTTCTCTGTGAACCCTAAAGATAAATCGGTTTACGCCAGCCTTATCAAGCAGAAGAGCTGGGACGCAAACACGAAAACAGGAAGGTTTGATACGGAGAATAAATGTATCACAAAGCTCAGCGTTATGGAGCTAGGTGCCATTATCAATGCTATCGAAACTAAGTCTGATTGGTCAGCTTATCACGGCACACAGACAAGAGCCACAAAAATGAACTTCTCCCCTTATTCACAAGGAGATAATCATGGCTATAACTTCAGGGTTACAGCAGACTCAAAGGAGGACTCTGAAAATAAGGCGACATTTTCTATGGGCTTTAGATATGGAGAAGCAGAAGCATTAAAGCAATACTTTGTATTCGCCATGCACTCCATCTTCCAAAACTCCTTAGATGAGGCACAAGCGAACGCAGGCAATAAAAAGTCTAACTACAATAAGCCAGTCCAAAAACAAACTCAAGAGGAAAAGGTTGATGAAGACGTAGTCTGGTAATGAGAAAGAAAAGAATACTCTTCCAGAGTGATTCCGCCCTAGCTAAAACAGGCTTCGGAAGAAACTCTAAAGAAATACTCTCGTACTTATACAACACAGGTAAGTACGAGATTTTCCATTACTGCTGTGGTACAAGTAAAGAAGAAGAATCTTTACAAAGAGTGCCTTGGGAATGCATAGGTACTATGCCTAGCGACCAACAAACCTTGATGAAATTAAATCAAGACCCACAGCAAGGAAGAGAAGTAAATTATGGAGGGTATTTTGTAAACGACGCCGTCAAGCAAGCTAAACCAGATGTAGTTATAGCAGCTCAAGATATATGGGGCGTGGAATCCATGGCTAAAAAGCCTTGGTTCAATAAGGTAACTTCCGCTATTTGGACGACTTTAGACTCATTACCTCTTTATCCAAATGCTCTTAAAATAGCAGACACAGTAAAGAACTATTGGGTATGGAGCAACTTTGCTCAAAAAGAGTTCGCAAGACTAGGCCACAAACATGTCAAAACAGTTCATGGAGCGATAAATCACAAAGAGTTCCGCAGGCTATCAGACAGCAAAAGAAAAAAATTAAGAAGCAAATTTAATATAGAAGAAGATGCTTTTATTATTGGTTTTGTATTTAGAAATCAGTTAAGAAAGTCTGTACCTAATCTTATAGAAGGTTATGCTAAGTGGAAGGAAACATATAAACCAGATAAAAAAACTTATTTATTATTTCATACTCACTGGGCCGAAGGTTGGAATATTCATAGGTTGTGTGATGAATATAAAGTACCAAAAGATGAAGTATTAACTACTCACATATGCAGAAAATGTAGAGATTTTTATGTAAAACCATTTAAAGGGCAAGAAGTAGACTGCGAAATGTGCTCCGGAAAGAAAATGCAAGTCACTTGCGGGGTAACTCTAGGCGTGGAAGAAGATCAATTAAATGAAGTCTACAACTTGATGGACGTTTATTGTCACCCATTTACAAGCGGCGGTCAAGAGATACCTATACAAGAAGCTAAATTTACTCAGCTAATAACGCTTGTAACAGATTATAGTTGCGGAGAAGAAAGCTGCGAAGAAGGATCTCAATCCATACCTCTAGCTTGGTCAGAATACAGAGAACATGGAACTCAATTCAGAAAAGCCTCCACATGTCCAACAGATATATCTGGGCGACTTCAAGAGGTATACAAAATGCCAGAAAAAGAAAGGCGAGAAAAAGGTAGGCTGGCAAGACAATGGGCTATTGAGAACTTTTCAACAGAAGTAACAGGTAAAATTTTAGAAGAATTTATAGACAGCGCACCGTTTACAAACTTTGATTTCGAGTCGTTAACTTGGAAACCAAGGAATCCCCAAGCAAGTATACCAACAATAGACAGTGATTCTGAATGGCTCACTTATATGTACAAACATATCTTAAACATGGACGTTGACCAACAAGACGAAGGTCATAAATACTGGATAAATCAATTATCCAATAAAGTCCCAAGAGCTAATGTAGAAGACTTTTTCAGAAAGACAGCGAGAAACGAAAACGCAGAGAATATACCTTTTAATATTAAAAAGCACATAGACGAAGAAGGTAAAGATAAAAGAGTATTAGTCGTCATGCCGGGAAGTATAGGAGATGTCTTTTTGGCAACCTCGGTACTAGAGTCAATCAAGAATAGATATAAAGATTGTAATTTATATTTTGCAACAGCGCCTCAATATTTTGAAATTTTAGACGGTAATGATTATATACACAAGACAATACCCTATGACCCAAAAATGGACGACCTCCTATGGCTAGAAGGCAAAGGAAAACACAAAGGTTTCTTTAAAGTTGCTTATTTATTGCACTTAGGCACACAAAGATTATTTAATTATCAGCACAACGGAAAAGATACTATAGATTTAAATTTATGCATTTAGTAGAACAATATGCTCTTGCTAGCGGGTCTAAAATTAGCAAACCGTATATACGAGAGACTTACTTCCCAGTACCAGCCCAGAGATATATAACCTTCTCTCCCATATCCAAGAGCTCAAAGAATTATGACTACTGGAAAGAAGCACTATCTATGCTTATACCAACTCTAAATAAAGTTGGAGTATCTATAGTGCAAATAGGAGCTAAAGGAGATAGATATTTTGATGGCTGCATAAACCTATTAGGTAAAACCTCCCTTACTCAAACAGCTTATCTTATTAAGAGAGCTATCCTTCATTTATCTACCGACACTTTTACAACTCATCTTGCCGCCGCTTTCAATAAAAAAATTGTGTCTATATACTCAAACAGTCCAGTACAGAACTGTGGGCCGTATAGCTGGAGCAACAGAACTGAGTCCTCTGTTTGCCTAGAACCCTACCTAGAAGGCAAATGCCCATCTTACGCCCTAGAAGAAAAGCCCAAGACTATAAACACTATAGAGCCAGAAAAGATAGCACTTTCTGTTTTAAGGTCTCTTGGCATAGAAACCAAAGTCAAACATAGGACAGTTTCCATGGGCCAGAAATGGAATATGGATTTTTTGGAGGTTGTTCCGACTTCTGTCGCAAAGTTCAGTCAAGAAGCACCTAGGGACAGGCATGTAATCAGAATGGACTACGCCTTCAATGAGGAAGTTATGGCCGCGCAATTAGACTCTAACCCCGGCTTAATAGTAACAAACAAACCAATAAATATAGACATATTAAAAGAAAAAGCAGAATCTATTGAGCAGGTCATTTATTTATTAAGGACTACTGATTATGATGCAAACTTTATTAGATTAATGGATAGAGTAGGAATTAAAAATTCTGTATATTCGAACTTACAAGGAGAAGATTTAAAAAAACTTAAATTTAATTTTTTAGATTTAAATAAACCAATCTCATTGCTAGAAAAGAAGTCTATTAAAAACATAAGAGATTACGAGAAATTAGATATTAAAAAGCTTCACTTCAGAAGTAAAAAGTTCGTAATCGAAGGCGACAATATACACCCCGGAAAAGCCGCCTACGAAAAAAACGTAAAGATAGAAAGCTTCTCAGCCTCACCTGTCCCTATTATAGACTGCCCATCGTTTTGGGAGGAAATGGACTTCTTCTGGATAACAGAAAGTGTTTGACATATATTCAAGTTAATGTTAGTATTGGGTTATGACGCCAAGTGAAAAGCTGAAAAGAGACGATAACGGGCTGTTAGCAAACCCTCCTATTGATTATGTCTTCAATGAAGATGGTTCTGTTAACTGGCGCAAAATGGTAAGAACAGACTATTTAGTGGCCAACAAGCAGAGAACTCAACAAACAGATGTATCACAGCTAGAAGACAGAGACTTGTTAATTTTGCTAGGCGGAATCAAAGAGCTAGCTCAAATCAGAGGATTTACTGATGTTTCTTATACCGTTTATAAAGCTAGTCAAGACTACTTCTCAACAAGCTGTACGATTAACTGGACCCCTAACTACGAAACAGATAACAAAGCGGTTAGCTTTTCAGCCCTAGCCGACGCACACCAAGACAATACTTATAGCTTTGCTTCAAATTTTCTTGCAGCCACAGCAGAGAACAGGGCTTTCGTAAGATGCGTTAGAAACTTTCTTAAGATTAATATCGTTGGTCAAGAAGAAATGGGAGGAGGTAAACAGGTTTTTTCTCAGTCCACGACAAAGGCAAGCTCGCCTAAGACAGATTCTGATCCGACATCTTTACTTCAGAAAGTAATGGACTCTAAAGGCGTGAATTTTGCAACCATTAAAGACCGTCTAGTAAAAGAAAACTTTCCAAAAGCAGAATCTTTTGAATCAACGAAAGATATACCAAAGACTAAGACGTTTGAGCTTATAGCTAGGCTGAAAAAACTCTAGCTACCATTTGCCGACTGGGCAGCTCTCCTCAAGTAAGTAAGTTTTAAGAGCTATAACGCAGCCGCATTTGGCGCATCGTTTCTTTTCTTTTATATACCAAGCGCATGATAGACATTCTTTCATGCGTTTTTCTCTTTCTTTATCTGTAGTAGATATACCATCACCAGACACGAAAGATTTTACTGTTCTAGCTAGGCTTTTTGTCACATTCTTAGCCATCTCTGCTTTACTAGGTAGCTTAAGTTCTTCTTTTTTAATATCTTTTTTTAAAATTCTTTGGCGCGAATCATTTGTACTCTTCTTGAAATCAGCTGCTTCAACAAAAGAATCTGACATTATATATCTTGGGTCCATACTATTTTTTTAAATCAAATATTAGGGGATCGTCAGTAAGAGAAAGCGTTTTAAGCTCTCCGGGCATGCAATGATGCATACATGGACCTAATTTCCTGTCCAACCCTCCAATCGGCGATATAGCCGGTATTAATTTATTACTAATATAGACAGCTAATGCCAAATTAAATTCAGGCTCAACTTTGAGAGTTCCCTTTGCGGCAGATTGAACCAACCCAGAGGACTCGTTAACCAAAGTCTTAGGCGCAATAACGTCATCACCCTCAACCAAACCAAACTCACTTTCATAACTGTGTATTATTTGACCACCAAGTCTTCCATTGTCACATATGTTGTGATATCTTTTTGCTTGTACTTTGCCTATTACAGCATTTTCGCAGTTAACCTTCTTGGTATGTAGATGACATCTTAACTTAGACTCTTCGGGCTTATATTTTTCTCTTATACCTTCTGGTAACGTATCTGTAAATTCTGGACTAGCAACCACTTCATATTCAGTCCAAACTTTAGTGGTTCTTAGGAAAGCCGATTGAAAAGGCTTACCGTTTGCCTGACAACCAAATACTATTTCGTTTTGATAGCCAGCTTTTATATATTCGCCGCCCCGTATGTCAACTAAGTCAGTAGTTATCGGCTCAAACTGTTCCCCATTGAGCTCTCCTTGAGTATATAGCTTCGCTACACGACCCTGAACGTACGATGCATCCAACTCAAATGGGTTTGTGTCAGAACTAACGTCAAATATTTCACTTGTAGCATAATTAATTATTTCTCCGCCGTAAGCCCAAGCTCTTTTGTTTGTAGGTGTTGGAAGAGTAAGACCTTTCGATTTGTTCGCTTTGATATTTGCTGTACCTCCTTCATAATAGTAATCAGCAGGGTTGCAGTGTACTCCTAGCCCCTCTGGTATATTAACAGTATTAGGAAAACCCACATCGCTTGGTGTATCACGATCATCTTGAGCTTTAAAATACTTCTTACCTTCTGAATTTAGCTCTTCATCGAACTCATCCCAAAGGTCAATATTAGATATGTTCTCCTTGTTAACAGGATCACCGTTTTTAGTTTTTCCTGCTCCATCTCCAGTAAAAGAAGAAAAGTAAGCTTTTGTCAACCGAAAGTCTTCAGGGTCTATATACTGAATATAATTCACTTTTGATTGCTTATCAAACGTCATTGAATCTAAAGTATAGTCATCCAACCTGTATGTATGTTCAGCTTGTTCAGAATCCACTACCTCAGCCTCAGAAGGAAAAGTTAAGCCAGCCATTACTGGATTAGATATATATCTCCACTCAACTTGCCTGTATCTTCTGACCTTAGCAAAGATAGGAGCTTCTACCCTTATTTTTGTTAAATAGTTTATCGCCCTAGCGTAAGAATTAAATACTTCTGCCGTGATCTCGGTAGAAGGTAGCAAACCAAATGACTGAGGCAAACTTGGATTTTGCTCCCTAGAGAAAGAGCTTATCCAAGGTGTAGTTTTTGTAGCTATATTATTATTAATTACTCTGTACTCAGCTATTGAGCTATCATTTACGACAGCAACAGCAGAACCATTCTCCACAGTTGGGTGAGTTTCAAATTGCACGACGTTACTTATGTTCCCATCGTTATCAAAAGTAATAGAATTAGTTAGAAAAGCATTTTTTGAAGCGTCAGTGTTGTCTTCTTTATATAATCCATATATATTACTGTCCTCTGTACCTCGTATTTCTTCTGCTTCTTGATCGGATACTCCATCATAACTAGCCGCTTCTTTTGCATCATTCAATGCCTCGTTAACAAAGTTATTTATTCCTTGTATTCTGTCTGCTTGAGCTTGTATATCCGACCAAGTCTCATCATCTTCTGAAGAACCAGCCATGAAGTCTACTTTTGCCCTAGAGTTGCTTCTAGTTATAGATTCTTCTTCATTATATTTAGCTATAGCTTCAGTATCTTCAAATGTTAAACCAAATTCTTCTTGTATCTCAGGAGGTAAGCTAGATTCATTAGCTGTTAGAGTGACAGGCACAGTTGTTAATCCGTTTTGAGAGTTAAATGCTGCAGAAACATTACCGTCATAGTCTAGACTTTTATCTATATTTGAATCGTCTACTTCCCCTATTGTTGTAGTCTGAGTTATAAAAGGCGTACCGGTCAACTTCGATTGTTCTATTCTTTTGGCGATGCCTTTCTCCATATCTTTGTAACCTGAACCAGAATTTACAACTTCTATAAACTTTAACTTACCATTTTCTATTATTGACCTAGCGGTAGCCTGAGTTCCACCTTTAACAGTCGGAGCATTTATAGTAGCCGTAGGAGGAGTTCTGTAGTTATCTCCCTTGTCTGTTATTATTACTTTTGATATACCTGCCCTGTTAATAGGATCTTTATAGTTAGCTCTTAATTTATGCTCTAGGTTAAACATATATAGTCTGGTATAAGGTATTCCATCTTTCTTATAATGAAACTCTCCGAACCTTGAAATACCATCTTCAGGTATAGAAATAGACTTTCCTATCAAGTGATTTTCTTTTAAGTCTAATGTATATCTACTAGATGTCGAACTTCCTAAGTCTCCATCTTTTATTGTAGATGTCCACTTAAAAGGAAGTCTTATGTAATCTATAGTAGCCTCTGTATAAGGCTTGGCGTCCTCTTCGGTGCTAGGATTTCTATATTGTATTTCTACCGAATTTATTTTTAATCTATATTTAGTATCCTTGGATATTTCAGAGCTAGTTTCTATAGCGTAAGTTTTATTTTCGTCTGTTTTAGTTTTATTAGCCTCAACAGTAGACCAAGAAGAGCCATTATAAGACTCAATGTCATAATTAAAACTTTTAGGGCGAACCTTGTATAAAGTTCCGGGGCCACCAAAACCATCAAGGAAGCCGTCCCAAAAATCATTTATTAGAAAAGCTAATTTATTTTTATTTGCGTATACTGCATATATGTATTTGCACACCGCAGGCATACCAAAGTCATAAAACAGCCCTGCCTTGAAAGAGTCAGAAGATATGGGTTTTATATCCAACCCTGTCCCGGCAATTACTAAGTTTTCTGCTTTACTATCGTAACTAAATAAAGACTCAAAACCCTCTGTGTAGTAAGAAGGGTCTGTGTTACTGAATATTGTTTCGTATCCGCCGCTAACGTCCTCCTCATTATTCATAAAAGGTATTTGGTAGTCCACGTATTCTTTATGTCCTATATTCTCATTATATTTAGCGTGATCACTTGCATAGTTATTATTTTTATAAGGACAAGGGTCAATATAATCAGTTGACTCTATTAAGCATATATTCTTGTAAATTCTTTCTCTTCTTTGTTTCTCATTATCGCCACCAACTACAATTATTTTTAAGTCTTCGCTTTCACTATAAAACTGCCCTCCTCCTTTTGAAAAGCTACCAAAAGTTTTTACACCACTTTCTTCATCGCTATTTTTGTATATATATCTGTAACTTATATTTTTATTTAATTTAACGTTATATGTATATGTACTACCAGAATAACTAATTCTCTCTACCTGAGTAGTCTCCCTGTATAATAAATTTTTATGAGATTCGAATATCTCCTGATTGACCCAATGTATGCTAGGTTCTGAATCACTACTCGCAGGAAAAGGTATATTGAGATTTTTACTTTGCCAATCTAAGCCTTTAGATGTCTCGCCAAACAAATATTTGGCAACAGTTGATAGCTCAAAATTAGCCCTAATTTTCTTACCCCTAAAGACTTTGTTGCCCCAGTTATCTGCTCTTTTATTATTTAATTCTGTCCTAGCAGCTTCCAAGAAGAACATTTGATTAGATATCAGTATAGGGTTCATTAAGGTCGTGTTGCCTCCTTCGTCCCCGTTATATATACTTGGCAAAATACTCTCCACCTGCCTATATGTGCCGTCTTCTATAGTTTTTAATTCAAAATAATTAAGTAATTTTATGAAGTCTCCATTGGCAACGTCGACTTTATTATAAATATCTAAACTGGTGTCTTTCGAAAATATCTTTAATAATTTAAATTTTGTTTCTGTAACGTTAGACGAGACATTCTTGCTATCAAGTCTTGCAAAGTAAACGTCTATCTTATCTGGAGTACCTTGCTTAATCAAACCTACCGCGTCCCCGTCGTTTACGTCGATATCTGTTACAGTTATGACTTCAGCAGCAGAGACTCCCGCTAAAGTAGTCCAATTACAAATATTTTCTAATACTCCCCCGGGCTTAGCTATGTCATGATAAGATATAGAGTTCACTTCTGTATCAAAAACATATTTTAAATCAGCTTCTTCTGAATTGTCAGTTAGATAACTACCAACCTTTTGGTCAGTTTTCAGATCTTCGAACGTTATTTCTCTCCTGTCTAGCTTTTTAAGTCTAAACCTTATAGCTTTATTATCTCTTTTGCCTTTTGCAGACACCATAGACAAGCCATATAAATTTTGCTGGAATTGAGCAAAGGGAACAAAAGAATAACCTATACTATTTTTAAGAGTTACTATTCTATTCCCCTCTTCTACATCTATTCTCCTAGAAAACGAACCTTCGTAGTCGGAGCCTTCTATTTTAGCTTTGCTATCAAAATCAGTTGCAAAGTTAAGGTTTAAACTTTTTATAGATCCATCTGCAGAAAACGGAAGAGAATCTTTTTCTGAAACAGCTAGCCTTACTATGCTTTTTTGTTGATTTTTATCTGTTTTAAAATTATTTTGAAATGTTAAGCTTGATTTTATTTCATATTCATAACCGGGATAATCTACGCCTTCGCCGAACTTTACCCTAAATACAAACTTATCTGGATCATCTCCTCCTGTCATTTCTACAACATCCGAATATGTGGAGCTGTACGATGTAACATCTTTATGTTTGGGTATCTCAAATTCAAAATAATGCACATCTTTAAACTTGACCTCTTCGTTTTCTGACTCTACTTCCTTTACTTTTTCTTTTCGGTATACTCCTTGTATATCTTTTAACTTTCTGTTTTGCAAAAGCTCAACGTTTGCACCGTAAGAATATACTTTTTCTACAGTTGCGTTTATAAATCCATTTTTGTGATCATCTGAAGAAGAAGCTGTCCATATCGGGTATTGCACTCCAGAAGTAAGTCCGAATGCTGTGTTTTTGTCTACTTTTTTCTTTATAGAATCGTTTAAAACCTTAAACTCTTCGTTTAGCTGTTCAGACTCTTCATCTTGATTTAATTTTATGTCTTCTTTGTTAATAAACTGAGAAGCTTTTAATATAGCAAAATTAGAGTCCTTAAGTTGATAATCAGACTTTCCAGCAACCCCAAAAAACCTCTCTCCCGGCTTATATGTTTTTCCGTTATATATCACACAAGGAGCAAGAACCTTAGTCTCAGTGCCCGAATATTTATATTTACCATAAGGCACTCCTTGTGAAGTTGATTTTATAGCAGAATTAACAAAGTTCAACTCGGTCTCGTCAAAATCCTCTAAAACATAAGCCCTATCAGGTTCTATTCCAGTAAGAGTAACTAAATTATTTCTTTCATCAAATTCTTTACAATGCGTCAATCTTTCATGGCCAGTGTTCATAGCGTAAGCTATTACTTTCTTAGGCATATCCCAAGACAACCTTAGACCAGAAGTTATATAGTCTATTGGGTTTGTATCGTAAGTCACATCAACTACTTGACTTTTTTTATTTCCATGAATAGTCACACCAAATTGATAAGCTTTATTATAAGTGCTTATACTTTCGTAACCACTACTATAGTCCAACGGAACATAAAGGTTTGTCTGAAAGAAATTAGAAAACTTATGTAGGCTTGCTACAAACTCAAGCATAATTTGCTTCCTTGTTCTCATCTGACTGTCAAACTCAGCTTGATCGAAGTAATCTTTATCTCTTTCTAGGTGAGCTATATCTGCGTCGACAAGTTTTAAATACCATTCTTTCCTGTTGTATCCGGGGCATTTTCTATAAGTTACCGTGTCTGCATCTGTGTAAGTAGCTTTTTCACCAAAGTACAGTTTTTTAGATTTAGCGCCAACAGTAACGTCAACATTAGATCTAGACGCATTTATTAACTTAACTGAAGATACAGTAGAGGTTATATTTGCAGGCTGAGTTATAACGTAAGTCTTATCACTTGAAGATATAGAGTGTAAAGGTTTAGATACTGTATGGTTTTCAGATTTATCAACAATAACACTATTAGTAGCTATAGTACTAGTATTATGTTCTTCATCTTGCTTATCAATCTTTTTATCAAACACATTACATACTGTATCCGAAAGATTAATGTAAGCTAAATTTATATTAGAGTCGGTATCATAAATTACATCGTAAGCTTCTTTCATTACGATTATTTTATTAGCATAAAAGGATTTATTTAAATATGCTTTCTTTCTTAACTTGTTGTCTATAAATATATCATTGTATGTATCTTTTTGAGTTATAGTTGGATTACTGGCACCGCTCTGTACGCCTTTAATAGCTATCTTAGTTCTTATTGGTTCTACAATATCACTTCCATCTGAATATCCTGCTAAATAATATTCGCTAGTAAATTCGCTGCCTACCGAAGTAAGCTTTCTCATAGAGTAACCAGAGTCTACACTGCTCCTGTTGTATAAATGAAAAGTCGTGCTCTGGCTGTGTTTAAATACATAATCGTAATATTTATTTGTTAATAATATTTTATTATTTACTGAACTATCCAACACGAACTCATTTAAATGACATACAGGTTCATTAGGTGTAGAAAAGCCGCTAGAACTAACAGCCACTGGTTTGTAAGATTGAGTTCTTTGAATGGTACCTTTTTTATTTTTTATAGTATAAGAAAGTCTATATTTCTCTACTCTATGGGTATAATCATATGTGTTATATTCAAATTTTTGTTTTTTCTTTGCGTCCATTACCTTTACAAAAGGGATCAAAGTTGTTGCAAAGAAATCATCAGAATCAAAAGAAACTCTATCTATATTTTCTACATCAAAAAGCACAGCTTTATTTTCATATATAGCAGAAGATATTAAGATGCCAGTAGATAAAGAAGTGAAAGACACATTTGCATTTCCATTTTCTGTTATGAAATTATCACCATCAACAACTAGATCTACATAAGAATTTTTAGAAACGCTATAAACAGAATCGCCATTTATGTTCGCACTTGCGTTAGAATTTTTTAAGTATAATATAGCTCCAGTATTGTTTACTACCTTAATCCTACCAAGGCTCACGTTTAAAAGCATAGGCGCAGAAGCTGAGTTAACAGTAGAAGCAGTAAACACCCCTCCAGAGACGTTTGATATTGAGTTACCCACTGTCGACACGGTTAAACCATGGTTAGAGTCGGAGGTTACATCAGAGAAAGACAAGCTACTTTTAGTGAATTTTATTTTCTTCCCTGCGCCAGAAGCTATTGACAGACTAGCACTAGAACCATTTAAATTTTTACCATCTGAACTTATAAGATCTATTGTAGATCTAGAACTGTTGATAACCGTAAAATATTGATCGTAGTCTAAATTTATAGCAGGCGGCACGTATACATCAGCAGAGTAAGCTAGCGAAGACATAAAGTTGCCATCTTCAGAGTCAGCAGTATCTAGAACTCTTTTTCTTTTCTTAATATATCTAACGTCAGAAAAGGAGAACTCCAGCAATTGCTCTTCTTCTTCCTCGTCGACAGGATTAAGACTTGAATCAAAAACCAAAGCGTAAGTCTCTCCTATTAAATCTCTAGTAGATATTTTTAAAACCTTATCTTTTGCTAAAAATACTTTTGGAACAACAGATTCAGCAGAAAGCTCTATAAGCTCCGAATCCGTATTGTAAGTAGAGAGCACTTGCGTTTCGCCGTCTACAGTCTCTTCCTCAAAATACTCTAATAGTTTATCGTTGAGTCCGTCAAGCTCGGAATCGCTACCTTCCTCTAAAGCAGAAATTGTAGATATTTTAACGTTTTCAAAAGCTGTGTTTATAATATTTAGCTTTCTGATCTCAGGTTCAACTAACCCCCCTAGCCTATAATAATCACCAGCTTCAATCTCCACAGCTTGATCGAAAGATATTTCTTTAGCCTCAGCGCTAGAAAGACTCCTGTATCTAGCTCTTAACTTAAGATTTAATTGCTTACCAAACACATGATAAGTTTTACTACTACTTGGTTGTGGCTGGGCAAATTCTATATCTATTTGTTGGTCAGTTATAGGGTCTACAGAGTTAAACAATACATAACTATAATCATCTTCTTCCTCTTGAGCATCTAAGTCATCAAGAACAGTAGTGTATTCATACTGAGAATATAAAGTGAGATCAGTAGATAACTCTTGAACAGGGGAGGCGGATATATTAACTAACCCAAAAGAGAAATCATCATCGTCAAAGTTATATTTGGCACTAGAGTCAGCCTTGTAAAGATAAGGACCTACGAAAGCCGTGTCTCTTTCTATAAATATTTTCTTGCCATCATGTATATCATAGTCAAGTATTATCTCTCCCACCTTACTTGTTATGAAATTCTCTTCTGGCCCCTCCTCTTCGCCTTCTAAACTAACATTAAAGTACCCCTCATTATCAGAAAAAGCGTACCCGCTAGCAGTAAATTCCCATTCTTCTTCGTTGTAAGTAAGACTAACAGTAGTGTTGCCGCTAAAATCAGCAGCAGTCATAAATAAAACCTGCTTTGCGCTTACAGTAGCGCTTTGAGTGCCCCCAAAATTTACAACAGAAACTGGCATGTCGCTCATATTGACTATAGCAACGTTGTCTAAATTATCCCATGTATCAGGTAGAACTATCTTATTGTCTTCGTCGTATTGACCTTCTTCGTATGTATAAAATACAAAGTTATAATCAATAGGATTATTTTTTTTACTTAAACCTAAATTCTTTCTATCTAATATATGTATTTCATTTTTAGGATAGTATATAATATCTCTATCATTCGTATTTAAATCTTGAATAGTAAAGCTTCCATTGCTAGTATGTTTATAAGCTCTATTTTTAACCAAAGAATCTGTAGATGAATCATTTGTATTTTTGATTGTAACACTGTCAAGTCCGCCATTTACAAAGTAATGATTATCAAAGTCGTTATCGGTCAGCGCAGCTTGGGCATAGAAATTGCCAGTAATTAAAATTTGGCTACTATCTAGAGCAGTTATATCAGTTGTATCAGAAGAATTGTAGCCATCAACGAGGTAAACACCAGAAGCCGTAGAATCTGTAGTTGAATAAACGCCCCTATTATCCAAATTATACTCATTGTACTTGTTTGCCGCCAACGCACTACCTATATTCTCTTGAGACGAAAAATCTTTAGGTTGAGTAGATCCAGCGCTTAAGTTTATTACATGAGCACTAGTGGAAAAGCTGTCTTCTACATAAAAGTATTCAGAGAAGAAATTATATGAGCCAAGACTTGTCGAAGTCACCTGACTAGAAAGACCCTCATCAGCAAAAAGCTCAAACTCATTTTCATTTACAGTTTTTATGTAAAGCGACTGAGTGGTTTGCTCCCCTGTTAAACTTAAATTGGCAGCTAAAGAAGTTCCTGCTCCTTGCACGTCCTTCGTTGATAATTTGCCATCCGCTAAGTCAAATACACTAGTAGCTATATTTATATTGTTAGTGCCATCTCCTGCGGCTTTGTTTATATATACAAATACTTCGTTAGGAGTTTCAAAAAGGTAGCCTTCATCCGTTTCTTCTACAAGGCCTTCGCCTATTTCTCCTACAGCGAATTCAATTGGGGCAAGTATCCTATTGCCACTATCAACACCTTCGTCGACATATATAAAAAACTTATCAGTAGTAGTATTAAAAACAAGTAGAGTTTCGCCTTGACTTATGGATGTTCCAGTTTTAATTGTGCCATTAAAAGAATCCGGATTCCAAGAACTTTTTTCAAGATAGTAATCAACAACGGTTAAGTTGGCCAAATCAAAAGTTATTTTTTGTTTATCTTTAAAGTTATGATTGTGTAAGGTAAATTTATTACCACCTAAAGCAGATATCCTCAACTCCCTATGCGTGTCAGCTAAGGTGTATTTGTCGCCCATAGACTCCCCTAGAAACCTTTTAACATCTAAAGTAGATGCAGAACCGTCAAATATTACTACGTCCTCATGATTTACGGTATTAGCTCTATCCAGAGCTTCGCTTTGAGTAGATGAGAATTTCTGATAAGGATTTTCCTGTTCTGTATCGGCAGAAAAAGAACAAGACGAAGAGCTGAAAGAGTCTATTATCTGTACTTCAAGGCTTTCTATAGGCCTTGTCTCATAATCATCAGGTCTATTTATGTCAGAAGACATCGCTTCTTTAGGTAATAAAATAGTAGACTCACTATTTGAAGAGTTTATTATATCTACTTTAAAGTCAACGTTTTCATTAAAACTATCACCAAGAACAGGTAATTCAAAAGAAGTCGAATCATTATAATTTATTATTACTTGGTCTTTACTGCTCGCAGAATGAGTAATCTTTTTTATGCTAGATTGGATTATAGTTTCAAAAAAGAACTTGCCAACCTCTTTGCCAGTACCAGCTTCTGCCCTATAAACCCTAATAGCTTTTGATCTAGAAATATTAGAAGTATAGCCAGAGTCTTCATCTATCTGACCTTCGCCTTTTTCGTAAAATTTAAGAGAGTCTGTTGAGCTCGATGGATATACAGAAAAGTCCTCAATACTTAAAGAACTGACAATAAATATTTGAAAATCATTTGTGTAGGTAGCGTCTCCATCGAACTTCATATCTATCTGGTCGGCTTCCTCGTTAGCTAAATAAACCCTGCCGTTAGACTCGGGGCCTATGACTAAACTACTAGTGCTTAATACGGGTGTATTCTCGAAAGACCAACCGTACAATTCTTTCTTTACAGTTATTGCTAACTCGCCCGGTTTCGAGACGTAATTTAAAGCACCATCTATGAATACTCTTATAACTCTAGTTTTAGCCTGACCTATAAAGTCAGACCTGAGATCAATAGTATCTATCTGAGATCTAGTTATAGTAAAGAAAAACCCTGTGCTAGTACTAGTAGAGTTAAGTCTAACATCTACATTTTCATTATGGACAAACACTGATTGATTATCAGAGTTAGTAACATTAAGCTGATTAAAAGATAAAACATCCACATCTACTGCGGCCCAAGAAGCCGCCCTGACTCCCGGATTTGCTGATGTAGAACAAGTAAACTTCCTAGCAGCCCTCTTTGGCATATAATTAATAGCTGCAGAATCTACTGAGAAGCCTGACTCAGGAATGACTTCCAACTGATGATCCGTTGAGTTCACAAGCGTAACATCTTGACCATTAGAAAACCCGCTAGGTAAATAGACTTTAGAATTAGTATCAATGAATACAGTCTCTGAAGCGTCATTAGGAGTAAGTACGATTTTTTCGTGGTCTAGAACAATTACCCCAGAGTCCACAACATTTTGCTTAGCCTTGCTAGCACTATAAGCAACGCCAGACAAGCCACCTAACGTATGATTATTAACAGGGGTTAAGCCAACAATATCACAATCACCCGTGGATATATTAACCACAGTCGTCTCTTGAGAAATAGTAGAAGCGTCTAACTTGCTTAAGCCATCTACGATAACAAAATCTCCTTCAGATTCTGAATTATTTGTATTGCTAACTGAAGGTAAGATTGTATCTAGGTTAGTAGGTGTACCTTCTACACTAGCAGAGTCACCAACTTCGACTGTAGAAACTTTGCCAGCTTGGTAAGTCGAGTCTACGGTACTAGTACCCACGTTAGCTATCTCAACAGAGTAATCTCTTCCCTCAAAAGTTAAGTCAGCGTTAGATCCAGAAACCAAGAAAGTTTTACCGTCATCATCTGCGTTTATAGTATAGCTTCCAGTAACGTATGGGTTGTTATAAAATTTATGAACAGGCTCAAAAGTTAAACCACTAACAGCAGAGTTGCTAGTAGTATCATTTGCTCCAGTTATGTAAGATTCACCAACAAAACTAAACAAAGAGTCTTCGCTACTATTATTAGCTGTATACTTTTGAAATTCATTTAAACCCTCAAAATGGCTACCCGTAACAGAAGGAGTAAAGAATATTTTAGTGTTGCTGGCATCGTAAAAGCCACTTTCGGCACGCTTAATATCGTTTACATCTTTTTCGTATCTAGTTAGACTTAAACCGCTTGGCTTGATACTTACCACAGTATCTACATCAGATAGGCTGGATATAGCACTAGCATCATTATGCATTATCCTCAGGCCTGTTATATTTGATATTTCGTAAGGCTTATCGTTTTCTAAATCAGATAAGGTCTCAGTAGATCCTACTGTATCACTAGCAGAGGTGCTGTTAACAGATATAGAGCTTAGTTGCAAGATGCTATTTGTTGAAGAATTAGTTAATATTTTTTCGCTAGAGTCTTTATGTATTACGTAAGTTTCTGTTTCGTCAAGAGTTATAACAGCTTGCTTTAAAGTAGAGTCGATTGTTGTATGGTTAGAATCCGCAGCAAGATTTGTTAAAGTATTTTTTGTAGGCATCGTGACCTCTAACGGTAAAAAGTTATACTTCTTAAATACTTCAGTATTAGTACTATCACTAGCTATAGATAATATTTGTTTTTTCTGTACTCTAAATTCTATATCCTCGGGTTTATACTTTCTAGTTACATCCGTTTTTAACACAAGTGTCGGTAGGATAGAAGCGTGGGATAAATTACCATCAGGTCTGGACGATAAGGAAAAGGAATCTTCATAAAAAATTAGATAGTCCTCAAAGCTTTCAGTGGCGTCTACATTTGTCCAATTTGACCCAGAGTCTACGGAATGCTGAAGTTGGTAGGTCCAACCTTCCTGAGCAGACCTAGAGCCCTTAAACCCAGTGTCAGCGACAACAAGAGCGTCTTTAGTATAGAGCCTATATACATACTTTGTTACTCTAAGTCTTGAAGCGTTAGCAAAAGATGTGTTGTTAGTTGATTTTAATGGTATATTTTTAAAATCTTCTCCGCCTTTTTTATTTAATCTTATGTCTTGTATTGTTGAGTTACCTAAATACTCGTAGTAATAAGGTGCGGCAGCAGTAGTAAATGGCTTCTCTACTTCACTTGAGCTTTCCTCTCTAGTTGAAAAAGCATAGCTATCTGCATTTATATCAAAGTCTTTTCCTACAGGAGTACCTTCATAGTTTTTATTTATATGTGGATTATTAGGCGCTCTATATGCATAGTTATTAAAATATTTTACCGTCGCCCTTGTCTCCATTGGGGAAGACTCATTAGCTGAAGTAACACCAAGCCACTCGTAACCATGTTTAGTCGTGAAAGGTTCAGAGTCTTCGTTAGGTAAACTATAGTCACTTGGAACAGAAGAATTATCAAGAGTATTTCTATTTATTATCCAATTAGATCCTGTCTCTACTTTTCTATTATAGTTATATTTAAGAATTTTATACTTTAATGGGTTAGACTGCTCTGCGAACTCAGCTTTAGTCGCTGTGAATTTCTTAGTGTATAAAGACTTGCCAATATATATTCTAGGTTGGTATAACCTTGCAACAAGAGTGCTTTTGCCTATTTCTAGAGGTTCATTTTTATTAGAAATAAAATTGTCATAATTACATTCAATACTCTTTTTCTCTTCTCCTTCTATATATATATTTAAAATATAGCCTCCAGATTTTGGTGTTTTTGTTATTGCAACATGCTGCCATCCAGACCCCAAAGTTATGCCTTGTATTTGGTCTTGCTCAGCATTATTAAAGTTCACAGCAAGAGTATTGGCATCAGACATATATACTTTAAAGCATCCGGGTCTTTCGAGAATTGTACCTGTTCCGCTGTTCTTCTTTATCCAAAACTCTATAGAAAATTCTCCTTCTAAAATATTAAAAGCTCTGTTACTAGCTACGGATAAATACTGAGTTGCATCAGCTTCTAGATTAAGAGCATGAATAGTACCGCTCCAGCCTGTGTCAGATACAGTTTCAAAGCTTTCGTTATTTTTTATCGCATGATAATTTTTAGATATGTCATAAAATTTATTACCAGTTGCACTTTTAAGTATTAAAGAGTCAGGAGACTCAGAGCCTACCTGCATATTACCATAGCTTGTAAGTATTCTACTAGGAGCCCACTCTAAGATCCTATACTCTGATAAAGTTGTGCTTGTAACATCCGGCCCAGTGCTTATAACTACTGAAGACGTAGAAGTCGCCTCATGTGCATGAGAAAGAGTAGTCCAAGTTTTTCCACTGTCTGTGCTACGCTGTAATTGATAATAATACCCTTGATTTATTTTTGTAGCGCCCGGAGTATAAGTAACATTATCGGCAGTGGCGGCAGTAGGAGTTATCTTTGTCCCGAAGTAGGCTAATACAGCATAACCCTTCTGTCTTTCTATATCTTGTTTATTTATAATACTGCAATCGAAATCTCCCGGCCTAAAAACTTCCCTAGATACTTTGTTAACAAGTTTGAAATCGTCAATTATACTATGTACGTTATTAGAATACGTAAACTCTTCATAAACAGAAGGTTGTAAATTAAAGTAATCATAGTCACTAAATGGATAATTTGCATTTTTGAAATCCTCTTTATGATATGTTTGAGTTACATACAGCTTCTCTTGGCCAACAGAGTCTGGGTTTGGAGTCGACACATCAACAGAAAAGGGTTTAATAGACTGCTTCGTGCCGTAAGAAGTAAACATTGGGCCTCTAAAGTTAGCTTGAGAAGAAGTGTCCGAATCTATATAAATGTCTCTCTCTAAGTAATATACTTTATCATCTTCTATAAATTGCTTCAAAGCGCTAATATCTTGCTTCTCACCATTTGCCATTATAGTCAAGGAAGCTACATAATTTTTTTCAAAAAATAGATTACTTCTTTTAGCGAATTGTTGTTTGTTGTTTTTTAAATTAGATATTTTTACAGAACCGTCAGATCCGTCTATATTAAGCAAAGAACCATTTGTTAGCGTAAAGTCAGTTCTATAGTCACGATCCAACAGGTAAGGAGGAGGCGGTATATAAAACAGATCCTCAAGCTCGCTACAAGAATCCCCTATACAAGTCGCACTTTCGCCTATTCTTATATCCTTCTTTTTTCTAGGGTAAAAAGTTTCTTCTGTTACTGGGTTGTTGTCAAACGTTTTGTACTCTGTCAGAGCGTAATGAGCACTTAAATCATCGGAGTGTTCACCCTGAAAAAAAGCTTTGTGAGTTTCTCCCGCAGAGTTGTAATGCAAAACAGAATCTGAAAAGGTTGTATTGTAGCCTGCCTTAGGGCATACTAAATATTTTTCACCAGAAGTAAAGTAAGAATAACCCACTCCACTAGCGACAGATTCAGCTACTACTTCAGGATTCAGCTGACTTGAACTATTGAGTAAATAACTTGGGCCAAAGTCTAGTATTTTGGTCTTATCGGCAGGATCCTTTCCTTTTATTACATCTATATCACTAACGCTCGTAGAAGAAGCTTCTTCAGATAATATATCAGGAGTCTGTCCAAAAAAGTTAGAAACAACTGGCTTATATACTCCACCTTCTTGACCCGTATTATAAAAAACCTGCTGACCAACACTTACGCTCTCTCCAGTTTCATAGTACAACTTTTTAGATGTACCAACAACAGGGACAAACTGATACTCTAATTCATAAAAATTTTTATCATTTCCATCACCAGTCAGGAAACCGTTTTGCCCCGTAGAAAAAGGAGAGAAAGCCAAGTCTAAAGAAGTAAATTGTTCGTATACAGGAGTGCCTTGCCCTATATCTCTTAATGTAGATTTTTGATTGACTTTTAGAGACTCTCCGCTTCTAAAAGTTAAATAATCAGTCTTTACTCTATTAGAGACAGGGTCAGCTATATCTTCTTTTATTTTACCTTGAGCGTCTCTCTCTGACTTACCCCAGTCATCTATAAGATCAACCTCAAAGTAGTCGTTAGTTTTATTTTGATCGTTAAAAGAAGAATTATCTCCACTTGGAGCAACTACCTCATAAACTCCAGAGACATCAAAAATTACATTTGTATCGACATAATCACTTAAATCTTCATCATCATTAAAAGGAAAAGTTACATTATGCTGTATTGTTTCCCATTCTGGAGGGTTAGATTCATTATTACTTTTTCTAGTTACTTTTCTCTCTAAACTGTAATTTTGAGTAGGATCTACTTTTACATTTACTGTTCTTCTTGCTGTAAGTTCATTAACTAGACTAGACTTCTTATAAACGCGATTACCTTGAGCATCATCTTCTTCTAAAAAATCTCCACTATTTAACACTTTATACTCTGTAAAAAGTTCGTTCTCTAAAGACTCGTAGCCTCTATAGACAGAAGCTCCCCCGTCTATGTCTTGAGTATGGCCATCCACAAAACCGGCAGCTTTAATTCTATTTGCTACGCTTATACTTTGATCTTGTAATGTCTCTATCAAATCGTTGCTAGAAAAGCCCGTGACTTGATTCCAGCCAGAAGCCAGACTAACTAAAGCTCCATTGTCGCTATTGTCATGTTTATGTACAGTTGAAGTTTTACGATAGACCAAATAACCTTTATCTGGACTGTCTTTAACAACACTGCCTATCCCGTCAACTGGGAAAGTTATAAATGGCCTACCGTGCGTTACACAACCTAAGTCGTTTAAATTTTTTGCATGTACAAGATACTCATCTCCTTTTAGCTCACATTTATCTAAAAACAGTAAAGTCCTAGGTATTTTGCCATCTAAAAATTGGCTATTTATTTCTAATCCTTGTATATTTTGATCAGAATGGACTATGTCATCTAATATAATCTCCTGTTCACCAAAGTATCTTCCAGAAGTTAAAATTCTTGCGTTGTAATTACTATCGGTTTCACCCTCAAATCTAGGAGCTTCAGAAATGTAAGGCTCAAACTCTGTTAGCCCGGCAAGCCTGAGCCTATAATTGTACTTTGGGAAGTCTTTTGCAACTTCTCCAGCAAATACAGTCTTAATAAAATTTATATTATTAGTGTTTTCCGCCATACCTTAAGCCTTAAATATAATTACACATTAGCCATTAGTTATCTCCCTAGGATCTACATAATAATAAGAAGTCGGATCTTCTTCCGATGATCTAGACGCTAATTCGCTATATTTCCAGTTTAATGATTCCACTTGACCCGGAGCATTGTAAAAATTGTAAAAAGGTGTTACAAATTGTCCCGCCATTGCCCGAAGATAGAAGTCCATTTGAGCATATGGATCTGTTTTTAAAGGAGCATCAACGCCAACATAAGGAATCAGCTTTAAAAAATAAAAACGAGGTAAACATGCACCAAAAGGTCTGTATCCTATTCCTTCGTGAACATCAGTACTTGTTCCGTAATCTCCAATCATTCTTCTTTTACAGTTATAGCCACTTCTACCCAAATGTTTATGCATTAAATACTCCACAACCGCATTTTCATCAGTTCTATACCTCTCTTTTTTCAAAAGACTCGCAGATACGTTAGACCACCCCCTTGAATCAACCAAAGAAGGACCCCCTTTGACCCCCTCTAACGGTCTATCCAGCTCCACTCTCACCAAATTAACAGGCGTCATTAATGAAGGCTGTCCGGGGACTTTCTTGCTAGAAGGGTTCGCTATGAAAGACCCAAGGCCTAAACGACTGCCAAAATTATCAACTAAAGTGCAGCTAACAACTTTGTAAGGTTTTTGAGTAACTGCAGGGCAGGATCTCAAATACGCAGAACGATACCCAGTAACTCCATACTCAGCTAAATTTGACTGTTGGTAGCTTATACCACCATATCCGTCATTAACAATCCCCCTATTCTCTGTGCTGTTAGTGTTAAAGATGCGATTCATATTACTGGGACTTTTAGACAAAAAGACCTGAAGCCTAGGTCCGGGAACATTTCTTGGGCTCAAAGGAACCCTAAGTAATTCTTGTCTTATAATATCATACTTAACACTAGTGCTACGTTCGTACTCTCGAGATCTATGATGGCACCTATTATTTAAAAAGCCCATTATATCTCCGTAAACGCTAGGTTTATATATATTGCTAGTAGCAGGATGATAATGGACACTATTCATAAACATGATCCACTCATTACTCTCAAAAGGATAAGATTCATAAGGGCTAGGTACAGCTTCTCCAGAGATACTTTGATCAAAGTTTTTTGTAACATCTACAGGCATGGAAGACGAGTCAAACTTGGTTATACCATCTAATTCATAAAGCCCGATATTGTCTTGTCCAATTTCCGATCCATTATCAATATAAGACTGGGTGCCAGCAGTAATAATAGTACCATTAACTAAGTTAGCGCCCATGTACTTTATTCCATTCCCATAAACATAGTATTTTTTACCCCTTATTAACGGTTTATAATTAGCATTAGGCAGCTCATTTAAATTATTTACAATATCGAAGCCTTGAAAATTGCCCTTTGAACCTTCGTAAAATGTGCCTGCTGGCTCTACACTTGGTTCCATATGTTTTAAAACTGTAGCCCTTGCTTTCTTAGGTAAATATTTATTAAATCTTCTAAAATACAATACCCCCTTCCCTCCTTCTTTCCTATAGTCCACTAAGTCATGCCTATCCGCCATCCTCATATAAGAACTTACAAATTTTCTTGCTGACTCATATAAGGGGCTCGAACTAACTTTTTGCATTAATGCTGGCACAACGTCTGATCCATATATATTTTGTCCCGAACCATATTTTAAATAGTTTTTCCAAATTCTATTAGCATCATAAAAATTGTGACCAACAATTCCAACGCCGGGGGCGTCCATCTGTATCATACGATGAAAAGGATTCCCTCTATTGCTTTGCGCTGTAGCTACCCTAAGAAGTGAGTACAAGTCCTGAAAGCCCGGTCTCTGCTTCATTACTATTAAAGGTTCTATACTAGCTGAAAATAAATTATCATCTAATTTTAACTTTGTTATTACAATTTTTCTTGAAGCGTCATTAACTAACCAATTATTTACAGTTTGCCCGTTTTGTAAAGTCTGCTCGTCTAGATTAACCCAAAAGCCTTTCTTACCGCATACACTGGAGTCTCTTCTTTCTGATATGTAAATTTTTGTTTTTCCACCTGAAGAAGAACCAACTTTTACGAAGAACGGTTTAC
>Ga0114933_10001089_pt1 | contig 31122 bp, 34 predicted proteins | sample 4SBtaG_FD_89691 | JGI IMG/M metagenome (GOLD analysis project Ga0114933, IMG submission 89691) | Deep subsurface microbial communities from Kolumbo volcano to uncover new lineages of life (NeLLi) - 4SBTROV12_W25 metaG | ecosystem: Environmental > Aquatic > Marine > Volcanic | place: Kolumbo... | reverse complement strand
GGGGGTGCGGACGAAGACGGCGTGCCCGCTCTCGTCCACCTCGCCGACGACGTGGTCGGCCCAGCCGAGGTCGTCTCGCGCGAGCACGTGGACCTGGCGCGTGCCGGTCACGAGGATCCAGCCGTCCATCACCTCGAGCTCCCGGGCCGAGTAGTCCTCGGAGAAGTGCGCGAGGGTTCGCGAGCGCTCGAAGTCAGGGCCCTCGAAGAGGCTCACGCGGCCATCGGCCTGCTGTCCGTAGGCGTAGTGCCAGCCGTCGCCTGCCAACAGGTCCTCGTCGCCGTCGCCGTCGAGGTCCGCGAGCGCCAGGCTCCGCGCACCGCGATGGGAGGCCAGGCGTCGGTCGCCGAGGGCGACGTAGCCGTCGCTCTTGGGTTCGGCCCCGTAGACATGGGCGAGCACGACCTCGTCGCCCACGGGCACGCTGCGCGTCGCGAGGATCCCGCTCGCGGCGACCTGGAGATCGTCCTGGAACCAGCCGGCCTCGACCACCCGGGAGTCGGCGTAGCGAGCGACCCAGAGCCGCCCGTCCACGACTCGAAGCTCGGGAACCTGCGTGCGCTCTCCGGAGAAGGTGGCGATGCGCTTCGAGCCGCTCTTCGAGATGCGCTCCAGGTGCGCCGGACCGCGGTAGTCCCGGCTCATGCCGGTGGCGACCACGAGCTCCTCGGCCCCGTCGCCGTCGAGATCCCCGGCCGCAGCGCGCTGGAAGGTGCCCTCCAGCTCCAGGCTGCCGCCCGGCCAGCTCAGCACGCCCTCGTGCACATAGAAGAGCTCGTCCCAGCCGTCCCCGTCGAGGTCGGCAGCGGCCACACCCTGACCCGCCGGATCGAGCTCGACGGCTTCACCGACCACGGGCTGCGCCAGCTCGGCGCTGCAGGAGAGCAGGAGGAACATGGCCCGCGTCTATCGCGGTATCGTGGCCCCTGAAGGGCACATGCATCGAGAGCCGGACATCGCCACGACCTCGACGGTCCGACCGGCGGCTTTCGGGATCTACGACGAGGGAAACAGCGTGCGCTCGCTGTACCTCTCTCCGCTCGATGCCCACCGGGTCATGGAGCCCTTGCTGGGCGCCCTGGGCCACGCCACCCCGGTCTGCCTGGGAGACGCCCCGGCGCCGCGCGGGGCGCGCCCTCTTCCGAGCGGCGGCTGGGTGGGAACCACGGACCACCTCGCCGCGCTCGAGGCCCCGGCCGAGCTGCTCTTCGTAGAGCGCCCTCGCATCGCCGACCTGGAGGCCTTGCCCGGGAGCCTGTTGGCCCACCCCGACAAGGCCCTGCCCGGCCGACTGGTCGCCCGCGCCGCGCTGATCCTGACGGTCCACGACCACGCCATCGTGCTCTCCCGCGACGACGGCATCCTGGCCGCCTGCCTCGCCCCCTTGCTCGAGGGCCTCGCCGACGCGGAGCTGCCCCCGCTGAACGAGCTGCTCAAGCCGATGCCCGAGTCCGCCTGGCGCGAGGTCCGCGTCGACGCGCGTGACCGCTATCGGCTGATGCACCTGGACCTGCGCGACGCCGAGCGGAACCTCGAGGAGAACACGTGGGTGGCCCCCGGCGAGGGGGGTCGGTGGCGCGCGAGCTGGTCCTGGTAGAGCCTGTCATCGTCCGGACGAACGAGGCCCTCGACGCCGCGCTGGCCGAGCTGGAGGGCGCGGTCGCCCTGGACACCGAGTTCCACAGCGAGCACCGCTACTACCCACGGCTGATGTTGATCCAGCTGCGGGATCGGGCAGGTCGCATCGTGCTGATCGACGCCCTCGCGCCGATCGACCTCGGCGGACTGTGCGCCCTCGACGGCCGCGAGATCATCGCCCACGCGCCGAGCCAGGACCTGCTGTTGCTCCAGCGCCACGCCGGGTGGAAGCCCGGGCGCGTGCTCGACACGCAGACCCTCGCCGGCTTCTGCGGGCATGGCTGGCCACGGAGCCTCGCCGACCTGGTCGCCGAGGTCCTGGGCGGGGACGTCGGACCGACTTACTCGCTCTCCGACTGGAGCAAGCGCCCCCTGCCCGAGGAGCAGCTTCGCTACGCCATCGCCGACGTCGCCTTCCTGCATCGGCTCTGCGATGTCCTGGTCGAGCGCGCCGGTCCCGAGGGCGTCGAGGCCTGCCAGGAGCTCGCGCGCGGGGCCCTCGTCCCCTCCGACCCGAGCCGCGCATGGAGGGGCATCCCGGCCGCCGAGATCCTCTCCGAGAGGGGTCGGAGCGCTCTCCAGGGGTTGGCCGCCTGGAGGGAGACCACGGCCCGCACTCAGGACCAACCGCCCTTCCAGGTGGCCAGCAATGCGGTCCTGGTCGACCTCGCCAGGCGCCGCCCCTCGAGCGTCGGCGAGATGACGCGCAACCGACGCTTCCCTCGGCGTCTCGCGAAGCGGCACGCGGACGTCATTCTGGCGATCTGTGCCCGCGCTCGGGGCTCCGAGGTCTACGACCACCCCGCTCGCGTGCGCAGGGACGTGGTCGCCCGCGCCCTGGACAGCTGGGCGGCGGAGCTGGAGCTGCGCGAAGGCCTCGCAGCGCGGCTGGCCCTGCCCCTGGATCTGCGACGGGATGTCACGGATCGGCTGCTCGCACAGGAGCCGATCGGGCTGGAGGGGTGGCGATCCCACCGGGTCGCCCCCCAGTTGTCACGGTTTGTCATCGGGCTCAAGTCACTGGAATAACTAAAGTCCGCTCACAGACAACCTTACAAGCTTCTTACAATCGTCACGATTTGTCACAGGACGCCTTGCTGCGTCACGGAATGCCCCGCTACTGTCTTCGAGTGGGGAAACCCGCCACACCCTTCCTACGGAGAGAGAACATGCTCAAGGCCTTCATCAACGACGAGTCCGGTGCCACCGCTATCGAGTACGGCCTCATCGCCGGTCTGGTCGCCGTCGCGATCATCGCCGCCCTGACCGCCCTCGGCACCTCGCTGGACAGCCTCTTCTCGAGCGTCGCCAGCACCGTCAACACGGCCACTTCCTGAGGTCGCTCCGGCGCAGGTGAGCACTGCTCTCCTGCTGCTCGAGGCGATCCTCGTCATCGCAGCGGGTTGGGACGTCGCTCAGCGACGGGTTCCCAACCCGCTCGTGCTTTGTGGGCTCCTCCTCGGACCGACGCTGGCCGTCTTCGACGCCGGCTGGACGGGGCTGGGGCTGTCCGTGCTCGGTGCGGTGGTGGGCTTCGCGCTCACCTTCCCCCAGTGGGCGCTCAAGCTCATGGGCGGAGGCGACGCGAAGCTGTTCCTGGTCGTCGGCGCCTTCCTCGGTCCGGCCGTGGTCGTGGACGTCCTGATCTGGTCGCTCATGTGCCACGGGCTCGTGTCCCTGGGCATGCTCTCGATCCGACGCGTCCAGTCCCTGACGGGTCGGGTGCTCCTCCAGGACACCGCGCGCGTCCCGATGGCCGTCGCCATCCCCTTCGGCTGCGGGCTCGCAGTCACCTGGCCCCTCGTCGCGCCGCTGCTGGCCGGCATCGGCGCCTGAACCCTCACAAAGTCGTATACTTCCGCGACCATCGGGAGTCCTTTCATGCAGCAACGCCAGCAGACCGGTGGCCGGGGGAAAGCCTATCTCTTCCTCGGCGTGTCGCTGGTCGCCGCCGTTCTCGCCGCAGTGCTCGTCGTGAACCTGCTCAAGCGGGCTCAGAACCAGGTCGACCAGGCCCGGAAGCCAAGCGAGACGGTCGATGTCGTCGTCGCGACGCGCAACCTCTACATGGGCCTGCCGATCCAGGAAGGCGACGTCGGGGTGACCGCGCTCGCCCCTGAGATGGTGCCGGCCGACGTGGTCTTCACCTCGGTCGACCAGGCCATCGGCCGGACGCCCAAGGAGCGCATCCTCGCTCAGGAGATCGTGCGCTCCGAGCGCCTCGCTCGCCGCGAGGCCGGCGTCGGACTGAACGCCATCATCACCCCCGGCAAGCGCGCCATCTCGGTGGCAGTCAAGGCCGAGGAAGCCGTCGCCGGCTTCGTCCATCCGCTGAACTACGTCGACGTCATCGTCGTCATCAAGCCGGACGACCGAGAGACCGCCCAGTCCCGCGCCATCGCCAAGACCCTGCTCCAGGGCATCAAGGTCCTCGCGGTCGGCGACACCCTCGGCGGCGTCGGCGGAGACGAGACCGAGACGGCCAAGACCAAGAAGGGTCAGCCCGCAACGGTGAAGAAGACCAAGACCAAGTCCACCACCACCAAGGGCAAGCGCACGGTCACCCTCGAGGTCACCCTCGAGGAGGCCGAGCAGATCGCGCTGGCCGCGGCGAAGGGCGACATCGTCCTGGCCCTGCGTGCCGACATCGACATCACCCAGGTCGAGACCCACGGCGCCAAGGTCGACACGCTCGTCGGCCTCGTCCCCGAGGAAGACGCCCCGCTGACCACCATGGCGGTGCGCAAGACGACCAAGTCCACGAAGACCGGTCCCAAGGCCGAGGTCGTCAGTGGCGGAGACGTGACCCAGATCGAGTTCAACTCGGACGGCACGCGAGACGAGAGCGGCTCCAAGAAGCGCAAGCGCTGAGGGAAGAGATGCAGAAGCTGTTGGTTGCGTTGAGCCTGGCTGGTGCGGCGGTCTTTGCCGGCCCCTCCTTCCTCTCGGAAGCCCATGCCCAGGATGTGCCAAGGACCCAGTGGCTCGACGTCGAGGTCGGGCAGTCCTCGATCCAGAAGTCGAACCGGCCCTTCGCCCGGGTGCTGATCTCCGACCCGGGCGTGGCGGAGATCAAGCTCCTCGAGGAGGGGCAGTTCTCGATCCGCGGCCTGGCCGTCGGGAGCACGGACCTGTGGGTCTGGTACCGCGACGACACAGAGCACCCCGAGGTCTTCGAGCTCACGGTCCACCGCGACCTCTCCGACCTGATCCGCCGCACCGGCGAGCTCGTCAGCGACGGCCCGCCCCCGCGGGTCTACCCGCTCGAAGATCGCATCGTCATCGAGGGCTCCGTGCCCGACCTGGTGACGCTCGAACGCATCAGCGCCATCGCGATGGTCTACGACGAGGACTTCGTGAACCTGATGACCGTCCGCGGCGACCACCAGGTCCAGCTCGAGGTCGTCTTCGCCGAGGTCAGCCGCTCCGCCATCCGCGAGATGGGGCTCAACGCCATCTGGGGCAACGACTACGCCTCGGGCAGCATGGTGAACCCCTCGACGACGGGCGACCGAGGCACCGTAGCCACGCCGGACGAGCGCACCGGCGGCACCCAGATGACCGAGCTGCTCAACGGCGGCACCATCGCCTCCGCGGGCTCGGGCGCCTTCTCCTTCATGGGCGCGGTCGACGACCCGATCAACGTCGGCGCCATCCTGAGCGTGCTGGAGCAGCACGACATCACCAAGATCCTCGCGGAGCCGACGCTCGTCGCGCTCTCGGGCCAACAGGCCGAGTTCCTGGCTGGCGGCGAGATCCCGGTCCCGGTCGCCCAGACCAACAACCGCATCACGCTCGAGTTCAAGGAGTACGGCGTCAAGCTGCTCTTCGTGCCGACCGTGCTCGGCAACGACGTCATCGACATGCGCACCTATGTCGAGGTCAGCGAGATCGACAACTCGACCGCGACGCGCATCACGGGCATCGAGATCCCCGGCTTCATCAGCCGCAAGGCGGACAGTCACCTGCGCATGAGCGACGGCACGACCTTCGCCATGGCCGGCATGCTGTCGGAGTCGATCCGCTACACCCGGGCCGAGGTCCCGATCCTGGGCGAGCTGCCGATCATCGGCGTGCTCTTCTCCTACACGAAGCACGAGCGCGACGAGACCGAGCTCATGATCTTCGTGACCCCGCGCCTGGTCCGCCCGATGGCTCCTGGCGAGGTCCCCCTGCCTCCGGGCGCCGCCGAGGACAACAACCCCAACGACTTCGAGCTCTTCCTGCTGGGCATGGACCACCGCGCCGGCTCGAAGACCGCGTCGCCCACCGGCAACGTCGGGATGGAGCGCTGACGACTTGAGGAGCCTGGGGCCAACGCGGGGCGCTGCCAACGTCCTCATCGTAGGTGTGGACAAGGGCGGCATGGGCTCCCTCCGAGAGACGCTCGGAGCCGAGGCCGTGCTGCCGGTCAACTCGATCGACTACACCTCGGCCTACGACAACACGCGCAAGTCCAAGCCGAACGTGGTCATCGTCGGCTTCGACGCCGACTTCGAGGAGGCGGTCCGGCTGGGCGCCGAGATCACCAGCGACTTCAGCCACATCACGCTGGTCGCGCTGTCCCGGGGCTCGGACCCCGACCGGATCCGGGCCGCGATGCGCTCCGGCTACCGCGAGTACGTGGTGCTCCCCGAGGACGCCGAGCTCCTTCGACACGCCGTGCACGAGGCGGTGTATTCCTCGACCATCGACGACGAGGACCGCGGCGAGGTCATCGCCATCTGCGGCGCCAAGGGCGGCTGCGGCGTCACCAGCCTGACCATCAACCTCGCCGCCGAGCTGTCCCCGATCCACCGGGTGCTCGCCATCGACCTCAACTTCTCGATGGGCGACGTGGCCAGCTTCCTGGACCTGGACCCCAAGCGGAACATCGAAGACGTGCTCCGCGACCTCGAACGCCTGGACGAGCGCATGCTCGCGGGCTCGGTGGCCGTGCACAAGAGCAAGACCCACATCCTGGCGCAACCGAACGAGATCGACGAGCGCGAGGAGGTCAAGGGCGACGCCATCCTGCGCATGCTGCAGATCTGCGCCGAGAGCTACCAGTACTGCATCATCGACTGCGGCATCAGCCTCGACGAGGCGACGCTGACGACCATCACCGTCAGCGACATGGTCATGCTCGTCACCAACGCCGACGTGCCGGCGGTGAAGAACGCCTGGCGCAGGCTGCAGCTCTTCGAGCGCATCGGCATCGAAAAGGACCGCATCCGGCTCATCGTCAACCGCTACGACAAGAAGGCCCAGCTGTCCCTCGACGACATCGAGAACAACCTGGGCATGAAGGTCGCGGCGAGGGTCCAGAACGACTGGAAGACCCTGGCCCAGTCGGTGAACGAGGGCCGCCTGGTGCGAGACGTCAGCAAGCGAAGCCCCGCCGCGCGGGACTACAGCAACATGGTCACCCTCGTCACGGACCACGACGAGAGCATCGACCAGACCGAGAAGGAGCGCGGCAGCGCTCTGAACTGGTTGTTCAACTAAGGAGGCCGTGTGGGCAGCTCACGCCTGATCGATCGTGTCCGAGGCGCACAGCAGCGCTTCAAGACCGCCGCCCCCGCACAAGGCGGCCTCCGGGACACCGAAGAGTTCGACCGCATCAAGAAGACGCTCCACCAGGAGCTGATCGAGTCCCTCGACTTCGACCAGGTCGGGCAGACCCCGCGCGAGGAGCTCGCCGCCAAGCTGCGGGCGACGCTGACCGAGCAGGTCGAGGTCCGCAACCTCCCGCTCAACCGCCTCGAGCGCGAGCGGCTGGTCGAGGAGATCCTTGACGACATCCTGGGGCTCGGCCCCCTGGAGCCCCTGCTCCGCGACCCGGAGATCACGGAGATCCTGATCAACGGCTTCGAAAAGGTCTACGTCGAGAAGAAGGGCATCCTCCAGCGCTTCCCGATGAAGTTCCAGTCGGACCGCCACCTGATGCAGATCATCGACCGCATCGTCTCCGCGGTCGGCCGCCGCGTCGACGAGACCACCCCGATGGTCGACGCCCGCCTCCAGGACGGGTCCCGCTTCAACGCCATCATCCCGCCCCTGGCCCTGGACGGCCCGACGGTCTCGATCCGTCGGTTCGGCACCGTTCCGATCATGGCCGAGGACCTCGTCGCGCTCGGCTCCTGCCCTCGCCCGGTCCTCGAGGTCCTGCGCGGCTGCGTCAAGTCCCACCTCAACGTCATCATCTCCGGGGGCACCGGCTCCGGAAAGACGACGATGCTGAACGTGCTCAGCTCCTTCATCCCGGACCACGAGCGCATCATCACGATCGAGGACAGCGCCGAGCTCCAGCTTCAGCAGAACCACGTCGTCCGCCTGGAGACGCGGCCTCCGAACCTGGAGGGCAAGGGCGAGGTCACCCAGCGGGACCTGTTGAAGAACTGCCTCCGCATGCGCCCCGACCGCATCATCCTCGGCGAGATCCGCGGTGGCGAGGCCATCGACATGCTCCAGGCCATGAACACCGGCCACGACGGCAGCCTGGCCACGGTCCACTCCAACACCACGCGCGACGCCCTGGCCCGCTTCGAGACGATGATCGGCATGGGCATGGGCAACCTGACCGACAAGACCATCCGCGAGATGATCGCCAGGGCGCTCGACGTCATCATCCAGCTCGACCGCCTGGCCGACGGCTCCCGCCGCATCACCGCGGTGACCGAGGTCATCGGCATGGAAGGCAACGTCGTCACGACCCAGGACATCTTCGTCTTCGAGCAGCGCACCATCGACGACGAAGGCCGCGTCCGCGGGACCTTCCGAGCGACGGGCACGCGCCCGAAGTTCGCCGAGAAGCTCCTGAAGAACGGCATCGACCTGCCCCCTGACCTCTTCCGCTTCCGCATGGAGGTCTAGCCTTGAACCGCTTCCTGACGATCTTCGTGATCGCGGTCGTGTTCGCCGCCGTCCTGCTCGCTCTGCAGGGCTGGTGGTGGTACCGCGTCACGCAGAGGCAACAGGAAGAGAAGGAGCTCTCTCGCCGCCTGGGCACCCTCGGCGACGAGAACAGCGAGTCGCTCTTCCGACTCCAGCAGAAGCGGGACCCGCAGACCCTCGGTGACATCGGCGGCGCGGTCGCGGGCAACCTCGAACAGCTGCTGCTCGAGGCCGGTCACCCCATGAGCTTCCAGGCGCTCATCGGACAGATGGTCGGAGCGGCCCTGCTCGGCATGTTGCTGCTGACGCTCCTGAGCCAGCACGTCGTCGGCCTGGTCGGCGTCCTCTTCGCCTACCTGCCCATCATCCGGGTCCGGTCGGTCGCGAACGCCCGCGCAGAGAAGCTGACCGAGCAGCTGCCGGATGCGCTCGAGCTCGTCGCCCGCTCGCTGCAAGCCGGGCACGGCATCGCCGAGGCGATGCGGGGCTGCGCCGAGGAGATGCAGCAGCCCATCGCCGGAGAGTTCGGGCGGGTCTACGAGCAGAACAACCTCGGTCGAGACTTCCGCGAGTGCATGGAGTCGCTGACCGCGCGGAACCCCAAGAACTTCGACCTCAAGATCTTCGCCTCCAGCGTGCTCCTGCAGCGCGAGACCGGCGGCAACCTGATCGAGATCCTCGAAGGCATCGCGAACACCATCCGCAAGCGCTTCGTCTTCCACGGCAAGGTCAAGGCGCTCACCGCCGAGGCCCGCTTCAGCGCGGTCATCCTGGCGGGACTGCCGTGGTTCGTGTCCGGCGCGATCTGGGCCCTGCGGCCGCTCTACCTGGCTCCCCTCGTCGACGACCCCCTCGGTCGCTTCATGCTGATGTTCATCATCGTCTGGTTCACGCTGGGCCTGTTCGTCATGCGCGAGATCACGAAGGTGGAGGTCTGATGGGCGATGTGACCATCGCGGCCGGAGCCCTCGTCTTCCTGACGATCATCGCCGGCGTAGCGGCCGTCTTCTTCATCATCAACCCCTGGCGGACCGCCCAGGACCGCCTGACCGACATGACCGGGACCGGTCCTGCGCCGGATGCTCGCCGCGCCGAGCGCATGGGCACGGTGGGCCAGACCGTGGCCCGCCTGGCGGCCCCGAAGGAGGACAGCGAAGAGTTCAACGCCCTCCGCAAGCGCCTCATCCAGTGCGGCTACCGCGGCCGCAACAACGTCGAGATGTACTCGGCGGTGCGCTTCGGCATGGCCGTGGCCTTCCCCCTCATCTTCGCTCTCTTCCCCATCCAGACCTCGATGCTGGGAGCGGTTGGCGGCACGCTCGTGACCTGCGCCATCGGCTACTGGCTGCCCGCGCTCTGGATCACCAACACCCTGCAGAAGCGCCAGGAGGCCATCCTCCGCACCTTCCCCGACGCCCTCGACATGCTCACCGCGTCGGTCGAGGCCGGCCTGGGTCTGGACGCCGCCTTCCGGCGCGTGGCGAACGAGATGACCGACGCGGCTCCGCTGCTCTGCGACGAGCTCAAGCTGGTCAACAACGAGGTCAGCGCGGGCATCCCCCGCACGGACGCGCTCAAGCACCTCGAGGTCCGGACCGGACTGGACGAGGTCGCCTCGCTCGTGAACGTCCTCATCCAGGCCGAGCGCTTCGGTACGCCGGTCGCCCGGAGCCTCCGCGTGCACTCCGAGCTCGTCCGGACCAAGCGCATGCAGAAGGCCGAGGAGCAGGCGGCCAAGATCTCGCCGAAGCTCACGGTGGCGATGATCCTGTTCATGCTCCCCTGCCTCATCATCGTGGTGCTCGGTCCGGCCATCGTGAAGGTCATCCGCAACCTCCTCCCGGCGCTGGGATGATGCTGCTTCTGATCGCCTGCGCGAGCCGACAGGTCCCGCCCGAAGAGAGCTGGTCCGTCGCGGACACCGAAGCGGTGCACCTGGACATGGTCCGCGCCTTCCTCGAGATCGGGAGCTGTGACGAGGCCCTCGATGCCATCTCCGCCGCCCGGGACCAGGGCGCGACGGGCGAGGACATCGACCTGCTCCAGGCCGAGACGCTGATCTGCAAGGGACTGCCCCGGGACGCGCTGACGCTGCTGGACGGCAAGTACAGGACCTCCGCGCAACGAAACAGCGTCGTGTGCCTGGCGAACGCGGACCTGGGCCAGGTGCCTGAAGCGGTGACCGCGTGCCAGGCCGCCGTGCGACGCCTGCCGCGCACTGCGAGCGCCGACGAGCAAGCCCGCACCTGGCAGAACCTGGGCTTCGTGCTCGCCGCGGACGGGCAACACGAGGACGCGGTGGGGGCCTACCAGTCCGCGTTGCAGCTCGACCCCGCTTACGGCCGGGCCCGGAACAACCTGGCCTTCTCGCTGGCTGCATTGGGCCGGGACGACGAGGCCCTCGCCACCTTCCGCGTCGCCCTCGACGACCAGTACGGCTTCGACGCCGAGGTCCTCGAGGCGAACGCTCACTACAACCTGGGCCTGGCCCAGGCCTCGCGCGGCGACGAAGACCGCGCTCGCCACAGCTACCGCTCGGCGCTGGCCATCATCCCGGAGCACGAGCGTGCGAAGGCGGCCTTGGACGAGCTGACCCCGAACAAGGAGGCCAACTGATGTTGCTTCTCACCCTCTCGCTCGGCTGCGGAAGCCCGGCGCACCTCCAATACGACCACGGTCGCGCCTTCCGCGAGGCGACCGCTACCCAGTCCGACCTCTCCCGGGAGAGCGTCCAGGACGAGGTCTACCCCTTGAACGGCCTCGAAGGGCTGGCCATCCGGTTCCGCGCGGTCGAGGCCGCCGCGGACAAGGAGACCGGCGAGTCCAAGCTGAGCACGACCGAGGACTGAGCTGAAGCGGTTCGGCGCCCGAGCGCGGCTGGCCGCGCTGGCCGGAGCGCTGGCCGTCGTGGCGGTGGTGGGAGCCATCGTCCCCTTCTTGATCCAGGGGCGGGTGCAGACGCGGGCCCTTCACCAGGAGACCGTGCTGGCTGCGGTGTCCGTCGGCAGCGAGCCGCGCGCCCTGGCGAGCCTGGACGGCATCAGCGGCGCGGCCTTGTTCGGCCCCGGAGAGGAGCTGATCGGCGAACCCGCGGACGTGCTGCGCAGCATGAACGAGCGCTGCCCCGACTCGGCGCTGGCCGCGGTCCCGCTGGGTTGGGTCGACCACGGCGACTGGGAGGTCTTCGGCGCTTGTCGCAAGCTCGGAGAGCAGCGCCTCGTCGCGGTGCGAACCGCCCGGTCCTGGCGAAGCTCCGGGCGGAGCCGCCAGGTGCTGCTGCTGGCGCTCGTCTTCGGCATGCTCGCGGGCGGGGTCGTCGGCGGGACCGTGCGCAAGCTGTTAAAACCACTCGCTGACATCTCGGAGGCGGCGCGGGGCCTGGCCAACGGCGAACCGGTGGCGCTCATCCCCCCAGAGGAACCCGAGCTTCGGCCCCTGGCCGAGGCGCTCCTCCAGCTCTACGCCGCGATGCAGGCTCGAGACGACGACATCGAGCTTCGGCTGGAGCTGACCCGCCAGCTCGGAGCCGTCGTGGCGCATGAGGTGCGCAATCCGCTGCAGTCCATCATGATGCTGGCCGACGTCGTCGCCCACGAGGACCGCCCGGCCGAGCGCGAGAAGGTCCTGCACATGATCCAGCAGGAGCTCGGGCTCATCGAAGAGGTGGTCCACCGGCTCGTCGACTCGGGCGACGAGCTGCGCCTGATCCGCCGTGAGAAGCGCCTCGCCGACCTGCTCCACCGCTGCGTCCAGCTGGCCAGCCCCACGGCCCGCGAGCGCCGCGTGGAGATCGCGGTCGTCCGCGAGGACCCCGTCGTCGCCGAGGTCGACGCCGCCCTGCTTCGCAGAGCCCTCGAGAACCTCGTGCACAACGCCGTGGCCCTCCGCGGAGACGCCGGCGGCGGTCGCGTGGAGCTCGCGCTCGACTCCACCCCGGTCGACGCGGTGATGACCGTCGACGATGACGGCGAGGGGGTGGCGGTCGACGACCGGGACCGCATCTTCCAGTCAGGCTACAGCAACCGCGAAGGCGGCACCGGCCTGGGCCTGCCCTTGGCCCGAAAGGTGGCAGAAGCCCACGGTGGTACCCTCATCGTGCTGTCCTCTCCGCTCGGTGGCGCCCGCTTCGAGCTCCGCATTCCCCTCCACGGCACGGACGCATGAGCCTCTCGATCCTGGTCGTCGATGACAACCGCAGCGCCGCGGACGGCCTCGCCATGGTGCTCCGGCGGCATGGCTACACCGCCGAGGCGACCTACGACGGCCACGCCGCGATCGAGCGCCTGGACCGCGGCGGCGTCGACGTCGTCCTCACCGACATGAAGATGGAGCCTGTCGACGGGCTCGAGGTCCTCGCGCACGCCCGCAGCCTGCCGTCCGCCCCCGACGTGGTGGTGATGACGGGCTACGGCACCGTCGACGCCGCGGTCCAGGCGATGCACCTCGGAGCCCGCGACTTCCTGACCAAGCCGGTCGCTCCGGCTCAGATCCTCGAGCAGCTCCAGCAGCTCCAGGGCGCTGGCGTCAGCATCCGCGTCCAGGACGGCGAGAGCAGCGCCGCGGCCCGACTTCGGGAGCAGGTCCACGCCGTGACGCAGGTGAGCAGCACGGTGCTCCTGGTCGGCGAGCCCGGCTGTGGCCGCGCGCAGCTCGCCCGCCAGATTCACGCCGAGTCCGACCGCAGCGACGAAGCCTATGTGGTCGTCGCCCATCCCAGCCGGACCTCGGCCGAGGCCCTGGCCGGCGCCGGGCTGCTCTTCCTGCCGAACGTCGATCAGCTCGATCCCGCCGACCAGGTCCAGCTCACGCAGCTCCTCGACCAGATCGCCGAGGGGACCGAGAACCCACCGCGGCTCGTCGCTTCCTCCGGCGATCGCTGGGCCGAGACAGCCACCGGCGAGGCGCGGAGCCTCCAGCTCTACTACCGCCTGGCGGTCCTGGTGGTGACCGTGCCGCCGCTGCGGGAGCGTCCCGATGACATCCCCATGCTCTTCGACAGCTGGCTGTCCCAGCGGGCCGAGGCCCTCGGCCGCGAGGTCGCAGCGCCGACCCCCGCACAGACCCGGGCGCTGACGCTCCATGGATGGCCAGGCAACCTGCGCGAGCTGGCTGCGGTTGCCGAACGGGCCGTCGTCTTCGGACCTTCGGCCTTCGAGATCGAGGTCCGCCCGAGCGCTCAGCCGACGGCGGGCCTTCCTGACCTCGTCGAGGGCTTCTCGCTGCAATCGCACCTCGAGGAGGTCGAGCGGACGCTCTTGGTCCGCGCGATCGACCAGTCCGACGGGGACCGCACGACGATGTCCCGAATCCTGGGCGTCGAGCGCAACACCTTGCGCTACAAGCTTAACAAATACGGGTTGTTGGACCGCACTTGAGCGCGGGCACCCGGGACGCCGTCAGGCGGACCATCATCCTGGTCGTGTTGGCCCTCGGGGCCATCGGCCTGGCGCTCTTCGTGCTCTCTCGCAGCGACATCGCGCGGGACGAGGTCGAGGCCGTCTGGCAGCGCTCGAGCGTGGCCATGCTCCTGGCGTCGCAGCTCCTGATGGGAGCCGCCATTCTCTTCATGGCGCTGCGCTGGCGCGCGCTGCTCCCCGCGGGCAGCGGTGTTCGCCTCCTTCCCACCTCGGGCATCGTCGCGAGCGGGCTCTTGCTGAACTACGCGCTGCCCGGGCCGGTGGGCGAGCTGGCAGCCGCGACCCTGCTCGGCCGTCGCTACAAGCTGCCCATCGAGCGCTGCCTCGCGGCGGGCGTGCACGCCCGCTTTGTCGGCCTGGCCACGGCAGGACTCCTGGCAGGCGGCGCCTGGCTCCTCTCCGATCTCCCGGTGCCGGAAGAGCACCGCACCAAGGTGGCCGGCGCGGCGGGGCTGATCTGCCTCGGCGCCCTGATGCTCTGGGTCCTCAGCACCCGCCCCGTGCTCTTGCGCGGGCTGTCCCGCCACACCGTCGGGCGCCTGGGCGGTCCTGGGCGGCTGGGCCGTGGCTTCGCGAAGATCGACGAAGTCGTGGGCAACCTGGCCGACTCACTGGCCCAGGTCGGGCGCGTCGGCTGGACGCGCTGGGCCGAGGCCGTCGTCTGGTCGCTCGGTGCGCACTTCTCCGTGACGACCGGCATCCTGCTCGGCGCCTGGGGAATCGGCACCGACCCGTCGATCCCCGGGGTCCTGTTCACCTACTGTGCGGCCACCGCGGCGGTCGTAGTGCTCATCGCCTTCCCCGGAGGCCAGATCGGCTGGGATGCGCTGTTCCTGGGCTTCTACCACTTCACGACGGGCGCCTCGCTGCTGGACGCCGGCGCCGTGACGCTGCTCGTGCGGGTTCAGCAGCTCCTGCTGTTGCTGGTCGGCGCGATCGCCCTTCCCCTGGTCGGCGGTCTCAGCGGAGAGACCAGAGGTCCGGCTGCGGACGCTCATCCACCAGGCTGACGCTGGCGTAGAGACCCCAACCCGCCTCGTCGACCCGGCCGCTCGCGAGCACCCGGAAGGCCTCGTGGGGCTGCGCGACCAGTCCTGCGTCCACAGCCACATCGCCAAGCAGCTCGGCGCGAACGATGGGCGACACCACGCGGGTCGGTAGCGCCTGGACCGATGCGGCGACGCCGACCTGCTTCAGGCTCGTGTGCACCTCTCCTCCGAGGGTGACGACCTCGCCGAGGGGGGCGATGAGCGCGGCGTGACCCCGCAGATCCCGCTCGGTCGGGAGGGCGTGCACGGCCAGGTGTCCGTGGATGGCGTCGGGGTAGCCCAGCTGCACCCCGCCGCCGAGGACCGGGGCGCCGACCTCGACGGTGGAGGGAGCGAGCACTCCGCCCCACAGCGAGGGCGTGACCGGAGAGTCGAGGGCGACGTTGGTGCGGGCCCCGAGCATGCCGCCCGGCCACAGCGCGGCCGTGCCCCGGGTGTTCGTCGCCAAGGGATTGCGCCAGGCGTCGACCGCCTCGGCCCCGGCCGGCAGGGGCTGGAATCCGGCGGCGATGTCCCAACGTCCGGCCGTGGCGAGGGCGGCCGCCCACTCCGGGTAGACAACCCCGAGCTCCCCTCCGGTCCGATCGACTCCGACCGAGGCCGGTCCGAGCAGGTCCAGGTCCACACGCACCGCCGCGACGTCGAAGTCGAGGAAGGCGTCGATCTCTGCGTGACCCAGGCTTCCAACGGCCACACCCGGCCCGGTGACGCCCACGAGCTCGGCGCCAGCGCCGACCTCGAAGTCCACAGCCTCGGCAGAGTTCAGGGAAAACATCAATAGGGTTGTCGACATGTCAATAGGGTACCGGGTTGAAGGTCCCGAGCACAGCGATACATGAACCGCGTTCCCGCGCTGCTGTCGGAAAGCCAGCTTCCGAAGGAGAGACCATGCGCCTCGCGATTGCCCTCGTTCCCCTGACCCTCGTCCTCGCGTGCGGTGAGAAGAAGCCGCCCGAAGCGGCACCCGAGGCCGCGGCCGAGCCGGCCCCGGCGCCCGAGCCGGTCGCAGAACCGGAGCCGGAACCGGAGCCCGAACCCGAGCCGGTGGTCGAGGCGCCGCCCGCCGACAACGCCGACGTCAACCTGACCGTCACCTTCGGCGGCGGCACGACGAACTCCGGTCATGTCCGCCGGATCGAGCGCTCCAGCGACTGGTACGCCGAGACCGGTTGGGAAGACAGCGCCATGAAGACGACGCTGGAGCTCGAGGGCCACGGCACGCTCAAGGACGTGCCCTGGTCCGACATCAAGAGCATCACCGTCTCCCCGGGCACGGTGAACAACGACACCGACTGCACCTACAGCTCCGAGTACACCCCGTGGATGTACACCTGCGAGCTGCGCACGCCGACCACCGCCATCACGACGGACGGCAAGAAGTGGAAGGTGAACACGCGCCACAAGTGGCGGTTCACCTACGACGACGGGACCGAGGTCGAGTTCTGGTTGACCAAGCACCCGGCGCGCATGCAGGACACCGAGATGGTGTCGCTGGATACCGTGAACCCCGAGAACTACAGCATCTACAAGGACCTGCAGGCCCAGCTCCGGACCGAGCGTGAGAGCTCGATCCGCAGCATCAAGCAGTAGCAGGGAAGGGGCACAGCAGACAGGAAGAAGGGGTCACAGGTCGCCACTGCGGAGTGGGTGGCGGCACCCGTTTCGAGACGCAGCCCGGTGTCCCCGTCGCCTGTGTCCCTCAGTCCCTCTTCCTACGTCCGCGGACGCCGGCGCGGGCCAGGCGCTCGGAGAGCTCCTCGGCGACGGCCTCGACGCGACGGACGTCCGCGCGGCCGAAGCGCCCCGAGGGCGGGTTGAGCAGCTCGAGGCAGCCGAAGACCTCGTTCCCCTTGTGCACCGGCACGCAGAGCACGGTCTTGGTCAGGAACCCCGTGGCCTGATCGACGGCGTCGTAGTGGCGGCTGTCGTCCGGCACGTCTGCGACGGTGAGCGAGGTCCCGTTCTCGATGCAGAAGCCCACGAAGCCCTTGCCGTAGGGCATGCGCATCGCGCGCAGCTTCGTGGCCATCTCGCCGACCACCGAGACGAACAACAGGCCCGCGTGGGGGGTGGCCTCGACGGCGGCGCCCGCCTCGCACTCGACCGCCATGCGCGCGACCTCGAGCGACAGCTCCCAGGCGGTGACCGCGCCCGGAGTGCCCGCGATGCGTCCGAGGTGTTCCATCAGGACCGGATCCTTCTGGAGATCCGGCTCCTCCTCCCGGGCGTGGTCCAGCGTGCGCTCCAGGATCTCGTCGACGCTGGCCTCGTCCCAGGACTCGTCGAAGGAGTCGAAGTCCGAGAGCTCGATCTCCGGTTCCTCGGTGTGTACGGGCGGCTTCGGCGCCTGTCCCTTGAGCGGCAGGACGACGTAGCCGACGCCGGATCGCACGTCCCTCGCGATGACGGTGCCGTTGGGCAGCATCTCGCAGGCCAGGCGATCGATCGCGGTGTCACCCCCGAGCTTCTGGATGCCCTGGCCCATGGCCACGATCCAGTTGGGAGCATCGATCGTGACGGGCGGCTCGCCACGTCTCATCACGGTGAATAGGGGCACCAGCCACCCTCTGTCGAGGCGAGAGAATCTCTAACACGCGCCAGGATCTGCCGAGCCGCTTCCGCCGATGGGCGGTCTGGGCCATCGCGATCGGCGCGCTGCTCTACGTGGCCGGGACCGTCTGGGCCGGCTTCTCCGAGGTCGGCGGCGAGCTGATCGGCTTCGCCTGGTGGATCTACGTCCCGGTGCTGCTGCTCACGCTTGTGAACTACGGCCTGCGCTACGGCAAGTGGCACTACCTCCTGGGCAAGCTCGGCGTGAGCGTCAGCCACCGCGACAACGTCCCGATCTACTTGGCGGGCCTGGCCATGGTCATCAGCCCGGGCAAGATCGGCGAGCTGCTCAAGCCCTACCTGGTCAGCAAGAAGACCGGGGCCTCGATGGCCACCACGACCCCTGCGCTTGTCGCCGAGCGCCTGACGGACGGCATCGCCATGTTGATGCTCGCCGCCATCTCCGTCGGCACCTACGCCGCGGACCAGGCCTGGGTGCTCGGCCTGCTCGCGGCGGTCATCGTCGTGGGCTTGGCGGTCCTGGCATCGAAGACCGTCTCGCTAGGCATCATCCGACTCGTCGGCCGGCTCCCGGTGGTCGGGCGAGTCGCCGGCAAGCTGGAGCTGATGTACAGCGCGACCCGGACCTGCCTGGCCCCGGTGCCGCTGGTCCTCACCATCCTGGCCAGCCTGGTCGCATGGGGCGCCGAGTGTGTCGGCTTCCTGCTGGTCTTCGAGGGCCTTGGCGTCACGGCGTCGCTGGACGCCTGCACCTTCCTCTACAGCTTCGCCACGGTGGCCGGAGGCGCGATGCCCGGTGGGCTGGGTGTCGCCGACGGCGCGCTCGTTGGCGGCACGGTGACGATCTTCGAGACCTCCGAGGCCGTCGCGGTGACCTCGGCGCTGCTCATCCGGGTGGCGACGCTGTGGTTCGGCGTGGTCCTGGGTGCCTTCGCGCTCCTACGCTTCGACGAGCTCGCCACAACCGCCTGGACAGGCTCCTTCGAAGGTGACGCGGGCGCTCCGGACGGAGAGGTCGTCGCGGAGTAGCTCGACGCGCACGGACTCGAGCGGCAGATCGTGCAGCCGACCACAGCGCACACACCGCAGGTGGTGATGCGGCCCGGTGTTCGGGTCGAAGCGGGACTCCCCGCCCGGCTGCGGGATCTCCTCGACGACGCCGAGCTCCTGGAGCAACGAGAGCGTGTTGTAGACGGTCGAGAGGCTGCCCGGGACCGCCTCGTGCACCTGCGCCGCGGTCGGGTGATGCTCCGCCTGGGCCAGGTACTCCACGATGGCGCGCCGGCGCGCGGTCAGGACCATGCCGCGTTCGCAGAGCAGGGACTCGATGTGAGCGACGTCCACGTCGGATAGCTACCACGAGATGTTCTCCGCCGCCTGCGTCCAGATTCGAGCTTCTTCCGACATCGAGCGAAACCTCCGGGTGACCGAGGAGCTCGTCCGACGGGCTGCGGCGATGGGCTGCCAGCTGGTCGCCACCCCCGAGGCGACCACCTACCTGGGACCTCACGACAAGAAGGTCGAGCTGGCCGAAGCCGTCGACGGACCGACCCATCGACGCCTCGCCGGATGGGCCGAGGAGCTCGGCATCCACTTGCTGATCGGCAGCGTCGCCGAGGACGCCGGCGAGCCCGATCGCTGCCACAACACCTCGCTGTTGTTCGGCCCCGACGGCTCGCTCCTGGCGTCCTACCGGAAGATGCACCTCTTCGACGTGGACATCCCCGGCGGCGTCCGCTTCGCCGAGTCCCGCACCTGCGCCCGCGGCTCGGAGCTGGTCGTCGCTCAGACCCCGCTCGGCACCCTCGGGCTGTCCATCTGCTACGACCTCCGCTTCCCCGAGCTGTACCGCAGCCTGGTCGACCGGGGCGCCCAGATCCTGGCCGTGCCCTCGGCCTTCACGCTGATGACGGGCAAGGACCACTGGCACGCGCTCTTGCGCGCCCGCGCCATCGAGACCCAGTGCTACGTCCTCGCGCCCGGGCAGTGGGGAGCCCACGACGACGAGGGCCTGCGCCGCAGCTACGGGCACAGCGTCATCATCGACCCCTGGGGAACGATCATCGCCGAGTGCAGCGACGGCGAGGGCCTGTGCGTCGCCGAGATCGACCTGGACTACGGCGCCCGCGTGCGTCGCTCCATGCCCCTGGCCGAGCACCGCCAGCTGTGATCCAGCTCCTCGCCTGCACTCCGGGCTTCGAGCCCATCCGGCACGAGGACCGCTACTCCGCCTGGGTCGAGTTCCACCCGGACCTCGACGACGCGGTGCTCGACGCCGCGGCCTGGGGGCTGGACCTGAACCTGGCGATGCAGAAGGGCGAGCATGACCTGGACCGCTTCACGAGCACCTGCGCGCTGGCCGCCGAGCACGAGGTCGGGCTGAAGGTCTGGCCGCTCTTGCCCGAGGAAGACGGCTACTGGCCCAACCAGGGCAACGCGCCAGCGTTCGCCGCCTGGACCCGAGAGCTGGTCGCTGTCGCCGCCGAGGACTGCCAGACCCTCGACGGCGTGGTCATCGACATGGAGATGCCCATCGAGCGCGCCGAGGAGCTGGAGCAGCTGGTCGCCGAGGGCGCCGACGAGCTCGCCGTGGCCTCCTTCCTGGTCGAGACCATCGACGAGGAGGGCTTTGCGACGGCCAAGGAGGACTACCGCGCCCTGGTCGACGAGCTGCGCGAGCAGGGACTGCGCACCCACCTCACCACCTTGCCGATGCTCGCGGACGACCTGCACGACGGGGACGAGACCCTGGCGCTGGCCCTGTGGACGCCGGTGATGGACGTCGGGTGGGACATCGTGAGCGTCCAGGTCTACCGGAGCTTCTTCCAGACCACGCTGGCCTCGGCCCTCGAAGACCCCGAGCAGCAGTTCACCGCGGGCCTGGTGACCAGCTACGCGGACGACATGTTCGAGCACTTCGGGGACCGCGCCGGGCTCGACCTGGGCACGACCGGGGCCGTCGGAATCGGCGTTCACGACGGGCTGAGCACCGAGGAGCTGCAGGAGGACCTCGCCGCCGCGACCGCCTTCGTCGCCGCGGACCACGTGGCGATCTACTCGCTCGAGGGCCTCGACGAGCACGCCGATCCGGGCGCCGCGGTACGGCACCCTGCAGCGAACGCGGTCGAGCCCGACCCCGCGACCCTCGAGATCCGCGAGCTCTTCGCCACCCTCGACGCTCTACGCGACGACTGAGCCGGCGCCCCTTACGGCGCGGACTCGGCCTTCTTCGCGATCTTGTCAGCGGTGGTGCTGCCTTCCTTGTGCCAGCTCACGCGACCGGTCGAGTCGACGATCGTGTAGGAGTGCTGATCGGTGCCGCCGTAGCCGCCCCAGACCGGGAGCCACTCTCCATCCTGGTCGGCCAGCACGGTCACGCTGAGGCCGTACTGGTCCTCGAAGCGTGTCACTTTGTTCTCGTTCGTGAGATCGACCGCGACGGCCAGGACGACCACGTCCTCGGGGGCGTCGTTCACGAACCAGCTGTCAACGTCCCTGACCAGGGACACGCAGGTGCTTCACCAGGTAGCCGTGCCGAGCACGACGACTCGCTGACCCTGAAACTTCGACAGAGTGACCAGGCTTCCGTCCGCGGAGACGAGCGCGAAGTCGGGGGCGCAGTTGCCCGCTTCGATGCCGACGTCGCCTTCGCAGCCGACGTCATCGATGAAGTCGCTGTCGATCAGGCTGTTCTCGTCGTCGACGAGGGACTGATCGGGGCCGCCCGTGCCATCTGGCGTGGCGCAGCCGAGGTGAGCGAGAAGCAAGAACATCGGTCCTCTGTGGAGAGTGCACCGCACTCTATGGCACCGACGGCCGACCCGCGACCGCATCGCTACTGATTGACGCCTTCTTCGCCAAGCCGCGCCACGTCGTCATCGGAGAGCGTCCCTCGCCCACCCTGGATGAACTCCTGCAGCGCGGGAAACTCGGCGGCTCGGGCCTGCTCCAAGGTACCGACAAAGCTCATCTTCTTGTCGTAGAGGAAGGCGAGCCGATCGGTGACCGTGAAGCAGCTGTCCATATCGTGCGTAACGACCACGCTGGTGACGCCGAGCTGCTCTTTCAGGCGCAGGATCAGGCCGTTGATCCGCCGCACGTTCAATGGATCGAGGCCCGTGGTGGGCTCGTCGTAGAGGATGACCTCGGGCTGGACCGCGATGGAGCGGGCCAGGCCGACGCGCTTCTTCATGCCGCCGGAGAGCTCGCTCGGCCGCAGCTTTTCGATGCCCGGCATGCCGACCATGTCGAGGACCTCGGCGACGCGCTTGTCCTGCTCGGCCCGCGTGCCCCAGCCGTGCTCGATGAGTGGGTAGCGGATGTTCTGGGCGACCGAGAGCGAGTCAAAGAGCGCGGCCCCTTGGAACAGCATCGCGATGCGACGCCGCAGGTTCAACAGCGCCCGGCCCTCCATGGTGGCCACATCCTGGCCGAAAGCCAGGACACGCCCGGCGTCGATGCTCAACAGCCGGATCAGCATCTTGAGCATCACGCTCTTGCCCATCCCCGAGCCACCGATGACGGTGAGGACCTCGCCGCGCCGGACCTCCAGGTCCAGGTCCACGTAGATGCGGTTGTCGCCGAAGGCCTTGTGCACCTTCTCGAAGCGGATGACCGTCTCCATCAGATGGCCAGGAACAGCTTGGTCAGCATGAAGTTGGAGACCAGCACCGTGATGCTGATGGCCACGACGGTGTTCGTGGTCGAGCGGCCGACGCCCTCGGTCCCGCCCCGGGTGTTCAGGCCCACGTAGCAGCCGATGATGGCGATGAAGTACCCGAAGAAGACCGACTTCGCGAGGCCGTGGAAGAGGTCGGGGATCTCGATGGTGTCGATGACCTGCTCCACGAAGAAGCGCGGCGTGATGCCGACCTCCTGCATCGTGATGAGCATGCCGCCGAAGCAGCCCACGAAGTCCGCCAGGATGGTCAACAGCGGCAGCATGATCACGCAGGCCAGGACGCGCGGAACGACCAGCTTCTGCACGGGATCCGCGCCGAGCGCGCTGATGGCATCGACCTGTTCGGTGACGTTCATCGAGCCGATCTCGGCGGTGAATCCAGCCCCGACACGCCCGCCGACGAGCACCGCCGTCAGGGTCGGGCCCAGCTCGCGGAACATCGCCAACGAGACCAGCTTGCCGGTGTAGAGCGAGGCCCCGTAGGGCTCGAGGCCGACCGCGAACTGGATCGCCATGACCGCGCCGGTGAACAGAGCAGTCAAGACCGCGATGCTCCAGCTGCCGATGCCCGCGTGGTCCATCTGCTCGACGAGCAGAGCGGCCTCGACGCGCACCATCTGGCGGAAGGTGCGGATGGTCAGGGTCGCCACGCCGCCGACGTGGCTGAGGAGCCCGAGCGCCTTGTTCATCGGGTAGCGAAACCCGCGATGGCGGCCTGGTAGCCCTCCCAGGCGGACTGGAAGCGCTGCCCACGCGGCGCGATGACGACGATGTCGTAGACGCAGCGGTCCTTCTTGATGATGGTCGTTCCCAGTTCGACCGGGACCCCGTCCAGCTCGCCGGGCGCTCGCACGGTGTAGGCGGTCCGCCCATCGAGCATGTAGGTCTCCTCAAAGGAGGGCTCGCCCATGCGGACGCCGAAGGAGAGGTGCTCGGCCAGGGCCTCGAGGCTGGAGTCCTCGAAGCGCGCCCCGCAGTTGCTGTCCGCGTAGATCACGGCGGCGTCCGAGCGGTGCCGGAAGGCGAAGTCGGCGCCACCGGAGCCGACCTTCTTCCAGCCGTCGCCCGGGTCCCCCAGGACGTACTGGCCCTCGAGCGCCTTGGCATCTCGCACGGCCTTGGGCGTGCACCCGAGTACGCAGGCCAGGAGCCACATCAGATCGCCTCGCGGTTGTGCTTGTCGTCCTCCTCCTCCTCGAGGATTCGGAGGAACACCTCTTCCAGATCGCCCGCTCCTTCCGCGCGCCGCGTCCGGATCTCGTCATAAGCGCCCTGAGCGACGATGCGGCCGCGGTGGATGATCGCGAGCCGGTCGCAGACCTCCTGCGCGACATCGAGCGAGTGGGTCGACAGGAACACGGTCTTGCCGGCCTCGGCCTGGTCGCGGAAGACCTGCTTGATCTGCCGGGCCCCGCGGGGGTCGAGCCCCACCATCGGCTCGTCCACGATGAGCAAGGGGGGCTCATGCAGGAGCGCCGTAGACAAGCTCAGGCGCTGCTTCATGCCGTGGCTGAAGCCCTCGACGAGCTCATCCGCGAACTCCAGCAGCCCGTGGAACTCCAGCAGCTCGCTGCCGCGCTGGGTGATGGTCGCCGCGTCCATGCCGTAGAGCCCGCCGACAAACTCGAGCATCTCGCGGGCGGTGAGCTTCTCGTAGAGGTAGGGCCGATCCGGGATGTAGCCGATGCGCGCCTTGGCCTGGACCGGGTCGGTGGCCATGTCGATGCCGTCGATGGCGAGGCTCCCGCCGGTGGGCGGCAGGACCCCCGACAGGATGCGGATCGTGGTGGTCTTGCCCGCCCCGTTCGGGCCGAGGAAGCCGAAGACCTCGCCCTTCCGGACGTGCAGATCGAGGGGCTGCAGGGCCTGGAAGCTCTGGTACCGCTTCTCGATGCCAGCCGTGCGGATCACGATGGAACCTTAGCGCGCTTCGACGAGGTGGAAGCTGACGCGACCCATCACGCCCATGATCTCGACCTGCTTGTCGAGGTCCCCTTCGACGATCTTGACGTGCGTCGCGTCCGCAGGGAACTGCCCGAAGGTCGGGTCGGCAGTGACCCAGCCGGCGTCCTCGCCGAGCCAGACCTCGGGCCACGCGTGGTAGTAGAAGCCGCCCTCGCCGATGCGCTCGCTGTAGACCAGGCCGGCGGCGATCCGGGCGGGCATGCCCGCGGCCCGCGCGAGGGCCACGAAGAGCGCCGTGTGCTCGTTGCAGTCCCCCTGCCCCACCTGCAGCACCTCGAGCGCGTTCGGCACTCCGATCGTCGGCGCCTTGATGAGGTAGCCGTAGACCCAATCGTTGAGCACGGCGACGGCGCTCCGGCGGTCCTCGACACCGTCCAGGACGTCGGCCGCCTTGGCCTTGATGTCGGCGTGCCCCGAGGGCAGGAAGAGCGTGGGCTCCAGGTACTCCTCGAAGCCGGTTGCGACCTCGGCGACGGGCAGATCGGAGGGGATCTCCTCGAGGTGCGGGGCGACGACGCGGACCCGCGCCTCTTCTCGGGTCTGCCGGGGCGGATCATGATCGATGAGCTCGGGGTCGACGCCCTGGATGGCGGCCTCGAAGACCTTGACGGAGCGCGGGTCCTTGAGCTGGCCGCCCGTGAGCTGAACCGAGGAGAGCGCGATGATGTCCACCGGCTCGATGCCCTCGGGCATCGACAGCGCCTGCTCCTTGGTCTCGCGGACGAGGCTGAGGCCGAGCGCGCCCTCCTCGCGGATGAGCTGGCCCGAAGGCGTGATCAGCGCCCGGGTCGAGATGTCGCCGAAGCGCCGCTCGATCCAGTAGGCCTCTTCGCCCTGGCGGACCACGCCGTCGTCGCCCGTGAAGCTGGGGAGGATCTCCACATCGACGACCTCGAGCACCATCGGCTGCTGGGAGAGCGAAGCCGGGTCGAAGTAGGGCACCTCGTAGCGCTGGCCGATGGCGAGGTCCTCCTGCAGACCTCCGATCCAGCTGTTCAGCGAGACGCTCATCTGCGGCGGCTCGTCCACGTCGAGGCGCAGCGTCTGGACCTCGCCCGCCTGGACGATCTCGATCACGACCTCGTCGCCGACGACCTCGCCGCGCGCGGTGAGCTCGACCGGGTCCGAGGACATGAAGAAGTCGAACTGGCGGACGTTGCGATCGGCGTCCACCACGGCGTTGCTGATGGTGACGATGCGCTTGATCTCGCCGAAGGCGGCGACCTCGAAGGCGGAGCGGTTGCGCAAGAGCCGCCCGCCGTCGCCGGTCGGGCTCGTACTGCTCACCGCGTACCCGGCCTTCACACCCTCGAAGTAGATGCCCATCCAGGACTCCGAGGCCGGCCCGGTGGCGAGGGCCTCGGCGTTGATCGGCACGAGAGCGCCCCGAGGGTCCTGGCGCAGGATCAACCAGGCGGCGACACCGACCCACACGGCGAGCGCGAGGACCTCGACGACCAGGAGGAGGGAAGGACGGCGCAGGGCCAGGGAGCGCTCCTATCAGAAGACCCGACAACGGGATAACATCGGCATTCTCGCGCACGGAGCCAGCTGACAGCGATGCAGGTCGCCACGCACACCGTGCAGCACGGGGCCACTGCCGAGGGGAGCCCGGCCGCAGCCGCGGCGCACGATGACGCTCTGGGCTGGGCCGGGTGCGCACACGCCCAGGTCCACGCCTCGCTGCTGGACGCCGAGCTGGCTTGCGCCGCCTCCCGGCTGGCGCTGGACACGGTGCTCGCCCACGTCCGCAAGCACGGCGACCTGAGGGTGGACGAGCCCGACCGGGAGCGGGTCCTCGACGTGCTGCGGACGGGCATCAACATCGCGTCGCGCGAGATCAACGCGCTCTCCGCGCGACGCAACGTCCAGATCCAGGTCACCATCGACGTCGTCTGGGCGCTGGCCGGCGAAGCCTTCGTCGCCCACGTGGGTGACGGTCGTGCCTACCTGCTGCGCAAGGGCCTGAGCCACAAGCTGACCCAGGACCACATCCTCGGAGACGCGCTGCACGAGTCGCTCCCGGGCCAGTCGCCCCGCTTACGTCAGAGGACCGCTCCGGCGCGATCGCTGGGTCCGGAGACGACCGTCGAGACCGAGACGATGAACCTCCAGCTGGTCGACGGCGACCGGATGCTGTTGACCTCGCCCTACCTGCACCGCGGACTGGACGACTTCAAGATCCGCGAGGTGGCCAACGACCCCCTCGCCGACGGCGTGACGGCACGACTGCTCGGCGCGGCCCGGGACAACGGGGTCGATGCGGACCTGGCCTGCGTGCTGATGGAGGTCGGGGACCTGGAGGAGAGCCGCTCCGGCGCCGCCCAGAGCCGCCTGTCCACCCTGGCCCGCATCCCCATGTTCGCCTACTGCACCGAGCGAGAGCTGCTGGCCATCGCCGGGGTCACGCGCCCCGTGCGCTTTCGCTCCGACAGCTGGGTCTTCCGCCAAGGGGACCCGGGCAGCGGCCTCTACCTCGTGGTCCAAGGCCAGGTCGCCATCGAGATCGACGGCAACGACATCGCCACCCTGGGCCCCGGAGCGAACTTCGGCGAGATGTCCATGCTGGACCAGCCCGAGCGAAGCGCCGGCGCCCGAACCCTCGAAGACACCGAGCTGCTGCTGATCACGCGCGAGGCCTTCTTCGCGATGCTCAAGCGGGACCCGACCCTGGCGGTCAAGGTCCTCTGGAACATGCTCCTGCGCCTGAGCGCGAGCCTGCGGGCCACCAGCGAACGCCTGACGAACCCTCCTTCCGAGCCCCCCGTCCAATGAGCGAATCCGTCGACATCAAGGCCTGGGCCTGCTCCGATCCCGGCCGCGTGCGCAAGCACAACGAGGACAGCTACCTGATCGATCAGGACCTGGGTCTCTACGTCGTCTGCGACGGCATGGGGGGCTTCAAGCGCGGCGACGTGGCCAGCGAGCTCGCATGCAGCGTCGTGCGCGAGTCGATCGCCGCCGGCAAGCGCACCATCGATCTGCACGCCAAGCAGCGCGGCGCCAGCACGACGGCCGCGGTCCAGGGCCTCTTGCAGAACGCCGTCCAGCGCGCCTGCGAGGAGATCTACAGCGCCTCCACCGCCATCACCGGCGACGGCGGGCGCATGGGCACGACGCTGGACACGGTGCTCATCATCGGCAACCAGGCCTTCACCGCCCACGTCGGCGACGGCCGGATCTACCTGATCCGCGACGGCGAGTGCCACCAGGTGACCGAGGACCACTCGCTCATCCAGCAGCAGATTCGCGAGGGGCTCATCACGCCCGAGCAGGCGCGCAAGGCGCGGAACAAGAACGTCATCACGCGCGCCCTGGGCGTGTTTCCGAGCGTCCTGGTGGACCTGCTTCACATGGAGCTCGCGCCCGGCGATGCCTTCGTGCTCTGCAGCGACGGTCTGCACAGCTACGTCGGCGCGCCCGAGCTCGTGGGTCCCTCGACCGAGCCCAACGGCGGCACCGACAAGCTGGTGGCGCTGGCCAACAGCCGCGGCGGTCGCGACAACATCACGATGCTCACGCTCCGCGCCGAGACCGACGCCGACGACGAGACCGACGAGACCGCGCCCGCGCACCACATCGACGTGCTGCGCCGCTGTGACCTCTTCAGCTTCTGCACCTACCGCGAGCTGGTCCAGGTCGCGGCGGTCTGCGAACCCCGAGCCGTCCCCGCCGACACCATCCTGTTCAAGGAAGACGACATCGGCCGCGAGGCCTTCATCCTCGAGCAGGGCGGCGTCGAGATCACCCGCGGCGGCGTCACGCTGACCCGCCTCGGACCGCCGGCTTACTTCGGCGAGATGAGCTTCATCGACTCGCCCCGGCGCAGCGCAACGGTCCGGACGACCGCCCCTTCGCGCTTCCTGGTGCTCTCACGCAACGACTTCCTGCGCCTCGTCCGCCAGGACTCGGCGCTCGCCACCAAGCTGATGTGGCGCCTGCTCCATCACCTCTCGCGCATGGTGCGCAACACCAACGCCCGCGTGCTGGCCGGCGTGACCACGCTCGAGCTCGACGACAGCATGGAGCCGCGTGACTGAAATGCCGGCCCGGCGAGCCCCGTAGCGCGATAGCGAGAGGCCTCATGTCCGACGACATCCTCGACTACGACGAAGAGAAGCCCGTCCCGGCGCAGCGCTGGGTCTGGGACCTCGTCAAGACCTGGGTCCCGGCCATCCTTGCGGTCTTCGCCATCCGCTCCGCGGTCGCCGAGCCCTTCCGGATTCCGAGCGGTTCGATGGTGCCGACGCTCGAGATCGGCGACCACATCCTGGTCAGCAAGTTCAGCTACGACGTAAAGGTCCCCTTCACCGGCGAGGACCTCCCGGGCAGCCTGCGCGTGCCCAAGGTGACCCTGGTTCCTGTCGCCGAGCCGCAGCGGGGCGACATCATCGTCTTCGAGTGGCCCCCGAATCCGGCCCAGGACTACATCAAGCGCATCGTCGCGCTTCCCGGCGACGTGGTCGAGGTCTCCGACAACGTCGTCTACGTCAACGGCGAAGAGCAGGCCAAGGAGTACATCCAGCAGCTGATCTTCCAAGACGACGGCTGCCGCGAGGAGAAGGTCAACGCCTACCGAGAGGACCTCTACGGCGTCGAGCACTGGGTGCTGAACTCCACCGCCTACGGCCGCTCCAGCCTGGCCAACTTCCCCGAGACGACCATCCCCGAGGGCAACGTCTTCGTCATGGGCGACAACCGGGACAACAGCGCAGACTCTCGGGTCTGGGGCACGGTTCCCTACGAGAACATCCTCGGCAAGGCCCACTTCGTCTGGCTCAGCTACGACGCGTGCCAGGTCGACGAGCCGGGCGGCATGCCGCTCTTCGGCAAGTTCCGCTGGGACCGCTTCGGACTCGGCCTGGAATAGGGCTCAGCCCGGCCCGCTGTCCGGGCACGCGGCGCCCGTGTCGTCGCAGTTGTCGTCGATCCCGTTGCCGCAGACCTCGTCGGCCGAGGGATGGATGGCGGCGTCCTCGTCGTCGCAGTCCGTCGACTCGTTGGCGTAGCCCGTGAGATCGCAGACCCAGGTCGACTCGGAGCCGAGGGCGCCGAAGCCGTCGCCATCGGCATCCGGCCAGGCCTCGACGGGCCACGTCGCGTTGGTGTCGTCGCAGTCGTCGGCGTTGGCCGAGTAGCCGGGCCAGTCTGTCCCACAAGCGGCCTGAGGAGCCGCCGGGTCGCCCAACCCGTCGCCGTCGGCGTCGGCGTACACCGTGTCGGTCACGCCCTCGTCGACGCGACCATCGCAGTCACTGTCCACGCCGTCGCAGACCTCGTCGGTCGGGGAGCACGAGGTTTCAGCGGGCTCGACGTCACCGCAAGCCATCCAGAGCAGGAGTCCCATCATGGGTCGAATCCTATTAGGGCTCCTGGTGGACCGCATCCGACAGGCCCTGACACAGCCGGGCTTCGACGTCGAGGAGCCGGACGAACCCTTCACCCGAGCCGCGGTGGCCGTGGTCTGGGCACCGGGACCCGAGCTCATCATGATCAAGCGGGCCGAACACGATGGCGACCCCTGGTCGGGGCACATGGCGTTCCCGGGAGGACGCGTCGATCCCGAGGACGACGGGGCCCTCGCCGCGGCCCTGCGCGAGTCTCGCGAGGAGCTCGCCCTGGACCTCTCGGGCGCCCAGGTGCTGGGTGAGTTGACGCCGATCCGCACCCCCTTCCGCGCCCGCGGCCACGTGCACTACGTCCACGCCTTCGTCTTCGCCTCCGGGCCGGTGCCCACACTCACCCCGAACCGCGAGGTGGAGTCGGTCCACCGCTTCCACCTCGACCGCCTCCTGGCCGGCGAGGGGCGCGACACCTTCGAGTGGCGCGGCTGGGAGATGCCCTGTGTGCGACTGGACGGCTGCTTCATCTGGGGCATGAGCCTCCGGCTGATCGACGAGGTCCTGGAGCGGATTCGCGGCTAAGGTCGGCGCATGTGTCCGGAGCTCCTCGCGATCTGGCTGGCCCACCCCTCGACCGGGCTGCTCCATGCCGACGCCGAGCTGGGTCCCGCTTGCCTGGAGCAGCGCCTCGAGGAGCTCGGCGTGTCCTCGGCCGTCACGCTCCGGAGCCCGGACGAGGTCGCGCCCCCCGGCCCCGCGAAGGAGCTGCGGGACGCCTACACCGTGCCGGAGTGGGCCGCCTCCGAGAACTTCGTGGTGCGCTGGGGCTCCGGGGTGGAGCTCGCGGACGCCGAGGGAACGCTGGCGGACCTCGAGGCCGCCTGGGCAGCCGAGATCGATCGCCTCGCCTACCCGGTGCCCGTCGGCTCCGAGGCCTTCAAGCTGAACGTCTACGTCGGCTCAACGGGCGGCAACACCCCCGAGGACCTGGGCGCCGCCGGCTACTACACGGTCGATGCCGAGGGCTACCCGATGCTGGTGCTCTCGGCGGACACCGTGGCGGACATCGAGGGCAACCGGGCGACCACCTCGGCGCACGAGTTCTTCCACGCCATCCAGCACAGCATCGGCTCGCCCTACGCCTTCGGGACCGGCGAGAAGGGGGCGTGGTGGTGGGAGGCCACGGCGGTCTGGATCAACACGCGCGTCCACCCGGAGGACCCCCGCGTCACCGACTACCTCTTCGGCTGGACCTTCTTCCCTGACCTGCCCGTGGACTACTTCCAGTACCCGGACGGGATCTCGCTCGAGGCCTACCACGCCTACGGCGCCTTCCTCTTCGTCGACCAGCTGGGCAGCGCCGAGGTCGTCCGCCGCGGCTGGGTGGAGGCCGACGACGAGGACCCACTGGTCGTCCTCGACCGGCTCCTGGAAGAGGAGGGCGACAGCCTCGAGGGCGTGCTCGCCGTTCTGTGGCCCGCCATCGTCGCCTGGGACGTCGAGGACGGCGCAGCCCTGGAGGCGGCCCACGAGGACTGGACCGCCGAGTTCCCGGACCAGTACCGCCGCGTCGGCGTGGAGCT
>Ga0114933_10001088_pt1 | contig 31122 bp, 25 predicted proteins | sample 4SBtaG_FD_89691 | JGI IMG/M metagenome (GOLD analysis project Ga0114933, IMG submission 89691) | Deep subsurface microbial communities from Kolumbo volcano to uncover new lineages of life (NeLLi) - 4SBTROV12_W25 metaG | ecosystem: Environmental > Aquatic > Marine > Volcanic | place: Kolumbo... | reverse complement strand
GCTATTTGTTTGGGACGCACCGAACTGTAATATTCATTTTCGATTTGCAAAATATTGGCGTTTAGCTGGCGATAATTATTTTCAGATATGATTCCGATTGACTGGTAATCCGGAAACGGTGTTTCGATTGCCTTAGTTAGACTGGCGACATATTCAGATAGAGTGTTAAATGAAATATCTAAGTTGTTCTGAGCGCTGCTGTTATAGCCTATGTCACTCATTCTTAAAGAAGTGGCAAAGGGTTTATAAAACGTATATTGATCAAATTCATCGAAATCCGGGTACCATTCCCGCCGGTCGATGAGGAAAGACTTGCATAGGGCTGGAGAAGACCCGTATAGGTATAGGATTAGCCAACCGAAGCGTTTTAAATTTCGGATTAAATCGAAATACGATTCAGAAATAAAATGTTGCAAATTTTCGGTGTTGTTTTCATGGTCTTGAAACACAGGCCAGAAACTGTCCTGAATGGAATAGTTGAAATGAATTCCTGCGATTGCTTGCATTGCGCGGCCATATCGGTGGTCGAGTCCAACCCGATAGATGTGTTTCATCTGGCCAACATTTGACGACCCATAATAGGCAATAGGAATACTATGATTTCCGGAAATTCCACAGGGCATACTAGTGGAAAGTAGCAGTTGATTCTCGAGATTGCTGTAAACGTTTTGTTGAATTTTTTCCAAAAATTGGAGGGTTGTATCAATTTGTGGAAATGGTGGAGTGATAAATTCCAGTAATGCTTCTGAATAATCCGTTGTAATATGAGGATGGGTTAAAGCGGCGCCGAGTGTTTTGGGATGACGGGTCTGTGCGATATTACCGTCGGGCGTAATTCGCATACTCTCTTTTTCAATGCCTTTGAGCCCATTTCTTAACAGATGTGCCTGTTGACCGTTGATGAGGCGGGATAAACGTTTCTCAAAATTTCCATCTGAATTTCGCTGAATCATTTTTGTTGGAACTAAAGTGCCACGACTTCCAAACTTTCTTTTTGTTCAAAGCGGTATCCCAGGTGAATACAGTGGTTTAACCATTTTTCCAAGAAATAATTAAGGTTCCATTTATACTCCATTATTTCACGCTGCATACCCGATCGTTGAAACGCACGTTCGACCTGAGGACGAAAGTGATCGGAGAGCACCTCAGCAGACTTCATATCTAAGTAAGCACGAATTTTTAGAGCGGGTTCACTCGACGCACCCATCGAGTGTTTAAAAAAATGGCTGAGTTCTATCGTCAATGTATAGCGACTACGATCAATTATACGGATATAAAGTGATGGCTTTCCTCCAACAGAGGTAGCTTCTTGTCCTTGCATATTCATTAAATTGGGTGCAAGTTGTAACAACCTACAATAATTGGCCTCACAGATTTGTTGAAGGCCATAAGACCTATTTAGTGGACTAAATTGACGCATGTCTGGCGATGTATTGGTTTAGTTTTTCAGTAAACATACAGCGGATTTCGTAAGTAGGATTATGCCATAGTTTCTTCCTGGTAACAGGCATATGCGCTGGCGGTTTCCCATAGCGTTACTTTCAAGATATCAAATCCTTGTGTTTTAAAGTGTTGAAACAGCAATTGAGAAAGGTTCTCCGCAGTAGGGTGTTGGTCCAAAGCTAGATATTTTTCCCCAGCATTTTGTAGCAAAGGAATTATCGGGTCATCTCGATGCAATAGGAGGTTGTGGTCGAAATGTTTGTCAATATAAATTTTCGCCACCTTTTTTATTTGAGAAAAATCACAAACCATCCCTTGGTGATCTAGTCGACTTGCTTTTATAGTGATCGCTGCTTTTACACTATGTCCATGGATATGACGGCATTTCCCAGGATGTTTTATAAGGCGATGACCGTAGCAGAATGCTATTTCTTTGGTTATGCTGAACATGACTTAAAACAGTTATTTGGAGGCAAATGGTCAAGAAGAGAAAGGCACTAGAGCGCTCGGTGCTGAAAGTTTAATGAAAGAAAGTTAAAAACTTGCCCAATGAAACAAATGCCTTATTTGTGATGAGCAATAAATACTGACTACAATTTTAGAACTTCTATATCGTGGTCTGGCGGATCAAGTGGCTTTAATGCCTTTAATAGATCCGGCAATTTCATAGGTACCATTATGATCTCCAGATACACGAAGAACTTCGACGAAAGCATTTAATGGCTGTGTAATATTGTTTTCAGGTTGGAATGTAATTTCTATCGCTTTTCCTGGTGAAATTAGTTTTTCGGTTTTAAAAAAAATACCCGCACCACTCAGATTGATACATTTACCGATATGTTGTTGATCTGAATCTACGAACCTAAAAGTCATATTACAGTCCGCATTCATACGGATGAATTCGCGTTTTTCTGTATACTCACACATCTTTTAGCTCATAAATTTGCTTTGGAAGCCAACAATAAATTGGATGTTCTACGTAAACCATTTTTGCAGTTTTAAGGGAAATATCGACGGCCAAAACCTTAAGATCACACATATTCAATGTGACGCCATGTTAGCATCCTCATTCAAGCATTTATAGCGAACGCTCACTGAAAAAGTACAAAAACCTGTACAGTGGTTGACAGCGCTGTGGCGTCTCAGTAAGTTAAGCCATTTATTTGTCACCGCGAAGCCTGACCAAATATATGTCTAGGTTCATCGATTGCCATTAGTTCGACGTGATTGAAAATTTGTAAGTGGAAGAATTTCAAAGAACAAAACGATTACCGCCGTACGTTTTCAATATTGTTAACGATATAAAGGCAAAAGCTCGTGCTCGAGGGGAAGATATAATTGATTTCGGAATGGGTAATCCGGACCAACCGACGCCTAAGCATATTGTTGATAAATTGTTAGAAGTTGCTCAACGCGGGGATACTCACCGATATTCAGTTTCTAAGGGCATTCCGCGGTTAAGGAAAGCAATTTGTAACTGGTATAAAACGCGTTATGCTATAGATCTCGATGCCGATACGCAGGCAATTGTGACTATTGGGTCTAAGGAAGGAATTGCCCATCTTGCCTTGGCTACTACAGGTCCTGGGGATGCCGTATTGGTGCCGAATCCTGCTTACCCCATTCATCCCTACGGAATGGTGATTGCTGGCGCTGACATTCGTCACGTACCTTTGGATCCAGACATAGATTTTTTTGCGGAGCTTGAGAAATCGATCAAGAATTCATGGCCTCGGCCGAAAATGTTGATGCTCAATTTTCCCGCTAACCCGACTACACAATGTGTTGAACTAGATTTTTTTGAAAAGGTCATCGATATTGCTCACGAATATAAGATATGGGTAATACACGATCTTGCGTATGCTGACATAGTATTTGATGGTTACAAAGCGCCTTCAATCCTTCAGGTTCCTGGTGCTATTGATGTTGCGACAGAGTTTTTTTCATTGTCGAAAAGCTACAATATGCCGGGGTGGAGGGTCGGATTTATGGTTGGCAATCATGAGTTGATTAGTGCTTTAGCTCGAATCAAATCTTATTTGGATTACGGTATGTTTACACCGATTCAGGTTGCCGCAATTACAGCCTTAGAAGGTCCACAAGATTGTGTGATAGAAATTTGTGAAACCTATCGTAAGCGTCGAAACATATTGTGCGATAGTCTTGCGGCTGCCGGTTGGGATGTTCAAAGGCCAAAAGCTACCATGTTTGTCTGGGCTCGCATTCCCGATCAGTACCGTCATTTGGGGTCGTTGGAGTTTTCAAAAAAATTATTGTTGGAGGCAAAAGTTGCTGTTTCCCCGGGTGTTGGATTCGGTCAATACGGAGATGATTACGTCCGTTTCAGCTTGATCGAAAATGAACACCGAACACGTCAGGCAGTGCGTGGGATTCGCGATATGTTAAGAACTGACAACGCTGTATAATCATCCTCGTCTGCAAATATTAAGTACGGCATCGCAACTTTTCAGATTGTCCCTGAAATTCGTTCGTTCGTTCAAGGCGAAAAATGTGAGTTTACACATGTTAATGACCATTTTTTAACGAAGAAAAGATGGGTTTAAGGGGCAGGTGAATAGTTACTTCGATTTTGAATTTAAAGGAGCTAAAGTTTGGATCCAGTAAAAGTTGGTGTGTTAGGCCTAGGAACTGTTGGTGGAGGAACCGTTAATGTATTAAGGCGAAATATGGGTGAAATTGCGAGAAGAGCAGGACGGGAAATCTCGGTTGTAAAAGCTTCTGCACGCGACCTTTCTGTGGAAAGAATATGCCGTACTACCGACATTGAGCTCTTTGCGGATCCCTTCGAAATCGTCAACGATAGCTCTATTGAAATCGTAGTGGAGTCGATTGGAGGTGAATCCATTGCTAAGGAGTTGGTTCTTCAAGCCATATCTAATGGAAAGCACGTTGTGACCGCCAATAAGGCATTGATTGCATTGCATGGAAATGAAGTATTTTCATTAGCACAGGAAATGGGGGTAATGGTTGCTTTCGAAGCTGCTGTAGCCGGGGGAATTCCTATTATCAAAGTCTTACGGGAAGGCTTGAGTGGAAACCGAGTAGAATGGCTGGCTGGAATTATCAATGGAACCGGTAATTTTATTTTGACTGAAATGCGGGACAAAAGCAGAGATTTTGCTGATGTATTAGCGGAGGCGCAAGCGTTGGGGTATGCTGAAGCTGATCCAACCTTTGATGTTGAAGGTATAGATGCGGCACATAAATTAACTATTCTAGCTTCGATCGGATTCGGGATTCCGCTCCAATTTGAAAAGGCCTATACCGAAGGTATTGGCCAAATTACCCGTGCAGACGTAGCCTACGCAGAACAATTGGGCTATCGCATTAAACATTTAGGGATTGCTCGGAAAAATCGGAAAGGCATCGAACTCAGAGTTCACCCCTGTTTAATCCCAGAGCGGCGACTTCTTGCCAACGTTGACGGTGTTATGAACGCCGTTGTAGTCAAAGGTGATGCCGTGGGTCCTACTCTGTATTACGGTGCGGGTGCAGGAGCTGAACCCACAGCTTCAGCGGTCGTAGCAGATCTTGTTGACGTTGTCCGCACGCTAACTTCTGACCCCGAAAACCGTGTTCCCCATTTAGCGTTTCAGGCGGATTCACTGTCTGATACACTGATTGTTGATATCGAAGAGATTAAAACACCTTATTATATTCGTCTAAATGCAGAAGATAGGCCGGGGGTATTAGCTGATGTAACAGGAATACTGGCTCGTCATAACATCAGTATCGAAGCGGTTATTCAAAAAGAACCTCTGGACGGGGAAAGTCAGATTCCTGTAATAATGTTGACCTACGGGATTCTTGAAAAAGAAATGAATGCTGCTATATCCGAAATTGTCGTGCTTGAAACGGTAAAAGGCCCGATTACTCGAATTCGTGTCGAAACCCTGGATTAAATTGTTTTAAAAATGTGAGGTAGTTGGAATAGCATGTCTGATGGAACACGATATACTGGCTTGATACGGCGTTATCGTAGTCGTTTGCCGGTCAGCGAACAAACCAAGTTGGTGAGTTTAGGAGAGGGTAATACACCTCTAATAAAACTGGAGAACATTCCTAATTTGATCGCAAAGGATATTGAATTCTATGTGAAGTATGAAGGTTTGAATCCTACAGGGTCGTTTAAGGATCGAGGCATGACTATGGCGGTGACTAAAGCAGTGGAGAGCGGTAGTCGAGCGATCATTCGTGCATCAACGGGTAATACATCCGCTTCCGCCGCAGCCTATGCCGTCCGTGCGGGTATCAAAGCTTTTGTGTTGATTCCTGAAGGAAAGATCGCTTTGGGTAAACTGGCTCAAACCATGATGTATGGGGCGGTAATCATACAAATTAGGGATAATTTTGATGCTGGTATGCGTTTAGTTAAAGAGGTTGCTGAAACGGCACCGGTGACGATAGTCAATTCAATCAATCCGTTTCGTATCGAGGGACAAAAAACAGCAGCATTTGAAATCATTGATGCGCTAGGGTTTGTCCCTGACTATCACTGTTTACCAGTTGGTAATGCGGGTAATATTACGGCTTACTGGAAAGGCTATACGGAATATGCGTCGCCACTAGGGGAGCATAAGGCAGTTGTCAATAAACGGCCGGTTATGTGTGGCTACCAGGCTGTTGGTGCGGCGCCTTTTATTAAGGGAAAAATGATTGATCATCCTGAAACTGTGGCTTCTGCTATCCGTATTGGTCACCCGCAATCTTGGGAGCAAGCCTGGGCAGCGCAGAAAGAGTCGGGCGGTTGGTTTGATTGTTTCAGTGATGAAGAAATTCTTCGCGCGCAAGGTATGCTTGCTGGGAATGAAGGTATATTTTGCGAGCCGGCCTCTGCAGCGTCGTTGGCTGGCGCCTTACAAGACGTAATATCTGGAAAAATTCCTGAAGGAAGCCGGATTGTATGTACATTGACTGGGAATGGTCTAAAAGACCCTGATACTGCGATAGATCAATGCCAGCTTAAACCGGTGACCGTTAATGCAAGTTTGGCTTCAGTTGAATCCGCGATTTTAGATGTGTTGTAGTACCCGGTGAAAAAGAATATCGTCCGGCGGTTTTTTGATTCCCAGATCGATCATAACCTTCACAGTCTCCACCCCGTTTTACAGCGTATCTATCTGGCGCGAAATGTTCGCGCAATTGATGATTTGGATTATTCCCTTTCAAAACTTCCATCACCGTGGCTGTTATGGGGGATGGAAGAAATGGTTACCATTCTTGCTGATGCGGTAATCAATCATCGAAAAATCGTAGTTGTCGCCGACTTTGATGCTGATGGCGCCACCGGGTGTGCGGTAGCCATACTGGGATTGCGTTTGTTAGGTCTTACCAACCTTTCTTATGTCGTACCCAACCGATTTGAATTTGGGTACGGTTTAACTCCAGAACTTGTAGAAGCATCTCGTACTGAAAATCCGGAATTACTATTGACCGTCGATAACGGCATTTCCAGTTTGGAAGGTGTCAATGCGGCGCGGAAGCTGGGATGGAAAGTATTAATTACGGATCACCATCTGCCTGGGGAAGCTTTGCCCGAAGCGGATGCCATTGTTAATCCTAATCTACCGGGCGATGAATTTCCTAGCAAATCACTTGCGGGCGTCGGCGTCATGTTTTATGTGCTAATGGCTTTGAGAACACGGTTGCGGGACATCGAGTGGTTTCGCCAATCTGGCAAAAAGGAACCGAACCTTGCTCAATTGCTAGATTTTGTGGCACTAGGAACGGTCGCTGATTTGGTGCCATTGGATCGAATAAATCGTATTTTAGTGCAACAAGGCTTACAGCGGATTTGTGCCAATCAAACCCATCCTGGCATCTTGGCTCTATTGGCAATTGCCAAGCGCTCGAATGATTCTGTCGTATCGTCCGACTTTGCTTTTGCGGTCGCTCCGCGCTTGAATGCCGCAGGTCGCTTAGAGGATATGAGCTTGGGGATCGAATGCCTTTTGACCGACGATAGTGAGGTTGCGGAACGGTATGCTTTCAAACTCGATCAACTGAATGGCGGACGCCGTGAAATTGAAGAAAAGATGAAAATTGATGCGTTCGGATTAAATGACAAGATGGAGTTTAGTCGTGATATGGAATCTGTTTCCGGAATTTGTTTATATGATAAGGGCTGGCATCAAGGCATTATCGGGATATTAGCATCAAGGATTAAAGAACGTTTTCATAGACCAGTTGTGGCATTCGCCCCGACAAGCAATAATGAGATTAAAGGATCCGCGCGCTCAATTTCGGGTATTCATATCCGCGACGTGTTATGTGATATAGCGGCAAAATATCCTGATTTGATAAAAAGTTTCGGCGGTCATGCTATGGCTGCTGGGTTAACACTTAATGCAGGAGATTATCCCGCATTCACCTCGGCATTTGAGAGGGTGGTCGATGATCACTTGAGTGGTATTGATCGTTTTGAAAATGTTTATACAGATGGCGTATTAGGCAATGAATTTATGGTCTTGGAATTCGCTGAGACTTTACGCAAATCAGGACCTTGGGGGCAGGGGTTTCCAGAGCCTCTATTCGAAGGTGAATTCGAAGTAATCCAAACTCGGATTCTTAAGGAAAGACATCTAAAACTTCTATTGAAATTGTCTCCAGAAAATCTACTCGATGGGATTGTGTTCTTTATCGAACAACCGGAAAGTTGGTTGCGATGTCGGTTCGTAAAAATTGTGTATCGCTTGGATGTGAATGAATATAGAAGTTTGCGTACACCACAATTGATGATTGAAAATATTGAGGATATCTCTGATAAAGGGTTTCGTGCCTCTACTAGTTGGGATGTTCATAAAGGTGGGGAAGTTCAGGAAGTGATTCTGTAGGGATATCTTTTTAACGCTAAACCACTATCCTTGTGAGATATTCTCATGCACTGCATAGTATTTCGTCTTTTGGATCGGAAGAAACACATAGATAGACAGGGATTTCAATTAAGTCTTTTTCGACCGGTTGGTTTTCTCAACGTGTATTCTTGGCTCAAAATACCTATATTTGGCCTAATTTCGAGGAGTCTTCGGTAGAGTGATTGCTCATGGTACCGTTGGGGCCTTTAGTACTCGGGGTTTGAAAAATCTTTTGTTTTTCTTGGTGTTCCTAATCTAGATAAAAAGGATTCACGGGAAATGGGATCTTCGTGATGCTCGAATTAGATTCCTCATGAAATTTACTGTTTGCTAAAACAGCTCCTTTTTCAAATATATCGATCCATTAAGGTTTGCTATCGTTGTTAGAGTACCTCTCTACCAAATGTTTGGTCTTCAATATTAAAAGTGGATAGATTCGGGTCTATGAAGGATACGGTTTTATGATTTGTTGGGTGGTTAACGAAAGGAGTCAAAATCTAACTGTTTATTGGAATTAGTATATAGCGAGACGTCAACTTGTTTAACAGTTCGGTCTAATTCAGGATTTGGTGTCTTTCTTTAATTTGGCAATCTTCTGAATTGTAATTGAATATATACGTAAGGCATCATTTTTGCTGGTCTATGTTTTCCACCCTTTCGTTTAGCATTCTAATAATAAGATGAAATCAGCTTCAATTAGGCTTCTTATCATTTGTACTTCGGTCACTTTGGTTTTATTGAGTGTTATGGGATATCTTCTCTACACAGGAAACCGGATGACAACATTTCATGCTCCTCTGGTAGACGCTGCCAAAGGAATCAAATTAGAAGCAACATTGGCACACCTTTGGTTTGAAGAAATAGTTTCGGGCGATCGACACGAACATATAGAAACAGTTTGGGAACATATAGAGCAGGCCGATTGGTACGCAAAAGCAATGCTCAATGGTGGTACTAATGCTAAAGGTACTTATTTCCCGTTGGAAGATGTGTATATGCGTCAAGCAATTAATGAAGTAAGGGTGAACCTGGCGAACTTTTATGAGATTGCTGAGAAACGATATGCTAATCGAGACTTGTCATTTCCCGGTACCGATAGCGATCAGGAATTTGATAAGGTTTTCGATAGGTTTATGAAGCATGCGGATCAGGTCGAAACTTTGCTCCAGGATAAAATAAAGGCTGATCTTTCGAGTTTTCGTCAAAGTGGCGGGGTCTTATTGCTGGTCTCGATGATAATGTCTACTCTGGTAACGGCAGTTCTCTTCCGCCATAACAAACGCAACGAAGGCCAGATCAAGGCAATCCATCGAGCTCATGATGAAATCAAAATTAAGAACGTACGATTGGATAAAATGGCCCACTACGATTTCTTAACTAACTTGCCTAATCGCCTGCTATTCTGCGACCTGTTAACCCAATCCCTAGCACAGGCAAAACGCATGGATGAATGGGTTGTACTATTCTTTGTCGATTTGGACCATTTTAAATCCGTCAATGACTCACTGGGCCACGGTAGCGGTGATCGACTACTGGAAATCACAGCCCAACGATTATCTGAATCGGTCGGAGCTGCGAATATCGTATCTCGCCTAAGTGGTGACGAATTTACCGTATTGCTTTCCCATGAAAGGAGTTGTGAGGATGCTTTGGATACGGCTAATAAGTTAGCACAAAAAATAATCGATGTATTGTCACAGCGTTACGTGATGGAAAATTCAGACGCCTTTGCAACAGCTAGTGTAGGAATCGCGTTGTACCCAAGGGACGGGAAAGACCCTGAAACGTTACTGAGAAATGCAGACACCGCAATGTATCACGTTAAACAAAATGGGAAAAATGGTTTTCGTTTTTTCTCCGATCAGCTCGACCAGGAAGCACATTCTCGTCTTCAATTAGAACTCGAACTTCGAGATGCAATAACGAACAATGAATTAACGTTATATTATCAACCTCAATGGAATCTTTGCGATGGAAGTTTGTATGGCCTGGAAGTACTTATTCGGTGGGTACATCCTGTACAAGGGATAATTCTTCCTGATGCATTCATTCCGATCGCCGAATCGTGCGGATTAATTAATGAGATAGATTTATGGGTCGTGGAAACTGCTTGTGCTCAATTCCAGCAATGGCGTGTTGAAAAAAACATCACCTTTCAACTTGCTATTAATCTTTCAGCATCCCAATTTACAAAGCCAGAATTTGTTCGAGATCTCGACGGTATACTTTCCAGGTTATCGATAGATCCTAAAAAAATAGAGCTGGAAATCACAGAATCAGTGCTGATGGCGGATACATTACGGACTATGGAAGCTTTATTGGCGCTTAAATCGCTAGGAGTTAAATTGGCTGTCGATGATTTTGGAACAGGTTATTCTTCAATGGCGTATTTACGCAAATTTCCAATTGATACATTAAAAATTGATCGGGAATTTATCAAAGAACTAGGGGTTGATCCATCCTCGAACGCGATTGTAGAGGGGATAATTAAAATGGCAAACCGGCTCGGTAAACATGTGGTTGCTGAAGGCATTGAAACAGATTTACAGAATAGCTTTCTGACCGCACAACACTGCTCATTTGGGCAAGGATTTTTATTTGATCGACCAGCTAATAAAGAAGCTATTAACCTTATCGAAATACAAGAGAAACTTAATTTCGGTTAACTTCAATCGATTAATATAAACCAGCTATTCGGGCTTCAAAAGATATTAAATATGGTTGAGAGGATTGTAAGCTCCGATTCTTTACAATGATGGAATTCTTTTCAAATTTATGTCAACGTTCTAGCCCTTATTAACACGATTATCAATAATATTATCCACTACTGAGGGGTCTGCCAAAGTCGAAGTATCACCGAGGTTTTCTAACTCATTTGCGGCCACTTTACGGAGTATTCTTCGCATGATCTTACCAGATCGAGTTTTAGGTAAACTGGGAGTCCATTGAATGATATCTGGGCTAGCGAAAGCGCCGATTTCATTTCGGACCAGTTGTTTTAGACCCTGAATTAATGCTTCATTGGGATCAAGACCGATGTTTAGCGTAACATAGGCATAGATACCTTGACCTTTAATATCGTGGGGATATCCGACAACGGCGGCTTCTGCAACGCTTTCGTGAAGTACCAGGGCGCTTTCGACCTCGGCTGTTCCCATGCGGTGGCCAGATACATTTAGGACATCGTCAATGCGGCCGGTAATCCAATAAAACCCATCCTTATCCCGGCGTGCGCCGTCTCCTGGGAAATAATAACCGGGATAGGTCGAAAAGTAGGTATCTATGAAACGTTGGTGATCCCCATAAAGAGTGCGTGCCTGTCCAGGCCAGGATCGGCTGATCAATAGGACACCTTCGGTAGAACCTTCTTGAATGGTTCCTTCGTTGTCAACGATTTCTGGGACGATTCCAAAAAAAGGTCGGGTTGCAGAGCCCGGTTTTAGATCGATTGCACCGGGAAGGGGCGTAATTAGAATGCCTCCAGTTTCAGTTTGCCACCAAGTATCAACGATTGGGCATCGGTCGCCACCTACCACATGGTAGTACCATTCCCAAGCTTCAGGATTAATTGGTTCGCCTACAGAGCCTAATATACGAAGAGATTGACGGTTTGTGTTCTTAACTAACCCATCTCCCTGTGCCATGAGTGCCCTGATAGCGGTAGGTGCGGTATAAAAAATGTTGACTTGATGCTTGTCGACCACTTGCCAAAAGCGGTCCGCTTGCGGATAAGTGGGGACACCCTCAAACATTAGGGTAATGGCTCCATTGCATAAGGGGCCATAAATGATATAGGAATGCCCCGTTACCCAGCCAATGTCTGCTGTACACCAGTAAACATCGCCATCGTGGTAATCAAACACAAATTTGTGGGTCATTGCCGTGTATAACAAATATCCCCCTGTGGTATGGACAACGCCTTTCGGTTTCCCGGTTGAGCCAGAGGTATATAGAATGAACAAAGGATCTTCCGCATCCATTTGTTCTGGAGGGCATTCAGTGGATGCGGTAGCCATACTTTGGTGATAGCAAATATCGCGTCCATCGTGCCATTCGATATTACTGTTTGTGTGTTTAACCACAAACAGGTGTTTGACATTTGGACATTGGGAGACCGCCTTATCAGTATTACTTTTAAGGGGAATAGTTTTTCCACCTCTGACACCTTGGTCCGCGGTAATTACGAACCGACAATCTGAATCGAGTATGCGGTCCCGGAGTGCATCACTTGAAAAACCACCGAAAACTACCGAGTGTATAGCCCCTATCCGCGTGCAAGATAACATTGCGACTGCCGATTCTGGAATCATGGGCATATAGATGCACACTCGGTCTCCCTTTCGAACACCCTGGGATTTAAGTACATTTGCAAATTTACAGACGTCCTTATGTAATTCTCTGTAACTGATTTTTTTGTCGATTTTTGGGTCGTCGCTTTCCCAGATAATGGCCGTTTGGTCTCCTCGTTCGTCCAGATGTCGGTCAAGGCAGTTATAGCTGACGTTTAATTTAGCCCCTTTAAACCAACGGATATACCCTTTGGGATAGTCTTCTGCCATGACTTGATCCCACGGTTGGCTCCATGATAAGAATTCATTTGCCTGTTCACTCCAAAACGCTTCCGGCTCATTGATGGAGCGGCTATACATCTGTTTGTATCTTTCCTGCGTAAGATGGGCGGTTGCCGCAATTTTCTCAGGAACATGATAAATTTTTGCATCAGACATGGAGTGCCCTCTTAAAATAATATAGCTGGATGAAATATAAGCCAATAGTATAGCAACCTAGATGACTATCCGAGAATAACGGCCATTCGAGTAGCCACCTAGACTAGTCGACGGGATTGAAAACTATTTTTTTTTTGCTTACCAAGTTTTGAAATATCCCAATGTTTAATGCCCCATTCGATAATATCGTCAACGCGGGCTGTACGAATTTCTTTGGGGGGAGCCTGACGCAATAAAGTCAAAAGGTTAAAGAGAGTTTCCGATCGATTGGAGCTGCTGACAGGCTGAGCCCCCGTTTGTTTGCTGAGTTTTGAGCCGGAATTATCGACTACAATTGGGATATGTGCATATTTTGGTTGAGGTATCGATAGAGTCCTTTGCAGATAGGATTGTTGCGGGGTTGACTCGAGTAGATCGATGCCCCGCAAGACCTCGGTGATGTGTGATTTATGATCGTCGATCACCACAGCAAGATGATAGGCGAACAAGTTGTCTTTCCGCTTTATAATGAAATCGCCACACGTTTGAGATAACTTTTGCGTTATAGGGCCTTGAAGTTGATCGTGAAAAGAAACATCTTTGCCGTCTGTTTTTATTCTGAGTGAATGGGGCAGTGACCGACTATGGTTTTTGTTTCGACAAATTTCTGGATAGCGAATGGTTTCCTGGTTTTGAGTATTTCTTCGAGCCAGTGACTTTCGGCTGCAACGACAAGCATAAATCAACCCTTGCTTTTCTATTTTGTCGAACGCAGCAGAATAGGCTTCTGTTCTTAGGCTTTGGTAAACAACTGGACCGTCCCAGTAGAAATGATAGTTTTCTAGGGTGTGCAATATTGAGTCAGTTGCTCCTGTTACCGTCCTAAAAGTATCTAAATCATCAATGCGAAGAAACCATTTTCCATTTTTGGATCGAGCCTGAAGATAACTTGCAAGGGCAGTATATAGAGAGCCCATATGCAAAGGACCAGAAGGCGAGGGAGCAAAGCGACCTTGATATTGATTGGATGGTCTTTCCAGCAGTAGTTTCTCTATTCTAGGACAGCCTCTAGCAGTCAGCCAATTTGTTTTTCTCGTATTTCATCGAGGGTTTTGCAATCTATACAAAGTGTGGCGGTGGGCCTGGCTTCTAAACGTCGAATTCCAATATCAACGCCACAAGATTCACAAAAGCCATAATCATCGGAGTCAATGTGAGTGATAGATTCGTCGATTTTTCTAATGAGCTTCCGTTCACGATCCCGAGTTCTGAGCTCAAGGCTGAATTCGGATTCTTGACTAGCTCGATCAGAAGGATCAGGAAAGTTAGATGCATCATCTTGCATATAGTGAACAGTGCGATCAACTTCATCCATAAGTTCGGATTTCCAGTTGAGTAAGATAGTACGAAAGTGCTCTAGTTGAGCATCGTTCATATACTCTTCGTTTTCTTTAATTTGATAGGGTGTAAAACTGAATGGTGTGGATTCAGCTAACTGATTTTTGCTCATCCTTCTACTCCGAAGCCTCCAAAAAAAGGGTGCATTTTTATCAAATTTATATCTGTGCGGCAACAAATTTTGTCGTTTAATCTACGCGCACTATACTCAAAAATGTCGATCGAGAGGCTTAGTATGCTAAGCCTGTAATCAGCCGTTAAGTATACCATGATTTATTCGTTTTTTATTTGATTCCATTTTTGCCCTAAATAAAAAGGGATGATTTTCGGTTTACTATTGTGGATTGCTTTGATTTTGCAGAAAAATTGTAGGTTTGTGAGGCAATCAATCTATTTTTTAGGAACTGAGAAAAAATTTGTTAAATTTTGGTATACACTTTTGTTTGGGGTGCGAAGATTCGAGCACTTACTGTGAGCTAGAAGCCTCGCTCATAAGTGTAAATAATGAACCTTTGCTACACTTGAACAATAGGGGTTCATCTTGGGCAGTGGGTTTAAGGGTTGCCCTAGATTAAGTCTATTCGGATATGTTTTATCAAAATGTCACTAAACATGGGGTGATCGAATAATGCGCGGCAAAATTAAGAACTTCGGGCTATTTTCCATAGCTTTTTATTTCCTAGCCGGATGCTCGTCGCATCCTCCCCTAGATCCAACTGCAGCTCTACCAGCGGACTATACTTACGTTGTGGGACCTGGCGACAGTTTGGAAATGTTTGTCTGGGGCAACCCGGAAATTTCTCGATCAGTGTCGGTAAGGCCTGATGGAAAGATTTCGGCGCCCTTAATAGAAGAGTTGCCGGCTACCGGGAAAACACCTTATGAACTGGCGAGAGATATAGAAAAATCGTTGGCGAAATTTATTCGTAATCCTCTAGTGACTGTCATCGTTGGAGGTTTTAGGGGGCCCTTTTCTGATCAGATTAGGGTTTTGGGTGAGGCCGCCAATCCAACTGCGTTTCCTTATGTCGAAAAAATGACTTTATTGGATTTGATGGTGCAAGTCGGCGGATTAACTGATTTTGCGGCAGGAAATAGGTCTACTATCATTAGGACGATAAATGGTCAGCAAAAGCAGTTTGCCGTCCGCATTGATGATTTACTTCGTGATGGGGACTTTTCCGCCAATGTTGAGGTGTTACCAGGAGATATCTTGTTAATACCAGAAGCATTTTTTTGATTTATTTTAAACTTTTGGTTTTAGCAAAATGCACGATATTCTTATTGAAGTTCGGAATTATGTTCAAAGTGCTACTCGCTACAAATGGGTATCATTATCGGTCGCTTGGATAATCTGTCTTTCGGGGTGGATCTTTATTTCCAAAATGCCAGATGAGTACCAATCGAGTGCACGTATAAATGTTGACACACGATCGGTATTACGGCCGTTACTGAAGGGTATTGCTATACACCCTGATGTTAAAGGCCAAATTCGTTTGATGACGCGGCTTATATTCACTCGGCCGAATCTGGAAAAAATTGCCAGAATGACCGATTTGGATTTAGAGGTTAAAGGTGATGCTGGTATGGATGCGCTGGTTGGGAGATTAAAATCATCCATGTCGATAGCTGCGGTTAAGAGAAGTAATTTGTTTTCAATCAATGCTGTAGATTCCGACCCAGAAATTGCAAAACGAAAAGTACAGTCGTTGTTGACAATTTTTGTCGAGGAGACATTAGGGGAGACTCGCAAGGATTCTGATAGTGCAAGGCGCTTTATTATTAATCAGATTAAAGAATATGAAACGAGATTGTTGGAAGCAGAATTCAAACGCGAGGAATTCAAAAGGGATAATTTTGGAATGCTGCCCGGTCAAGGTGGGGACCTTTATTCTCAGATTCAGGGAATTGCGTTACAAATTGAGGAAGCGAAATTTGCGTTGAAAGAGGAAAAGAACCGTCGGAACGAGTTAAAAAAACAGTTAGACGGTGAAGAGCCAACTTTCGAGGCGTTTGAGGGATTCGAGGCAGAAAGTCCGTTATCGGCCAATCCCACGGATGCACGGATACAGGCACTTCAGCAACAGTTAGATGATCTATTATTAAATTTTACCGAGGCTCATCCAAGAGTTTTAGTCTTAAAAAACGCGATTAAGGAATTAGAAAAAAGGATTGCTGAACAAGCCGATTCTGGGTTGCCTATGGATGGCTTTGGGGAAGATGATATGGTGGTACCAGATGGTCAGCAGGCTAATCCGGTGTTTCAACAGGTTAAGATTGCTTTAAGCGAAGCGGACGCAAATATAGCTTCATTGAAAGCGCGTGTCGGCAATTACGAGGCGAAAATTGAGACTTTGAAAAACCAATTGGATGCCAGGCTCAAGATCGAGACAAAAATAAAAGCATTAAATCGTGATTACAATGCGATAAAGTCAAAATTCGATACCCTGACCGACCGCCTTGAAACAGCGAAATTATCTGAAAGCGTTGAAGAAAATACGGACGCTGTGAACTTCCGTATTGTTGAACCACCTCGAGTTCCTACTACAGCGTCTGGCCCTGATCGTATTATTTTATCTTTGGGTGTATTTGTTGTCGCAATTGTTGTGGGGATCGCTGTTGCAGTATTGCTGACTTTTTTTAGGCCGACTTTTTGGACTTCTAAAAAAATACAAGAAACGGTAGGTTTACCGGTTTTAGGTACGGTTTCGATGACTTGGATTGATAGTGTTAAAAAGCAAAAATGGCAGGAGTTTATCGGGTTTTGTGTCGCATCGATTGTGTTGGTTGTAATACTCTCGGCGATCATCGTTTTGGAGGTTCAGGGAGTGAATTTATCTACTATTTCATAGAACAATAAGACTATGAGTATTATTGAAAAAGCGTTAGAAAAAACAGAATCGACTAAGCCAGCTGATATTCAGGAAAGTCTGAAAATTGACAGTATTTCCGAGTCTGATGGGGGGATGTCAAAGCTGGAAAGTTGTGATCTTGAGATCGACTTTCGATTGTTGGAAGAAAAGGGCATGCTGGTTCCCGATTCTGATAATCATCAGATTAGGGAACAGTATCGTGTTATTAAGCGACCCTTGATTCTCAATGCCTTTGGTGACGGGAATGAAAGTAATGAAAACTCTAATTTGATTTTGGTAACGAGTAGTCTACCTGGGGAAGGAAAGACCTTTACTGCAGTTAATCTGGCACTAAGTATCGCAACAGAAAGGGACAAGACAGTTCTTTTGGTAGATGCTGATGTCGATAGAGCCGGTATATCTACACTACTTAATATCAAAGCGCAGACAGGGTTGACTGACCTTTTATTGGATAAGAATATTGAATTATCCGATATATTGCTACGGACGAATATTCCGAATCTGTCGATATTACCTGCTGGAAAAACCCACAAGCACTCAACGGAGTTGTTGGCCAGCGAATCCATGAATTGGCTTGCTTCGGAAATGTCTCAGCGCTACTCGGACAGAATCATTATTTTTGATTCTCCGCCGCTTTTAGTTGCTAGTCAGGGGAGTGTATTGGCAAGTCACGTTGGGCAGGTAGTCGTAGTTATTGAATCGGGAGTTACTCCACAGCACATGGTGAACGAGGCTGTTCAAAAGTTAGAGTCGTGTGATATTGTAGGTTGCGTATTAAACAAATCCAAAAATGGATTTGGTTTCAATGACTACGCCTACTACGGATCCAATGAGAAACGATAACTCAAACGAAAACGTTAGCCCATCGAATTCAAATATCCAATTATTAAAAGTTATACCCGCTGGGTTTTTAGCATTCACAATAATTCCTATTGTGAATGCGGCAAATTGGGAGTTTGTGCCCAGTATTAGTGTAAATCAAACGTATTCCGACAATATCAACCTTGGTTCGGGAAATCCGTCGACTAGTTTTCGAGAAGATGAAACTGGATGTCTCGTATCCCAAATTAATCCGGGACTCTCTATAGGTCCACGGGGAGAGCCGGGTCGAGTTAAGTTCAATTTTAATATCAGATCCCAGAATATAATTGATGCAGGCTGTAAACGTGGTGGAGGTTCTTCGTTTTTGCAGCAAGAAGCTAATCTGCTTGCGGAAGTTATCAAACAATCGATTTTCCTTGAAGCGAAAACCTCCATTAGTCAACAAAATGGATCGAATACCGGAAGGATTCAAGGTGATAATCTTGCCGATACGGGAAATCGGATAAAAGTGCGTACATATAGTGTCAGCCCGTATTGGACCCCCCATATAGGTAACTATGCGGATGGAGAAGTACGATTTCGCTATGGTAATGTGGATACGAGTGGTGGCAATAATGTTAACACTAGTCAGATATCAGATTCACAAACCTATCAAGAATCTGTTCATTTGGAAAATGGGTCGCGCTTTACAGTTTTGTTTTGGAACCTTGATTTTAATAATGAAAAGCAACAGCGTGATGGCTCCGGTGGGTCGGTTAGATTTAGGCAATATCAAGGTGAAATAGGGGCTAGACTAACGCGTGAAATTACTGTCTTTGCACAAGGAGGGAATGCTGACAATGATTTTAGGTCAGTAACTAATTCTAACCAAAATGGAGCTTTCTATTCGATTGGGGGAGGGTGGACGCCTAGTCCCTTATTCAGTATACGGGCTGCAGGGGGAAATAACTCTTTCGTTACCGTGGATATGAATCCGTCACGTCGTACCACCATTCAGGGATCATTCTTCAATAACAACGTCGGAACCAACACGGGTGGCAGGTTTCAGCTATCCTTAGAACATCAAACCCGAAGGACGGTTTGGGGTGCTAGATATTTTGAAGATACTACTACCTCTCAGGATATTTTGGCTAATCAACAAGTCTTTGCGGTTGTAGATGCTTTTGGAAATCCGATCCTTAATCCTGTTTCCGGACAGCCAAATACGATAACGGTAGATGTACCTACGTTGACCGATGAAGTTCTTGTGAGGAAGCGTAGTGAAGCGTCTTTCACAGGACGGACGGCTTTGAGTACGGTTTCTTTAAGGGTTTATAACGAGAATAGACACTTTCAGGAAAGTGATGATAAAGATGATGTATTGGGAGCAGATGGATCCTGGAATTGGAGACTTGGAAAAAGGACTTCGTCAAATGTGAGGGCTAGGTGGCAAAAGACTAATGCGAATAATTCAGGATCAGGAGGCCGAAGTGATAATGAGTTTACCCAGATTGCCGTAGGAGTCAATAGGAGTTTGTCTCGCTATTTCACTGCAAATTTGGAATACCAGTTTCAAAAACAGAATTCCGATAACCCGTTGGACGAGTATGACGAAAACAGGGTGACGGCCAGTTTGAACTTTCGTTATTAGGATAAATAAATATGTACGAAGCCTTTTATAATCTTACGAAAAAGCCTTTTCAATTAAATCCTGATCCTGTGTTTTTCTTCAATAGCGCCGTTCATAAGCGGGCGTTGGCTTATTTGCGATATGGTTTGGCGCAAGGGCAGGGATTTATTGTGGTGACAGGGAATCCAGGCACCGGTAAAACCACATTAGTGAAAGCACTTGTTGAAGAGCTAAAAAATGAAAACATCGTTATTGGCTTAATGGTGACTACACATCTCAATGCAGAAGATACTTTGCGAGTCATAGCGGCCAGTTTTGGTTTGGGGCGGGAAGGACCGAAGGCGAGTTTATTAAAAAATTTGGAAGATTTTTTCAAGAAGAAATGCAGAGACGGAAAGCGTGTTTTGCTGATAGTCGATGAGGCTCAAAATCTGCCTTTAGAGTCCTTGGAAGAATTAAGAATGCTTGCCAATTTTGAAATGAACGGTAAGCAACTTTTCCAAAGTTTTTTGCTAGGTCAGGATCAATTTCGACATATTCTGCAGCAGGGAGTGATGGAGCAGGTCAGGCAGCGGGTCACTGCAACTTACAATTTAAGAGCTCTTGATCGCGACGAAACCAAAGCCTATATATTACATCGTTTGAAGACAGCGGGTTGGAATAATGACCCGGATTTTAAGGATGATGCCTTCGCGGCGATTTGCAAATTTACTAAGGGTGTTCCGAGAATAATCAATTCATTATGTGATCGATTATTGTTGTATGGCTTTTTAGAAGAACTCCATATTATTGATGGTAAGTCCGTTCAGAAAGTTGTTAAAGAGATTGAAAAAGACCAATTGGTTAAATCTGGTGATAAATCAAAACAACTCCTACCCTCGAGTCCAACGAAAATGCCAGTCTCGGCTAGATCGATGGGTTCCGGGGAGGTATTGGAGGAACGGATTCATCACCTTGAAAGTTCGGTTGAATCTTTGAAACAAATTATATTGAAGGAACGAGCACTGCTCCGGAAAGCTGTCCTGATCCAATTAGATATGGACGATGTATACGACTCACCCGAGATCTATGATTCCACCAAAGAACAAGTAAATCTTTGATGCAGAACTCGTCGCTCCCTACGTTGCTCTGTGTCGTTGGGGCACGGCCAAATTTCATGAAGGTGGCGCCGCTTTTTCAGTATCTAAAGCTCCATGAGGAGTCAATGCAACCGTATTTAATACATACCGGGCAGCATTATGATAAGGAAATGAAAACTGCATTTTTCGACCAGTTAGGAATTCCGGAGCCTGATATTGACTTGGAGGTGGGTTCAGGAAGTCATGCCGTGCAAACGGCAGAGATTATGCTTCGGTTTGAGCCAATTCTTGATCAAGTAAAACCCTTTGCGGTGCTCGTTGTGGGTGATGTCAATTCAACGATTGCATGCGGACTTGTTGCTGTCAAGAAAAACATACCTATCATTCACGTGGAAGCTGGGCTGCGGAGTTATGATCGTGAAATGCCGGAAGAAATCAACCGAGTTTTGACTGATCAGCTTTCGGATTTATTGTTTACGACTGAACGGTCGGCGTATCAAAATTTGGAAAGGGAAGGGATAATCCTTGATAAGGTCCATTTTGTCGGTAATGTAATGATTGACTCATTACATAATCATTTGAAACAAGCAGTCCCTTTTGAGGAGATCCTGGAAATCCACCAGGTTGAGCGGAGGGAAACACTTTGTAAGAAACAATTTGCCTTATTGACTTTGCATCGTCCGTCAAATGTTGATGATGCGGAAATTTTAAAGGGATTATTAGAAACATTTGAAATGATTAGTCGAGTCCTTCCCATCATTTTTCCCGTTCATCCACGAACTGGAAAAATGATTCAAGAATATGGGTTATCCGGGTTTCTCGATTCGCCCAATGTATTTTGTCTTCCTCCGGTTGGCTATTTAGAGATTCTGGGATTAATGAAATCTGCAAAATTAGTACTAACCGATTCTGGTGGTATCCAAGAGGAGACCACAGCGTTGGGGATACCCTGTATCACGTTACGTGAAAATACTGAAAGACCAATTACCGTCGAACAGGGCACCAACACCATTGTAGGGAGTGCGAGACAGAAAATTGTGGATTGTGTCGATGATGTTCTCAAAACCGGGGGGAAATCGGGACGAGTTCCGGAGTACTGGGATGGACATGCTTCAGAACGGATATTATCAATAATTCAGAAACGGTTTTTATGACTCAACTGAAGAGTACTACTAACAGCTTAGTCAACGCAATGACCGTTGATGTAGAAGACTATTTTCAGGTTTCGGCGTTTGAAGATCATATATCTCGCGACGACTGGGACAATATACCGTGTCGTGTTGAGGCCAACACAAATCGTATACTGGAAATGTTTGATCGTAAAAAGGTAAAAGCGACTTTTTTTACTTTGGGTTGGATCGCGGAACGATATCCAGAGATGACGCGGAGTATTGTGGAAAATGGCCATGAGTTGGCGTGTCACGGTTATAGTCATACACGAGTAACCCAGCAAACCCGAGAGCAATTCCGCGAAGATGTAAACCGTTCTAAGCAATTATTGGAAGACATAGCGGGTGTCGCAGTCAAAGGGTATCGAGCGGCTAGTTATTCGATCGGTGCGGAAAATTTATGGGCTTTGGACGTATTGGAAGAAAGCGGGTTCGTTTATAGTTCCAGTATATATCCAATCAAACACGATCTCTACGGGATGCCGGAAGCGCCCCGCTTTGCGTTTAAACCCTGCCGTCCCGATGGATTGTTGGAAATCCCTATTACGACCGTTCAGCTTGGAAATAGAAAGTTTCCCTGTGGCGGCGGGGGATATTTTCGATTGTTACCTTACCGCCTTTTCAAATGGGCGCTTACCCGTGTTAATCGCTTGGAGCAACAGGCGGGTATTTTTTATTTTCATCCTTGGGAAATCGATCCGGACCAACCGAAGCAAAATGGAATCGGCCTCAAAACCCAGGTTCGCCACTATTTAAACCTTACACAGATGGAACAACGACTCAATCGGCTTTTAGATGACTTTGAATGGTCGACAATGGAGCATGTATTTCTTTAATAAGGACGAAATTTGAAAGATTCAATCACGATTAAAACGCTTGATGCGAGTAGCCGTTCTGTTTGGGATGACTTCGTGGAAGGTTGTCCAGAGGCGACATTTTTCCATAAAGCTGGTTGGAAAGAAATCATAGAGGATTCTTTTGGACACAAAACTTATTTCCTCTATGCGGAAAAGGATGGCGTTATCCAAGGTGTTCTTCCGTTGGGTCATGTCAAGAGTATGCTTTTTGGCAATGCTTTGGTTTCATCCCCCTTTTGTGTTTATGGTGGAATTGCTGCAGTTTCCGACCAGGCCAGAAAGGCGTTGGATGAGGAAGCAAGCGGATTGGCGCGCAAACTTGGTGTGGACTATCTGGAAATGCGTAATTGCAACCAGCGTCATGAAGGCCGTCCTCATAAAGATCTCTATGTCACGTTCAGAAAAAACTTGGACCCAGATCCAGAGGAGAATCTTAAAGCGATTCCTCGAAAGCAACGTGCAATGGTCCGCAAAGGTATAAAGGCTGGTTTAAACGCTGTTGTAGATAATGATATTGACCGATTGTATGCAGCCTATGCGGAAAGTGTGCGCAACTTGGGCACCCCGGTTTTTTCAAAAAAGTATTTCGAAAATCTGAAAAAGGTTTTTGCCGACAATTGTGAGATGCTGATCATTGAACACAAAGGACGGTTGGTCAGTGGGGTCATGAACTTTTATTTTCGAGATGAAGTATTGCCTTATTATGGTGGTGGTACCGAAGAAGCTAGGGACCTTAAAGCTAACGATTTTATGTATTGGGAAGTAATGCGGCGTGCGGTTGAAAAAGGGATTAAAGTTTTTGATTATGGGCGAAGTAAGGAAGGCACTGGTTCCTATCGGTTCAAAAGACATTGGGGGTTTGAGCCCCAGCCCCTATTTTACGAGTTTGATTTGGTCAAGGCGAGTAGTATGCCGGATATCAACCCGCTGAATCCAAAGTATCAGATGTTTATTTCGATGTGGAAACGTCTTCCACTGCCGGTGAGTAACGTTGTCGGTCCATGGCTTTCCAAGGGTTTGGGGTAACTGTTTACGGATACGTTTTCCCTGAAATCCTCCAATTTTGAAAAACCTTCTTTTTCTTGTTCATCGTATTCCTTATCCCCCGAATAAAGGGGATAAAATCCGTTCCTATCATTTACTACGATATTTAGCAGACGAATATCGAATATTTTTGGGGACTTTTGTTGATAATTCCGAAGATTGGCGATACGTGAAGGATGTCCAATCCTTTTGTGCCGAAAGCTGTTTTCTGCCTCTGGATCCTCAGTGGGCGAAGCTTCGATCCTTGCGGGGTTTTTTTCTAGGACAAGCGCTGAGTTTACCCTATTATCACGATTCGCGAATGCAAAATTGGGTCCACAGGGTTGTTGATCTCCATGGGATCGATACGGTTTTGGTTTTTTCCTCGGCTATGACTCAATTTATTGATGCTCGGCGTTTTACCACAAAAGTTATCGACTTTGTTGATGTGGATTCGGATAAATGGTTGCAATATGCCAAAGGAAAACCATGGCCGGGTAGCTGGATTTATCGACGGGAAGGTCGGTTATTGTTGGAATTTGATCGACAAGTTGCCAACGATTTTGACGTTAGTATTTTTGTGTCCTCTTTAGAAGCTAAATTGTTTAAGGGTTTGGTTCCGGAAGTGGGAGAGCGCATTACCCATATAGATAATGGTGTGGATACACAATATTTTTCCCCGGAGCATGATGTGATCAATCCATACCCTGAAGATGAAGTTCCGCTAGTATTCACGGGTGCAATGGATTATTGGGCGAATGTGGATGCGGTAACCTGGTTTGCACGGGAAGTATTTCCGCGTATTTATAACCAATTTTCCAATAGCCGTTTTTACATCGTCGGTGGAAACCCTAGTGAAGCGGTTCGAAATCTAAGTAGGCTAGAAGGTGTTACAGTTACGGGAACCGTTGAGGATGTGCGGCCTTTTATAAAGTATGGTCGAGTTTCGGTTGCCCCATTGCGTATTGCTCGTGGAATCCAAAATAAAGTGCTGGAAGCTATGGCAATGGGAAAACCAATTTTGGCGACTTCTGCCGCTATGGAAGGAATTCGAATATCGTCTATTCTTCAAATTACGGTAACCGATAGCGCAAAGGATATGGCCGAGAATGGGTTAGAGTTGCTGAATGGAAATCGATTGCAACGGGTCTATGAAAAAAACAGAGAATGGGTCATAGATCATTATAGTTGGGGAAAAAACATGGAAAAGCTAGGACGCCATCTTCAGTAAGGTTGATCTGCCACAGACCCTAGGAGGTTGTTTTGGAATAGAGAATCTACCGAAGAAAACCGGTTTTCCTCGTGACTATTTTTTTCTCGGACAGCGTCTCCGCTACAATCGCAATTCTCAGACTAATTCTGCAGTAAGTTTGGATTATGGAAAAGCAATCGAGCCTTCAAAACTTTCAAAATAGACAAAAGAAAACGCCTTTAGTCGTGCATATTATTTTTCGATTAGGGGTAGGTGGGCTCGAAAATGGCCTAGTTAATCTTATCAACCAAACGCCATCTGACCGATATCGGCATTGTATAATTTGTGTAAAGGATGCCACTGATTTTCGTGATCGAATCCGTCGCTCAGATGTTGAGGTTTTCACTCTGGGTAAAAAGGAAGGCCTGGATTGGATGATGTTCTTAAGGCTATATCGATTACTTAGGCAAATCCAACCAGCACTTGTTCATACTCGTAATTTGGCTACTATTGAGTGTCAGTTGCCAGTGTTTTTAGCGGGTATCCGGTATCGCGTGCATGGGGAACATGGTTGGGATGTCTTCGATCCTCACGGCGAAAATACAAAGTATCAAAGGCTTCGGCGTGTATTTAAGCCATTGGTAAAGCACTATATTCCATTATCCAAGGAATTAGAACGCTATTTGAGGCACAAAATTAAAGTGCCCGAGAACAAAATTACGCGAATTTGCAACGGTGTCGATACCGAAATCTTCTTTCCTCCCAAACAGGGAAAGGAAATCGTCGCCGGCTGTCCGTTTACCAGTAAAAAGCACGTCGTCATCGGTACTGTCGGACGAATGCATGGGGTGAAGGATCAACTTACTTTGGTAAAGGCCTTTGCTCACCTGATTGAACAAGATCCCAGTCTCAAGGAAAGACTAAGATTGATGCTAATAGGAGATGGACCTTTGCGCGATCAAGCAAATAGGATACTCGAAAAGGCAAACCTCACAGCTTTAGCTTGGGTTCCTGGTGAACGCAATGATATTCCCCAAATTTTGCGTGGTATGGATATATTTGTATTACCGTCTCTAGCGGAAGGGGTATCTAATACAATTCTTGAAGCTATGGCGACAGGCTTACCGGTGGTAGCGACTGATGTGGGAGGAAACCCTGATATAGTTTCCCATGGGAACACTGGACTTTTGATACCAAAAGCAGATCCTATTGAAATGGCGAAAGCGATCACAAGATATCTGGAAAATTTGCAGTTGATAAAGCAACATGGCGGGAATGGTTTTAAAAGCATTCAAGATGGTTTTAGTCTTTTTGCCATGGTTAATCGCTATTTGACGGTCTATGATAATGTTATTAAATGATTTTTAAAGACTAATAAAATATGTGTGGGATCGCAGGAATATTCGATATACACGAAAAACGGGAGATTAATCGGGAGCTGCTGGCTCGTATGAACGAAATTCAGCATCACCGTGGTCCCGACGAAGGGGGTATTCATATAGAGCCAGGTTTAGGTTTGGCGCATAGGCGTTTATCGATAATCGATATTGCTAGTGGTCAGCAACCACTATTCAGTAAGGATAAATCGGTTGTCGTAACCTATAATGGCGAAATATACAATTTCGTCGATTTGCGCTCAGAATTAGAGGCTAAGGGTTACGAATTTACTACCCATTGTGACACGGAAGTTATCGTCTATGCATGGCAGGAGTGGGGTGAGGGCTGTGTGGACCGTTTTCGTGGAATGTTTGCCTTTGCTGTATGGGATCGGAATCGGGAAACTTTGTTTTTGGCGCGTGATCGTCTTGGGATCAAACCGTTGTATTATGCCGCCCTACCGAATGGCCAGTTTATTTTTGGTTCCGAGCTCAAGGTTTTGATGCAACACCCTGAGCTTCCAAGGGAGCTTGAATCCACCGCAATAGAAGAATACTTCGGATTTGGTTATGTTCCCGATCCTAAAACCATCTATAAAGCAGCCCGAAAGTTGCCACCTGGATTCAAGCTTACAATAAAACGGGGAGCCAAAGATTATGAGCCACGTCAATACTGGGATGTATCGTTTTCAAGCGTTCAGTCTTCGGATCCAGGAGTAGTAAGGGAAGAATTGATTGAGCGACTGCGTGAAGCAGTTAAAATTCGAATGGTTGCAGAGGTGCCATTGGGCGCTTTCTTATCCGGTGGTGTGGATTCCAGCGCGGTTGTGGCAATGATGGCCGGATTGTCGGATGAACCCGTTAATACCTGCTCGATTTCCTTTGGCGATCCTGAATTTAACGAGGCTCAGTTTGCTGCACAGGTCGCAGAACAGTACCAGTCAGCACACCGGGTCGAGCAGGTGGATCCGAATGATTTTGATCTGGTGGATAAACTGTCTGGTTTGTACGATGAACCCTATGCCGATAGTTCTGCGTTGCCTACATACCGTGTTTGCGAATTAGCGAAGAAAAAAGTGACTGTTGCTTTGTCGGGTGACGGTGGAGATGAGAATTTGGCAGGTTATCGCCGATATCGTTGGCATACGTATGAAGACAGGATGCGGTCATGGATTCCGGATTCGGTTCGGAAACCGTTGTTCGGGACATTGGGGAATGTCTACCCCAAAGCAGATTGGGCGCCCAAAATCTTTAGAGCAAAGTCAACTTTCGAGTCTATAGGGCGCGATTCCTTAGAAGGGTATTTTCACAGTGTGTCGGTGCTTTCCAATGAAATCCGGGCGAATTTGTTTAGTGAAAACATGAAACGAGACCTTCAAGGATATCAGGCGGTCGAAGTTTTTCGACAACATACCCGGCAAGCTCCAACGGACAATCCATTGTCGCTGGTTCAATATCTCGATATAAAAACTTACCTTCCCGGGGATATTTTGACCAAAGTGGACCGTGCCAGTATGGCTCATGCGCTAGAGGTGCGGGTGCCGATATTGGATCATGTGTTCGTCGAGTGGATGGCCGGTTTACAACCTAATATGAAATTGAATGGCAGAGAAGGAAAACACATTTTCAAGACTGCTTTGGAGCCTTATCTTCCCAATGATATATTGTATCGCCCAAAAATGGGTTTTGCTGTTCCCTTGGCTACCTGGTTTAGGGGGCCCTTGAAGCAACAGGTTCGTGATGCACTGCTGGGACCGAATATGGCTGACTCTGGGTTTTTTAATGGACCTTTTTTAAAAAAGATGGTTGATCAGCACCAATCAGGTTTGCGGGATTACAGCTCTCCGATTTGGTCTTTGTTGATGTTCGAGTCCTTTCTGCGAAAAAGGCATTAGATGTCGGTCAACGAATATTTGGAAATCCTTTCATGAAAATTCTTCACGTCCTTGATCATTCCATACCCCTTCATAGCGGCTACACATTTAGAACGAGAGCTATACTCGAACAGCAGCACGCTATGGGGTGGGAAACCATTCATGTTACATCGGCAAAACAAACCGGTGGAAAATATGGATGCGACGAGGTTAATGGGCTTCAATTTTTTCGGTCAAAAAATCCAGATGACTGGTTGGCAAAAGTTCCTGTAATCAATCAGGTGGCGATAGTCCAGTCATTGGAGGAAAGACTTGAAGAGGTGATAAAAGAGACCCAACCTCAGTTGATTCATGCCCATTCTCCAGGATTGAATGGCTTGGCGGCTTTAAAAGCTGCTCGTCGGAATTCACTTCCTTTGGTTTATGAATGTCGTGCTTTTTGGGAGGATGCAGCGGTGGACCATGGGACCAGTCATCAAGGTGGATTGCGCTACCGCGCCACTAAAGGTATAGAATCCTATGTATTTAGGGAAGCCGATGCAGTCACGACGATTTGTGAAGGACTTCGGCAGGATATTGTGCAAAGGGGAATCCCAGAAGAGAAAGTTACTGTCATTCCAAATGCGGTCGACATCAACCGGTTCGAATTCGGGTGTCAACCTGACAAACAACTGCGTGAAAAATTAGGTTTAACCGGCAAAACTGTATTGGGTTATATCGGGTCCTTTTATGCTTACGAAGGTTTGACAACTTTGTTGCAGGCAATGCCTGATATTGTCGCAAATCATCCCGAGGTTTGTTTATTGTTAGTTGGAGGCGGTCCACAAGAAGATGAAGTGCGGAAGAGTGCCGAACAATTAGGCATATTAAACCATGTGATCTTTCAAGGTCGTGTGCCTCACGAAGAGGTCAAGAATTATTACGACCAAGTGGATATTTTTGTGTACCCTCGGTTATCCATACGTTTAACCGAATTAGTAACCCCACTTAAACCACTCGAAGCGATGGCCCAAGGTCGATTAGTCGTTGCCTCTGACGTTGGGGGACACAAGGAGTTGATTCGTGATGGAGAAAATGGATGGCTGTTTAAGGCAGGTGACCCAAGTGCTATTTCACTAGCGGTTTCGAAAATGCTTTCGAGCAAACAATCGTGGACGGATTTGCGAAAAGCAGGGCGCCAGTATGTCGAAAGCGAGCGTAATTGGTCGAATAGTGTTGCGCGATATAAAAATATTTATGAATCCTTGGTTGGGCAAGCTGCCTGATCGGTGATTGGGGTATAGATTTTTACTAGTATGTTGATCTTTGCCGTGTTTGAGTGATGGGTTCTTGGGGTTAAATTACTAAGAATCGGATCTATTTTCACATAAACCTCATGAATTCTGGCAGGTCTTCCTTCCGCCGTTCCAACATGAAGACTCAAATGATGCGAATAGAGAGTAGTAATAATATGATGAAAAAGTTGACTCTTTCGATGATCGTCGCTGTGTACACTCCACTCGCCAATGCCACCATATATCAATATCAAGATGGTCCAGGTAACTTTGGTAATGGTGGAACTTTCGATACTATCTTCGCGGAATATAACACGGTGACTTCGTACTTAACCTGGGAAGTTGACAATGCAAGAAAAGACGGACAATTAATGGACGGTTTCTGGCTTGTACTTAATGACGGCCCTAATAACCCTAAAGGTAGCGATGGTTTGCCTATTTTCTATGCTGATTATAACTCTGATCGATTGTGGGTATTCGGATATAACGGGCAAAATAACCCTAATAGCTACCAGTCCCAAGATTTTTTGGGGGAATTTTCATCTAGCTTGACCGAATCAGGAACAAACCGAGGCTTCAGTTTAGATGTATCGGATATTTTCAGCAGTTTGTTGGCGTCGGTGCCATTTGATGATCAGATTGGTATATGGTTTCATCCCACCTGGAACACCCAAACATACACTGACAACGGTCAAGATCAACTAGTCGATTGGCAATATAGCACACAAAGTTGGTACGATCGGTCTGGTCGTCCCACTACACAAGTACCCGAACCCAGTTCTCTGGTTTTATTGGCAGTGGGCCTGCTTGGTATAAATGCATTTCGGAGATTCGAAGTTCAAAGCTCCGCAGCGTGATGACGTGGCGTCACGACCCCCTTTTCATATTGCCGTACAAGTCAGAAATATTGCCGAAACAAGGGCTTTTTACACTAAAGTGTTGGGTTGTATCGAAGGAAGATATGCGGAAACATGGGTAGATTTTAATTTTTTCGGACATCAATTTGTTTGTCACTTAAATTCAAATATAGGAGCCAACGGTAAAATTCGCTCTTTCCATAATTCGGTCGATAATCATGATGTACCAATACCCCATTGCGGAATCATTTTAGCCATGGACGATTGGAAAAAACTAGCTGAAAAACTTCAAAATGAAGACGTTGATTTCGTGATCGAACCTTATATTCGATTTAAAGGACTTGCCGGTGAGCAAGCAACAATGTTCTTGATGGATCCATCTGGGAACGCATTAGAATTTAAGGGTTTTACAGATATCGATGCGCAATTGTTTTCAACTACGGTTTGACTTATACACTAAACGGAGTGGATGGGATATTCGGTTTCAGCAGTTAGTCTCCAGGGCGGATTCACGCTAACAACTCGGTTTCAATAAAAACATATAGATACTCCTAAGGTCTGGACAAATTCAATCATTTGGTTTAAAAAGTAGTCTTTCAAATCAACGGACGAGAGACAGATTGCGACACTCATTGCTGCGGTTAGAACCTGTTCATCCATCCCAAGAGCGCTGTTTTCAAGCCCTCATGCAAGCT
>Ga0114933_10001085_pt1 | contig 31152 bp, 15 predicted proteins | sample 4SBtaG_FD_89691 | JGI IMG/M metagenome (GOLD analysis project Ga0114933, IMG submission 89691) | Deep subsurface microbial communities from Kolumbo volcano to uncover new lineages of life (NeLLi) - 4SBTROV12_W25 metaG | ecosystem: Environmental > Aquatic > Marine > Volcanic | place: Kolumbo... | reverse complement strand
TACTAGCGATGTGTCTGGAGTAGACGGCGAGTTTGATGATCAGAGTGACTCTGGAACTTGTGGTGGAGGCAATTCAGGATTCACTATGGGTTGGGATGTGACGAGCAATTACACCGGTGAGTCATATCAGATTGAGGATGTCAGCGAGGGTGATATTCGCGCCGAGTGGAACGATGGCGGATTTGGGCGTGGAACTTGGGCACTGACGATTACTGCTGATATCAGTGCCCCGCCGGGAATCGGAGGCTTTGTCGATAGTAACGAGGATTACGATATCGCTTGGACGGCTGTTACTTACGAGGTCGTACTCGAGCCTCTCGTCGATCTGTGAACGGCTCAAGACTTGGCGTGAATTCGGATTACATCGCCGTTTTGGACTTCATGCTCAGCTCCAATAACACGACCACTGCGAGCATCAGTAGCGCGAATGAAGCCGTCTCCCAAGTCACTGTGAACCGCGTAAGCTAGTCCCTTCGCCGTGGTTCCTTCTGGTATGAGAATCGCATCGGGCAGGATGTTACCTTCGCCATCGACCCAATGAGTCTCATCCTGCACTGGATATGCAACTCGTCGGTCGAGTCTATCGAAGACAATGTCACCGACGAGACCGACTAATCCTCCTCCAGACCATCTCGAGAGTGATTCACCGATCGAGGACAGCGCCATTCGCTGGGCCTCGGAGAGTTTTGCTTCGCCCTCAGCACTGATGGTGAATCCACCACCGGGCCGGTGCTCGATAAGGCCAGCCACACTTGCCCTGCTAAGCGCAAGTTCGGCTTCAGCACTGGTCGGTACGAGGATTCCTCCTGCTGATTCAACGATTTCCGCTAGATTAGCCCACACTCCATCATTAGCTCGGTCGGCTTTGTTAGCTGCCACGCAGATTGGGAATAGGGCGGCTCTAACCGTCTTCGCGAGTGTAGTCAACTCCGCTTCCCCCCATGACCATGGCACTCCAGCATCGGGGTGCTTCGAGCCTACCGCTGCGATTCCGGCAGTAACTTGTAATTCACTAGCACCGATACCACTCAATTGATCGTGAAGATAGGTAGTGAGGGCTTTCTCTCCCTCGGATTGAACACGGCGAGCACCGCGCTGCCAACTCGATTCGATGATACCCCGAATCCATGCATCCAACTCACCGAGCAGGAATTCGTGCTCCTCGACTGGATCAGAACCACCCTCGCCGACCGGATTACCCTCAAGATCGGTCGAACCAGAGACATCGACAACTTGGATTAGCGCATCACAGCGTGCGAGATCGGAGAGGAATTGATTTCCTCGCCCACGCCCTTCGTGAGCGCCGGGAACCAGTCCGGCCACATCGACAAGAGTCACTGGAACCAATCGATTGTGGCCGACGCAAGAACCTGTGTTTGGTGTGCAAATGCTACCCCCTCGAGGGTCGTCAGAAGTTGTTTTCTCAAGCCTTCCATCAGACTCACGTTTAGCACGCATAGCCGCGCAAGCACACGGTTCCCTCAGTGGAATCCACGATACACCGACATTCGGCTCGATAGTTGTGAATGGGTAATTGGCGATGTCCACAGGAGTCTGCGTCAAGGCAGAGAATGTCGTGGACTTACCCACATTTGGCTTGCCGACCAGTCCAATCCTCATGTCATCCCTCGTTTGCAACAAGGAGGCTTACCCCTCAACTTGACGGTCTGACCTTCCGGAATCAACCGACTCAAAGGTCGGTCGCCGAACCAGCCTCATCAGATTCACCGACCGGCACGATGACAGTGTCCATTCCAGCGCCAGAGCCCAAGATTCGAGCCACCGTCGTTGGCGAAGCGAGATTGTAACTATCCACCTGGATGCTCGAAGCGCCCTCATCACCCTCTCCAACGATTTGCCCACGGAATAGTCCGCTGACCATGTTCATGCAGTGCAGAATCATTGCGATTACTACGAAGTAGAATATTACCGAGCCAGCCACAGCCAAGTCGTGAGCCAGGCTCGACGGATCAAGAACGCCAGCATCGAGTAGAGCAATATCGATGGCATTCGATGTCAGAGTCACCATCAATCCCAGTAGCACGCCGCTCGACATCAGCCAGAAAGCGGTTCGGGCGCGGCTAGCCGAAGCTAACTGGCGACCAGTAATCGACGGATACAGGGCTAGAGCAGCACCGAAGTTCAGTGGCACTAAGACAGCCCAACGACCCATTTCATCGATGGTTCCAGCAATACCAGTTAGAGCATCGGTCCCGGAGACCGAATCTGTCTGAACAAACAAGGCCCCAACGAAGACAGGAATCATCGCTATAACACCGAGATTCATTTCAGCCAAGCCTGCCATATTTGGGTTGGCGCCAGAAGAATTACCACCGCGCATCGTCAACATTGCATTAGCGCAGAAGGCAATCACTGGAATTGCAGCTAACGCCAGCAAGAAACTTGAGACGACCATGTCGCTCTGACCCATTGCCATCTCGCCAGCATCGAGACCGAAGAGGTCCGCAACTAGCGAGCCTTCACGAGACCCCAGAGGCTGTAGAGTGAACAAGCCGCCGAATAGAGTGGCACCGACTAGTGAACGCGACCACAGAGCATTACCGCTCGCCACACTCGTAGCATAGAGTACTACACCAGCGGTTGAGAGGAAGAAGAATCCACCAGACTGAATTCTATACATCAGCCACTGGCCATCGCCATCGGTGATAGCACCGGTGGCAATTCCTGCGATCAGGTTGAACGATTCAGACATCAATCCGAAGAGAATCAACCAAGCCGGTAAAGAGATTGAACCCGAACGATTGGCGAGTGTCAGTAGTTGGTTGATTACGATTGCAGTAATAGCCAGAATATGGATGCCTGTGCCGATAATGAGAACCTTGACTCCCAGAATTACAGGGTCGTGCGAGCCGATTATCATCACTACAACTGACCCTGAGTAAAGGAAGGAGACGAGAGTACCGTTACGCTCACTCGCCAAATCAGTTCCTAGCAACTTGGGAAGAATGTGCAGACCGCAGCCGATAATTGCCATCGTGACTCCACCGAAGGCAGTCACGGCCTTGCCGGTAGCAGCAAGTGTCTCGGCGGTCGGATCATATCCCCAAGCACTGAGTGAGTGCAGAGCAGTAGGGTCGTGAGCAAGCCAAAAACCCTCGAAGGTGAATAGCCCACCGAGCATCAACCACAGGGCTGACTGAACAATCCATGCTCTTGCTGCAGAGCCTGAACGACCCTCGACTAATTCGATTCCAGGGCCGAGAGCCTTCTCGAGCATGAACATCCCCATGCCACGGGCAACGTCAGAGAAAATCCACAGTCCACGATGGACGAGGAGGTAGAAAATGAGGGCGCAAGCCCAGAAAACTGCTAAGGTTGAGAGTATCGAATCCATCACAATCACCTCACTCGCGAGTGGCCTCCGTAATCATCGTAGCCAGAATCGCGAAGATTCCAAACATCGCTCCAAGGATGAAAAACCAGATTCCGCCGGTAAGTGCACCAAAGGTTTCGAAGTCGGAAATCACGGGGTAATTCTGACCTGGGTAGAGGATACTGAAGACCACCATGAAGATGAGAGCGGAGACCAATGCTCCGACTAATATCACCCTTGAAGCCGCAGGTTCGTTATCGCCTTGTAGGAATCCGTCGTCATTTGCCATCGAGACACCACTTACCCACAATACTTCGTGGACGGGCTGACCACCATAGATTCGCCCTTAAGCATTGGGCGAGGGACGTAGTCCCTCAACTCAGGGCGCTCGCATTAGGTCAACGCGGTTGCCTCTGCGGTCGCGCCCTGACCCTAGTGGAGTAGGGAATGTGAGATCTGAATTGATTTCTGCAGACCAGACGGCCTTACAATCGCATTCGAGTCCTTTGAATTCAGCTAGATTACGGGAGACTGAGTAGCGTTCTATTGCGGCGACCACGTGCTTATCGCAATTGCCACAATTGTGGGCGCCGCGGATTTTGCCGCCCGCAGTTGGATGAACGATGATGCGGGCGTCGTGCTCTGCGGTGGCTTCGTGGGTTCGCTGGATCATCTCGACCAGTGACCACAGCCATGGCGGGCGGTACTCTCGATTGCGGAAGAGGCGGTCGACGATGGTTCGATTTTGGATGTTCATCGGGTTGATCGATACTTCGTCGGAGAGCGGCGCGACTTCGATGAGCCACTTTGAAGTGTGTTCGAGGGCGTCGCCCTCACTCATGAATGGGGGCTTGAAAATCAGGTAGGTTTTGACTCGAAGACCGTTGGTGCGGAGGTCAGCTACCGACTTGCGCCAGGTCTTCGTTGAGAATCCCTTATTGACGTGAAATCGTAGTACTGCGTCGTCGTAAGCCTCGAGTCCGATTGCAACTGTAGTGTTCGGATTGTGCTTGGCGAGGAAGGCGAGTTTCTCTGGCTTGCACATGTGTGCTTGGGCTTCGACGATGAGGTGTAGACCCATCTCGTGAGTCTCCCGCAGGACGTGTTCTTGCCACTCGACTGGATTCTCTTGGTCTTCGAAGAAGGTCCCAGAGGTGTAGACCTTGACCATCGTGCATCCTTTGAAGTCCTTGGTTTGCTTCTTTGCAGCATCCCACTGCGCGAAGAGATTGTCTGCAGTCACATCATCGCGTACGTCGTTGAAGTAGCCACAAAAGGTGCATCCAGACTTCCACCACCAAGCACATCCGCGAGTTCTGAGAATCACAGTCGCGGCTTGGCATGGCGTGCCGTCAGGCATTCGCTCAGGAGTCACATAGACTGTCGCGGGCTTGCTTGCGTCCCAAGACTCTCGACGAGATATCGATGCTGCGGTGTTCTCTGGCGCCTTGACCAAATGATGAATCTTGACGGCGGGTGAGCCGTCGCCCATCACACCACAGGCATCTCCCATGATTTATCGGCTCTGAACCCCGACTTGATTCTGACGGGTCCAATAGGTCAACCTAATTTGCCTGCTCGCATCGTAAGTGGTATGGAATCTGTTTCGGATAGTGGGGGTTCGAAATCAGAATTAGTCGATAATTTGCTCGACAAAATGAGTGCTGAAGAGAAAAAATCTCTGAAGAGTTGGTATTGGTACGACTGGGCCAATCAAGCCTTTGCACTCACTGTTCTTACCGTAGTAGTCCCCTTCCTGCTATCCAGTATGTTCAATCTAGCCACAGGGGGTGGGAAAGAGTATGCTGGATGGGAAGTTACCGGTGATGGATTCTATGCTATTGTGCTAGCAATATCTAGTATGTTTGTTGCAATTAGTAGTCCGATTCTTGGTGCTGTAGCAGATCGAATGCCGATAAAGAAGAAAATTTTGTGGATTTACACGATTATTGGCATCGTATTTACTGCATTAATGGGAATCTCACCTTTCATGGGAGAGGATTCATCGTGGAAATTCCTAGCAATCTGTTTAGTCATTGGAAATATTGGATTTGCAGGAGGGAATGTAATCTACTATGCTTTCATGCCCTATCTTGCAGATTATCGATTAATGGATCATGTTTCTAGTTGGGGATATGCCTACGGTTATGCTGGAGGTTCACTACTACTAATCGTACACTTAGTCGTCGGGACGACTGGTTTCTTTGGACTTTCCACAAGTTGGAGCCCTCCGATACTTAGCTTCGTCTTCATCACCAGTGCACTATGGTGGTTAGGTTTTGGAATGCCAATTTTCAAGAATACACCTGAGCCTGAAATTCCCAATCCCACTGAGTACGAATCTTTGACTGAAGCAATGATTGACGGATTCAGAGAAGTTGGTAAAACATTCAAGGAAATAAAGAAGTACAAAGTATTGGTAACTTACTTAATTGGATATCTTCTATTCTATGATGGCATCAATACCATTGGAGCAATGGCCTCAGCTTTTGCGGATTCGGTTCTAAGAATTAATCCGGCTATGAATTTCGTACTATTACTAATGGTCAATATCACCGCTATCCCGATGTCAGTAATAGGTGGCCGTCTGGCTTCTAAACATGGTACCAAAAAAATCCTTGGAGCTGCTCTTTCGGTTTACTGCGTAGTTGCCGTACTAGCGGTTGGATTTGCACCCCTAGATCTTGATGATGACCATGAAAGATATGATTTTCAATATGATTGGAACGAAGACGAGGGTGTTTACGAACTCTCCACGCTCTATGATAAAGGAGTAGATGGATGGGTGAGTAAAGAAGGAGCCGGGGATGCAGAATTCAGAGATAGTTTCCTCTCTTTCTTGAAAGAGGGAGAGGATGAAAGAACCTCTCTGAACCTAGAGGATGCAGGCTTATTGGCCATTGAAATGGATCAAATGACTGAACACAGATTCTCTTTCTCATTTAGTGGTGGAGAGTTGGATGAAAGCGCATCGGTAGGAGATGGGCACCCCTCAATTATTGAAGGCGGTATGGTGGATTGGTGGCCTAACTTCCTGAGAGACAATGTTTGGGGTCCCGCAGGATTTGGAGTTAACTTTCAATGGATTTTACTTGGAATGATGGTTGGAATGGTAATGGGAACTGCTGGAGCACAGGCTCGCAGTTTATTCGGCATGCTAATCCCAGCATCGAAGACCACTGAGTTCTTCGGATTCTTCGGATTTATTGGAAAAGCAGCGGCTGTATTTGGGCCATTGATTTACTTCGTAGTGTCATCCTCAATGGATAGCCGAATGGCCCTTCTCAGCATCGTCATAGTGATATTACTAGGAATGCTGATATTCCTTCGTATTGATGTTGAAGAAGGAATAAGAGTTGCAAAAGCCGTTGATGCTGAAGCTGGATTATTTCGTGGTGAAGAAAAATGAAATCGTTTGAATTTGTTCAGAATTTGTTGACTACTCTAGTCATCCCTATGTTAGCAATTGTTGTGGGAATCGCTGCTACACCAGGAGTCTGGATATTTCTTGAATTTCATCCATTAGTTGCTGAGCAAGATTACTGGATTGAAATTCTTGGTACAAGCATCCTCCTTGGATTTGGAGTTATGATTTGGGGTGTAACCTTAGTTTTGTTATCAGGGGTTCTAGGTGGCTTGACTGGCCCCCGAGTTGGAGAAGGAAGGTATCCGCTCAGATCGTTTGTTACAATCCAGTGGGCATTTTCAATGCTCTTCCATCGTATTGCATTGTTCTTCCTACCAAAACTAGTCCCCTCATTCATTGGAACATTGTACTACAGACTTTCTGGAGCGAAAATAGGTAAGGGTTGCCAACTAAACACTGAGAATGTTAACGATTGCAAATCAGTAATTATAGGGAATAATGTTGTTCTCGGAGGTTCATGCACAATCAATGCGCATCTTGTTGAAAAAGGTGAGTTAGTCATGGCTCCTGTAGTAATCGGCGATGGGGCTCTTATTGGAGCAAAGTCGACTGTGCAACCAGGTTGTAAGATAGGAGAGGGAGCAGTAATTGCCACCATGGCTGTACTGCCAAAATGGACAGTGGTCCCAGCAGGAGAAGTATGGGGGGGCATTCCTGCAAAATGCATTCGCCGCGCCGACGGTTCAAAACCGGAATGATTCTGAGATAATCACTCAACTTGCGAGACGGTTCACTCGTCGTCGACTTCTTCCTCAGGCTCGTCACCAGCAGTCAACTCATCGCCTGCTGCTTCTAGAGCCTCATCCATGCGCTCGCGGAAGGTTGCTTGCTTCAGTTCCTGCTCGCGAATCGCCTCGATGGCGGAATCGATCATATCGTAGCGGGTCTGAATCGCTGTACTGAGATCCTCGAAGAGTTTCATGTGTTGAGCATACCAATCATCGCGAGCGTTCAGTTGGCCCTTGGCGACGCGTAGTGCCTCATCGAGGTCTTCAGCAACCTCGAAAACACGGCCAAGACGAGCTGATTCACGAGTATACATCTCCTCCATCTTCTGGAGTTCTGGCTCGAGGTGCTTGACTCGCTGGGAGTTCTTTGCACCGTCGAGTTCGAGGTCACGGATTCTTACATCCTTCTCTGAGAAGAGCTCCTGCATGCCCTCCATTTCGATCTCTTTGTCGATCATCTGGCGCTCAAGGACATCGATAGTTGCGTCCTTCTCATCGGTCGCATCCTTGAGGGCTGTGTAACCCGCGTAGAGCTTCTCAAGGCGGTCCTTCTCCTTGAGGAGATCCTCTTCCAATTGGCGGATTCGTAGATCGGGGGAGACAGTGGAGTCTTCTTCGCTCATCGACGCACCTCGCTACTTCGAGACTCCGTCCCGCTTTAACTGCGGCGGATTGAATGTTCTGCGAATCCGCGGTTGGAATGCCCGACGTCTACCTCGGTGAGGCGTAGAAATCACTCACAAAGGGCTGCGACTGCTGCTGCAAGTGCTACATTGACCCGCTTTGAGTGAGGGATGTGGAGTTTCTCGTCAGGTCCATGGGCATTATTCCCTGGACCTGCCGATCCGGTGCAGATGAAGGATGCCTCGGGGAATTTCTGCTGAATCATCGCCATGAACGGAATTGTTCCACCTATCCAAGTCGCCATCGGTGGGAATCCAGTGAGATATCGGCTGGCACTGTCTAGGGCTGCTGCAACGCCTTCATGCAGAGGTGGAGCATGGAATCCATCGGCAGGCTCTGTTGCGTAGTAGGTCACTTCCGCGCCGTAAGGAGGGTTGGCCTCAAGAGTACTCTTGGCAATTTTCTGTACCTCTTCCGCCTTGACTCCAGGTGGGATGCGGAAGCTGAGTTTGAGGTCGGTGTGAGTTCGCAATACGTTACCCGCAGTCTGCACTGGAGGCATGCCATCGGCGCCGATGATTCCGAGGGCTGGACGCCAATTGATGTCAAGCAGAATTTGGTCGGCGCCGCGTGTTTGGGGTTCTAGGGAATCAACTACTGGTAGACTCTTCCAAAGTTCGTCACCGAGTATCTCACCGAGTGCGGCAGCCTCAGCCTGAATCTTGTCTGAGATATCGACATGCATCTCTGGAATTAACACTCGACCGGTTTCGCTATCCTCAACGCGGTCAAGTAACATCCGCTGAATCCTGAACGAAGACGGTATGGCTCCGCCAGACATTCCTGAGTGAACTCCTTCGTGCGAGACCTTGACTCTGAGGTTGCCTGCTACAAGACCTCGCAGCGCCTCAGTGACCCATATGTGATCGTATGTTGGGCCACCGCTGTCGAGCACGACTATGAGGTCGGGCGAACCGAGTTCGTCAGTCAATGCCTCAAGGTAGGGTGGCAAATCGAAGGAACCAGATTCCTCACATGTTTCGATGATGAAAGTCGCCTTCGGGTGCGGTATTCCAGCCTCTTGTAGCAACCTAATCGCAGTCACGCAAAGGTACCCGCCATAGCCGTCGTCGACTGAACCGCGTCCGAATAGGAATGGGTCGCGACGCACCGCTTTCAGAGGGTGCAATCCTTCTGACCAAAGGTGAGGTCGGCTCGGTTGTTTGTCCAAATGTGAGTAGAAAAGAACCTCGCCGCTACCGGTGCCTTCGATAGTAACCATCAGCACCGGCGAATGTTCTGCAATTCGATGAGTTTCGTAACTCATACCTTCGAGGCCTTGTTCATCTAGCCAACCTGTGAAGAGGTCGATTGTGGCTTGAAGCTCGCCCAATTCATCCCAATTTGGTTCAAATCCTGGTGAGAGAGCGTGGATCTCAATGAATTCCCCGAGACTAGGTAGGATCGACTGCTCCCAAATCTTCTCTGCATTCTCAACTAGGCTGTCGAGGTCGGCGGACATGGCTTCGGCTGCCCTACTGGGCAAATGGAGTCTTCCCCCCTGTCGCTTCACAACGCTTGTTCAGGTCTCGATACTTGCTTCGGTTTCACTCAGCGGTCCGCAAATCGGCAAGTCCCCCATGCTGAATGGGCACATCGCGCAAACGTGGGCTTTCGATTGAGGGAGGCGCTGGAAATCGGCGAGTGGAAGTTCTGTTGCGAGTTCCATTCGCGCCGCCGTTGCGAGAATATCGTCTATCTGGGCTTGGGCTTGTTCGAACATCTCGACCGGATAGATGACGAGACGGCCGGTAACACCGACAAGAATCGCCGGCCGCTCGACCCTTCGACGCTGCCCCTCAGGACGCGTCGCTTCCATCATCTCCAACGCTCTGTGGTACAGAGCCAATTGTAGTCGGTGGTGGCGCAGCATCTCGATTTCAGCATCGTTAGCAGGTTCGGTGGCGTGGTTACCGAGAGCGTCGAGAAGTGACCCCGAATCATCGAGGATGCTCGCAGCCTGTTCGGTCTTCAGGTCGATTGGCCTGATAGATGAAGTCCCATCTTCGTGCGATGAGCAGAGAGCCAGATCGATGGAACCATCCATGTCGATACTAGCTCTCTCGATGCCAGCCAATTGCTCGATTCCATCTGGAGTCCAGCGGGTTCTCGGAACCGTTTCGAACGAAACTGGATTGGAGATGGTGAATGGGTATTCTGTACGCAGGCCTTCGACTCGCTCGCCATCGATGACTTCTGCGCGCGTTAAACGTCCGACGAGGCCCTCTTCGATGCGTTGCAGCATCGTCGAAACTACCTGCTCGGTCTTCTCCTCGTCGACACCGCGTGGCATCAGCTCAGCGAACACCTCAGCGAGCAGGTTGCTATCACTCAGCCTGCTCTCAACTGGATTCGACCAAATTTCAGGTAAGGCCATCGAAGGCTGCTCACCATCTGGCCCAGGATTACCTATGCCGACCTCAAGTACCCTGTGAACTATGAGACCCAATTGGGTCGGCGAAGGTAGATTCGCAGCACCCTCCGTTTCGGCTAATGTTGGGCCGTCAGACTCATCCATCAGCCTCGATGCACGAGGATCTTGTTCGTCCTCCTCATCGTGTTGGTCTGTGGAAGAAATCGGGTCAGGTTTGAGGCCGCCGCGCGTCTCGAACCAATGTCTGCGCGGGCAGGCATCAATCTTCGAGAGACGGTGCGGCGCGAGGCGGATGCGAGCACCGGTCGATATCCTCGTAGTCAATTCGACCGGGGCTAAGCGAGAATCGTTTACGGCTTGATCGAGCATTGTTTGACGAACGAGCGGTGAGTGAAGCACATTCGCCTTCGAATCCTCACTTCGGAAGCAATCTGGATGATGGTAAATTCTCATGCCAGGCTTTGGGTGACCCGATTTGGGGGGACGTAGCCATCCATCTTGTTGCAGACTTCCGGGGTTGAGGAATCGGTCAGCCCCTGCTCCTGAGTTGAGTGGATGAGGCTGACCATCGTCCGCGGCTTCTACCCATGGAGATTGATTCGAAGTCTCGCCGCGACGATGCGAAGCCTGCCTGAGCGATTCGGCCCACATCTGGCCAAGCGTTGTTTGAGATTCGGAATACTTCCAGTCGATTTTCAATCCGGACTCATCAATCCACTCCGTTTTCTCGGGTGAGCCAACGATGACGAGGTGTTGTTCAACACGCGTTGCAGCGACGTATAGGAGACGACGAGCTTCAGCATTTTTCCGTTTGAGAGCGATTCTTCGAGAGTGTTGCCACATCGCGGATGCTGGGTACTTATTGCCAGGCCAAGGTGCTGGATGACCCGCGAAGAATTCAGGGTTGACGATGAGTCTTGATTGATCCTCATTGGTCAGAGTCACCTGCTTTTTACTAAACAAATCAGTGACGAAAACTACCTTCGCCTCCAGTCCCTTAGAATTGTGGATAGACATCAGTTGGACTGCGTCGCGCTCAGGGGTATTCTTGCCCTCAAGCGCGCGCCCGTCCTGTTCCCGCAGGTCACGTAGGCGGTCGGCGATGACGATAGGGTCGCCGCCGACGGAGTTCGAAATCAAACGTACTTCGTTGACGAATCTCTCGACATCTTGGATTGCTCCTTCTTCACAATGAGCGACGAGAAGGTCTGACTGATCGATGGTTTCATCGAGCAAATCGACAAGACGTCCAGCGGCTGAGAGATTAATCCAGCGTTGGACCAAAGCCTGCTGCCTTTCTGAAGCTGAATAATCAAGCAAGCGCGCGAGTAAATTCTCATTCCTTCCCGCCGAGAGGAAGGCTTGCAGTCTTGCATCATCCATTCCGATGAGTGAGGAGCGCGCGACCCAGGCTGCTGCGAAGCGACTACTCGGTCGGGCGATGAATTGTAGCAAACCATCGAGTTCGGCTACCACAGGTCGCCGCATCAAGCCGCCCTCACGATCGGCTTGAACTGGAATATTGTGGTCTCGGAGATGCCGTATCAGAGCATCGCGAATCTTGGAGCGACTTGCCATCAAAATCATGACATCACTGTACCGAATCGGTTCTTCAGCTGAAGGGATCACCAGCCATTCGCCGGAAGCGTGTCGGACACGGGTGTTTCTACACGCTGTCAATGTCTGAATTCGCTCAGCAATCATCATCGCTTGGCGCTCAAAGGAGTCCGGCTTACCGGGACCGAATGGATCGATGTACGTGGTCAATTCCGAAGGAGGATCCTCGTCACCATCGTCTCTGACTGGACAAATCCATTCGAGGACGCCACGGCGGTGCTCCTTCTTCGGGGAAGGAAGCAAACGCTGTGGCAAGGCGTAGTAATCTGCGTTGGGAAAGAAGCGATGGCGATCACCGAATAGGTCCTCCCACCACTCATTCATCACCTCCAATAGATCACCATCGGTGCGGTAATTCGTAGTCAGTGAAATTTGGCCATCTCTGCGAGCATCTACCTCTTCTGGAGTGAGGGAAGATGCTCCCTCGGTCGTCTCGAAATGCACCCATCCAGTGAGATTGCGCGCGTTGGTTGCCAACAATTGCGAAGCCCGTACAATCTGACGTTCATGAGAGAATCGCGGGTCTCGACTCTGGATTCCACTCCGTAGAACTGGCTCACGGGTAAGTTCACTCAAGTTGTCAAATTCATGGCGATTGATGGCACGCAACCTCTCAGCGAATTGGCGGAATCCGGCAACTTCGGCTTGACGGAATGCGTAAATCGACTGCTTCATATCGCCGACATAACAGACTGTTGGCTGCCAATCGGTATCCGGTTCCTCTACCTCTCCTGAGCGTATTTCCCTAGGCCCCCAGAGTCGAGATAGCATACGCCATTGTAGGGGTGAATTGTCCTGAGCCTCATCGATGATGAAGGCTCGATAACGTCGCCGAATACTGCGTAAATCAGAATGGCGGCGCTCAAGATCTGCTCTGATTTCGCTGAGCCGTCCCGCTGCCTCACCTGCCATGCTGGGCTTCTCTTCGAGTGCTTCAAGGGCTGCGAAGGCTCGGTGAATATGATCGTCACGCCATGTCATCTCATCTAACGAATCGAGTGCATCAATCACAGTTGGCGGATAGAACAAACGGCAGACTCGCGGGCAGTTAGCAAGTAGTAAGTCGCCCGCAAGCAATGCAATGTCACGATGCTCGTGAACCTCATCGCGCTCCTTCAGCACATCGACGATTCCCGTCAATCCTTTCAGCACAATACGAATATCGTCGAGGTTGCGGGATTCAGAAGCCAAATCGAATGCAAAGTCCTGCGGTGGTCGGCCAAGAGGCAGACGCTCGGGCAATATCTCAGGTAGATGTTCTAGCGTCTGAGGCGCACCTTGGGGTATACCTGAACCAATTCGTGGGTCGAGTATGAGTGCAAGGCGAGTGTGGTGACGGACGCGTTTGCCCACATGTGAGTTCATCACTTCCTTGGCACGATTGTGGCATCCTTCCCAGACGGTCTTGAGGTTCTCTTTGAAGGGATTCTTCAGAGCACTATACGAGGCAATTCCTGCGCTCCATTCGTCACTATTTGGCAACTTCTTTCTAGGGAATAGAGTCGCCTTATCCTGTAGTAATTGGGAGCCAGTAATACAAAGTAATACACGGCTCAACCAAATCAAACGTTGCCAATCTCCAGTCGGAGGGCCTGAGTCAGAAAGGGCTGCCAGTACATCGATTCTTGTGCCTTTATCCCATTTACCTCCAGGGGTTAGGCCGGCCAAATTCGTTCGAGTGGCATCGACGAAATCCTCAATGATTGATTGGAAATTTGAAACAACTTCGTCGATATCTTCTGTACGAATCGAAGACATGATTCTCTCGTGAAGAAGATCCGGGTCAATTCTCTCATTTTCATCCAGTAGTCCCCGTTCACTTTCAGCAATGAAAATTGATTTCGATATCAAGGGACTGAGTATCTTCGTTGCCTTGTATCGGCCTGAATAATGTTGAGAGATGCGGTCGCGCGCTGCTAGGACAGCACCGACATCTGCAACTGGAATCCCTGCGTCGACCGCATCACCGTAGAGATTCGGTGAATTGGGCAAGCGCCAGAGGGTGTTTATGCTCTGTTCGACGATGCGAAGAATATCAGATTCAGTCACCACATCGTCGCCTAATTCGTCACCCAGCAAACTTCGGAATGGAGAAACGAGTTGATTGAAGAATGAGTCGATTGTGCCAATCGGAGCATCTTCAACCAACATCAGAAGCTGCTCGGGGAAGCCTTTGTCGGTGATTCGTGGATCTGCATCATAGCCGCCCGAGGAACCGTAGGAACCGACTCCTAAACGAGCGATTTTCTGCCTCAATTCGTCACGCATCTTATCGGCTGCTGCGACGGTGAAAGTGAGTAGAACGACCTCCCCAGGGAGCAATCCTCCCCAATCCCGCAAATCCTTACGCTCCGCCATTGGTGAGACAATTGTGCCACCTTCAAGTCGGCGAGGTCTCTCAGGCTGAGGGAGAATTCGTGTTGCCCGCTGATCTTCTTCGAGATAATGTTGGACTACTCGTTCGACGATGGTCATCGTCTTTCCAGTTCCCGCTCCTGCGTCGATGACAATATGTGAATCGAGATTGAGCGCCAGCCGCTGGCCGGTGTTGAGCGTGATTTCATCTGAGTCCTCGCTCATCGGTCATCCCCCTTGTGTCTCACATTGCACACCGAGGTTACCGGGCAGAACTTGCACGCATCCTTGCTCGGTGTTGGGTGAACTCGACCTTCGGCCGCTCTCGCTGCGGCCGCGAGGGCTGAGGATAGTCTCTGAGCCAACCAAGCCCGGAATGGATCGCTTTTGCTCTCTGCGTCCTCGTCTGGGAAGCGATATCGAGAGGGTGTCTGCTGCTTCTTCGTATTGCCGAAGTTCCTCGATTTTGAATTAGTAGCCAGATGGTTCGAAACCTCGAGTAAATGGTCGGTGTTGTGGCCAATCACGCTGATTCCTGTGGCCACAACGAGGTCTCCGGGATGGGCTACCTCCCAAGCTCGGGCGTAGAGTGCGAGTTGTAATTCCTCCAGCAAACCTACTTTGTGGCGTTTGAGAGGGTCGCCCTCACTTGTTTTGATATCGCGTATAATGATCAGACGGCGTGGTTTCCAATCACTGCCTGCGAGCCTCAATGGGGCGATGCTATTCGAGCCGGATTCGTCGACAAGGACTTTCATTTCAGCGTCGAATGGAAGCAAGTCGACTCTGTCTATCTGTCCACGAAGCCGTAGTGGTGGCAATTTCTGCTTCCCAGGACTTGTGACCTTAGCAGGAATAGAAATCTCGACCCCGGCCGAATTGAATGACAGCGCCTCCCATTCCGTCGCGATTGGAATCGTTCCTTCTAGAGAACATTCGGCAGTAACCATTCGTCCGATTCGTCCTGTTGGACTAATCGGAGAACCATCCTTCAGCCAATCTAACCACTCTGCGCGCGAGAATCCAGTTAGCAATCTCAGCCTCGCGCTCGATACCGCATCGGTGCGTTCCAACCAAGGTGCAAGGTTGGATAATTCGTCGAGAGCAATCGATTGTAATTCGGCGTCCGAGAGTCCGCTTGATGTGATATTTTGAGGAAATTCCCCCTTCTGGATTTGGTCAATTGTGCGCTCGATTCCTTGTTCAATTCCGAGGATGCGTTCAAGGATTCGGTGATGAACTTCATGGAGTAAATTTCCTTGTGCTCGTGAGTCTAAGTCCTCTCTCTGACGTTCTTCCTCCTCGGCCGACAATCCCCTGCTTAGCCACCCCCTTCTCGGGCAGGTGACCCACTCTTTGAGGCGACTTGCAGACCAAATTTCGACTGACTGCTCCGCTCCTTCAAGATAGCCGTGACGAGAATTGTAAGGTTGTGATCCTGTTGCTTTAGGACGGAGGGGGCGAGGATCGATGGTCTCACGGTTTGGACCACCGACGACCGGCCATCTAGTGGCTAGTCGCGGTCGTAGTCCAGCACCTCTATGTGTCCGCAAAAGTTGGTCCTTTTCGATGGCCCAAATGTGAGGTTGAGCTGCTTCGGGAAGGTAACCTTCGTCGTCGGTGTTCCGGGGTTGTCTTCGCTCTCTGTCCGATTGAATTTCGACATCAAGTGGGATTGAAATCGACGCTGGGTTCAGCGCTGGACGCGAAGCTGCTCGCATCAAATTGAGTTCTCGGCCATCTGTCCAGCGCTGGTTGCGCGCGTCGTTCTCACGATTAGGCGATTCCTCCAGTTGGGGAGCTTCTGAATCTGGGCTATTGACACGCGCCCATTCTCGAATTGGTGCTGCTACTGGAGTCGATTTATCTTCACTCGGATCGAGAATGACAATCTCATTACTCGCCGCGCTGAGTAGGTGTGCGAGGTGGTGCCTGGCCTGACGAATCGGAGTGTCGGGTCTAAGGATACCGAGTTTGTGCCTTTCCTCATCACCAAAAAATGGAACCTTTGAAACTCGCAAATCCCAAGATGAACTGGAGACATTAGCGAGGATGATGAGGTCTGCAGTGCAGCCTAGAGCGCCCTCTGGTGTGGTCAAGCGGATGTTTTCTCGGCTGACCCCACCTCCACTGCGCACCGGCGTTGAAGATAGAATCGTCTCTAATTCCTCAACCCATTCGGTGCCCCCTGAGGGATTAGATTGACCTGTCGTCTCCTGCATCTTTCTCAGTCTCGAATGAGCGTCGACGAGGTTCTGAACAACGGCGGCTGGGAGCGATACCGAGCCGTCGCCGGCTTCGATTCCTGCACTGAGATTTATTCTCGATAGCGCTGCAATGAGCCATTCATCACCAGTTTCTGGAGCGCTGGCAACCGGTAGATGTTGACCACTGTGACAGCCTTGCCAAAACTCTTGATTGGAAAGTACTTGCTTATCATAATCAGCCATTAGCGCACGATTAGAATTCGCAAGTGAAAGTAGCCACCACTGCGTCGCCTCCTTGACTGGACCTTTGCGTGGATCGGTCTCATCCCGCGCAAGAGTTGCAAGCCAGCGTTCGAGAGCCCCGGGTCCACCAAGTAAGTGGTCACTACGTGCCAAATCTGTCAGCAAATCTGCAGTTGCCTCAGCAACTAAATCATCAATCGCAGGATGTCCATCGATTTCATCGAATAATGCTAACGAGCGCTGCAGAGCCAGCGCTCGCAGACCCTCCAAAGACCATGCATTCGGTCCATGACAAATCCCAGCAAGGCTCGCCATCCAGTGTCCAAGAGGCTTACTCGACGCCATCGCCTCAGATCCTGGCAGCGCAGCCCCGAGGTCAGCTAGAGCACGGCTCCACTGGTGTGGATCATCTGCCGCAGTCGGGTCAACAATCAGAATACTGCTATCCGGATCAGAGCGTAATTGCTCTGCGATTATGAGAGTCGCCTGAGCAATTGAATGCGACTCTCGCTGCAATCGGAAGCGCCTGTGTGGAGAGCGCCCCAAATCCGAGAGGTCAGCGATTTCGTGAGTCGGAACCCACGGCACGCCATCCAGATTCTTCAGAGCATAATCGTCACGAATCAGCAACCCGTGTTCTCCCAGCCTGAAATTTCCTGGGTTAACCAATTGGTGAATTGGTTTGTGAAGAGATATTGCTTCGAGTAATTCCAGACGACATGCTGGTATCATCGGCGCGTGGTCAAGCATGATGATTCCATCTACTTCCGATAGGCTGAACGGTGTCGAGTCGGCTTCCAGTGACGCCTTCAGCGACTCAATAACTCGGCTGGTGACAAAATCTGGATGAGTCCCTCCGAGTGCTTCCTCAAGCCCCTTCAACACACGTGAAAATCCCTCTATTCCAGCGCCGTCCCACTCATCGAGGCATCCTTCACGTGCCAAGACCGAATGTAGTGAAGCCAGAGAACGAGTCTTGTTGCGATTCCAGTCGAGACTCGGAATGGGGTGTAGGATTGGAAACTCAAGCCGCGCAGCCGCCTCAGCGCAAGCGGCATCCAAGACCAATCTCCAGCCGCCCGAAAGTGACAACACTCGCGGCATTCGCAAATCAGCCAGCAAAGATTTCTCAAGAGAGTCGAGGGTGTGGTGCAGAGTCCTGTCAATCACCACACCCTCGTCAGCGAGCCGCTCGAGATTCTCTCGTCTCGCCTCCTCTCCCGCATACAACACTAGAACCCGAGACGGTCCACCCATGGAGTGTGGTTGAGGGTCGCAACTCTGGCGACGCATGTGGTCGAGTAACCACGTCGGCAGAGGGCCGGGAGGGACCTCCTCGTTGGTTACCGACAAGCCGACTTCCTGAACCATGACACCACCGAGCATCGAGGATGCTCGGAGGGGGTTCTTGAACTCGCCGATTGCTGAGGTGTGTGCAACTCACTCTTGACGCGAGGCGCGGGTCAGTGGAATAGCAGCTAGAAGTGAGAGAAAAGTTGCGATTCCTACCGCTGGAAGTGGATTGTGAAAGCCGGGATCTGGAGGATGCTCGACGTTCCAATCGATGAGCAGTACAGCGTTCATGTCTTCTCCATCTGATGTCGTAGGGATGTCGAGCGCGGCCGTGCCGTTTGTGCCATCAAGTTGCACGGCCGAGTGAGCAACATGCACGTAATCATCGAGTCCGTTCGAGCCGTCCTCGAAGCGCGCCGAGTCCTCCACGAAGAGAATCCACGGGGTCGTCGTTTGAGGTGGACATTCGTCAGCGCAGGAAAATACGAGATTGTCGAAATTCCAAGAGAAGGTTGCTCCATCAGTGAAGTCAACAGAGAAGTCGATTGTTCCATCCATGAACCAAGCACGGTTACCAACCAGCAGAGATTGCGAGTAATCGTCGACAAGAGAAGTTCCCTTGGGGGATGAACCAGAGTGCATTCTCTGTCCATCGATGACAGAGGTCGGCGCTGCCCTCTCAGTACCAACATTGTCCTTTGACGAGTCTCCATATGCTGCAACCCAACGCTCCTCGGTGCTGTTCGAGCCGAATGGATCCTCAATCTCAAACCAATGACGATGGTAGTGAATAAGTACCGAATCTGTGCCCTCAGTCGCCTGATCCATCGCGTACTCACTGGAAACGCAATTCATGCACCAAGTGGCTGTGTAAACCTCTACGATATTTGGTAAATCGCTGTATTGCGAGGTCTTGCTCGCGCCTACTGTACCGTTCCCTAAGGCAAGTTTCAGCCCGCCGAAAGTTCCAGAATCATCCTGATGGCGGGCTGTCGTCCAGATTGGTGCGCTCTCGGCCAACGCTCCCATGGGGGCCAGCAAAAGAGCCACCATCGCGAGGGCCAGAACGGTTCGCATCAACTTGCGGAATTCGCGCTGATGATGAATGGTTCGCCTTCATTGCGTCGTGGCAAATGCTGCGATTGCGCGCTCGATATCTTCGTCTGTGATGTGAAGATGGATGACTGCGCGAACTGTGGAATCGTCGATTGTCAAAGTGTCCACACCATGCTCTGCCAACTGATCCACAACTTTCTGGGCCTCTCCATTAGCCGTTGAAATATACACCATATTGGTCTGTACTGAATTCATGTCGACCGCGTAGCCATCCATTTCGTTGACCGCCGCTGCAAGGCGGCGCGCGCGGTCGTGATCTTCTGCCAATCGCTCGACATGTTGGTCGAGTGCGTAGAGACCGGCGGCGGCTAAGATTCCAGCTTGACGCATGCCGCCACCGAACATCTTCCGCCATCTATACGCTAAATCAATGAAGGAGCGTGGTCCGACAAGAACGCTACCGATTGGTGCACCAAGTCCCTTGGAGAGGCAGATAGAGACTGTGTCATATTCTCGTACCATGCGTGCGATATCAGTTCCAGTAGCGGCGACTGCGTTGAAAATTCGAGCACCATCGAGGTGAGCACTGCAGTCGTTTTCGTGAGCGATGCGCCCGATTTCGTCGAGTATTTCTTGATCATAGCAAGAACCACCTCCGCGGTTCGAGGTGTTTTCGACGCAGACGAGAGAGCCGTTCGGGAAGTGACCAAAACTGCCGTCTACCTTACGGATGGCTTTGCGAACATCGGCCGGATCCATGATTCCTGCTCGGCCGGGAACGAGGGCAATTGAGCATCCGGATAGGGCTGCGAAGCCACCTCCTTCGTAGATGTAGATGTGACTGGTGGCTTCGGTGACCACCTCATCGCCAGGATTTGTGTGAGCACGAATGGCGATGGCGTTGGACATAGTTCCACTCGGCACGAAGAGACCTGCTTCCTTGCCGAGCATGGCCGCGAGCCGGTTTTCCAGAGCGATTACCGTGTGGTCGTCGCCGAGAACATCGTCGCCGACTTCGGCTTCCGCCATCACTTCACGCATCGCTGCGGTCGGCTGTGTCACCGTGTCGGAGCGAAGGTCGACCCTGTCGGAGGGATGCTCGCGCATGGCTGCCACAAGACGGGTTCGCATTTCAAGCGAACCACCCGCCTAACCTCAAAGAGAATCCAAAAATCGAGTCACTCAGGTCGCTTCTTACGTCGCTTGGCTCCCTTTTGTGGAGGCCCGCGGCGCATATTACCACCTGATGCACCACCCTTCGGTGGGCCACCCGACTTGCCTCGATTCATCATGAAGAAACCAACAGCTGCAGCTACGACTACCGCGCCTGCAATCGGTATAATCGGCAGGGATGATTCAGCAGCATCCTTCAGGCATTCACTCTGACCACGCTCGGGTTGAGAATAGCCGGTTGCGCACTTCTTTTGAGAGTCGGAACCGGCTTCATCGACATAGTTATTCTTGGCTGCGAGGCGACAGGTAATCTCGCCGGTTCGATCCTGATAGGTGCCTGGCTCGCACGGTGTCTGAGCCGACGCGCCACTCTCTGGAACGATGTGGCCAGCATCTGCCTCTAGGCAAGAGGTCTGACCTGGACTTGGTTGGTAATTCCCTTGCTTGCAAGGGGTCTGTTCGGTCTTTCCACTCAATTCCACGTAGTGTCCCATCTCCGCATCATCACAGGCACTCTGTCCTGAGTTTGGTTGGTATGTTCCCGCCGTGCAGAAGTCAGGATTGGTCATGCCTTCCTGACCTGCGAAGTAACCAGGTTCGGCATCGATACAAGATGACTGCCCAGTTCGGCTTTGGTAGGTGCCCATGGAACAAGGAGTCTGGGCGCCAGCACCTTCGGATGGAACATAGTGTCCCATCTCCGCATCATCACAATGTGTCTGACCGAAGTCAGACTGGTAAGTACCGATCTCGCAAGCATCCTGCGAGGTGGATGCCTCGACTATCACTGTGTATCCAGGCGAGGCCTGGTGACATTCGACAAGGCCAGTGGTGTCTGAGAATGTACCAACAGGACATCGAGTTTGACTCGACGAGCCTGCATCGGGAACGTGATGGCCTTCTGATGCATACTTGCAGTAGGTGCTACTAGGTTCATTTTGGTAGGAACCCGCAGTACAGGGAGTCTGCTCTGAAGCGGCCATTTCATCGACGAAATGGCCCACTTCGGCTGCATCACAACTAGATGCACCCGTTGAACTTTGGAAGCTTCCTCGATCACATTCGCGTTGATTCGCGCTGCCTTCATCAGAGGTGTAATGGCCGACTTCAGTATCCATGCATTCGGTTTGACCCGTTGTTGTCTGGTATTGACCCGTAGGGCATGGAGTAGGCTCAGATGCACCTTCGGTATCGACGTAGTGTCCTGCGTCGGCATCTTTGCATGCGACGAGTCCCTCAACGTCTGCGTAAGTTCCTACGCCGCAGGCATCAGAACCTGTGGCTCCAGTACCGGCGACGAATCTACCGAGTTCCGCGAGAGTGCAATCTGCGGTGCCGTTACCAGCAGAGTATCCGCCCGGTGCACACATAGATTGGGTTGATGAACCACTCGAATCAACATGGTAACCTGGATCGGCGAGTATGCATTCGCTCTGTCCAGAGGCCGGTTGATAAGATCCAGGAGCGCATGGGATCGGGTTGGCGTCCCCACCAGTGGTGTAGTGTCCGACTATGGTCTCAAGGCAACTTGTCTGACCTTCAGTAGGCTGATACTCGCCAGCAGGGCAGGGTGTTGCCTCCACCGCGGCCTCATAATCGACATAATATCCAGCGGGCGCCAATAGACAACTCGTTTGCCCACTAGCTGGCTGATAGGTGCCATTCGCACAAGGAATCTGGTAGTACATCTGGGGTTGATCTGTGTAGTAGCCTTGGTCGGTGGCAGCACAATCCCCTGTTGAAATGTTGATCCAAGTTCCCGCGATACATCCGTAAGGGCTTGGGTCGAATATCGTCAAAATCCCATCATCATCGGGGTCACGATCATTCATTTTGGCGTGATTATTGCTGTAATCGAGTTCGACTGGACTATACTCTTGAGTGCTTGTTTGACCGTTTCCTGCTTGACCATACCAGTTGTCACCCCAGCAATACACCTCAGCATCGGAGTTGATAGCACAAGCTCCCTCATCGATCATCGAAATCGAGACAAAGTCGTGGGAACCTGCTACAGTAGCGGGAGTTGTGTACTCATTTACGCCAGTGTCTCCAGTACCGGCCTCTCCTTTGTTGTTTTTACCCCAACACTGGGTTTGGCCATAATCGAGAATCATGCAACTGGTGTCCCAACCTGTCACAATTGCGCGAGCCGTATTGGACCCCATGCTGACATACACAGGAGTAAACTGGTCCTCACTCGAACCACCATCTCCTAGTTGCCCCCAGTTGTCTAGGCCCCAACACATGACTTTGCCATTGTCAAGGATAGCACAGGAATGCCAACCTCCGGCGGCAATCGAAACAACGTCGCGATTTCCGGGTATCTGGACCATTCGTGGTTGGTATGAAGCCCATTCCGAGCCACCATATCCGAGTTGCCCATTCCAATTCTCTCCCCAACAATATGCTCTTCCATTATTCACCGCAACACAAGTATGTTCATTGCCCGCACCAATAGATATCGCGTAAAGAGTGCCAGGCAGATTAACATGAACAGGAGTTGCTTCCGCGTCTTGGTATCCTGAGGCTCCTACTGCTCCTTGCTCGTTATTGCCCCAACAATAGACCTCGTCATTGTCGGCGATAGTGCAGGCGTGGTGTTCACCGACTGCAATTGTTTTCCCAGTTCTTCCAAATGGGAGTGAAACCTGTATCATCTCGTAGTTGTTATCTTGGGTTTGGCCATTGCCCATTTGGCCAAATCCACCATTTCCCCAACAGTAAATCTTACCAGATTCCATCAGTCCACATGTGTGCCACCATCCAGCACCGATTTCTACAGGAGTTTCATTGGCTGGAAGATTAGCATAGACAGGAGTTACTGAACTAGTGGAAGAACCATGGCCCAATCTACCAGAGCCTCCAGAGCCCCAACAAATCAGGCTATGATTCGCTTGAATCATGCAGGCATGATTGTATCCTTGGGTGATGGTTAGGTTGGTGTAGACCGACCCTAGAGGTGCGCCTGGCTCGTGGAGTGGTGAGTGATTATCGCGAGGCGACTGCTCCTCTGGCAGAGATTCTGACTCTCCAGCATCGAGGGCGAAAGCCGCAGACATCCCGAGCATTAGCAGCGCGAGGGAGAGGGAAAGTATCGTCCGTCGATATGATTCATTCAAGCGATTCATTCCTCTTCACCTCCGGAGTCCTCAGTAGGCCTTCCCCACTTATTCTGGTCCTCTTCTTCCTTACGTGCGCTCTCAGGTCGCTTCCTCTTGCGACGGGCACCCTTAGGTGGTCTTCGACGGCGCTGAGGTACTGGCTCAGGCTCACTCTTACCACGAGTGAGCATGAATCCTGCTAGGGCTAGGACGACCACGCCTCCAATCGCAATCATTTCGATAGGTAGTGAGTTATCCACATCAACGATGCAAGATGGCTGGCCCTCGTTCATTTGAGACTCGCCCGAAGGGCAAGGTGTCTGACTGATTGCACCCTCAAGTTCGACGAAATGGTCCTTACTAGCGAGGCGACAGGAATCAGCTCCGAACATTGGCTGATAGGTTCCAGGCGAGCATGGAGTTGCTTCTGCTGAGCCGGGAGATGCAGCGTAACTTCCAGGACTGGCGGTTTCACACTCAGTCTGTGCAGTTAGGGGTTGGTAGGTTCCAGCTTCGCATGCAATCTGTTCGGTTGCGCCGTGAGAATCTACGATGTGACCTACCTCGGCTTCGAGACAGGAGGATTGGCCCGAATCCGGTTGGTAGGTTCCGGGGCCACAGTTTTCGACTGTGGTTGAGGATTCTTCAGCAGCGTAAGTTCCTGGAGGTGCGGTAATGCAACTAGTTTTCCCAGCCTCTGCCTGATAGGTTCCAGCGAGGCAAGAAACCTGAGAGTCGCTTGCGCTGGACTCAACATAGTGTCCAGGGATGGCCTGCAAGCAACCAGTAGCCTCAGATTCTGGCTGATAAGATCCTGCGTCGCACGCAATTTGGCCGGTTGCTTGTTTACTCAACACGTAATATCCGGGGTCTGCACTGGCACAGACTGTGGACCCTGCATCGGAAGAATAAGTTCCTGCAACGCATTCGATTTGGTCCGTTGAGCCTGACTCTGGAATGTGAAAACCAGCGTCTGCATCAATACAACTAGTGCTGGCTGATTCTTGAGAGTAGGTTCCTGCAGGACATTCGATTTGAGCCGAAGCTGCAGGGGCTGGGACGTAAGATCCGGGGTCTGCAGCGAGGCAATACGTTCGGCCAGTCTCATGTTGGTAATATCCGGCCTCACACGGAATCATATCTGTAGAACCTATGTCGGGGTTTTGATGACCTGCCTCAGTCGTGAGGCAAGAGGTCTGGGATGATTGAGGTTGGTATTCACCCGGTGCACAGGCGGTCTGTGTAACAGCTGCCATAGACCCGACATAATGCCCGGGATCTGCCATTTTACAGGCGGTTAAGCCGCTTTCATCAGCATAACTTCCAGCCTCACACGCTGTCTGGTCGGTTGCAGCCTCCTGACTCACATAGTGGCCCTTTTCGGCCGAGAAACAATTTGTGCGCCCGATTCCCGGTTGGTAGGTGCCCACTTCACAAGCAGTCTGCTCCGTTTGGCCTTCACTTTCTACAAAATTTCCTGCATCGCTCGCGAGGCATGAGGTTTGGCCGCTCAGTGGTTGGTATAGTCCGACGCCGCACATGGTCGGCTCAGAAGCAGCATCAGTATTGGTGTAGTTTCCAGGAGGAGAATCGATACACGAAGTCTGACCGGTTTGATTCTGGAAGGTCCCTGCTAGACACGTCATCGCACTGATTGAACTATTAGATGGGACATAGTATCCTAGTGGTGCATCATAACATGAGGCCTGTCCATATTCAGGTTGGTAGGTTCCTGCTGGGCAGGGGAACTGTTCAGACATACCAGATGTAGGAGTGTAATTACCTGGAGATGCTTCGATGCATTCGTAGCCGACCACGTATTGCCCCATTGGACAGATAGGAGGAGGGTAAGGTGTGTCGTCGAAAATCGAGAGGATCCCATCATCGTCGAGATCTCTCTCGCCAAGAGATGCGTGAGCATATTGCCCTCCAGTACTGAGGTTGACATACATTGGAATGTCGCTATCGACGCCCAAACCATTGCCGAGTTGACCGAGGTGGTGAGCTCCCCAGCAGTATGTCGATCCGTTCATTACGACCGCGCAACTGTGAACGCGACCTGCGCTAATCGTAGCCACACCGATACCCCCTGGGAACGATATAGCTGTAGGAGTTAGGCGGTCAGTGGTGGTATCGTCTCCGATTTGACCATACTCATTGTCACCCCAGCACACGGCACTATTGTCATCGAGGATGGCACATGAGTGGTGCATCCCCGCATCCACAGTGATGGCAGTTCTACCTGCGGGCAGAATGACTTGCACCGATGAGTCGTTTCTTGATTCAGTTGTGTTGTCACCAAGCTGCCCATTTGCGTTATTTCCCCAGCAATAGATACTACCATTTTTCAACAAACCACAAGTGTGACTAACTCCCATAGAGATTGCTGATAAATTACTATTTGGAGGTAGTACAGACATAGGAGTAAATGTGGATGCATTGGTTTGGGTACCATCACCAAGTTGGCCATAACCATTCCAACCAGTGCACATCCCAGTGTTATTTTGGAGTATGACGCAAGTGCTATCCCAGCCGGCTGAAACAGCGATTGGTGAGGCATTTGGTGGCAATGAAATTAATTCAGGAACGTAATGGTCATTCAAACTTCCAGTTCCGAGTTGGCCCGTTCCGCCACGTCCCCAACACCACAATGAACTATTGTCCATAATTGAACAAGTGTGATGGCCACCGTTGGTTACTGTCAGCGCGGTCCGCCCGGTGGGCATATTCACTACCACTGGAGAGGTATCTCCACCATGCCAGCCACCACCACTACCGTGACCATTCTGACCATTCCAATCTTCGCCCCAGCACTGCAGTGTGGAATCGGTCATCATGGCGCAGGTGTGATGACTCAAACCCGCTCCAACCTCTGTTGCTGTGCTGATTCCTGCGTTATTTCCGAGCAGGACATTAACAGGCTCCACGGAGTTGCCTCCGGAGCCGTGTCCGAGTTTCCCATAACTACCCTCACCCCAGCACTTCATGCCGTTGGTATTGAGGACTGCACAACTGTAATTCCACGAGGCATAAACCGTCGAGGCTGAATAAACTGAACCCGCGGTCGAACCGGGAATGTTTAGACCACCATGTGTGGATCTCGGCTCAATGACTTGAGGGAGTTCTGATTCCTCATTTGGAGGAGAGTCTTCGGATATTCCAATTGAGGCACTCATGCCAAGCATCATGACGACTAAAGAAAGAGCAAGCAAAGGCTTCAATCGGTGGCTATCTATCATAGACGGCACATGGTTCTAGGTTTGCTTTAGTCATTCCGACGGTAGTGCGCATTCAATGTCGGACCGAGTCAATTTCTTCTACGCATAATCAGAACGAGGCCGGTGATTAAAATCACTCCAACACTTCCTGCAACCAAGAGAATTGTCTGTGTGCTTAGACCCGGAGGGAAGATGCACTCTGATTGTGCCTCTAATGGTTGAGATGACCCCTCAGGGCATGGCGTCTGGGAAGTTGAGGCTGCTGCTTCAACGTAGTGATCAATCTCGGCATTATTGCAATTGGAAGCTCCCGTCCGACCCTGATATGTACCGGGCTCGCAGGCAATCTGATCAGCGGTTCCCGCCGCTGGAGAATAGTAGCCAGGTTGTGCCTGCAAACACTCAAGCTGACCAACTTCAGGTTGGAACCAACCCGCGAGGCAAATCGTCTGCTCGGTCATTCCAGAAATTAGAACGTAATGCCCCTTGTCCGCTTGATGGCATATTCCTTGGCCGGCATCGGGTTGGAAGGTTCCTGCTGAGCAGATAATCTGCTCGGTCATTCCTGGCTCAGGAGTGTGATAACCCGGATCGGTATCGATACAGAATTGCATAGCAGTCAGCGCCTGAAAAGAACCCGGTGGGCACGGAATTTGTTGGCTTGCACCTTCCTCAGGAACATGATGCCCTTCGTCTGCGTAATGACAGGATGACTGTCCAGATTCAGGCTGATAAGTACCATTCGAACAGGGAGTTTGAGCTGTCGCCCCTTCTGTAGTGGTGTAGTGCCCTGGAGAGACGAGATTACACTCTAACGAGCCTCTCGAATCTGTGTAATACCCAAGTGGACAACGGGTCTGAGAGGGCGAGGCCGCTTCTGCGACAAAATATCCTTCAAAGGCCTCGATGCATTCTCGTTTCACATACTGGTTCTGGAATGAACCAGGAGAACAAGGAGTCTGTTCAGCGGCGCCAGATTGATTGACGTAGTGACCTGGTTTAGAGGTCAGACAACGAATAGACCCAGACTCACTCTGGTAATATCCCCAAGTGCATTCGGTTTGCTCGATTGAGCCATCCGAGGTCGTATAATGCCCTGGGTCAGTTAGCAAACAGGAGGATTGCCCTCCCAAAGGCTGGTACTGCGAGGGAGGGCATGGAGTCTCACTGGATGCTCCTGTGGAGGCAACAAAATGACCGGGAGCAGTATCCTTACATTGCGCAAGGCCGGTCTCGTCAGCGAAAGTTCCGACAGCACATTCTGTCTGCTCTGTCGAACCCGTATTGGGTGCATGATAACCAAGGCTCGCCTCGGTGCAAGATTCTGCCATCGACGTAGATGAATAGGTCCCTTGCGAGCACGGCGTCTGGGACGTTGAGCCCGTAACATTGACGAAATGTCCGGGGTCGGCATTGAGGCAATCCGCCTGTCCGGTAGAAGGCTGGTAGGTTCCCTTCGGACAGGGGTCTTGCTCGACTGAACCTTCGAGTGAGAAGTGGCCAGCATCGTTCTCGATGCACGCGGTCTGGCCCTCAGCTGGCTGATATTGGCCGGCTGGGCATGGAGTTGGTGTAATCGATGCTTCAACGTCTGTGTAATTACCCGACGGCGAGAGTAAGCAACTCGACTGACCCGTATACGGCTGATAGCTGCCAATCGGGCAAGGAATCTCTTGAGTCAACTCTGCTTGATCTGTGTAATGACCGGGGGAGTTCCACTGACAATCACCCAGAGTGGAATTGAACCAACTGCCTGGAATGCACCCTCTTGGGAAGGGGTCGAAGATCGAAAGAATACCGTCTTCATCCGGATCACGATCGTCGAGCATCAGGTGATTCGAAGTAAACAAAATTTCACCTGGTGTCGGTTCGTCGGTATCTATTGATCCACGTCCAGTCTGGCCAGCCTCATTATCTCCCCAGCAGTATCCTTCTGCGTCAGATGTAATCGCACAAATAGTATCTGAATTGATTGAAAGAGCGACGAAGTCGTGGTTACCGCTCACCTCAGTTGGAGTTGGATAATAGTCGAGATTGGTGTCTCCCTGGCCTATTTGGCCCTCCTCATTTGTACCCCAGCACTTGGTTTCCCCTGAATCCAGAATCATGCAAGCAGATTTTGTTCCGATATCAAGGAAATGAGCCGTCTCGCTATTCTCCATACTCACCCAAACAGGCGTTGTTTCATCATCGGTTGCCAAAGGACCTTGGCCCAAGCGACCATCGTTATTCTCACCCCAGCACATCACCTTGCGATTATCCATCAAAGCACAGGAGAAGTCATCGCCAGCCGAGATAGAAACAGGGGTGTATCCAGATGGAAAGAGGACCTCGACGGGTGTCGTTCGCCTCGTATTTGTAGTGCCATTCCCGAGTTGTCCCTCGTCATTTTCGCCCCAACAGTAGCCCATTCCATCGGTCGTGATAGCACAAGTCATGTAGGTCCCGGTCGAAATCGCAATCGCACTTCGCTGTCCGGGCAAATTTACCTTTGCTGGAATATTGCGATTTGATGTGCCTCCATATCCGAGTTGACCTTGGTTGCCTCGACCCCAACAGTAGACGTCACCGTTGTCGAGGATAGTGCAGATGTGGCCGCCGGAAATCGAGACCGTTTGACCGCCTTGACCTTCAGGAAGCAATACTTGACGCATCTCTGTATTCACATAATCATCACCCCAGGGCTCACCGTTACCCATCTTACCATAGTAACCTGAGCCCCAGCAGTAGATGTTCCCTGATTCCATCAAAGCACAGGCTGTGACTTGTCCAACCGTGACCTCGACAGGAGTTTCGTTAGCGGCAACGTTGACGTAAATCGGCACCACGGATCCGTCAGTAGTCCCATCGCCGAGTTGACCATACTCATTGTCACCCCAGCAAACCATGCTTTGATTCTCAAGAATTGCACAGCCGTTGTAAGTGCCCGCGGCGATTGTTGTGTTTGTGTAAATCGAGTCAGCGGAGAAGCCGATGTCGGTGATTGTTGAGTGGGTCATAAGAAGTGGAGTTTCATCTTCCAAAGAGGTAGATTTCCGTTCATCCTCTGGGGCGATTCCGAAAGAAGCGCTCATTCCCAACATGAGAAGGACCAGAGCGAATGCAAAGAGGTCACGGGTTCTGAGGTGGAAGAACACGTTTTCCACACTAATTCAGAAGTGGTTTAATTCTTCCTCCGTGACTTCATTCAACACCGATTGATAGGAACATGATGATGTATCGTAGGCTGAACGGTGAGCCATGGCAGGCGAATCTGGAGGCGGGGATGAGTCAAAATCAGACCAATTCGAATCCTTCCTTTCGGATAATTGCCCGCCAATGGGGATCTACGAGACTCTCTACGCCTTCGCCGATTCATTCGGCAGTTTCATGGGTACCGAAGGCACTCACCCTTGGTCACAAGGCTTCCCTCTGACGACTCCTTTGGAAAAATTCGGTGGGCCGGAGTTGCCTGCCAGCGTAGAGGTGACTTGGGAGGATCGCTTCTACCCAAAGGCATGGGGGCATCCGAGTTTGCGCGAGGCGATTGTTGATTTCTACAACTCGCGCTATGGATCTACAATCACGCCCGAGAATGTGATGGTCTTCGCGGGCGGTCGGCCAGGAATTTACACCGTGATGGCCTTCCTAAAGGAGCATGTAAAGGTCAAGATTGGAAATATCGAATGGCCGGCTTACCTCGATATTCTAACTCAAACTAATACCGAATACGACATCGTTCCTTTCAGTAAGGAGAATAATTTTCATCCGAGGAATGCAGAATATTTCGACCGCACTGGCGTTGCTGATGGCACCGCTCTGATGCCAGTAATTTCCAACCCACAAAATCCGTCTGGCCAGACGCGGTCGGGCGAGGAATTGAAGGAATTAATCGCCATAGCCGAGCAGCCCGGAAACGGCATATTGCTCGATGAAGCCTACGAAATGTTCCACTCACCTTCAGTCAGTGGAATCGAATTCGTGCAGGACTTGGACAAGAGCAATGTGTTCATCGCTGGGGCCTGCACGAAGGGTCTGCAATCTCCTGGAATTCGCATAGGATGGATCGTCGCAAGCAAGACCAATATCGAGACAATGGCAAATTACTCGAGTTTTGGAATGGGTGGTGTCAGTCACCCATCGCAACATTATGCAGTCAAATTGCTCGAACCAGAGCGTGTCAAGAAAGCCCGGAAGGCAGTCGAAGGGCACTACAACTGGCAGCGAGAGCGTTACGGCAAGGCGTTTGAGGAGATGGGTTTGGGTGTCTTTACCGGCAATGGTGGGTTCTACCACTGGCTCGAATTACCAGAAGGGATGACTAGCGCGGAGCTCAACGAGCGGTTGTTCAAGCGAGGTGCTG
>Ga0114933_10001083_pt1 | contig 31215 bp, 51 predicted proteins | sample 4SBtaG_FD_89691 | JGI IMG/M metagenome (GOLD analysis project Ga0114933, IMG submission 89691) | Deep subsurface microbial communities from Kolumbo volcano to uncover new lineages of life (NeLLi) - 4SBTROV12_W25 metaG | ecosystem: Environmental > Aquatic > Marine > Volcanic | place: Kolumbo... | reverse complement strand
GATAATTCTACTTATAAATTACCTCAAATATTAATGCCTGAAAATACTAATAAAGATAAATTAAGCAACTACTCGCTACAATTTGATGGTGTGGACGATTATGTAGATGTTGGTACTTCTGTTAATTTAGGTACTAATTCTACAATATCATTTTGGATAAAAAGAAATAACGTAAGTGTGGCAGAAGTATTTTTAGGCGAAAATTCATATTCTTTTGACTATTTATTATATATAGAAAATACAAATAAATTATATATTAGAATTGCGGGGGTTTATAAAGAATTTGGTAGTGCTTCTGTTGTTAGTATAATGAATGATACTACAAACTGGATAAATATAGTTATTGTTAGGTCTGGGGATAGCATTGAATTATTTTTAAATGGCAGTTCAATGGGTACAGATACAGGCTTTGGTGCAGTAAATGATACAAGGTTTGATACAATAGGTGCTAAATTTGACGGCACTTTTTCAACCAGTGCAAACATTGATGAAGTTTCAGCATTTAATAGTGTGTTAAGTGGTCCCGATATAACCGCTATGTATAATTCAGGAGAACCTACCACAATAACGGGTGCTACTGCCTATTGGAAGTTAGGAGAACAAGCTACATTTAGCGGTGGAGTTTGGACTATACCTGACCAAATAGGTAGTAATGATGGAACATCTAACGCTATGACTATTGAGGATAGAGTAGGGGACGCAAGTAATAGCACTTTGAACTCAGTTTCACGCAATATGGAAAGTACAGATATAGATAATAACACACCTTAAAAAAATATAAAATGCACAATAATAGAACATACGCAGTAATTAATTTAACAGATGTTGGATTAATAGATTTTAGTCAAGTAGGAGAAAGTTCAGCATCTACAATTAGAAAGTCTTTAGACGATACTCAATTTGTTATTAAATGGGAAGATGGTTATACGCCAACATTTATAACGGATGGTAGTGTAGTGCCTGTTGGAACTTATGACCATCACGCAATACTTGAGTTAATGGCTACGCCTGAATGGAGTGAAGAGATACCTGCGTAATGAAAAGGCTAAACAGCATAGCAAAGATTTACAAACCTAAAAAGAAACGTAAAGGCATACACTCAAAGAAAAGAACAAGTAAACACAAAGCAAGTAAAAACTATATTAAAAAATATAAAGGTCAAGGAAAATGAGTGAAGATAAATTAGATAGATTAATTGAAGGTCAAATAGAAATTAAGACCAAAGTGGAGCATTTAAGTAAACAGAAAAACGACCACGAAAAGAGAATACGAAAACTTGAAAATAAGTTTTGGGCAGCTCTTGGTACTTTCTTTGTTGGTATTGCTACATTTATTGAAGGTTTATTTATTAGATAATTATGATTAAAAGGAAATACATTTGGCTGTTTGATCCAGGTCACGGGGGAATAGTTGATGGTCAGTATATGACATCGGGCAAACGTTCACCTGTTTGGGATGATGGCACACAATACTTTGAGGGTGTTGGTAATAGGCAAATAGTTGAAAAGCTAAAAAAGAAATGTGACGAACAATATATATATAATTTTGATGTTGTTGAAAGTAATTATGATGTTAGCCTAAGTGAAAGGGTTAAAATTGCCAATCAATATCACAAGACTTTAGGCAAGTGTATTTATGTAAGTATTCATAGCAATGGCTTTAGTAAAGAAAGTGCTAATGGATATAGTGTATATACAAGCAAAGGAGAAACTAAAAGTGATAGAATAGCTGAAGTATTTATTGACAATATGATGGAATATTTTCCTGATCATAAACTAAGAAAAGATACAAGGGATGGTGACAAAGACAAAGAAGCACAATTCTATGTATTAAGAAAGACTATTTGTCCAGCAATATTAATAGAAAATTTCTTTATGACTAATTACAGAGAATGTAAATTATTAATGAATGAAGAATTTCAAAATAAAATAGTAGATTGTCACTTTAAAAGCATTAAACAAATTGAAGAAAATGGATATTAAACAACAAATAGAAGAACTTAAAACTAAGCTAAATGGTGAATTTACAAATGACTTAGAAATAAAAGATAAGATACACCAATTAGAAATGAAATTAAACAATGTAAAACCTACCGATAGTCACTTTGATTGTGTTGGCTGTGGTGCTTAAATAAATAAAAATGAAAAATAGATTATTTGAAAACTGGGTAACTACACTTTTAGGTGTTGTTATTCTTGTATTTTGTGGATTAATAATATACACAGAAAAACAAACTGCTTCAGATATGTCAGGTTGGCTAACTGTTGGCTTGATGTTTTTACGTTCTAAAGATAGCTTAATTGCACTTCCTAAAGAGTAGCATATTAGTATTGTTATTAATAGCCTGTTCACCACAAAAAAGGTTGAATAGGCTTATTAATAAATATCCTTATCTAACAGAAACAAGCATAGATACAATATTTGTAATTGATACTGTTATAATAGACAATTATGATACAACAGTATTAAGCAATATAATAAAGCACGATAGCACAATAGTAATAAATAATGAAAAAGTATATCTTAAATACTTCTACGACACAGTTAAAGAAACCCTCATACATCAAATTGAATGCTTTGGGGATACGATTATTAAGGAAAAAATTATTCCGTATAAGGTCGAAAAGGTTGTCTATAAAGAACTAACTTGGTGGCAACAATATAAACACCTTATTATAATATTTGCTTTGCTTATACTTGCTTTAATTGTTTTAAAGAAGTTAGGTAAACTAATATGAGTACAAGGCACAATGAAAATATAGACCACAGTAAAAGATATACTTCTAAAGAAGGCAATCCAAGATACAGGCTTACAAAAGATGAAGCTGAAATGGTCTTTAATTACAGAAGGATTAAAGAAGAAGCTGAAAAGGAAGGTCTTGATCCACAAGGTGTTCATAGTGGTTGGATAAAAAATAAAAATGCTTCATTATATTTTAAGGTTAATAATGTACAAGACCAATTCCAAAAGTTAGCCAAAGACTTAATTGAAGAAGCCAAGCAGTATGCACCTGAATATCCAACCATTGAAAGGCAGAAATATAGTGATAGTAATTTAATGTTTATTTGTCCAAGTGATTTGCATATTGGTAAGCTCTGCAAAAGCTTTGTTAGTGGTGAAGAATACAACTGCCAAGAGGCTGTAATAAGATGCTTAGAAGGTGTTAATGGTTGCATACAGAAAGCAAGTGGTTTTAATGTTGACAGGATAGTATTATTATTAAGTGGTGACTTATTGCACATAGATAACTTTGAAGGAACAACAACCAAAGGCACTAAGCAAGATACAGATGGTTTATTAAGTGATCATTTTCTAATAGCTAAAAGGTTAATGATAGATGTTATTAAAAGGCTTGTACAGTTAGCAGATATGCACGTTATGTACACACCAGGCAATCACGATCATTTGACAGGGTGGATGGTAGCACAATTATTACAGGTACACTTTAGAAACAATAAAAACATTTCATTTGATGTTAGCTTACAAATGCGAAAGTATTATAAGTATTATAAGAACTTAATTGCATCCTGTCACGGACATAAAATTAAAATGGATATACTGCCAATGCTTATGGCTGATGAATGTGGTGAATGGTCTAATACAAAGTATAGATATATGTTTACTCAGCATATACACCACAAGGTAGCAAAAGACTATCCTGGACTTTCTTTGGAGTCACTTAGATCACCATCGGAAGCAGATGCGTGGCATCACACTTCGGGTTATCAATCCTCAAACAATAAAGCCATTGAGTGCTTTTTATTCTCAAAAACTGCTGGACAAATAGCAAGAATTACACATTTATTTTAGTATTAACATTTGATTGTTAATTATTTTTTTTACACTTTTTGTTGTTTGCATTGTAATTATAATTACATTTACACAAAAGATTTATTAATTAATATTTAAACAATGGCAAGGACAAGAACCTTTTATATTGAAGAAAAAGACAATGATGTTATCAATGAATTTGTTGATATACACATTAAAAGACAAGAACAAGCAAGGCTTGATGGCAAGAGTATAAGACCATACAGCTATTCAAAAACACTTGTTCAATTAATAACTGAATATGTAAACAAAAATAAATAAAAATGGAAGCAACAATTAAGCAAAGTAAAGTGACATTCACATTAAATGACACAGATTTTAATACAGATGTTAAAGTCTATAAAAATTCACCTGACAGCAAAACAGTAATAGAGTTTGAATTGGATGGTGTGCATCACCACTTATTAAGAGATGAATTAGAAAGACTTTTAAAAGTATTAAAAACAATAAAGCAATCACTATGATAGATCAAGAAGCCTATAATTACTACCAAAGGCAAAAAGAAATAGTTGATAGCTGGATGCAATACGATTACATTAATAAGCTATATAACAATCTAAGATTTGAATTAGTCAAAATTAATTGGACTAAAAAAAACTATAAAGCATTAAAGAGAATTGAAGCAGTTAACAAGGCAACTTATAATAAAGAATTTCATAAGTATATTAATGAAGTTAATGATATTATAAGAAAGTTAAAATTAGTTAATGCTAATGATCAAATCAAAAGAGCAAGAACAATCAAACAATTAACAATTAATTTAATTAAAACAATTAACAATGAACATTAAACAATTAGCTAAAAAGTATGAGCTATCAAAAGAAGATTTTTGGGAGCTTAAAAGAGGTTCACTTTCAAAGTGGATAGTTACACACGATGCAGTTGAAAAGATTGCATATAAAGAAGGTATTGAATTTTTAAAGCCTGAGTTTATCAGGAATGAAAAAAGTGATGTTGCAATACTTGGCTTTGCCAATTTAAAAGATAGAACTGAATGGTCTATTGGTGAAGCATCACCAAACAACTGCAAAGCACCTTATCCTTTTGCTATGGCAGAAAAGAGATTAAAAGACAGGCTTACTTTAAAATTAATCAATGCTTATGAATATGGTATATATTCAGATATTGAAGCAGATGCATTTAAAAGACAATGATTACAATTTATATATTAACTATGATAGGTCTATTAGCAATATACTTATCAATAAAAAACGAAAATGGATAAAGAACAATTAATAAATAAATTATCATTGTTAGATGCTTCAGCCTTTAGATGTATTGGTTATGTGAAAACAAGAGTATTTGCTAAAGAACCAATAAATTATAGAACCAATTTAAACAAGGTTTATAGCAAGTTAGACATAGAAGATTTAAAACAATTATTTAAAATAAGAACAAATGAAAAAAGATAGATTAAGCTATTCGGCATTAAGCCAATTCGACAAAAGTCCAAACCATTTATTAAGCTATTGGAAGCAAGACTTTGAACCTACACCAGCTATGTTATTTGGATCACTACTACACAAAATGATACTTGAAGCAGATGATTTTCACAATGAATATGTTGTATTTGAAGGCACAAGGCGTGGTAAGATTTGGGATGAATACAAAGCAATTAATGTAGATAAAATAATTGTGACACAAAAAGAATATAACATTGCAAGGAATGTATATGACAAAGCAATGAAAAGTGATATGCTAAGAAAGTTATTAATGCAAACAGGTGAAACTGAAAAGCATATTGAATGGAAATACAACGATGTAAATTATCACGGATATGCTGATATGGTTGGTGAAGATTTTATAGCAGATATTAAGATTGTAGCTGATGCTGGTGAAAAGTTTGCAAGAGATTTAAGGTATAATAATTATAGTTTACAGGCTACAATGTATTTAACAGGCTTACCTAAAAAAGATTATTATATTATTGCAATAGAAAAAACAGCACCTTATAACGTACAAGTGTATAAATTTGGTGAACAGATTTTAAATAATGCAAATAGAAAATATTACTATTTAAATGAAGCATATAAAGATTGGAATGGTGAACCACAAAGCTATTCAAGTGGTATAGTTACAATAGGTGAAAATGAATTTATAAGTGTTTAATAATTAAGGTATGAATAAAGAAAAAGAAAATTTACTTATAGATATATTAAATGAAAATGAAATATTTAATATATGTGATAAACATAAAAAGATAATAAAAGATGTTAATAATAAAAAGCCTTTTATAATATCTAAAAATCAAAATAAAAATCAATTAAATAGATATAGGCTTTGTATGACATCAAAATATTATTGTGTTTTTGATATTTTAATTACTAAAAGTGATATGCAAAACTATATGGATTCAAAAAATAATTGTGATGATATTATACAAATAATTGATAATATTTGCGACAAAGAAAAACAAAAAGATAATACATCAATAATAATATTATAAACCAAAAAAATAAATAAAAATGAGTGAAAAAACAATTTACTGTGGATCAGGCAAGAAACAAAGTGAAACCTGGTTAAAAGCAACTATCAACATTGATAAGATACAAGACCATATAGAAGAGTTTAAAGGACATAAATTTGTTAGGCTTAACATTAATATTAAAGATGAGGCTGATGACTACGGCAAGGATGTCTCTTTAAGCGTTGATAAGTGGCAACCTGAAGAACAAACAGCACCAGCAAAGCAAGAACAACCAAAAGAAGAAGAAGGTGATGACTTACCTTTCTGAATAGATTACTTTAAAAAAAGAGGTTGGTATGAAGTTAAATGAAAAACTAAGCGAATTAATACAAGAACTATTAATATTAGGTTATACAATACCTGAACTTGCTGATAATTGGGGTGTAAGTAAAACTAATTTAACAAGTAAATATAATGTAGTAAAAAACAAAAATAAGTACATTAAGAAAGTTAAATTTCACGGCAAAGAAGAACCATATTACACTAATGAGTTTAATTATGGCAACATACCAGCCTATACTTTTGAAGAACTTAGCTTTAGAGAAAAGCAATTTTATTATAATAATTTAAAAAAGAATAATTGATGGAAATATTAAAAGAATTTCAAGACCTTATACCACCATTAACTAATGAAGAATATAAACAACTTGAAAATAATTGTCTTGAAGAAGGCATTAGAGAAAAAATAATTACCTGGAACAATTACATTATTGATGGACATAATAGATACAAAATTGCTAAACAATGGAACTTAGAAATAGAAACTGAAAGTAAAAGTTTTAGTAGTGAAGAAGCAGTAAAAGAGTGGATGATATTAAACCAATTTGGAAGAAGAAATTTAAGCAACTATCAAAGAAGTGTTTTGGCTTTACAACTTGAAGATGTATTTAAAGCAAAAGCAAAAGAAAAACAAAAAGGAGGACAAGGTGGAGTATTGCTTAAGCAGAAATCTGCAGAAGCAAAACCAATAGAAACAAGAAAAGAACTTTCTAAAGTAGCAGCAGTTTCACACGACACAATAGCCAAAGTAAAAAAGATACAAGAAAAAGCACCTGAAGAAACAAAGCAAAAGCTTAGAACTGGTGAAGTAAGTATTAATGCTGCTTATAAAGAAATAAAGAAAGAAGAAAAGAAAGAAGCTATAAAAGAAGAAAGAAAAATATTAGCTGAGCAAGGCAAAGATAAAGAAATTGATATTGATTTTAGACTTGGTGACTTTGAAAAAGTATTTAAAGACATTGAAGATAATTCAATTGATTGTATTATTACTGATCCACCTTATCCAAAAGAGTATATTGAATGCTGGTCTAAGCTTTCAAGATTTGCAAAAAGAGTATTAAAGCCAAATGGTTTTTGTATTGCTTATAGTGGTCAAATGAATTTACCTGAAGTAATGAAAAGAATGAATGAACATTTAGATTATTATTGGACTTTTGCAATGTATCACGAAGGACAAACACAAATAGTTAATGGTGTTAATTTAATGTGTAGATGGAAACCAGTTTTAATATTTCAAAATGGAAAGAAAAAAATAAACAATACAATTCAAGATTATTTTATTTCAGAACAAAGAGAAAAACAAGCACACAATTGGCAACAAAGTAAAAGTGGCGTAGGATATTTAATTGAAATGTTTACAAAGCCAAATGAATTAATATTAGAACCATTTGCTGGTGGTGGTACTACAATAATTGCAGCTAAAGAAAAGAAAAGAAATATAATAGCTGCTGAAATAGATGAAAAGACTTTTAATATTGCAAAAGAAATGATATGCCAACAAGAAAAGAAATTACCGGTATAAGAGATTTAACTTTTAATAATTGGATAAGAAATAATTTACCTGACTCAAATACAGGATTTTCTGCAAGTGATATTGATTTTATTTTATGGAATTGGAAAACTAAAAAAGTAATAATGTTAGAACTCAAATCAAGAAATAGTTATCCAAGAAAAGGGCAAAAAATGATGTGGAATAAGATTAATAATTGGATGATAAAAGGTGTTGATGATGATTGGACTTATTTAGGCTTTCATTTAATAGTTTTTGAGAATACAAGCTTTGAAGATGGTAAGTGTTTTTTAAATAATAAAGAAATAAGTGAAACTGAATTAATTAATTTTTTAAGTTTATAAAAACAAAACTATGAAAGAACTACCATTTTTTAAATTCTATCCTAATCAATGGATTACAGGAACAATCTCTTTTATGGAATTAGACTTGCAAGGTGCTTATATTAGAGCTTGTTGCTATTACTGGTCAAAGAATTGTCAAGTGCCTTTAGAACAGCTTAAAATGATTATACCTAACCATTACCAACAACTAATAGACTTGAACCTATTTAAAATTGTAGATGGTCAAATAAAGATTAAATTCTTAGACGAACAACACAGCCAATTTAAAACAAGAAGCAAGATAAATGCTGAGAATGGCAGTAAAGGTGGCAAAGCTAAAGCCAACAAATTAAAAGATAATTATGCTAATAATAATCTTCTGAAAGTAAGTGATGATGTTAAAAAGTTGCTTACCAATGATTGAAGAAGATAAAAAAGCATTAAAATATTTGATAGCCTATAAAGAAGGCAAGATCAAACAAGGTCTTGGAGTTAATTTACCTGACTTAGATAAGCACTTTGTTCTAAAGAAAGCATCATTTAATATATTATTAGGCTTAGATAATGTTGGTAAGACTTACTGGTTGTTATGGTATTTAGTATGCCAAGCTAAAATAAATAATAAGAAGTCTATTATTTGGTCAGGTGAAAATAGAAGTGGTCAATTAAAAAGAGATATTATTCAAATATGGCTTGGTCAAAAGTTTAATGAACTTAATAAAAATAAAATTGCATTTTATAATAAAGAAATAAGCAAATATTTTAAGTTTATAGACAATGCTAAAATGTACAGCCATAGAGAATTATTAAATATATTCTATGATACTGATGCAGATATTTGTGTAATTGATCCCTACACGGGCTTGAACCATCCAAGAAACATACCTCAGTTTGAACGAAATTATATCATATGCAATGACATTAGAGAATTTTGCAATAAGAGTGGTAAAAGTATTTTTGTTTGTATTCATCCAATGACAGAAGCAGCAAGGCGTGTATTTCCAGCAGACCATATTTTAAATGGACACATACAACCACCAAGAAAAGCAGATTGTGAAGGTGGTCAAGTATATCCAAATAGGTGTGATAATTTAATTGTATGTCACAGATTAATTTCAAGTCCTCAATTATTTATGATGAGTGAAATATATGTTCTTAAAATAAAGGATAAAGAAACAGGTGGAGAACCTACAATGATAAATGAGCCATTAAGGTTTGATTATAACAATGGATTAGGTTTTACACTTGGTGGTGTTAATCCTTTGTCACAAAATAATAATAATCTAAATGATGAATTAAATATATTTGACTAATGGATCAATTAAAAGCAATATTAACTAAAAACAAGTTTCACATTCTTGTGTTAAAAGCCAAAGAGCAAAGCAAGACAAAGAAGCAATTAGAAAGCCTTAAAATACTTACTGAAACACTTGAATACATTAATGAGCTACACAACTACACAGAAGCTTTAGAGTATGAAATAAGACAGCTTAAAGCACAAAACAGTAAGTTAATGTTAGATAATGCTATATTAAAAAAAGAAGTTAAGGACTTAAAACAATTTTTAAATGACTGAAATATATATATTAATAACTTTAGCTTGTGCTATATGCTTTGTGTTTGGTGTATTGGCAGGAATGAAAATAAATGAATAAAACAAAAAGAAGATGAATGCAAAACAAAAAGGCAATAGGTTTGAAAGGCAAGTAGCCAAACAAATCAACAAGAAGTTTGAAACCAATGTGCGAAGAACTCCATTAAGTGGTGGTATGAATTTTAAAGGCGACATTATTTGCATTGATGACAACAGCATAATAAGTGAATTTAGTTTTGAATGTAAGAACCAAGAAAAGCTAAACATTTGGAAGGCACTTGAGCAGTCAAGAAATGATGCACCACAAAGAACAATGCCAGTAGTAGTATTTACCAAGAACTTTGAAAGAGAATATATAGCATTGGAATTTGAAGATTTTTTAAACATATTAAAAGAATTGGAGGACTTGAGAAATGAATGAAGTATTAGAACAAATAGCAACCATTATAGAACAATACAATGAAACAAGTATAATGGATGGCAAGACACTAAACAAGCAACTAAAAGAACTAACAGCACGTTTATATTATATAGAAACATTAAGAACAAAAGCACACCAAGATTATGAAGCAGTAATACATAACAAAGTAGCTGAAGGCTTTAGTGTAGCAAGAGCAACCAATGAGGCTAATGTGGAAGTCCCTGAAATGTATAAGCTCCGAAGGTTGCTTGAAAGTGGTTATAGAGTATGTGATGCAATGAGAACAAACATAAGCTTCTTGAAAAGTGAAATACATAATGTAGAAAAAAATTATTAATTTTGTATATATGTTGCCAATGCAGATCAATACACTTAGAAATTATATTGAAAATATTGGCAAACATTATAATGTACCTTACTTGGATGATTATGTGCAAGAGGTATTTTTAGCATTGTTTGAAAAAGGTGATGACTTTATTCTTGAACTACAAGCAAATGATAAGCTGAAAGCATACATTTATAAAGTATCAATATATCAATTGCTAAGTGTTAACAGTCCATATTATAGGACTTACATACTACCTAACTCATTTAATAGTTTAAATGGCTTAGAAACATACAAGAATGAATGCTTTAAAGAAGAAAAGCTCCAAGACCTGGTTAATAGTTTGGATGGCATTGATAAGATATTATTGCAACAATTGATAGAATGTAGAGGTATAAGAACAATATTTGCTAAGAAAAGCAAGATACACTATACATCATTATTGAAAATGATAGATAGATTAAATAAAAAAATAAAAGAAAATTGGCAAATAAATGAATTTTATGGATGAAATTATTATTATATTTGTGATCATAAGTATTACAACTACTTTTGTTGACTACTTTATACCTATGGTTAGATGGTTAGATTTTAAACCATTCAACTGTTCTTTCTGCTTATCCTTTTGGATAAGTCTTTTTTCATATGTTTTGTTTGATGGTGTGGCTGTAATGGTCACACCTTTATTATTAAGAATAATTGAAAGACGTTTATTATGACTATTGAAGAAATTATATTAACTTATAAGAAGGTTAGAGCATTGCCTTCTAAATGCCATTTAAATTGGCTTAAAGACAACTTTAATCCTATCCTAAAGCAAATGGATAGCAACATTAATATCAATTGGGCTTGTTCAAATTGTATGAAAAACTATATGAATATGCTAATAGGTTGGTATGATAGAAAACAAGCAGAACTTAAAAAGCAAGAAGCAATTAAAAAAGCTGAACAAATAAAACCTAAACCTAAAAAAAAGAAAAGAAGTGCCAAAGCTAAAAAATAAGATCATTTATGGCTACTATATTGATGAAGATGGCTTGTATTTCAAAAGTGAAAAGAATGGTGAAATACTTGAAAGCTTTGATATTAATGGTGTAGCTGATATTAGTACAGATTTTGTTGGCTTGAACTTATTACACTTATGTTATATACCTATTGAAGATGATGAACTGGATGAACAATTTTGATACTGACTTAATGAAAAGAAGATTAACATATAAAGGCAACAAGGTTTACATTAAACACTTGACCTCTAAATATGCTTTGGTAAGCCATAGCAATAGTGGTGGCAAGAAGTTTAAGGTAGATACTAATGACCTTGCTGATATTGAATGAAACTATCTGCTAATGAAATAAAAGAACAGAAGCAGAAGTTTGGCAGTAAAGCAGTCAACACATTTGTTTTATATATAGCTATGAAACAAAGACTAAGATACTTGCCTGATAGTTTTATATTAAATGTAATTAATAATAGTGAACCTTTGCCAATTGATCGAAATACTACAACAAGAATTAATAGAAAGGACAAAAGGCAAATACAAAAGTTCTTGGTTAATAGCTCAATTGCAAGTAATACAAGAAAGCAATAGAGAATATCCAAAATGGGTAAAAGACTTAATTAAACAATATGAAAAGGATAAGTAGCTACCAAAGGTTAAAACATAAAAAGCTAATTGCCGAAAAGGAATTAGAGCATATTAAAGATGATTTGGAAGCTATTATATTAAGACCATATAGCAGTAGAGCTAAAAATGTAAGAGCAGAAATAAAACTAAAGTATGAATAAATAAAAACAATTAAAATGAAAGTAAACAACAAAGAATTAAGACTACATAATTTAGTCAGAAACAAAAACACTAATACAGTTGAATTTATAACAGCAATACAAAACACAGAAGTATTAGAAACTAATGAAATAGGTTATACTATTGAAGAATTTGAGCCAATAGAAATAAATGAAGATTGGATTATAAAAGCTGGATTTAAAAAAGTAGAATATAAAGATAAATATTGGTATAAATTACAAATACCAAATGAATTTGACCTTCATTTAACTTCTGACAATTATATTAATAATGAGTGGAGAGTTAATGTTGTAGATTGGAATATAAATTGCAAATATCTACACCAATTACAAAATTTATATTATACATTATCTGGTCAAGAATTAACAGAACTATATGAATATGCACACCAAAAAGAAATATATATAAATGAGTAAGAAACTAACACCTAAGCAAAGAAAATTCGCTGAAGAGTATGTCAATACAGGCAACGGCTCAGAAGCGTATAGACGTGCTTATGATGTTGGTGTTAATACTAAGATTGAAACAATTAAAGTCAAAGCAAGTCACCTCTTGGCTCAGGATAACATAAGTACAACTATTGCCGAGCTACAAGAAAAACAAGCAAAGCAATTTGAAATAACACGTTCAGACGTGGCCAAAGGCTACTTAGAAATCATACAAGCTTGGAGGTCATTAATGCAGTTAGCAAGTAAAGAAGAACTAACTAAGGATGAAAAGCAGAAGTTTTATTTGCTTAAAGAAATGGTTAAAGGTTCAGATTATCGTGGTGCTTATGACAGCTTGGCTAAGATGTTTGGATTGAATGAACCTGACAAAGCACAAATAGACCAAACAATAAGAGAAATACAAGTAGTTATAAACAGAAATGGAAGAACTGACCATTGACTGCACCGAGATATTTGAACGCAACTATGATACTGATAAGAAGATTGTAGTTAATCGAGGTGGTACAAGATCAAGCAAAACTTATTCAATTAATCAATTATGTGCCTTGTGGCTTATTACAGGCAACTATGGTGAAGGTCAATACCTATATGAAGGCGTGTGGACAAGTGTAAGAAAGTATCGTACTAATTTAGATGGCACAATAATAAGAGACTTTATTGAAATACTTAAAAACAGCAATTGGTATGATAAGATAGAACACAACAAGACTAAGAAAACATTTAAGTTTAGAAATAGGTTGGTTGAGTTTATAGGTGCTGATGACCAGCAGAAGCTTAGAGGTGCTAAAAGAAACATATTGTATTGTAATGAAGCCAATGAACTTGAATACAAGCAAGAGTTTTTTCAGCTACTTATGAGAACAGAAAACAAGATATTTGTAGACTTCAATCCTGATGATGAGCAAGTATGGATAAACCAAGAACTTGAAATAAAGCGTTCTAATGAGGTTGGTGATGTTGAGGTGATAGTAAGTAACTATAAAGATAATACCTTCCTGCCTGAAAGCTTAGTTAAAGAAATAGAATACTTACAGCATACTGATAAAGAATTTTGGAAGATATACGGATTAGGTGAGTATGGAAATATAAGTGGCTTAGTATATGAGAATGTAAGCTTTGTTAATACAATGCCTGATTGTAAGTTAATAGCCTATGGACTTGACTTTGGATATAGTCTTGATCCTTCTGCTTGTGTTGGTGTTTATAGGTTAGGTGATGAATTGTATTTAAAAGAAATACTATACGAAAAAGGATTAACTAACCAGGACTTGGCAGATAGGCTTAAACCAATTGTAGGTAGAGCTGAAGTGATTTGTGATAGTGCTGAACCTAAAAGCATTGAAGAACTATATAGGCTTGGTTTAAACAGCAAACCAGCAGTTAAAGGTAAGGATAGTATATTAAATGGAATAGACATATTAAAGCGTTTTAAAATAAATGTTGTTAATAGCAGTAATTTAAAAAAGGAGTTTAGGTCTTATAAATGGGCTACTGACAAGTATGGAAATAGCTTACAAAAGCCTGTTGATAAGTTTAATCACTTGCTGGATGCTTTGCGTTATGTAGCTTTGATCCATTTAAAACAACATAATCGTGGATGGTATGCAATTCGTTAAATTAATTCTTATCTGTTATTGTAGCAAAATTATAGCGTTTGCTTGGCAATCGGTAGCGTTTTGTCTAGCATATAGAGAAGAGAAGAGAAGATAAGAGAAGAGAAAAAAAGAAAAAGAAAAAAAGAAGCGTTTGCTACAAATTTGCTTGAAATTAAAATAAAGCGTTTTAAGACACTTAAAGATGTTAATGTATATGAATATACTAAAAAGTAATTTAAGTTGATTAGACTTAATGTAAATAGTGTTTAAATGTATTTTAATTAATTAAGTTAGCTTACAAAACTTAAAAGACCAATTAAAAATAGTGTTTAAGGTAATTATTAAGAAATTTTATATATACTAATTATGGCAAAGAAGTTTGAAATAGAAATACCTACAAGCTGGGATGATATAACAATAGGTCACTACATTCAGTTAAGACCAATCTTAGCAACTGAAATGAATGATGTTAGTAAGGTTATTAACATACTATGTGTATTAACAGGCAAGAAAAGAGAAGAGATCAAAGAGCTTAGTGTTAAGCAATATCATCAACTTGTAAAAAAGATGGCTTTCTTAAAAACTGAATTGCCTAAAGAACTAAAGAAAAGAAGGTTCTTGGTTGGTGGCAAGTGGTATGAATTTAAGTATGAAGCTAATAAACTATTATTTGGTGAATATGTAAATATTATGGAAATACTACAAAAAGCCAATAACAATGAAGAAGTAATTTATGAAAACTTACATAAGATATTAACTATAATTTGCAGACCTGTATATAAAACTATGTTTGGTTATAAGGATGCTGAAGTGGATGGTGAAGTAATTAAAGAAACAGCAGAGAATTTCTTTAACAATATGCCAATAACAATAGCTTATCCAATAGGTGTTTTTTTTTACAATCACTTACCAATCTTAACGGAAACTATAAAAACTTCTTTGATGGAAGTAGCAGAGAAGAAGATAAAGGAAGCTCAGGAAATAGCTTTGCAGACAACTGGGGGTGGTGGTCATTAATAGACAGCTTATGTAATAGTAGAGTAGATAAGTTTGAAGTAGTCCAAAATTGGAATGTAGTATATGGATTAAATATGTGTTGCTATTTTAAAGACAAACAAAGAATGGAACAACAGGCACATAAAGATCAAATGCAAAGGCTTAAAAGAAGATAATGAGCAATAAGATACATAATAGCTTAGTAGAGTTTGAAACTGCAAGTGGTATTGTAGCACAGCCAAAAAGCATTGGTGATGTTATGAATAACCTGGCTATTAGAGTTACACAAGAAGTGCTTAGTCAAATTGATAGTGAAGGTTTAATTGATACAGGTAATTTAAGGCAATCAGTACAGATGCCTGTTAAATTCTTTGGGACTAAGTTTGTTGCTACTTTATTTATGGCTGATTATTATGACTTTCTTAATCAAGGTGTGACAGGTGCAGTAGATAAAAGCATTTCAAGTGATTATAGCTTTAAGAAGGATGGTAAGAAACCACCAATTAATGTTAGTAGCATTGATGGTGCAAGTTTACGACAATGGGCAGAAAGGAAAGGGATTAATCCATTTGCAGTAAGAGAAAGCATATTTCAAAAAGGTATTAAACCAAGACCATTTTGGGATAAGGCTTATAGCACAATAACACAAGGTGACATATTTGAACTACTTAAAAAAGACTTGGCAACTGCTGGAAGAACAGCAACAACTGAAGAAATTAAAAACATATTTAAAAAGAAATAATGGCTATTAATTCACCACTTAATTACATACCTGAACAATATAGAAGTGTTTACAATCCTATTGAATATGTTGCTTCAAGCACATCTATTGCTAATAGTAGATTTAAATATTTATTCGATGTATATGATGGAGCAACACAAGTAGCAAGATTAAAAGTACCAGCCGATCCTAATGGCTATGGTAGGGCTGATGTTCACGGGATATGTGAAAGCTATTTAAAAACTGACTTAGGCACAATAAACACCACAGCAACTGCTGATGGATTTACTGATAATCCAAACTCTTATAAAGAATTTACTATAAAGGTTGGTGAAGAGTATGATGTTGCTGGAGTGCTTACACAATTTGCAGATCAAGAAATTGAAACTATAATAGTATTCAATGGAAGCTTACCTAATTATAGAGGCAATGTGGTAAACTTCTATGATTGGCAAGTAGCTAATTATTATACTAATTATACAGATAATACGATAAGCAGAAAATGGTTAACGAATGCTCCGAAAGGATCAGGAGCAAATAAGTCAGATAATCAAAGTGTAGAATTAACAGATGAAGGTTGGCTATACTTTTTGTATGACAATGCTTCTAATCCTGTTGATAGGACACAATATATAACTTATGATAGTTCAGGCAGTATCATTAGTACCTTTGAAATAGACATAACACACCTTACTTCATTAGGTTCTAAATATATGCTTAAAATACCATCTGCACCTAATAGTATAAACAACATTAATCCAGCACAGTTTTCTATTGGCACTCCACCTGTTATTACAAGTAGTGTAGCATCTTACAAGATGATATTATTAGATACAATTTCAAGCGTAGTAAGTGAAGAAATATACTTTAATGTAGATACTGAATGTAGGTATGAAGTTAGAAGGTTGGAGTTTCTTAATTCACTTGGTGGCTTTGATTGTTTTAACTTTACAAAGGTCAGCAGAAGAACTGAAGATATAGAAAGGAAATATTATAAACAAAATCCTGAAAATTTAGATAGTGGTGGCAGCATAGTTTACAGTTTAGCTGACAAACAAAAAGTGCAATATTATACCAAATCAATGCCAAAGATGAAGCTTGTTTCTGATTGGGTAGATGTAAATACTTTTAATTGGTTGCTTGAGATGTTGGAAAGTCCTGAGATTTATTTATATGAAAATGGGCAAAGAATTACAGTACAAAACATTGAAGGCAATTGGGAAGAAAAAAGAAGTAATGTAGACAAGCTATTTAATTTGGAAGTTAACTTAGAGTTTGGAGTTGATAATTACAGACAAAGATTTTAGATGCAAAAAGAAGAACTATATATAAGCTATATTGCTAAAGATGTTGTGGTAAGTGGCACTACTACAAGTGACAATGATTTCAAATTAATTGATGCAGGTGCTTTGTTTCTAACAGGTGCAACACCAATAAGTAAAGGTGATCTTGTAACTAATACATCAACACAACAAACAGCAAGAGTAATAAAAGCTAATAGTGATACTGAAATAACACTTAATAAGGATATATTTCCAACAGGCAGTTCACCAATAGGCTATAAGATAAATAAGCAAATCAATGAAAGGATAGAGCTATTAGAAAGCCTTAATCCTAATATTACTTTTAATATTTCAGACATTGCAAAGCCTGATCAAAGAAAGTCAGATTATAGTAAGACAATTAAACTACCAGGCAGTAAAAGACTAAGAAAGGTATTTGAAAACATCTTTGAAGTTAATATTGATTTAAACACTTTTAATCCTAACTTAAAAACTGATGTACTTTATTTAGTAGATGGAGAAATACAGGTAGAAGGATATTTACAATTAAAGCAAATCAATATTTTAGACAATGATGATATTGTCTACGAGTGTACTATTGTAGGTAATACTGCTAATTTTATAAAGGAATTAGGAGATAAAGAATTAGATGATACTACAATGCTATGGTCAGACTTAAACCATAATTGGACAAAAGCAATACAGCAGACTTCTTGGTCAGCAACTCCTGGCGTTGGTTATGTATATCCATTAATAGACTATGGCTTTAGTAGTAACTTCACAGCAATACAGTTTTCAGTCAATCAAATATTTCCAGCAATATTTGTTAAAGAATATATTGATAGAATGTTTGAAGCTGCTGGTTTTACTTACCAAAGCACATTCTTTTTAAGCTCACCTTTTGAAGATTTAATAATACCATTTAACAGCAAAGAATTTAATTTAAGTGATACAACAATAAACAATAGACTATTTGATGCTAATACTATTGAATATGTTAGTCCACCATCAACAACAACTAAACTACTTTCTGAGGCAACAACACCAGTGTTTTCACCAAGTGATTATGATGATGTTACTATGAGTGTTGAGAATGATCCAAACTTGGTATTTGATCCATCTACTGGTGAATATACTTGTAATGCTGATGGTACTTATGATTTTTATTTTGAAGTTGATTTAACAGGAACTTTTGAACCTTTACAATATGGTGGTGGTGCTTCTGCAATTGACTTAGAATGTTGTTCTGCGATAGTTGGTAATTTAGCAATAGTTCATACTGACAATGCTGGAAATCCCATTGGTGGTGCTTTAGGTACTACTGGAATTGTAGCAATAGAAAAATTTAATATCACTTATTCAAGTACAATACCACCAGCAACAACTGTAACAACTTCAGGAACAACATTGCCTGACAATGATTATATAAAAGAAACTACAAATTTTCAGCTTTTTAACATACCTGATTTTAGTGGTGATATAGAAGCAATATGTGAATTAAGCACTGATCCAAGAACAACATCAACACAACCTAATAGATACATAGTAACTGTATCTAACTTATTTGTTAAAACTAATGAGAAGGTTAAAATAGAAATTGCAGCAAAAACATTTAGTGATGAATTTGTTGTTAATGAATTATTTAATCAATATCAAGGTGGAATTTTTACTACTTGGACATTTAATCCATTGCCATTGTTTAAAGGTCTTGGTGCAGTTAATCATTTAACAATGCATACTGGAAATATAAGTTTAAATGTTGCTGGTGGTGTTTTTAGAAATAGAGTAGTTAACAACTCTTATGCTGAAGGCAATTTAATTGATATGAATGCATCAATACCAAAGAAGATAAAGCAAAGGGATTTCTTTATGAGTATTGTAAAGATGTTTAACTTATACATTGAACCTGATAAGAACAATGAAAAGAATTTGTTTATAGAACCAAGAGATGACTTCTATAATAATATAACTCAAGACTGGTCACAAAAATTAGACGTAAGCAAAGAGCTTCAATACTTGCCAATGGGTGCTTTAGACAGCAAAGAATATTTATTCACTTACAAGCAGGATAAAGATTATTATAATGAATTATATAATACAACATGGAATGAAATTTACGGACAAAGAAAAGAAGAAATTGAAAACGATTTTATTAATAATGAATATAAGACAAACATTATATTTTCACCAACTCCAAGTGTAGGACAATTATATTATGATAGAGTTATTCCAGCTATTAAAAAGTATGATCAAAACAATGGCTATGTTAGAACTGAAAGCAATATTAGAATACTACAATGGGGTGGTTTAAAAGATAATTTAATTACCTGGTCGCATAGAAGCATATTAGCAGGAAATACAGACGAAATTCAATACCCATATTCAGGACATTTAGACGATGCTTTTAGTCCTACTGTTGATATTAACTTTGGATTAACTAATGAGATATATTATGATGACACTTTTTATGATATTACTTTAAGTGATAATAATCTTTACAATGCTTATTATAAAAAATTCATTGAAGAAATTACAGATACAAATTCAAAGATTGTAAGAGGTTGGTTTTATTTAAGACCATCAGATATTAGAAACTTATCATTTAGAAACCAATACTATTTTGATGGTGCTTACTTTAGGTTAAATAAAATAGAAAACTACAATCCAAGCAATCCAATAACTAAGTGTGAATTTTTAAAGCTTAAAGATGTTGATGCTTTTGTGCCTGATACTGCAACAGCTACTGGTGGCACTGCTAAGATAGGTACGGAAGACGCTCCATATTTCAAAAGAGGAGAAGCAAGACTAATTGATGGAAACTTCCATAGCGACAGAAATATATGCGTAAAAGGAGAAAACAATTACATTGATCCTTCGGTTAAAAATGCAGATATTAACGGAGATAACAATTTCATCTTTGCAGGATCTGAAAATGTATTTATTCGAGGTAATGGAAATTCAGTAGAAGGAGCAAGTGATGTATCATTGATAAATACGAATGATATTCAAGTTGTAAATTCTGGAGTGACTTATATAAATGGAGTAATAAAAGGAGAGGGAAGTGTTGTGCAAATAAACTCAAGCGTTACGGCAGATTTGAGCGTGACGACTTATGAAGCTGATACAAGTGGAGGGAATATTATTATCACTTTGCCGAATGATGCAGAACAGGGTAAGTTTTGGAATTTTAAAAAAATAGATTCTTTAAATACTTTGCAGACCAGAACAACGGGTGGTAAAACAATAGACGGAAGTGCAACTTTAAATATAGTTGCTTTGTATACAACATATACTGTTCAATATGATGGAACTAATTTTATAATAATATGACATATCTACCAGACATATATAGTGGAGTTCAAGAGATAGGAACTAATAGCACTTTAACAATAATAGATAACAGACAAATGATTAATTATGGTGGCTTAACAATACAGGGAACTATAATAATTTATGGCGATTTAATTTTAAAATAATAATAATGGGAAAATTAGTAATAACAACAGAAAATGGAAGCACACTTGGTAACCCTGCAAGTGGCGAGTTTTACATATTTATAGATAGTAATAACTCTAATAAATATACTTTAAGAAATAGTGCAGGAAGTGATACAATTTTAGGTGGTGCTGTAAGTGGCGATATGTTAGCTTCTACTTATGACCCTACGGGCGTGGCTCAGGATGTTTATAACTATGCTAATGCTTTAGGATTAACACAAATACCTACTTCGCAAATACGAGAATATACAGAGAGTGGTGGTGTCTCTGTTGATTTTGATGATTATGACCCTACAACTTATAACGTTCATTTTTTAAATCCAGGTTCACACGATAGAGATTTTACAGGAATAGTAGCTCCAAGTGCAGGAGTTAATAGAATCGTAGTAATAATTAATTCAGGTACAAATAAGAAATTAAAATTCAAGCACAACGATAGTGGAAGTGCAGCAGCGAATAGAATTATGTTAGCTAATAATTCAGACTTTGATTTAACTAAAGGTGCATCGGTACAATTTATTTATAACCATACAGAAGATAGATGGTACACTTATACTTATTATTAAAATATTAAAAAAAATGGCAAGAAAATTTTACATAGAAGATAACGTTTCAAGTGGTGAACCATCAATTAAATTTGAATTAACTAAGCCAAGTGGATTTACAGAAATTACTGATGCTGATACAATTAAAGAATTATACCTAATACAGTACAAGTATAGAATTAAAGATGGCAAAGAATGGCTTTTATCTTTTACTTCAGATAGATATATAGATGTATTAAATGGAGTATATACAGATGCTGAAGTTTTTGCTTTAGAAACACATATCAAAGACTTACAAGAACAGTTAAATAATGGGTGTTGGTTAACTGCTCAAAATACAAATAGCAGTTTAGGAGTATCTGGTATTTATACCAAAAGTATGAAGGATGAAATACAGGCAACAATAGATAGCTATGTTGCTGAAAATTATTAAAAGTTTAGATCATGGCAGAAAAGGTAGTAATAGACTTAGAAGTTGATGTTCAGAAAAGTGAAAGAACACTTGGACAATTAGAAGATAGAGCAACAGAACTCAATGAAGAACTTAGGAAAGTGCCATTAGGTTCAAAGGCTTTTAATGAATTAAAGAATGAATTAGTAGGTGTTAACAAAGAGATCAAGAATACTGAACTTGCAATGGAAGCACTTGACAATGAGCAAGTAGCAAGTGAGCTTGGAAGTGTTGCTGGTGCTGTTGGTGATGTGACTGCTGCATTTATATTGTTAGGTGGTGATGAGGATAGTGCTATTGGTGAAACTGCTAAAAGAATAGAAACAGCTCTTGGTGTGACAATGGCATTTAAAGGCACTATTGAAGGTGTTATTTCTTTTCAAAAGCTATGGAATAATACATTAAAAAAGACTGCTATTGTTCAGGGTATTCTAACGGCAGCACAAGGCACTTATAATTTTGTAGTTGGAGCTGGAACTACTGCCTTGAAGCTTTTAAGACTTGCATTAATTTCTTCGGGTTTTGGTGCAATAATAGTAGTTATTGGAATGGCAGTAGCAAAATTTGATGAACTTGTTGGTGGTATTAAAAGTGGCTTAAAATGGTTAGGGCTATACGATGATAGTGAAGAAAAGGCACAGGCAAGAGCAAAGGCAAGATTAAAAGAAGAAAGAAAACTTAGGAAACAAAGATTAAAGCAACTTGAAAATTCAGCCAAAAGGGAGCAGGAAATTCATAACAATAGAATTGCTAATATGGATAATGAAATCCGATTAGCAAAGGCACAAGGAAAAAACACTTTTGATCTTGAAAAGCAAAAATTACAAATTATAAAAGATTTCACTAAACAACAAAATGAATTAACTGAACAAAGAATTGCATTACAAAAACAAGAAATTAATTTAGAGATTGCAAGGCTTGAAGGTTTAGGCTCTTTAGTTTCAGGACTTCAAAAAGCTGATGAAAAACTTGTAAAATTAAAACAAGAATTATTAAACTTAGACCAAGAACAAATATTATCAACTCAAGCAATAGAAAATGCAGAAACCGATTTATTAGTATTTGAAGTTGAAGCAATAAAAGAAAGAAGAACAAAAAGAAAAGAAGAAAGCAAAGAAAAAGAGGAACAAAGAAAAAAAGAAGAACAGGCAATATTTGATTTATTAATAGCAAGAAAAGAAGCAGATGCAGAAGATGTCCTTGATGCAAGGGAAAAGGCAGAAGCTTTAATTAATATTGAAAATCTTAAACTACAAAAAGAATTAGAAAACAAAGAATTAAGTGATGCTGAAAAAGAATTATTAGAGTTTCAACATTTAGAAAACATTGCACAAATATCACAAGAGGCAATTGATAAAGAACTTGAACAGGAACAAGCCAAAGCAGATGCACAAGCAGAAATAGATAAAAAGGCTGCTGAAGATAAAAAAGAACTTGATGATGCACAAATAGAATATAATCAAAAAGTATTAGAAAGTGATCAAGCTTTACAAGATGCTAAGTTAAATGCTGCCAAAGGTTTAATTGCTGGGTTAACACAATTGGCTGGTGAAAATGAAAAACTTGCCAATGCTTTATTTATAGCTGATAAAGCTCTTGCCATTGGTGAAATCATTGTGAATACTCAGCGTGAAATTGCTGGTATATTTGCAAGTTACTCAACAATACCAGGTGGTCAAGCAATAGCAGTACCATTAGTTGCTGCTGCTAAGATAAGAGCAGCTACAGGCATAGCTTCAATTGTTGCTTCATCTATTGCTAAGTTTAAGACAGGTGGTGGTGGATCAATTGGTGGTGGTGGTTCAGTTGGTGGCGTTGGTGCTTCTGCCCCTTCACTTAGTGCAATAACAAACACAAGCACTTTAGTACCACAAGAAGCAACACAGGTATTTGTAACTGAAACTGATATAACTAATACACAGAACAAGGTTGCTGTAATAGAAAACCAAGCAACTATAAAATAATATATTATGAAAATATTTGAATTAATAATTGATGAAGAAGATGAAAGTGGTGTTGAAATGATAGCACTTGTAGATAGTCCAGCAATACAAAGTAATTGGATGGCATTTAATGAACAAAAACCAATAGACTTAAAGTTTAAAATACAAGATGAAGAAAAGCGAATTGTAAGTGGTTATTTTATGATAGCTGATTTACCAATAGCAAGGTTTGATGATACAGGCAAAGTCTTTTATGTAGTCTTTAGAAAAGATACTATTGAAAGGATTGTAAACAAGTTTATGAAAAATGGCTTTAGCTCAAAGGTGAATTTAATGCACAATTCCAATGCTTTGGCTGAAGGTGTTTATGTTATTGAAAGCATTATAGTAGATAGTAAGCGTGGAATGAAAGCTCCTGAATGGGCAGAAACTGTGCCTGATGGCAGTTGGTTTGGTTCTATGAAAGTTGACAATGATGAAGTTTGGCAACAAGTACAAAGTGGTGAATTTCGTGGCTTTAGTGTAGAAGGATTATTTGCTCAAGATAGAGAATTTGAACTACCTGAAAAAGTAATAAATAAAATAAAAGAAGTGATTAAGAAATATAAAATTTCGCAAAAAGTGAAATAAATACAATTTTTTTATATATACTAATTATAAACCATTTTAAAATGAATGATCTAAAAACATTATTTCAAGACATCAAGAATGTCTTTAAAGAAGAAGGTGTTGATACTACTGACACCAAAGAAGTCCTTGAAGCTACAATCAAGGCAGAAGAAACTAAAGAGGTTGTTGAAGAAACAACTGAAGAAACCACCAAAGAAGAAATGGCTGAAGCTGTTAAAGAAAAATTTGAAGATATTGTTCTTGCAGATGGAAGTGTAGCAGTTGCAGAACCTGATGTAAATATCGGTAGTGCAGTTGTTGTTTCTATTGATGATGCAATGGTTCCTGCTCCTGATGGAAACCACGAACTTGCAGATGGTAGAATTATAACAACTGAAGGTGGTGTAATTACTGCAATTGAAGAAGTTGAGGCTGAAGAACCAATGGCTGATGATGAAGAAGAAGAAATGAATATTGAAAAGCCATTGAATGAAGCACAAGAACGCGAAGCTAAAAAGATTATCGAAAGCATTGTAACTGAAAGAGTGTTTTCAATGGAAGCAACTTTAAGTGAAGAAAATGAAGAACTTAAAAACAAGGTTGAAAGACTTGAAACTGCTTTTAAAGGTTTATTAGAACTAACTGAAAAGTTAGTGGAAAAGCCAACCACAGAAACTGCAAAGAAAAAAAGAAGTGGTTTTGCTAAATTAAAGAATGAAAAAAAGGACATTATCGAAGTCCTAAAGAATAAAAATATTATTAACTAAATTAAAATTAAAAATTATGAGTTTTGATGTTTCAGGCTTACCAGCCTATACAGAACAACACGCAATGGATTTGATAGTAAAATCTGTTGCTGGTGGTCGTTTATCACAGTATGCAAATTTGCAGCCTGGTGTTAAGACCACAACAACTATTAACATCTTAGATACAGATGTTGTATTTCAAGCTGATGGATGTTCAAGATCAGCAGATGGTTCTACTACTTTATCTCAAAGAGATTTAACACCTGGTGCTGTTGCAATTCACGAAGATTTATGTATGACTGACTTGGCTTCTAAATACACAGCTACAATGCTTAGACAAGGATTGACTGGTGAGAAAGAAGAAATTCCATTTGAAGAGTTATACTTTTCTCAAAAGGTTGCAAGAGTACAAAAAGCTATTGAAGTTGCTGATTGGCAAGGAGATACACTTTCAGGTACTGCTAACTTAAACAAGTATGATGGTCTTGTTAAATTGATTGGTGCTGCTTCACCTGTAAATGGTAATCCAACAGGTATTACTATTGCAACAGGTATTACTTCAGCAAATGTAATTGGTATCTTAACAGGAATGGTAGAAGTTATGCCTGAAGATATTATGGATGCAGATGATTTAAAATTATTTGTAGGAATGGACACATTCTTAAAATACCAAAAAGCAATAGCTGATGGTAATTATTTCCATTATGTTGTTGATGGTGATTTTACTGCTGAACTTCCATTAATTGGATTTCCTAATGTAACTGTTGTTGCAACACCTGGTCTTTCAGGAATTACTGAAGGTAACTGCTACTTATTAAGAGCTTCAAACATCTACATTGGTGTTGACTTGCCTGATGAAGAAAGCGATGATGTTCGTAGTTGGTATGATCCTAATGATCGAATTTATAAGGTGACTATGGCATTTCGTAGAGCTGTAAATGTAGCATTCGGTGACCAAGTGGTTGAATTTGAATTAGCATAATTATTAACATTAAGGGTGGTGTTTAATTGCACCACCTTTTTATAAAATTTAAAAATATGAGTTGCCCATTAGCTTCAGGATTTACAAGAGATTGTAGTGATAGCATTGGTGGTATTGAAGAAGTGCTTATTTCTGAAAGAGATAATGTAACTGCTTTTACACTTGCCAACCACGAAATCACAGCAATCACACAAGCTGGTGCAACTAACTTTTATAGATATGAGTTAAAGAAAGAAGCAGGAAGTTTAACTTCTACTGCTACTATTGACTCAGTAGGTGGCACATCATTCTATGATAATGTTGCTGCATTTACTATAAATAAGTTAGCTGCTTCCAAAAGTAACGAATTAAAATTAATGATATTAGCAAGATTGTTTGTTATTGTTAAAGATAACAATGGCAAATATTGGTCTTTAGGTGCTGATGCTTTTGCAGAAGGTTCAAGCCTAATAGCTCAAACAGGTCAAGCGTTTGGTGATCCGAACCAATACCAAATTGAATTAATGGATAAGTCACAATATTCTTGCTATGAAGTACAAGCTTCAGTTATTGCAGGATTGACTATTGCTTAAAAATATTGCTTAATTGTTCTTTTGTTTAATTGTTGAAAAGGGGTGGGTTTTACCCATCCTTTTTTTTTAAAATATAAAATATGTTTAAGAAAGGATTAGAAAATCAAATTTGGAACAGCAAAGGTTTCAAGGTTTTAATCATTGAAGAAAATGCACAAATGTTAAAGAACTTAGGTGCTGATGTTTTTACTGAAAAGCCTAAAAAGAAAAAGAAAAATGATCCATCTGAATAAAGGAACATCAACTGAGTTTGCAGTAACTTTGCAAGAAAAGACAACACTTGCATCACCATATTATTTATTTCATTTTAAGAATGATACAAGCAATGTGGATTACTATTGTATTATTGCAGATACATCAACACAAAAGCAAAGGTTCAATTTATTCAATTTTACAGAAGGTGTTAATGATGCACTTAATGGTAGCTTGATTTTAAGTAGTTCAGGATATTATAATTATTTTATTTATGAGCAAGACAATGGAACTAATCTTGATCCTGATAATGCAACAGGACTTGTAGAGCAAGGCAAGATGAGGTTATTTGATAGTGCTGATAATCCTGATTATACAAGCTACACACCAACAGGAACACAACAAAATTATGTATATAATCCATCATAGATATGTCAGTTAAGCTAATACCAATAGACTTCAAAGGATATGAATTACCAGTTTTTAAAGAAAGCAGAAAAGGTGATTGGTATGAATATGGAAGTGAAAGACCTTATAAGAATTGTTATGGTGACTTTCTTGTAAAGCTATTAAATGAAAGCAGTAAGCAATCCACCATAATAGACACTAAAACAAGGTTTATAGTTGGTCAAGGCTTTGTTGTTGATGGCAATGCAACCTTTAGTGAAGAAGCACAGGTTGAAGCATTTTTAAGAATGCCTGGCGAGGATGGTGCAATGAATGATTTGCTTTGTAAAGTAGTTAAAGACAAGAAAGTATTTGGTGGCTTTGCTATGCAGATTAGAGTTAATTCTAATATGAAGATAGTAAGTGTAGACCATTTAAACTTCAATGATGTTAGGGTTGGAATTGAAGATGATGTTTACTTTTACACTTCAGATTGGAAGGCAAGAAACGTACAAGAGAATGAAGATTTTACACAATTAAAATTATTTCCATTTAACGATGAAGTTAATGCTGATACAAATTACATAATTTACTATAAAGAATATAGACCTGACTTAGGTGAATATCCTATGCCTGACTATATAGCTGCTGTACCTTATTTAGAAGCAGATGCTGAGATAAGTAACTTTACAATACAAAATATTAGAAATGGTCTTTCAACAGGCTACATTATAAGCTTCAATAATGGTCAGCCAAGTGACGAAGAAATGATGGAAATAGAGCAGAGATTTAAGTCTTATGCAACAGGAACAGATAATGCTGGTAAGCCTTTACTTAGTTTTACGGATCAAAATAGTGACCATCCACAAATAATGCCAATTCCAATAGATGGTAGAAACGACCAATTCCTGAACTTAAACAACCAAATTACACAAGAAATTTATACTGCACACTCTGTGACTTCACCAATGTTATTTGGAATAAAAGACCAAACAGGATTAGGAAACAATGCAGATGAATTAAGAACAGCTTTTGAAATATATTCTAATGTTCATATTGCACCTGAACAAGACATTCTTGAGCAAGTATTTAATGAGATTATAAACTACAATGGACTTCCAAAAGTTTTAAAGATACTACCAATTGAGCCTGTAAGTAAACCATTAAGTGAAGCTGTTGCTGTTAGTGTAATGACACAAGATGAGATAAGAGAAAAGATAGGATTGCCACCATTACAACCACAAGAAAGAGTTATGATGGATGACCAGCTTGATGATATGATTTTTAACCAACTTAAAGAACTTGGTTTTAATGAAAATGATTATGAAATCTTAGGTACTTATCAAAATGAAATAACTTGTATTGAAGATGCTGAAAGGTTTGAAAAAGAAATATTAGGCAAATACAACTTTGCACTTGAAAGAGTTTTAACAGATAGTGAAAAGGCTGTAATGTCAATGTTGATAGATACACCAAGTATGCCGACAAATGAAATAGCAGAAGCTATGGAAATATCTATCGGTGAAACAAATGAAATAATACAAGAGCTTCAAAACATTGGTGCTTTAGATGTTAATTTTAAACCAACTGAAGATGCTAAGAAAAGCATACAGAAACCAACAGAAGAAATAATTGTTGCTTATAAGTATGTTAAAAGACCTGATGCTTCAGGTAGTGCAATTATACCAACAAGTAGAGATTTTTGTAAGCAAATGATTGTCTTTGCTCAGGCTGGTAGGTTGTACACTTTAGACCAATTAAAGCTATTAAGAAATGATTTTAACCAAACAGGAATAGACATCTTTACTAAAAGAGGTGGTTGGTACACATTACCAGGCACTACTATTCATAGACCTTTTTGCAGACACATTTGGGAGCAATCTGTAATTCGTAAAAAAAGATAATATGGCAAATGTTTTATTTATATCGGAAAGTTATTTAAAAAATAACAGCTTAATTGATGACAATGTTGACCAAAGAATAATCCTACCTTCAATTGTAACGGCACAGGATATGAGGGTACATCCAAACTTAGGCACACCATTATATGAAGATTTAAAAAGCAAGATTATTGCTGGTACTTTAAATGCAGATGAAAAGACTTTAATTGACGACTTCATAGCCAAGTCTTTAGTGTATTGGTCAATGTATGAATGTTCTACTTCAATGCTTTATAAGTACAGAAATAAAAGTGTTGCAACAAAGAATAGTGAAAATGCACAACCAATTACAGCACAAGATTTACAATACCTTAGAGATGATTGGCAAAACAAAGCTGAATTTTATGATGAAAGGTTAATTAATTACTTAATTGACAATAGAGAATTATATCCTAAATACCAAGAAACAAGTGACGATATTAATGCTAAAAAGTCTGCTTATACAACAAGCTTTTATTTAGGTACAGGATCAAGAAATGATTGTTGGTTTGATGATTATAAGTACTACAAATGATAGTTAGTTATAACCAAATAATAAAGCAACTAAATGACTTTGCTGATGCACACAAACAAGTGCAAAGCTTTGGCAATGGCAATCTTTGGGAAGTAGTACAACACGACCAACTAAAGAACTTTAACTATCCTTTAATGTGGATAGTTGACCAACCAGCAAGTGCTGGTGATGGTGACTTTACTTGGAACTTTCAAGTAATTGTAATGGATATTGTAAGAAAGGATGAAAGCAATGAGAATGAAGTTAAAAGTGATTGTGTCCAAATACTAATAGATTTGATTGCATACTTTGAGCAATTGAATAGTGAATTAAATAATGTAAACTGGAACAAAGTACAGCTTGTAAGATCAAGCACAGTAGAAATGTTTACAGAAAGATTTGAAGATGAATTAAGTGGTGCTTCAATCCAATTAGGTTTGAGGTTTCCACAGAATTATAATAAATGTGAAATACCAATATAATGCCAACATTCTTTAATATAAGCAATAGAAAAGGTGTCTTTATGATACCTTCAGGAGGTACTAAAAGTCCTACACCAGCCCCACCTTCATTTAACAATACAAAGAGCTTAGCCTTTGATGGAGTTGACGAAAGTGTTGATGTAGGTAATTTTAGTTCATACGACAATGGAGATTTTTCTGCTTCTTTATGGATTAATACATCAAACACAAGGAGTACAAATGATTATGTTTTAAGTAATTCAGGTTCAGGCTCAAAGGCTGGTATAGATATTATTATTGATAGGTTTGGAAATGTTAAAGCAGTAAGAAACACAACAACAGGAGATACAAATAGTGGTTTTCAATCTGTTGGTTTAACTTTAAATACTTGGCATCATATAGCTTTTACATATTTAGATGCAACAAAAACTTTGAAACTATATTTTGATGGCAACCTAATAAACACTTCAATTGGTTCAGTAAGTACAAACTCAGCAAGTACGTCATTAACAATAGGTTCATATCTTAATGTTAGTAATTTTTATTTAGGCAATATCGACGAGGTTTCTATTTATGATAGTGCTTTAACTTCTGACAATATTACTTCAATTTACAATTCAGGTACTCCAAATGATTTAACTTCATTAAGTCCTGTTGCGTGGTATAGAATGGGTGATAATTCTACTTATAAATTACCTCAAATATTAATGCCTGAAAATACTAATAAAGATAAATTAAGCAACTACTCGCTACAATTTGATGGTGTGGACGATTATGTAGATGTTGGTACTTCTGTT
>Ga0114933_10001081_pt1 | contig 31224 bp, 20 predicted proteins | sample 4SBtaG_FD_89691 | JGI IMG/M metagenome (GOLD analysis project Ga0114933, IMG submission 89691) | Deep subsurface microbial communities from Kolumbo volcano to uncover new lineages of life (NeLLi) - 4SBTROV12_W25 metaG | ecosystem: Environmental > Aquatic > Marine > Volcanic | place: Kolumbo... | reverse complement strand
TGTCCGGCAAGGCGGCCACGCGAAGCTGGCCAGGCCGCGCAGCACAGCTTGCTGTGCGAAGAACCCAAAGACGAAAACCGGACAGCACAGCCAAACGTGATCGGCAAAACCGTAGGTGTCCGGTTTTACCGACCACGTTTACGAAGCTCCGCGCGACTGGCCCAAGGATGGCCACCCTGTGACATCGGCGCGGTCAGCGGGCGTTCAATTCTAGCTATTCGTTGACATGTATCGTAAGCGGACTACGATTGCTGCATGGAAGATGTGGTCCGACAATATCTCTGCGCAATCGGTCAACGCGGAGGCCGCAAGAGCCGCCGTCAACTTTCCGCTGAGCAGGCTCGCCAGATGGTGCGTGTTCGCGAGGCACGACGCGCCTACCGGGCGTTTCACGCGCGCTGTTTTTGGTCATATGCGCCGGACTATCGCGTTACCGCGGCGGATATTCCGTGGGTTGTCGATCAGTTGAGACGACATGGCGGTCGCCGCGAATGGCTCGCCGCCGAGAAGCTATGCCGCTAACACCATTCCAAGCCTCGCTCGCCCGCGCGCTCGCGGGGAATCGAACGCCGGACAGCCACTTGGCCGGTGGCGCTGCGCTCCATTTCGAGCCCCAGTCCAAACGGTACAGCAACGACCTCGACTACTTTCATGACTCGGTCGCTCGAGTGGCGACCGCTTTTGCCGCCGACGAGGAGCAGCTGGCATCGCTGGGATACGAGGTCGTGCGGGACATCGTCCAGCCCGGTTACGTCCGGTGCCGAATCGCACGCGATGGGGAAGCGACCAAGGTGGAGTGGGCCCACGACAGCGCGTGGCGATTCATGCCCACAGTCAAGGATCCGGACTGCGGCTACCGAATGCACCCCGTGGACGTCGCCGTCAACAAGGTCCTCGCGCTGGCCGGCCGCAACGAGCCGCGCGACTACCTCGATGCCTTGATTCTCGACGAGTCCTACCTGTCGCTGGGCGCCCTCTGCTGGGCGGCTCCCGGCAAAGACCCGGGCTTTTCGCCACTATCCCTCATCGAGTTGTTGCGCCGCCGGGGAAGACACCAGCCCGAAGAGTTGAACCGCCTGCGGACAGCGGCGCCGATCGATCCAGTCGCGCTCAAGGGGCGTTGGCTGGGCGCGCTTGAACGGGCAGAGGCGTTCGTTCGCCTGCCGCCGGCCGAAGACATCGGGTGTCTCTATTGGGACGTCGACGAGCAGCGATTCGTCACGCCAACCCAGGCCCAACTGCAGCAGACAACCTCCCGGATCGTACCCCACCATGGCCGACCCGGCGGAGTGCTGCCGCAGCTCGTGGCGCCGCAGTCGGAATAGGCTGCTTCAAGCGACGTCTCGCCCAACGTTGTCTCCTTCGCCCAACGTTGTCTCCTTCGCCCAACGTTGTCTCCTTCGCCCAACTACGTCTATTTCCGGTTGGCGCGAATCTCAAGCGTGCCTCGCACTGGGGGCGTATTATCACGGGGTGGACGCAGTACTATCTGCTTATCGGACATGCGCCGAGCGCGAGGGAGCCAACGGAATGATTAGATCGAAAACACTCGTCGTCAGCGTGTGCCTGGCGCTCGTGGCGCTCATCGGCTGCAGCGACGATCCGGTCAGCGACGGCTTGCAGTCCTCCAACCTCGAGGTCGACGGCGGCCAAGGTGACGGGTCTGCGCTCGGCGACTCGACGTCGGACAGCGGCGCATCGTCGGACACCACCGCCGCTGCGCCTGACACCGCAGTCGCGCTCGACACCAGCTCACAGGGCGATGACGGTGGTGCCGACGCGGCGACCAGCGACAGCAACGGTTCAGGCCCCGAGCAGATCCCCTGCAAGACCGGCGCGACGTGCAACTCCGGCGTGTGCCTGGACAGCCCCAAGGGCAAATTCTGCGCCACACCCTGCACCGAAGGCTGCCCCAACGGATACGCATGCATCGACGTACTTTCCGGCTCCGACGTCATCCATGTCTGCGCGCACAAGACGCCCTACCGCTGCCGAACGTGCCAGACGGACAGCGACTGCAAGCTGCCCGGCAGCGACGCCAACGCCAGCGGGGCATGCGTCAACCTCAAGGGCGGCGGCTTCTGCCTGCAGCGATGCGCGACAAAGGGCTGCATCGGCGAAGGCGAGGTCTGCGCCGAGCTCACCGCGTTTTCGACCAAGGCCGTGTCCACGAGCGCCGGCAAGGTGTGTCTGCCCGCCAAGAAGGGTTGCGACTGCCTCGACGGCGTCAGCGGACACTGCGCGATCAGCAGCGGCGACGGCACTTGCCCGGGAACGTTCACCTGCAGCGGCGGCAAGATGGGCGTGTGCCAGGGCCAGACGCCGGTCGCCGAGGTCTGCAACGGCAAGGACGACGACTGCAACGGCAAGACCGACGAAGGGGTCAACTCCGTGGCCTGCGACCTGAAGAACGTCTATGGCACCTGCAAGGGCAAAACCCTCTGCGTCGGCGGGACTTTGCTCTGCCAGGGCGCGAGCGCGGCGCCCGAGGTTTGCAACGGCATCGACGACAACTGCTCGGGCACGACCGACGAGGGATTCACCGACACGGACGGCGACAAGCTCGCCGACTGCATCGATCCCGACGATGACAACGACACGATCGGAGATACGCCCGACAACTGCCCGCTCGTCGCCAACGTCACCCAGACCGACAACGACGGCGACAAGAAAGGCGACGCGTGCGACCCCGATGACGACAACGACGGGGTGCTCGACGGCAAGGACAACTGCCCGTTCACGGCCAACAGCTCGCAGACCGACCTCGACAAGGATGGCAAGGGCGACGCCTGTGATCCCGACAAGGACGGTGACGGCGTGCTCAACACCAACGACAACTGCCCGCTCGTCGCCAACGCCACGCAGACCGACGACAACAGCAACCAGATCGGCGATGCCTGCGAGGACGACTGGGACGGCGACGGCGTCAAAAACAAGGCCGACAACTGCCCGTGGATCGCCAACAAGGCGCAGGCCGATCTCGACAAAGACGGTAAGGGCGACGCATGCGACTGCGACCTCGACGGCGACGGCGTGGCCAATGTCGGCGCCGCGTGCCCCAAACCCAAGGTCCTTGACAACTGCCCGCTGACGTTCAACCCGCCGAAAAAATCCGGCTCCGGCCAACCTGCCAAGCAGCCCGACCTCGACGGCGACGGTCGCGGTGACGCGTGCGATCCGGACATCGACGGCGACGGCGACCCCAACGCGCCCGATTGCGCGCCCGAGGACCCCAAGATTCACCACAAGGCCCTCGAGGTCTGCAACGGCAAGGACGACAACTGCAACGGCGCCACCGATGAGCCCGGCGCCAATGGCTGCAAGACCTGGTACGTCGATGGCGACGGGGATGGTTATGGCGTCGCGGCGTTTCTGTGCCTGTGCAAGCCGACCGGCAAGTACACCGCGCCGAAAAGCGGCGACTGCAACGACAAGGACAAGGCGATCCATCCAGCCGCGACCGAGATCTGCGCCAACGGCAAGGACGACAACTGCAACGGCTCGGTCAACGAGGAGGACGCCAAGGGCTGTCTGAAATTCTGGCTCGACGCCGACGCCGACGGGTACGGGGTGCTCAAGCCGCGCTGCTTCTGTTCACCATCGGGCGATTACAGCGCCAAGAAACCGGGCGATTGCGCCGACAAGAACGCCGCCATCAACCCGGCGCAGAACGAAAAGTGCGGCGATGGGCTCGATAACGACTGCGACGGCCAGCTCGACGAGGCCGGCTGCCAGGGCTGCCAGACGATGTACGAGGACAAGGACAACGACGGCTTCGGCGTCGCCGGCAAGACCAAGTGCCTCGGCGCCCCCAAGTTCCCGTACGGCGCGTTCGTGGCGGGCGACTGCAACGACGCCAACGCCAACATCAAGCCCGGCGCGGTCGAAAGCTGCAACAAGGTCGACGACAACTGCGACAAGCTCGTCGATCCGCCCGGCTCGCTTGGATGTTCGGGCTTCTACCCCGACCAGGACGGCGACGGTTGGGGTGAAAAAGTCGCGCCCGTGTGCCTTTGCGCCGCGTCCAAGACGCACAAGGTCAACAAGACCGGCGACTGCAACGACGCCGATAAGAAGGCTGCGCCCGGGCTCAAAGAGGTCTGCGATGGGCAGGACAACAACTGCAACGGCGCGGTCGACGAGGGCGTCAAGAAGGTCTTCTACAAGGACAATGACGGCGATGGGTTCGGCGCCGGCGCGCAGATAGAGGCGTGCAAGGCGCCGGCCGCAAAGGGCTACACATCCGTCGACGGCGACTGCAACGACTTCAACAAGGCGTTCAACCCCAAGGCCAAGGAGCTGTGCAACAAGGCCGACGACGACTGCAACGGGCTGATCGACGACGGGCTGAAGATGATCTCGATCTACGCGGACGTTGACGGCGACGGCTTTGGTGGCAAGAACGCCAAGGCGCAAAAACATTGCTTGATCGACGGCAAGACCCCGCCGCTGGGATATGCGCTGTCACACGACGACTGCGACGACAGCAAGTCGACCGTCTACCCGGGCGCGGCCGAGCTTTGCGACGGCATCCTCAACAACTGCAACCAGCCGGCCAAGGACATGCACTGCCCCAGCAAGTGCGAGGGCAAGTGGCCGGTGTTTGTCGGCGGCAGCTCCGGTTTCCCGGCTGTTGCACAGCTCGACGGCGACAACGCGCTCGAGGTCGTGGCCCGCAACCAGGGCGCGATCCGGGCGCTCAAGACCGACGGCACCATCAAGTGGAAGACCAATCTTGGCGTCAGCTACTCGTACCCGGCGCTGGCCGACATGAACAACGACTCGACGGTCGACATTGTCAGCCCTGCGCACGGCGGCGCGGTGCACATCCTCAATGGCTCGGACGGCAAGATTCTCAAGAGCTACAGCGGCGTCAACGGCAGCGGCTGGTACGGCGCGTCGGTGTTCGATGTCGATGGCGACGGCGTGACCGATATCATCCCGATGGGCGGCAGCACGTACCGGCTGTTGCTGCTCAAGAGCAACCTCGACGTCAAGAAGATCGTGACCCTCGCGCCGCTATCGGGCGAGTACTTCTCGCTGGTTCCCGCCGGAATTTTCGACCTGCAGGGCGACGGGATCGCCGAGATGGTGCTCGGCAGCGGCAACTGGGGCTGCGTCTCCAAGCCGACGACGTGCAAGGGGCGCTTGTACGTCTTCAACGCCGACGGCAGCCGCTACAACGACCCGCTCTGGAAGGCGAAAAAGCCCCACTTCAAGGTCGACGGTTATCCCATGTCCTACGGTGGCGAGGGGCGCTGGCCGCTGTACTTCGATGTCGATGGCGACGGGGTCAACGAGGTCTACTACACCTTCGCGAAGAGCGGCACGAGCCTGTGGAAGAAGGACGGCACGCTCCATCCCCAAAACGGCAAATTCGGCGCCGGCGGCTTCCCGCAGGTGGCGCCGGTCACCGCGGACTGGAAGCTGGACACGTCCGGCAAAGTGCGCGCTGTGGGCGGCGCGGTGGTCGATATCGATGGCGGCGGCGACTACGAATACATCGGCCCGGGGTCCGGCGGCCTCGTCGTGCGCAAAGGCGGCAAGGTCATGGATGGCTACCCGATCAAGCTCGGCACCGACCCGCCGATCGTCGGCGACATCAACCGCGATGGGCAGCTCGACATCCTGTTTACGTCCGGCAGCAACAACTCGGTCAACTGCTACACGCTGGGCCCGGACACCTGGCACGACCAACGCGTGCTGCATCCCGGCGCGACAAACGGCATCGGCCGCAGTCACTGGCCGACCCAGGGCCACGACCCCTTCGAGCCCAACGACGTGCGCAACAAACCCTTCGACCCCAAGACCACCAAGAACCCGCTCCGCGATTCCCGCGCGATGCGAATCTCGGGGTTGCGGTCGGTCTACAGCAGCGGCGGCGGCTGGAAACACAAGCTGCAGGCGCTGATCGGCGAAAAGGGTGATGTCGACCACTACGTGCTGTACGGAGGCATCATCTACGTCACGCTCAAGCCGATGGTGAAGGACTACGACCTGCGGGTGCACATCTTCACCAGCGGCGGCAAGTACCTCGCGACCCGGTCGAGCACCAACAAGGGCACGGGCACCGACGCGGTCAACTGCCACAGCACCAACCTCTGCCCCGCCGGCGCCGGCATGTTCATCATCGAGGTGCGCGGCAAGGCCAAGGACAAGGACTTCGGCCCGTGGCCTTACACGCTGGACACCAATTGGGCGCAGTAGCGCGATCCCGTCGCGGCAATGAGCGGCTGATCGAGACCGGCGCTGCCAGTCGACGCCGGCCTGTCGCCGACATGGGCAACGGTCGACAGCACGTGACGGTGGGGCCCGGTGACCTCTTGCGGATGCAGAAACCTTTGACGCTGCACGTTGCCACATCTTAGCTTCATTCCCCATGAAACACGACCATCGACCCGCATCCTCCGCCGCTTCGCCCGCCGCCGCATCACCCGCCGCCGGCGCCCGCGGTGGTTCAGCGGTCCAGCTGCGCAAGTCACTCCGCACAAGCTCCTACGACGAGGGCCGCAACATGGTCAGCCCCGACGGGGACGCGCCCGCCGATGGCGGCGACGCTGCTGGCCCCGAAGGTGAAGGCGCCAAGCCCAAGGACAAGACCGTCATCCTCTCGGCCAAGGCGGGCGGCAGCCCGTTCACCAAGGAGTTTTGGACCGACCTCGACGTCGGCCACTGCTGGGTCGACATCCGCGAGAACGGTCGCCGCAAGGATTCATGGGGCTACACGGCCAAGAACGTCAGCTCATTTCCGGTCTACCAGCCCTGGAAGACGGTCGACGGCGAAGTCCTGCATCCCGATGGCAGCCGCGGCGCGACCGGCACGTTGGCTGTCGACGTCGATGAAGACCAGCTCCGGCGCGGTGAAGCCTGGGGCGAAGCGGCCGGCAGCAAGTACAACCTGTTCGGCTTCGACGGTGGTCACAGTTGCGCCACCTTCGCCAAGGGATTCTTCGAAAACGCGACCGGCGAAAAGGCCCCCACGGGCATGTTCGGCGCGCTCATCGCCAACCCCAACGACCTCTCGGCGGCGATGAACAAGAAGCGCAAGCAAGCCCGCGAAAAAGACCCCGAAGCGGTGCCCGAAGACGAAAGCGAGATGGCCTGATAGCCGGCGCGATGACAAGGGCGGGATAAATGGTCTTCGGCAAGCTCCTGCGGCGGCTCAAAGGTGAGGCCGAAAGCGACGTCGAGCTCAAGCTGATCGTCGAAGGCACGATCGAAGAAGCCGGCCGTCACCAGCCGCGCACACGTCTTGGCCCCAATCCCGCACCGGAAGAGGCGTATTTCGACCTCAAGGTCACGGCCGCGCGCATGTCCGATGGGCAGCAAGAGGCACCTTCACGCATCCAACCGCCGAGCTTCTCGGGCGACATCGCGCTGCTCGACCAATTCAGCGTCGGCGACCAGGTGCAGATCACCTGCAGCACCGCCACCGGTCGGATGATCGAGCAGATCGAGCGCAAAGACGGCTAATCCGTCCTAATCCTACGGACGCCAACGCCGAGGCCTCGAAGGAGGGCTTGCTCAACTGAGGCCCCGGCTTCAGCCGGGGTCGCTAAGTGACCGGCGTTGGTTCTAACCCGGTCCAGGAGCCTGTAGCGGATAGCAGATCTGTAGGCGCGATGCGTCGACGGGCAGTAGCCTTGGGCGCCAGCCCAAGGGCTGTCGATTCATCATCTTGAGGCGTGAAGCGCCGACAGGTCCTGCCGCCGCGTCGCGGCTATCCCCGAAGACGAACGCATTCCTTGGGGTTGGCACCCCAAGCTACTGCCTGCCGCCGCCTTGCGGCTCGCACCGTCGTGGTCAACGGACCTCTCAGGCAGCACTGGAACATGTTGTTCCAGACGGTTTTCCATAACCGACCTCTGAAAAAGAACGCCTTCGGCGGCTGTTCGGATCAACCCCCTCTGAGCCTTCGGCCCATCTCCCCCTGCGTTGGCAGGTGGAGAGTGTGGCGATGCGCCATTCCGTCATATGTTCATTATGTTACGGCCTAAACGACCCGCATTGGGGCTAACCCGGGCTACGAGCAACACCGGCTGCGGACGAGGCGCTCGACGATGTCCACCGTGCGCACCAGCGCGGCGCCGTCGACGTATTCGTCTGCCTGGTGAGCGACCTTGATCGAGCCCGGCCCGAACACGACCGGCTGGCATCCGCAGCGGGCCAGGTTTCCGCCATCGGTCGCAAAACCAGCCGCGCCCGTGCCCGGGACGTCCGCTTCGGCCTGCAACTCCGCGATGAGGGGACCGTCGGCCGGTGTCGACAGAGACGGCGTCACCCGAATCAGCTCGGTGGTCAGCCGCGTGCCCGTTGGCAGTGAAAGGCCCGCGATGCGCGCTTCGATTCGCGCCAGGACAGCCTCATGTCCTTCGCCGGGCAGCGGCCGATAGCCGAGCTCGACGTCGCACCGGTCGGGCACGATGTTGACCGCGCTGCCACCGCCGACGAGCCCCACGTTCAGCGGCACGAAATCGCGCTCAAGATCAGGCTGCGGCCGTCGTTCACCCCGAAGCTGCGTGGCCAGGTCGCCCATCTCCGACACCGCGAGCGCGGCCGCTTCGATCGCGTTGGCGCCGAGCTCGGGGAACGCGGAATGCGCGGCGGCTCCATGCGCCGCGATGCGAACGGCGACGTGGCCTGCGTGCATTCGGAGCACAGAAAAGTCCGTCGGTTCACCGACCAGGCAAGCATCGGGCAGACGCCTTTGTTCAGCGAGCAACGACCGGGCCATGTGCGCTGAGCCGTGGCAGCCGACCTCTTCGTCGTGGGTCCAGACGAGCACGAGCGGCCGCTTGTAGTCCTTGGCGTCGATTCGCTTCAGCGCGCGCATGGTGGCGGCGATAAAGCCCTTCATATCCGCGGTTCCGCGGCCGAAGAGGCGGCCGTCGTGTTCCTTGAGCTTAAACGGATCGCTGGTCCACGGTTGTCCGGCGACCGGTACGACATCCATATGCCCGGTCAGCACGAGCCCGTCGCCGCCTTCGCCGTACTGCGGGCCGATGGACGCGACGATATTGGTCTTGTCGTCCTGCGTGGGGTCGTCGAAACGTTCGATGCCAAACCCGAGCGCCTCGGCTTGTTCGGCGAGGTGGCTCGCGATCGCGGTGACCGGTCGTGATGAAACAGTTGGGTATGCGATGAGGCGCCGCAGGTCCTCGATGACCATCATGCCAGCCACATCGCCAGCGCCCAGGCCCCAAAACCCGCGATAGAGGCCCCGATCCATCGCCAGCCGCGCGCCGCCAGCTTGCCTTCGTCATCGACCCCACGCGTAAACGCCATCACCAGCCCAAGCAGCCAGAGGATGAAGCCGAGAGACACCGCCAATGACGCCCATCCCGGGACGCCGATCGGCCGTGCGTAGTCCGCCTTGAAGCGTTGCAGTAGCGCCGCCTTGTCCCGCGTGTCGCCGCGATGAATCGCCATGCGTACCAGCAACGGTGGAATGCGTTCGTTCATCTGGGCGACGAGGTCGGCTCTCGGTTGGTAAAACGAGCGCGCCGCGAGCAGCCCGGATCGCAGGCTATCCAGCGCCGCCACCGCCCGTTCAGGCCGCTCTTTCTCGGCAGCGGTGCCGATGTCGAGCAACGCCTGCGCCGCGTCGTCATGCCACGGCCCCCACGGCGTGTGCCAGCGCAGAGACCAGCGGTATTCGTCGATCGCCGCGTCGATTCGGCCCTCATTTTCGAGCTCGACCGCCCGTTCGTAGGCGCGCATGTGTTCGACGGTTGCCCGCACCGACATCGCGGCGAGGATCGCCACGATCGCGACGATGATCGCCCAGTAGCGACGGACAAACCCCGGCTCGGTTGCGGCTGGCGCGGAGTCGTTCACGTGAGGTCTCTCCGCTCGAAGACAAGCAGGCCCGCGATCACGAACACCGCTGCGTACGACAGCCCGTAGCCCGCCGCGCTGAGCACGTAGTCGGTCGGAATCGTCCAGCCCAACAGCAGCTCATCGGCCACGTTGAACGTCGACAAATCCGGCACCAATGCGACCAGCGCTCGACCCAACCAGCGCATGAACGCGACGTCGACGAAGACGCCCTTGGTCGCCGTCATCAGGTCGGTGATGACGTAGCTGACCCGCCCGCAGATGAACAGGCCCAGCGTCATGATGCCGCTCAGGATCGGGCTCGAAAGCGCCGAGAAGAAGGTCGCGATCGCGGTCACCAGCACGATCTCGATGTACGCCAGGCCAAGCGCCGTCATGAGGATGGGCGACATCTCGCCACCCCGCAGCGCCAGCACCGCCGACCAGCACACCGCCAGCACCACAAGCTCACCAAACAGCAGCGCGCATAGCCCGAAGAACTTGCCGAGCAGGAACTCCCCGCGCCGGATTGGCTTGGGTAAGATCGCGTACAGGGTCTTCTTTTCGATCTCTTTATGCAGCAGCACCACGCCCATGATGACGGCCGTGAGCACGCAGATGATCGGCACCATGAACAGGCCAAAGTCCTGCACCAGCCGCGCCTTCTGGTCGACCAGCGCCAGGTCGCTCAGCACCATCGAAAAGAGCAACATCAGCACGGCGATCGCGACGACGCCGTAGAAGATGCGGTTGCGGCCGGCTTCTCGGACCGTGTTTCCGGCGACCGCGGCGATGCGCGACAGGGCTGGCACGATGCCGTGGATGCGCATGGGGATCTGTTCGCGGGTGGATTTGATAACGCTCATGCCGCGCTCCCCTGGTCGGTCGCCCCGGAAGTGGCTGCAGCGTCCGTGTCGAGGGCTTTGCGAACGAACAGCTCTTCCAACGAATCGCGCTGCGGGGCCAGCTCGACCAACCGGGCGCCGCAGTTGGCGGCCGTGGCCGTGAGCTCTTCCACCTTGCCGGTCGGCAGGCTCAGCACCAACACGTCGTCCTTGCGTTTGACCACCGCGGTTCCCTCGATACTGGCCAGCTGCGTCGCTGCGCCTTCCCGGGCGTCGTCATCGGTCGCCGGCAGCACCAACGTCGCCGCCGATTCGCGTTTGTCGGGCAGCAGCAGCTCGTCGAGCGGCCCCTGCGCCACCGCCACGCCTTTTTGCAGGATCACGACCGAGTCGCAAAGGTGTTCGATATCGCTGAGCACGTGGCTGGTCACAAAGATCGTCTTGCCCTCAGCGCGCAGCTCCAGCAGCAGGTCGCGGACTTGTTTGCGCCCAAACGGGTCGAGGCCCGAGAGCGGCTCGTCGTAGATCAACAAATCCGGATCGCTCATCAGCGTCTGCGCCAGGCCGACACGCTGCAACATGCCCTTGGAGAAGCCGCGTAACGTCCGGTCCATCGCGTGCGCCACGTCGAGCCGTTCCAGCAGCATCGGGATGCGTTTGTTGCGGATATCGCGCGGGATTCCGTAGAGCCTGCCGACGTAATCGAGCACCTCGGTCGGCTTGAGGTAGTCGTAGAAATAGGGGTGTTCGGGCATGTAGCCGACGCGTGCGCGGGCCAGGGGATCGTCGTGTCGGCCGCCGAACAGCTCGATTCGACCGGCGGTTGGCTGGATGAGCCCCAGGATGCACTTGATCGACGTTGTTTTGCCGCTGCCGTTGGGGCCCAGGTAGCCGAGCACGGAGCCTGCGGGGACTTCAAAGCTCACGCCGCGGACCGCTTCGACCTTGCGGCCGAGCAGCCCGGTTCGGAACGTCTTGCTGAGGTTGTCGACTTTCAGAATTGCCACGATTGCCTCGTCTCCCTCACATCTGTTCCCGGTACCAGGCGATGGTCGTCGCCAGGCCGTCTTCCAGGTCCACGGTCGGCTCATAGCCAAGCAGCTCGCGGGCCTTGCCGATATCGGGCACCCGCAGCTCGACGTCTGGATGGTCCCAGCGCACGAACTCGACGCTCGACGTGGAGCCGGCGACGCGAACGATGTCGCGCGCGAGCTGGTGGATGGTCACCGTGCTGCGCGGGTTGCCGATGTTGAAGCTCTGGCCGACCGCTTCGGGCCTGGTTAGCGCGAGCACGATGCCTTGCACCATGTCGTCGATGAAACACCAGGAGCGGATCTGTGAGCCGTCATTGTGGATGGTCAGCGCGTCGCCTTTGAGCGCCCGTCGGATGAAGTTGTGGATCGCGCCGATGCCGACCTGGTTGGGGCCGTAGACGTTGAACGGCCGGACGCTCACCGTCTCCATCCCGTGTTGCTTGTGGTAGCAGTGGCACAGGTGTTCGGTGCAGAGCTTGCTGACCGCGTAGGTCCACCGCGCCTCGCCGACTGCGCCCAGGGACGTCGCGTCGCCTTCGGTGACCCGGAACGCGTAGCGGCCGAAGACCTCGCTCGTCGAAAAATCGATGACCCTGCCGACGCGATGGCCGGCGTCCCGCAGCGATTGGGCGATCTCGAGCACGTTCATGGTGCCCAGCAGGCTCACTTCCATCGTGAGCACCGGGTTTTGCATCACCGTGTCGACGCCGGCGATCGAGGCCATGTGCACGATGTGGTCGGCACCCGCAAGCGCGCCGTAGAGCGAATTCTTGTCGCGCACGTCGCCCTGGATGAGGCGCACACGGCCCTTGCCGACGGCCCGACTTTCGCGCTGCAGCAGGTCGGTCGCCTTGATCGCGTTGCGGTGCAGGTTGTCGTAGAGCACGCAGTCGATGTTGTTGTCGGACAGCAGCCGCGCGAGCGAGCTGCCGATGAAGCCCGCGCCGCCGGTGATGGCGACGGTGCTGCCCGTGAGGGGTCCGAAGTCGTAGGTCATGGTGGATTCGGTCCGGGTTCAGTCGACGGGTTTGCGGGGCGCGCCGGGATCTTCTTCGACGCGGGTTTGGGTCGCGGCGACGCTGCCGTCGACGGGGGCGTATTCGTTGCGATCGGCGCGGGTTTCGGCGGGGTCTTGCATGCCGGTTGGGACGGCAACTTGGCGGGTTCCAAGCGCGTCCCACACCTTCTCGGGCGTCGCGTGTTCGGGCCGCCAGTTCTCGGGCCGCTCCGGTCGCAACGGCGGGGCATTGACGCGCTTGGGGCCGATCAGCCGGGCCAGAGTCTCGGGCACGTGAGGCCAATCGCGCAACACGAGCCGGTCGAGCCACGCCAGCTCCCGCGCGGCGTCTTTGCGGTTGCGGTCTTCGAGGCGGCGACGCAGCTGCAGGCGTTGCGCGGCGGTGGCCGACGCGTACGTTTGCAAGGCGAGCTGGACCGACTCATCGACGCGGCCGGCGCGGGCGTATTGGTGCGCGAGGTAGTTGGGGTCCTGGCCGAAGCCCGGCATCTCAAACGCGAGCTTGAGATACTCCAGCGCGAGCTCCTCATTGGCCTTGCGGACCTCGGGCGCCACCGTCGACATGTGAAAATGCAGGTTGAACGCGATCTCGTGATAGAGCCACGAGTCGCCGGGGAAGTGTTCCAGCCCGAGCCGGCAGAACTGGTTGGCGCGCTCGGCGACGCTGAGGTCGATGTTCTGCCCGAACTTGATGACCTGCGCGGCCCAGCGGTACGTCGACTGGTTGTACGCGTCCAAGCCCCAGATGGCGTTGAGGTAGACGTCGATCCACGGCAGCTGCGAGTCGCCGATCAAGTGATCGACGAAATAGTGGGCGACGCGCAAGTAAAGGAGGTCGGCGGCGAACGACTGGTGGCCCAGCGACGCCATGCGCAAGACCGGTGTTGGCGGCACGTAGACCGTTTCAGCCTGTACGCCAAGCACGCGGTGGGCGCCCGCGATCGTCTTGTCCACGCGCAGCCATTGGTTGGCAAAGATCGCCAGCCACAACGCGGTCAGCAGCGTAAACAATTGCACACGGCGCGCGGGCGTCGCCATCCAGAAGCGCGACCACTCACCTACCCACGACGGGTTGTTCGCGGCAGGGCTGGCGGACGGATCGGTCATGAGCCTCGTGGCGGCGAGAGACGCGGGGGATGCGCGGGACTGTAGAACGGGTCTGTTCACCCCGCAATCGCTTGCCCGCAAACGGGAAAACCGTTGACCGGGGGCCTCGGAGATCCCAGCCTCACGCGCTCGCAGGGCCCGAGCCAAAGACAAGAGATCGACATGACAGATTGCTTCGCACGACGCCATTGGCTGTTCCCACTGGTCGTTGCCGCATGCTTGCTTGCAGCCGTCGCGTTCGCGGGGTGTGCGTCCGATTCGACCAACGACGATGACGACAACGCCGCCGACGCTGCAGCGACCGACACCACCATCGACAACACCGACACCGGTTCTAGTGGCAGCGACGCTGGCAGCACCGTGAACGATTCGGGCAGCAGCGGGCCTGTCGACGCGGGGACAACGCCGCCATTGGACGCCGGTTCAACCGGACCGACCGACGCCGGCGCCACCAAGCCGGTTGTGGTCAAGCAGACCAAGGCGACCGTCCCCATGGGCGAGACGATCTTCCTCGACGGAGACGACTACCTCTGGTCATTCGGCGCGCCCGACGCGACCAAAGCCAAGATCACCATCGAAGCCAAACCCAAGGACGCAACCGCGCAGGTGGTCGGCGGCGACGGCACGAGCACGCTGGGAAGGCTCACCCCCGACAAGCCCGGAAAATGGGTCGTCTGCAAGACCGAACCCGCAAAGGACCCCAAGGACCCCACCAAGAAGGGCGATCCGGCCAAGAAGGGCGAGCTGGTCAAGAACTGCATCGACGTCTCGGTCGTCACCGACTTCCTCAACGAAGACACCTTCGTCAACTACAACTACTCGCCGACCAGCCCGATCGCCGCCGATCCAGGCAACAAGCCGTCCGCGAAGAGCGCCTGGCTGTGGGTCACCGCGACAACGTCCAACGGCGTCCAGCGGGTCAAGCTGTCCGCCGACGACACCAAGCCCGTCGCCGAGGAGTTCGTGCCCACCGGTTCGTGGCCGACCGCGGTAACCCCAACCCCGGATGGCAAGTCGCTGCTCGTGGCCCAGTGCGGTCGTGACAGCCTCGGTTTGCTCGACCTGGCGGCCAAACCCCCGCGCCTGGTCGATGCGATTCGTGTCGGCAACGAACCGGCCCATGTCATCGCGCACAAGGCGGCCGACGGTGACTTCGCATATGTGGCGCTGTCCGGCGAAGACGCGGTCGCCAAGGTCGATCTCAAGCTGAAGAAGGTCGTCGGCAAGGTCACGGTCGGGCGCGATCCGCGCGCCATGGCGTTCGACAAGGCCAAGGGCCGGCTCTACGTCGCGTCTTTGCTGTCGTCCAACGAGCACCCGCGCGGCCTGCTGCAGAAAAAAGAGAAGGTCCCCGAGCCGATGCAGCGCGACATCGCCGTCATCGACGTGAAGGAGTGGAAGGTGCTCGGCTATGCGCGCAACGTCGGCACGATCATCCGCGGTCTCTACCTGCGACCCGACGCCGGCGGTCTGCTCGCCGCCCACACGCACGCCGCCAACCACCAGGCGAAGATCGACGCCAACTCCAAACCGCATCAACACCGGATGGCCGTCATCGACGCCGCCAAGGCCGAAAAGTCCCAGCCCGCTGTCATCAAGAGCATCGAGCTCGACAAGCTGCACAAGTTCACCGGCCCCGCGCCGAGCCCCTACACCATGATGCTCAGCGAAAACGGTCACTACCTCGTGACCACGCTGTCTGCGGGCAAGGCGATCATGTTCCTCGACGCCAAGACCTATGCCGAGCTGGGCCGCATCCCGGTCGAGCACGATCCGCGCGGTCTGTACGAGTTCGGGGGCCGGACGTGGACGTACGCGTGGCTTTCCAACGTGTTGCAGGGCGTCGAGTCGCCGGGCAAGCCGATCCTCGTCACGCCGGGGCTGGGCGGCGGCAAGAACGCCAAGAAGATCCCGTGGATTCCCAAGGCCACCAAGAAGCCGGTCAGCCTCGTGATCGGCGCCGACCCCACGCCCAAGGACGTCAAGGAAGGCCAGCGCATCTTCAACGACGCCGCCTTCTCCAAGCACGGCGACTTCTCGTGCAACAACTGCCACCTCGACGGCATCACCGACGGCCTCGTCTGGGACCTGCTCGTCGACGGCTCGGTCAACACGCTGGCGTTTCGCAACGTTGGCGGCACGGGACCGTTCCTGTGGGGCGGCCAGCTGCCGACGCTGTTCGACTTCTCGCGCGAGGTCCTCAAGCTCGTCGGCGCCGCCGCCACCGGCAAGGAGATGGAGCTGCTGACCACCTACATGCAGTCCGTCACGGCGCCACCCAACCCCTATTCGCTGCCCGGCGGCCGCATGACCGACGCCGCAAAGGCTGGCGCCAAGATCTTCTACGGCTCGTCGTCTTTCGGCGGCGCGTCGTGCGCCGAATGCCATTCCGGCCCGCTGTACACCAACACCAACACGGTCGACGGCAAGACGGCCGGCAAGAAGACCGACGTGCCCAGCCTGCTCGGCGTGTACGACACCGGTCCGTGGGGCCGCGAAGGCCAGTGGACGACGCTCAAGGCGATGGTCGACTATGGCGCGAAGTTCACCGGCGCCAAGCTCAGCGACAAGGCCAGGGCCGACCTGCTCGCGTTCGTGCAACAGCTGCCCGGTGACCGGCTCTACATCACGAGCGCGACCCCGCTGGACAAGGCCGACCACGTCTGGTTCGACACCAAGGTCCAGGTCTCGTTCTCGGGCCTGCTCAACCCCGGCCAGGAGGGGCTGTTGCTCTTCCGCGAGGTGCCCAAGTCCGGCGCGCCCAAGGCTGTGCCCGGCACATGGAAGGTTTCGGGTCGTTATGCCCGCTTCGCCGTCGGCGTGAAGCTCAAGCAGTACACGAGCTACGAGATCGCCATCGGCGCCACCCTGGTCGGGCAGCTCGGCGAGAAGCTCGGTGGCGCCCAGAAGATCCGCTTTTCGACCGGCGGCACGCCGAAATTTGACGTCTCCGGCAAGTGGAAGGCGATCCTCAAGCAAGCCGCGATCGGCACGCAGACGGCCGAGATCGCGTTTCTGCAGGCCAAGGGCGGCAAGGTCACCGGCGCGCTGCTGACCAAGTTCCAGCAAGGCGATATCGACAAGGGCTCGGTCGACGGCCACGTCAGCGGCGAAAAGCTCATCCTCGCGCCGTTCTACCTCGACACCACGTTCGGCAAGTTCTTCATCGAAAAGGGCATCACATCGACGTGCACCGACGGCAACAACGACAAGTTTGCCGACAACTGCAAGGGCAGCTTCCCGTTCAAATTCGGCGGCACGAACTTCCAGGTGGCCGTCGAGTTCAAGCGCCTCGAGCTGCCCAAGACCACGTCTGCAAACACGCCGTAGCACCCGGCCCGTAGTCGGGGTTAGCCGCAATGCCGGTCGCTTAGGGTGTAAGGCTATGATTCTCAGCGCTTTGCACGGCGTCGGTCGCCTTGGGTGCAACGGTCGTCTTGTCTTGGGTTTGCTCTCTCCTCGCCAGCGCGCGGAGAGATGGCCGGAAGGGCCAGAGAGGAGCAAGAATGACCGCGCGCCGCAGGCGCACAATCCATCGGCGTCGGCACATATAACATACTGTTTCCAGACGGTTTTCCATAATCGACGTCTGAAAAAGGACGCCTTCGGCGGCTGTTCGGATCAACCCCCTCTGAGCCTTCGGCCCCTCTCCCCCTGCGTTGGCAGGTGGAGAGGATGGCGCTGTGCCATTCCATGATGTTTTCAATATGTTCCAGCCCAAGTGACCGGCATTCGGGTTAGCCGTCCAGGTCCACGTCGCGCACGACGAGGGCGTAGAGCACCGCACCGTAGGCCAGGCGCACGATGGTGACGCCGACGAGTGTGGCCAACGAGAACGCGTCGACAAGCGCAAGCGGGTTGCCCAGCGCCGTTCCAAAGAGCTCGCGAGTGGCGACCTGGTGCGTTCCAAAGCCGGCCACCGAGATCGGCAGCGCGGTCACGAAGCTGATGATAGGGGTGAACGCGGCGATGCCCTCGAGCGGGATGTCGAGGCCAAAACACGGCAGCAAGGTCGCGTTGTAGAGCACGAAGACGCAGATCATCACCAGCCGCAACCCGCCGAGCCGCAGGTAGTCGGTCACGGTTGCCTCCGCAAAGGCCACGAAGACACCCGCGCTGCGAAGCCGATCGACCGGGCCGAACGTCCAGCCACGTCGCCAGTACAGCAGGTGGCCCAGCATCAAGGCGGCGAGCGCAGCGTCGGCATAGAGGAAGGCATCGACCTTGTCGGGCAGCATCACGGCGGCACCCGCGGTGGCTACGACCGCGAGCGCATAGACGTCGACGAGCATCAAGAAGATGACCGCGGACGCGCCCTTGCCCAGCCCGACGCCCTTGGTCTGCTTGAGGTAGGCGACGACCATCGCGTTGGCGGCTGCGTAGTTGACCACGTTGAGCAGCCAGGACGCGCCGCGCAGCTTGACGGCTTCCCACCACGACGTCTCGGCCGTGAACCGGCGCAACAGCCAGCGGTAGCACACCCCGTCCCACGCCAGCGCAACCGCGGCCATCGCGAACAGGCGGATCACGAACTGCGTGACGTCCGCGCCTGATAAGGCGGCTTCGAACGCATCGAGGTCGGTGGTCGCGAAGAAATACCAGAGCAGCCCAACGGTCATCAGGACCGGGACCGAGCGACGCGGATGCAGCAGCTTGCGGACGTTCACGTGCCCATCATGAACCGCCCGTCACCGAGCGCAATCAACCTGCGATTTTGGCCAGCGAATCGGCGATAAGGCCCAAAGAAACGGGCCCGCGAAAATCCGCGAAACGGCCCCAAAAGCAGCCAAGCCGCCCTGGGTAAGGACGGCTTGGTGCAGAGATGAGTCTGTTGGGTCTAGAAGGCGACGCCGCCGCAAATCACGGGCTTGCCAACACCACCGACCACGAGCTGGCCACGCAGCTTGCCGTCGTCACGGCCGACCTTGAGCACGCCACCGACCGCGGTCGACAGGAACACGTCGTTCATCGCGTACGGCGGCAGGGAGGCGCGCAGCGAGGCGACGGGCGGCTCGATCTTGCGCTTGAGGTCGCCGGTCGCGACGTCGTGCACGTACACGAACGTGGCCATCGCCGCGTTGGCGGCTTCGTCGGCCGGGGTGGGCTTGCGATCGCGATCGACGATCCAAAGCTCGCTGTCGTCCTGCGAGAAGCCGACGTCGTGGGGCAGGCTGTTGAGCTGCACCGTCTTGTGAATCTTCCAGGTGTTGGTGTCGAAAACGACCACCTGCTTGGCCGAGCCAGCGGCGACCGCGAGGTACTTGCCGTTGTGGCTGACCGCGACGTCGTCGAGGAACTTCTCGTTGTCGCCAACCGGGATGTTCTTGATCTCCTTGAACGTGGCCATGTCGACGACCGAGAGCGTGCCGTGGTGCACGTTGGTCACGTACAGCAGCTTACCGTCGGGCGAGAACTCGGCGCTCGCGGGCGACTGGAGCTTGAGGGTCTTCTCAAACTTGTCGGTCTTGGTGTCGAACAGCGCGATGCTGTCGTCGGGCAGCGGCGACATCTCGTACAGGACGGTGTCTTTGAGCTCGACGCGGCTGGTCTGCACGACCTTGGAGCCGTCCGGCGAAGCCATCCACAGGTGAAGCTGCACAGGGACCTGCTCAAGCTCGGTCGCGGTGTGCTTCTTGCCGTCCTTGGACATGACGACCTTGGTCATCTTGTTGTTGTCCGTGTTGGCCAGGTAGAGCGTCCGGTTGTCCGGCAGCACAGCCACGCGGTGAACCCCGCGATGGCCAACCTTGAATTTGTTGACGATCTTGAAGTCAAAGAAATCGACAACGCCAATCGTACCGTCAACCAGAACGAAGTAGCCGAAGGGGTGGAAGGCGTCGTCGAACTTCGCCTTCGTCACTGCTTCAGCTTGCAGCGTCGTTTCGGGTGTGGCTTGCGTCGTCTGCTCTTCTGCCAAACAGCTCACGAGGAACAGGCAGGCAAGAATCGTGGCAAGGACTCTCATCTCTTCTCCGCGTTGCGAACCAAGGTGCGGCCGCAATCTGGGACCAGCAACAACACCATGACGTCTCACGGCGCCGGGTTCTGGTCTTTTATGCGGGGGATGCAGCGAACTCATGGAGAACGCTACGATGAAAAATGCCCGACGACCCGCGCGCGTGTCAAGCAAAAGCGGGAATCTCTGCGCCTTTTTGGCATTTCGTCCCAAGCGGGACCGGGGCTGAAAATCACGGGAATGCGAACGTGTCGTGCAGGCGCACGTGCACCGACCTTGTGCCCCACTTGGCGCTGCCGTGATCATAGATAAAGAGTCGTAAATCCGCCCATTTGCCGCATATCTGGCAGGACTTGTTGCCGGCGATCGGGAAGACGACTTCGATGCCTGGCTTGATCTTGCCGACGTTGTGGAAATGGCCGGGCTTGCCCGCGATCGGATCGACCCAGACGGTCGGTAAATTGGCGTATGCGGCCTCGTCGCAGCCGAAATAGACGCGCGCGGTGACGCGAAGTTTGCGTTTCGTTGCCGGCGCGCCGGAGATGGCGATCGTAAACGCCGCGTTGACATGCAAAAGGCCTTGTGGACCGTGGGTGATGGGGATGAACTGGCCGGGCTTGTAGGCGGTGACGAGCTTGGTCTTCGGATCGCCGACACCGAGCGTGATGGGCAACGACGGGGGACCCTTCAGCGGCACCTTGAGGAGCTTGCCCGCGTCGTGGGTGCAGGTAGCGATGTTGGGTGGCGGAACGGCGACGATCGTGGCCTGCGGGCCGGGGGCATCGGGTGAAAAACAGATCCCGGGTTTGCCGCAGGGCGCGGGGGTAATCGCATCGGGCGTCGCGTCCGTCCCGGCATCGGTCCCCGGTGTGTCTGTGTCTGTGTCTGTGTCTGTGTCTGTGTCTGTGTCTGTGTCTGTGTCTGTGTCTGTGTCTGTGTCTGTGTCTGTGTCTGTGTCTGTGTCTGTGTCTGTGTCTGTGTCCGTGCCCGTGTCCGGCGCCACGTCCTTGCCGATCGTGTCGGCGATGGCACCGTCGTTGATCGGCGCGACGTCGCTTGCAGCCGTTTCGGAAGCTTGCTGGGTATCTTCGGGTTTGGCGTCCTTCACCGCGGCGTCCTGGCCCGAAGAATCCGCGACCTGGCCCGTATCTGCCTCGCCGTTCACTTCGTCGGTACACCCGACCGCCATCGTCGCAGCAACCGCGACGGCGAAGATCGCGGGGCGTGTCCAGCCTGGGATGTCGGTTGCCGGGGTCATTGGGGGACAACTATAGTGAGATCTGGCCCCTCTGCGCGAAAACCGATGCATGACCACCACAGATCGAGCTTCCTGGTCGCCCTCGCCGTGGCCGCTTGCGCCGCGACGATCGGCTGTACCGACCGCGCGGACGAGGGCAAAGACGACGTCAGCACCCAGCCTGAAGCCGATGTGGTCGATGGCGGCACGAGCGATGACTCGGCCGAGATATCGGACACCAACGTCCAACCTGATACCGGGGCTTCGGCGGCAGTCGATGCGGCTGGAACCGAAGATGGCAGCGCCGTCGACGCGGGCGTGCAGGACGTCCATTCCGACGATGATTTCGCGGCAACAACGAGCGATTCCTTGATCTCGGATGCCAGCGAGATGGACGTGTCGCTGCTGGACGTCGGGGCGGCTGATGGCCAGGTCACCGGCGGCGATAGCATGCCGGTCACGGACGTTGCAGCCGCCGATTCATCGCTCGATGCCGCGCCGGGCGTAGATGCTGGCGATGTGAGCGGCGATGGAGGCAACGTTGATGCGTCTGGAGCGTCCGATACGGGGACGAAGCCGCTCAAGGCGGGGATCTATCTTTCGGCGCCGGTTGCGTGCACGCAGACCAAGCAGAAGGCCGGTGTTTTTGTCGACGTCGCCAAGGCTATCGGCATCGATTTCGTGGCACCGGAGACGTATCCCGCGTCCAGCCCACATGCGGGCGCCACCGTTCGTGAGGGCGGCGGGATCGCGGCGGCGGACTTCAACGACGATGGCGTGATCGACTTCTACGTCGCGGTCGAGACCGCTGCGGACCGCCTCTACCTGAGCACCGGCAAGGGCACGTACAAGGGCCATACGATCGCGATCTCGGGACCCGGAGCGATTTCGGCGATCGCGGCAGACCTCGATAACGACGGCGACCCGGACGTGATCGTCGGCAGCGATGGGTTCCGCGTGTTGCGGTTTGACGGCGGGACCACCTTCGTCGACGTGACCAAGAAGCTCGGCCTGCATTTTCCGAAGATGCCGCTGTATGGGGCGTCGGCCGCCGACATCAACGGCGATGGCTGGCTCGATTTCGCGGCGGTCGGGCACAAATTCGAGAAAGCCAAGAACCCCAACCAGGGCGCGGGCGGTTTTCCACCCAGCGGCTATGACGACCTGCTCTTCGTCGCGACGGGCAAGTGGGCCTACAAGAACGTGACGTCGTGGCTGCCGCAGGCGGGCGGCAAGGAGGGCGTTTCGTTTATAGGCACGTGGTGGGATTACGACGGAGACGGCGACCTCGACTTCTATATCACCAATGATTTCGGCCCATTGCTGCGGCCAAATGAGCTGTTCCGCAACGACGGCGTCAACAACGGCAAGGTCGTGTTCAAGGACGTTTCGGCCATCACGTCGACCGACCTCGCGATCGGGGGCATGGGCGCGGCGGCTGCCGATTACGACCGGGATGGGGACCTCGACATCTACGTGACTGCGGTCGAGGGCGAAAACGCGCTGCTCCGAAACGACGGCAAAAAGGGCTTTATCGACGTCACCAACTACACCAAGACCGACTCGCTCAAGACCGACGTCGCGCACAGCTGGGGCGCGATCTGGTTTGATGCCGACAACGATGGCTGGCAGGACTTGTACGTCGCGCACGGCTACTTGCACTTCACATTCAGCGGCGGGCCTCCCGGTGGCAGCGGTGGGTCTGGGGGGGGGTCCAACTCGAGCGGCGGGTCCAGCTCGAGCGGCGGGTCCAGCTCGAGCGGCGGGTCCAGCTCGAGCGGCGGCTCAAGCGGCTCCAACTCCGGCGGCGGCTCCGGCTCCAGCGGCGGCTCAAGCGGCTTTGGGTCGAGCGGCGGCAAGGGCAACAAGAACGTTAAGCAGCAGCCCGACTCGCTGCTGCGCAACACCGGCAAGGGCACGTTCGAGGACATCACCAACAAGGCGATGGGCGGCGGCAACCTGCTGCCTTCCCGGTCGACGGTGCTCGCCGACATCGATCGCAACGGGTTTATGGACCTCGTCGTCGGTTCCACGTGGGGACGGCCGCGCGTCTACAAGAACGGGTGCGACAAGTCCGCGTGGCTGGCCGTTCGGTTGCGCGGCGTTGTCAGCAATCGCGACGGAGTTGGGGCGCGCGTGGTCGCCAAAGTTGGCTCGGTGACCCACATACGCGACATCGAAGCGGGCAGCTATGGGCTGTGGGGCAGCAGCGAAAAGGTCGCGCACTTCGGCCTCGGCAACGCGGCCACGGTCGATTCGCTCATCGTCTACTGGCCGTCGGGCAAGCAGCAGAGCTTCAAGAACGTCGCGGTCCGCACCAACGCGCTGATCGTCGAACCGTCGAAATAGGTTCCGATGAAAAAGCTGCTGGTCCTTGCCGGCTACGTCGTGCAGCACGAATACGGCGAGACCGCACACTGGCAGCCACGCCCTCTGGAATCATCGCGTCGCGCTTGGCGCCGAGTTGGTCGGACGTCTTCTTTTCCGGTGCTACCAACTACTTGAGGTACTTGCCGGTGGGATCCTTGGTGATGCACGCGACCAGGGCGCATGACCGCACCAAACCGGGGCCGCTATTGGCTGGACGTTCCCAGCAGAAGGCGTCGGGCCCGCAGTCCTTGTCGTGCGAACAGAGCAGCGAACACCACGGTGGGTTGGCCTTGTTGAACGCGTAGGCGCAGCTCTTGGCGATGGTGTTTTCCTTGCAGTCGACGTGCTTTTTGCAGGCTTTGCCGACGCCGTGGCTGTTGGGCTGTTGACCGTCGCACGGGACCTTCGCTTCGACGAACGGGCCGCGCGGCAGGTGGACCTTGTCGGCGCACTTGGTGGGCGCGCAGATGCTCTGGCCCTTGCCGCGGTCGACGCACTTGCCGTTGGCGCCGCATTCGTCGGGCTTGAGCTTGAAGCAGTACTTCGTGCAGAACTGGACACCGGTCGCGGTCACGTCGGCGGGGCAGGTCACCGCGGCGAGACCTTCGCAGTCCTTGGCGGTCTTGCACGCTTTGCCGAGGCCCTCGTCGTTGACCGCGCCGCCGGGGCACAGCGGTCCGCCGGTTCGATAGCGTGTCAGCGCGTCGCCGCCGGAGCTGCTTGCGTCGCCGGATTCGCCCGCGTCGTCGCCAGAGTTTGAACCGGATGTATTGGCGCCGCTCGATGACGAGCCGGCCGGGCCCTGCTTGTCGTTGTCTTTGGGGGTGCTTTCCTTGCCGCACGCGACGGCGAGCAGGGCGCACATCGCGGTGGTGCAGAGGGCGTGAAGGGGCGCGCGCATCGGGTGCTCCAAGGTCGAGGGCCGAGCGCCGCGTCAGAACATCATCGTCATCGCGGGCGGCGACATATTGGTCGTCACGAGGGCCTGTCCGGTGAGCTTGTACGACTTGGCATCGAACCGCAAAACGCTGCCGAATGACCCCATCAGGAAGATGTTGGAAGCGAACTTGGACCCGGGCGGCGGGACGGCGGTGTGGGCGACCAGGTAGTCCCACTTGAATGTCTTGAGCAGCTTCAGCGTCGTGGCGTCGCGCACCTGGATGACGACGGGGATGCTCGCGTTGGCCTTTTCGTTCGTCGCGTCGGGCAGCTTGTCCCAGCGCACGCAGTAAACGCGCTCGTCGTCGGGCGAAAACTCAGCCCAGTGCGCGACGTTGCCGATGCTGGCGTACACCGCCTTCTTGCTTGGGTCGTCGACACCGAACACCGCGACGGAGCTATCGAAGAGGTTGGCGCTGACGAGCTTGCGGTTGTCGTTGGACAGCTGGATATGCGACGGGCCGATCCAGTCCCATTTCTTGCCCTGCTGCTGGATCTGCCAGCTGCCGACGACCTTTTCCTTCTTCGTATCGATGATGGTGATCGTGTTGCTGTTCCAGTTGCCGACGTAGACGGTGGACCCGCGCGTGCTGACCTCGATCGGCACCGGCGAGTCCAGCTTGAAGGCCTTGACCTTGCCGGTCTTGGGCCACAAGAGCGCCACGACCTTGGCCTTCTCGGCCTTCTTGGGATCGCTGAATCCGGTCCCTTGCACCGGCATGATCCCGGCGGTCACCCCGATAACGCTGCCGTCGCGGGCGCCGCGAACCTGGCCGAGTTCGAGCACCGGGATCTTCACCGATTTGTCCTTTTTCCAGACGGTGTTGTCCTTGGACAGCGACTCGTAGCGATCGAGCGACGTTGTCGTGAAATTGGGCACCCAGATCGCCTTTTGCATGGGTTCGACCGCCGCGCCGTGCACGAGCTTGTTGCCGCCGCCCATCGTCACGATGTGTTTGGGTTTGGCGAGGTCGATCACCGCGATCTTGCCCGGCATCGTCGACACGAAGCCGTAGTTGTAGGTCCACGTCGCTTCGACCGGCGGGTCGATCCAGGCGCCGGACTTGGTGTGGGTGGGGACTTTCACCGGTGGCAGCTTGGTCGGCCCGGCGTCGTTGGTTGCGACGTCGCTGCTGGTTGCGGTGTCCGTGCCGAGCGTGTCCGGCGTCGCGGCAGAATCGGCGGATGCGCTGTCGGTCGTGGAGTCGGCTGCCTGTACGGCGTCCGGATCTACCGCGTCATTTGGCGGCTGCGTGGCGTCGGTGAGGTCGCTGGCGTCCAGTGGGGCGTTGTTCGCATCGGACGGGGTCGAGACGTCGCTTCCGGCATCGCCAGCGCTCTTCGTGTCGGCGTGGATCGTGGCGTCTCCGGGCGAGGTTGCGTCGCTGGCGCCGGGTACATCTGCAGCTGGCGCGTCGGACGGATCGGCGTCGCTTTTGCCGGCATCGACTTTCCCAGCATCGATTTTCGCGCCGTCCGCCTTCGCGTCGGGCGCCTTTCCGTCGTCGGTCACGTCGTCGGTACACGCCAAAAACGTCGCGCACAAAGCCACCGCGAAGATCGATGCCGTTCGCTGCATGTCAGCTTCCCGCCTTCTTCTCGGTGAAGCAGGCGACCGGCACGCAGAAACGGTTGTCACCGTGGGGTCCCGGCCGCGGGATGCAACGGGCGTCCTTGCCGCAGTCGCTGTCGTTCGCGCAGGACGCGGTGCAGAAGTCGAGGTGGTTGGGATCTTTGGCGATGGGGCACAGGTTGGCGATTTCCAAGACGCAATCGTCGGTGCTCGCGCAGGGTTTTCCGACCCCCTTGGGGTTGACCGTGCCCGCGTCGCAGGGGCGCTTGACGTCGTAGGTGACTGTGGCGGGGCGGGCGAGCTCGGCGGCGCAGGGTTCGGGCACGCAGTAGCGAATTCCGGCGGCGCGATCGACGCATGTGCTGCCGGCCCCGCAGTCGCTGTCGGCGCTGCAGAAGAGCGTACAGAACGGCAGATCGGCTGGATCGCTCGCGACAGGGCATGTCACGGCGGTCAGCTCCTCGCAGTCGATCGTGGCGTTGCAGGGGGTGCCGATTCCCTTGTCCCCGACGGGTTTGTGCTCGCAGACGGGCGCGGGTTCTTCGGTCCCGCAGCTCGCCAAAGCGACAAAGACGACGGCAATGATTGGCAGCGATGAGTGGGACATGGCGGACAGCGTAGCAGACCTCGCAGGACTCCCTTCAAGCGGGACTGGCGAAGCGGAGCCGGCTCGCCCACCCTTGTCATCATAATGTGCCGTTTCCAGACGGTTTTCCATAACTGACCTCTGAAAAAGGACGCCTTGGGCGGCTGTTCGGATCACCCCCCTCTGAGCCTTCGGCCCATCTCCCCCTGCGTTGGCAGGTGGAGAGCATGGTGCTGCACCATTCCATCATGTTTTGATTATGTTACGACCTGAACGATCGGCATTGGGGCTAGCTCGAGTCAGCGCCAGCAGCGGGCAAGGACAACTCGAAGCGGGCGCCGCTGCCGTGGCGGGGCGGGACGGCTTCGGCCTTTCCGTCGTGGGTTCGAGCCGCTTCGGAGACGAGGGTCAAGCCGACGCCGGTGCCACGCTCCTTGGTGGTGAAGAAGGGCTCGAACAGGCGCGCGCGGGCCTGGTCCTCGATTCCGGCGCCGCTGTCTTCCACGCCGATGACGACCCACGTGCCGTGATCGTTGGTGCGCCTGGTCGCGTCGAGCCAGAGCATGCCGCCATCGGGCATCGCTTCCCACGCGTTGCGCACCAGGTTCCACAGCGCCGAGCGGATTTGGCGGTCGTCGATCTCGGCGTGCAGGTTGGCGCCGAGGTTGGTTTCGACATGGACCTTTCGGCGCCCCAATTCGCCGCGCATGAAGTCAACGAGGCGCCCCATCAAGTCGGCGATGTCGACCCGCTCGGTCTCTTCGGGGCGGCGGCGCGCGCGCTCGAGGTAGCTCTCGGTAATGCCGCGCAGCCGTTCGACCTCGCGACCGATGGCATCGAGCTGCTCGCGGGCTTCGGTGAGCTGCAGGTTGTCTTTGCGCAGGTCGTCTTCGAGCAGCTCGGCGTTGAGGCCGATCGACGACAAGGGGTTGCGAATCTCGTGGGCCATTCGCGCCGCCAGTTGGCCGAGGGTCGCCAGTCGTTCCGAGCGTGACAGGTCCTCGCGTTGGCCGGCCAGGAGCGCTTCCCGTTCGGCCAGCGCGTCGGCCATGCGGTTCCATTCGACGGCGAGCTCGTGGATCTCGGCGGCGGCTGCGGTATCGGCTCGCGCCTCTCGTTCGCCGCGCGCGAAACGACGGACGACATCGGCGAGGTGGTTGAGCGGTCGCAGCGTCGCCAGCATGACCAGCAACGCGATGATCGAGATGCCCAGTGCGACGCCGAGCGACGCGACAACGACGAGGGAAAGCTGCGCTTCGCTTTGTTCGGCGGCTTCGAAACGTTGGTTGAGCGCTTGTTCGAAGGTGCGTTCGCTGCGTCCAAGAGCGGTGTGCACCGAGCGAATGAGGCGGCGCAGCTCGACAACCAGCCGGGCGGCCTCGCTGTAGCGGCGTTCGGCGACCGTTGTTCGCAGGGCGACTACGAGCTCATCGAATGCGGCGGCGTCGTCCCGCGCGGTCAGTTTGCGTTTGGGCAAGAGCGTGACGAGGTTGGCGTCCTTGGCGATTCGATCGCGCGCGGCGGTCGAGCGGCGTTGATCGGCCAGCACCGAGTCGAGCGCGGGCAGGGGCAGCGGCGCGGCCATGACGAAGCGGGCAAGGCGTGGCGGTTTGCTGCTCAGCTTGAAGAGGCGCAGCTGCTTGCGAATCCGATCGATGCGGGCGTAGGGGCGGGCGCCAGGCACGAAGCGGGCCACCCAGTCGAGGTCATGCGGGGCCGCCCGCTGCAGGGCTTCGTCGAAACCGCGCAGCTCAAGACCGGATTGGCGCAGGGACTCGAGCAACGGCAGCGCGCGTTTGCGAAGGACGTGAAGTTCGTGGCGCAGGCTCGTGACGGAGGCCACGGCGTAGAGCGAGGCCGTGCCGAAGCACGCGACCACGACCGCAAAGCCGATGAAGATGCGCAGCGGCAGCGAAAATCGCATGGCTCGATGGTACGCGATCGACGCCGCCTACGCCGGCTTCAAGAAGAAGGCCTGCACGTCGACGAACGACGCGGTCCGGCGGGCGGGGGGCAGCGAGCCGAGGAGCCGGCGGCCGTAACCTTTGCGGGTCAAGCGCGGATCGAGGATGGCGACGACGCCGCGGTCCTTGTGGCTGCGGATCAGGCGACCGAATCCCTGGCGGAGCATGGTCGCGGCGGCCGGGATGCTCAGGCGCGCAAAAGAGGAGCTGCCCGACGCTTCCAGCCGCTTGCTGCGGGCGGCGAACAGCGGATCGTCGGGCGGCGGAAAGGGGACCTTGTCGAGGATGACCAGGCGCAAGAGATCGCCGGGCAAGTCGACGCCCTGCCAAAACCCCATCGTGGCGAACAGGACAGCGGGCTGTTCGGCGGCGAAACGGGAGAGCAGCTGAGAGCGGCCGGCCTGGCCCTGCATCATGGCGGTCATCGGCAGGCGGTCGGCGAGGCGGTGATAGGCGTCGCGCATTCCGCGTCTGCTGGTGAAGAGGGCGAACGCGCCGCCGCCAGCCGCGTCGACAAGGCGTGCGATTTCCCGGGCGAGCGCTTCGTCCCGCCCGGACTCCCAGGGTGACGGTAAGCTGCCGGGGACATAGAGCAGCGCCTGGTTTTCGTAGTTGTAGCCGCCCGGCAGACGCAGCTGTTCGGTCTCGCCGGTCAGTCCAGCAGCGGTCGTGAACGCGGAGAAGTCGTCCTTGATGGCGAGCGTGGCGGACGTGAACACGCGCGTTGCCTTCTCGGCCAGCAGGGTGCGCCGCAGAATCGGTCCGCAGTCTGCCGGGCGCGCGATGAACGCCATGCCGGTACGACGCCTCTGCACCCAACGCACCATCGCTTCGCCGTCGCTGTCGTCTTCGGGGCGGGCGATGACGTGGTGGAGATCGCGTTCGAGGTCTTCGATGACGTCGCGCGCCTTGCCGACCGCGTTGGACGCCGCGCTGACGTTCTTGGCGCCAAGTCTCTGCCACGCGTTGTGCAGCACCCCGGAGACCGCGTCGCGGGGCTTGATGAGGCGGGCGAAGAGCTTTTCGTCGATGACGGCTTGCCCCTCACGGCCATCAGCGGCCTGCCACAACGGCCGTAGTGCTTCGATCAGGGCGGCGGTGATGTCGCCAACAACGCGCCCCGCTTCGCCGCCGAGCTCCGCGGCGAGCTGGTTGAGATCGCTGCAGAGTCGCGCCGTGCGACGTGTGCTCAGCGTGACCCCGAAAAACGCGACCGCGACGTCGGGCAGCGCGTGGGCCTCATCGACGACGATCACATCGGCGCCCGGCAGCAGCATCGCGCCGTCCCAGCGTTCGCGCAGCGCGTAGTCGGCCAGAAGGACGTGGTGGTTGACGATGACAAGGTCCGCCGCGAGGGCTCTCCTGCGCGCGCGCAAAACAAAACAGTCTTCGTAGCTTGGACACTCGCCGCCGAGGCAGTTGTCGCTCGTGGATGTCACGCGCGGCCAGACGGGATCGTTTTCGTCGACGCCGCGGACATGACCGATGTCGCCGGTATCGCTGTGCAGCGAGGCGTCTTCGACCGCGCGAAGGGCCAGCGGGGCGGTGCGCAGCGCGTTGCGATTGAGCTCGCCGTGGAGGCGATGCAGGCAGATGTAGTTGGCGCGACCTTTGAGGACCGTTGCGTCGATCGTCGCCCCGGTGGCTGCCATCGCGACGGGCACGTCGTGTTCCATCACCTGGTTTTGCAGCTGCTTGGTGGCCGTCGCGACGATGGCGCGGCAGCCGGCGGTGAGGATCGGCAGCAGGTAGGCGAGCGTTTTTCCGGTGCCTGTGCCCGCTTCGACCACGAGGTCCTCTCCGCGGACGATGGCGCGGTCGACGGCGGCGATCATCTCGCGCTGGCCGGGCCGCGCTTCAAAACCCCGCAAATGTGCTTGGAGCGCGCCCTGCAAATGAGCGCCGATGACGCCCTGGTCTGTGTTTTCGAGCGCTTCGGTCACGGCGCGACGCCCGGCGCGAGCTGCGGCTTGATGGCGATTCCGCCTGTCGGCCCGTCGTGACGATAGACGCGCACCGCGATGGCTTCGAGGTACCGGGCGCCGGCTTCCTCGATCGTGTACCCGCGGGTGTGCAGGAGCCTGTCGATGACCATCCCCGCGCCCTGGCCGCCGCCGATCGCGATGCCGTTGGCCTCCACCGCGTCGCGATCCCCGGTCACGGCGATGACAGATCGCGGCTTTTCGAGGAGTTTCTCAGCGATCTGGGCTGCGTCGCGCGGTCGGGTCGTGCTCCGGGCCACGCGATCCGCGCTTTGATAGGGGTCCAGTTTGTAGGCCACCTCGAGCCCGTGCGGGCCGAGCGCGATGACGGCGCCTTTGTCGCCGAGGGGGCTGACCTCTTCGTTGATGAACACAGCGACCTTGGTCGCCGCGATGCGCTGCATCGACGATGTGCCGACGAGGACGTGGTGGCCGCCGAGCGCGAACTGGACGAGCGTGACGGCGACCATCGTGGCGACGAACCGACGTCTCTGGTGGTCCTCGGCGCCAAAACGTGCGCCGGCCAAGCCGGTCAATCCGAGCCCCAGCACGAGCGCGCAGCACGGACGGGCGATGGCCAGCGCCTCGGGGATGCCGGCCGGATTGCTGCGCGCGCACGCCCAGGCGACCCACCCACAAGGCACCAGCATGCCGAGCAGCAACGGCATGTAGTCACGTTCACCGAGAATCTTTGGCGAGGTGGGCACAGCGACACCGAGCGATCGCCACCCATCAGCCGCGCCGGCGCCAGCGCTGTCCGAAACAGCCGCGCGCTTGGGGATCGCGGGGTCGGCGAT